>TARA_B100000686_G_scaffold355324_1_pt1 | contig 46620 bp, 46 predicted proteins | sample TARA_B100000686 | Tara Oceans TARA_B100000686 (sample SAMEA2622733) | marine metagenome | biome: marine biome (ENVO:00000447); feature: marine epipelagic mixed layer (ENVO:xxxxxxxxx); material: "saline water (ENVO:00002010), including plankton (ENVO:xxxxxxxx)" | depth 150 m
GTGGTATGCCTGGTGGTATGCCTGGTGGTATGCCTGGTGGTATGCCTGGCATGGGGTTCTAAGTTTCAATTGTAAAAATTAAACATAAAAACACCTATGATAACGTCACAACAAGCCAGTAATGGAAACTCGAACGATCTTCTCACAATTGAAGCCAATCAAGCTTCGAAACTTTTTGGGAGTAGAAAAGCAGTAGACAACATTTCGTTCCAAATTAAAAGAGGCGAAGTTGTCGGATTTCTAGGGCCGAATGGTGCTGGCAAAACAACTACAATGAGGATGCTTACTTCATATTACACACCTGATATTGGGAAAGTAAAAATATCAGGCATGGATACTCAGGATGCCGATATCGAAACTAGAAGAAAGATTGGATATCTACCTGAAAACAACCCTCTTTACGGCGATTTATTAGTTCATGAATACTTGAGTTTTGTTGCTGAGCTTAGGGGGTTAACTGGGAAAGAAAAAAAGCGAAATATTGAATCAGCTGTTGAGGAAGTCAGACTTACTGAAGTTTATTATTTGCCCGTGAGTTTCCTGTCTAAAGGATATAAGCAAAGGACTGGCCTTGCGGGAGCCATATTACATCGACCTGAAATTTTAATTATGGACGAGCCTACTGAAGGACTAGATCCTAATCAACGAATATCGATGCGTGATCTTATTAGGTCTTTGGGTAAGGATAGAACCGTATTACTGAGCACACATGTATTGGGGGAAATTGAAGGAACCTGTGACCGGCTTTTAGTAATAAATCGAGGAAAACTTATTGCTGATGACCCAGTGAGCACTATTTCAAGACGTGTTAGAAGTTCACAATCCGTTATTGTAGAAGTACAGGGTAGATCAGTAGAAAAGTCATTAAGAAAGCTTAAAAACATTACTGATTTAGAGCGTGAAGATGGAATAGGTGATCGTAAACGATTCTTATTAACTTTTGATGGTGAGGATGATCCAAGGCCAGATATATTTAAAATGGCCAAGGATCAAAATTGGGTTTTATGGGAGTTGCGTGAATCAGAATTAAAACTGCAAGACGTATTCCAAGCACTAACCCAGACCCAAGTTTCAGAGACAAGCGATGACAGTAATGATAGTCAGGAAAATGAGAGCTAAAACATGAATACATTCTTGGCTCTACTTCGTAAAGACCTTAAGGGATATTTTGACCAACCTACTGGATACGTTTTACTTGTAATTTTTGTAGGAGTGATTTCCTGGCTGTTTTTCCGAACGGCTCTAGCTGCAGGAAGCCAAGATGCTTCCCTTAGAGCCCTATTTGATGCACTACCATTTATTTTAGCTATATTTATACCAGCTGCTACTATGCGTCTATTTGCAGAGGAATTGAGAGACGGGACTTTAGAATTACTATTGACTCAACCTCTACGGAGTTGGACCGTACTTGGTTCAAAATTCGCCTCAGGACTCATATTCGTTACAACTGGAATAATCCTTACAATTGGCATACCGCTACTGCTTGAAACATCTGGAAATATGGATACGGGTGCGATCGCTGCGCAATATATTGGTTCGGTATTTTTTGCGGGCTCCTTAGTAGCAATTGGAATGTTTGGTTCTAGCTTAACCAGAAATCAGATTGTCGCATTTATTCTAGCCTTATTTATAAACATAGTTTTAATCGTTATTGGATTATCATTTGTTACTCTCACCGTCCCTTCTTCGGTCGCTGTGTTGCTGCAAGATCTTAGTCCTTTAACTCACTTTGGAAATATGGCTAAAGGGGTAATTGCACTTAGAGATGTCATATATTTCATTGCATTAACAGCTCTATTTCTATCAGGAACATACCTAAGTTTAAGGAGTAGAACACTTAGTCACTCGACACAACTTTACAAAAATCTTAGGCTAGGGGTGGCTGGTCTAGTTATTGCAAGCATCTTGGCTGGCTGGTTTGGAAATTCAATTGCTGGCCGTTGGGATATGACCGAAGATAGAGTTTACACCTTGAGCCCAGCAACTGAAGATCTTGTTAAAAACCTAGACGACCTACTGACTATTAACTTATATGTATCGAGTAACCCTCCAGTACAAATAGCAGGATCCACTAGAGAAATTCAAGGTTTCCTAGATGGATTAGATGCCAAATCAGATATGGTAAGAGTAGTAACTCATATGGCTGATAAAGATGATATATCTGCTGAAGCTGCTATGTTGGCAGGGATTCCTAAACAGCAATTTAACATAGAATCACAGGATGGCTATCAGGTTAAAGATGGTTACTTAGGCATAACAGTTAGTTACACTAATAGTCGAGAAATAATTCCATTTATCGACACAGTAGACGGTTTAGAATATCAGATCGCTACATTAGCGAATAAAATGGTTCGAACAGATAAAAAATCTATTGGATTTTTGACTGGCCATGGAGAAAAGGATCGTGCTACTCAACTTCAATGGTTTTCACTACAGCTCGAGGAACAATATAACCTGACTGATATATCTGTTAATGCCGATGGCCAATTGGACTTATCTAGCTTGGATATTATAGTGATAGCAGGTCCAACTCAGCCTGTTAACAACTCAGAAAAGGAAGCAATTAGAGAGTTTTTGTCTAAAGGAGGCAAAGCTCTAGTACTGATTGACAGCACAGTAACTGACACAGCGAGGTTTATTGCGCGACCAAACCCAAATAATTTCAATGATTTTATTCTTGATTATGGTGCATTCGTACATGAGAATATTGTTGTAGACACCGAGTCTCATCGCAATTTATCCTTTACGACCCAAGGCGGAAATGTTCTATTACCTTATCCATACTGGATTAATGCCCAAACAACGGCATCAAAAATCGGAGCGGCCGGGGATGGAGCAACTTTGACATGGGCGGGGTCCATTGAATTACAAGATAGTCCAAAAATCACGTATGTTGAGCAGTACATTCCTCTCCTTCAAACCACTGATTTCGGCTTCCTAAATTGGGATTATCAAGATATTAGCCCTAGGCAAGATTTAACAGAATACGAATTTAGTAATAGTGATACAGCTAAACAACTGTTAGCAGTAGGCTTAGAAGGGCGTGCCTATAGTCCCCAATCATCCGATGAACAACAATTCCGCTTAGTTGTAGTTGGAGATTCAGACTGGTTAACTGATAATGTAGCAGCTAGATATCAAAATAACTTGATATTAGCTTTAAATTGGATTGACTGGCTCGCACAAGAAGAAGCATTAGCTAGTATTAGGTCAAAAGTCATAACGTCTCGCACTTTATTATTCAGTTCCGACAGTCTGAAAAATTTTGTTCAATACGCAAATATAGTAGGGGTTCCAGTAATACTAATTTTGATTGGCGGTGTTCGATTTATAAGACGCCGACAATTCACCCAACGAGTCTGGGCTGACAGGAAGGATGACTAATGAAAGGACGTGAAGTTGGATACGTATTACTAGCTCTCATTATATTGGGTGTAGCCGGAGTGATTGTTAAATTAGTTACAACTGGTAACAATAATGAAACATTGACAGGATTATTACCTTTACATAGCGATGTTATTGACAGCATCACTATACGAACAACTGAATTTGGACCTGACTCTACAGAAGGCACTGCTAAATTAAGCAGGTTAGGTGATGATTGGTCGATAAAAACTGAAGCCGGCTCGCAAATAGCCTTCCAGCCGTATTTAGACCGGATGTGGGAGATGGTTTCAAGATTTGAGGGAGCACAACTAATATCAACAAACCCTAACAGTCACAAAACAATGCTAATTGACGATCAAACTGGTATAGAAGTTATATTTATGCTGGGTGCATCAGTTCAGGAGAAATTTACAGTTGGTAGTGGCTGGTCTTCTGAAATTCGACATTGTTTCATACGAAGAGCCGGGAATGACTATGTATATACAGTCCCGTGTCAATACGAAAATATTTTTAATCCTTCTCCTAACAGCTGGCGTGATCCTGTAATAGTCGGTATAGCAAGAGAGGAAATTACTCTTGTAACAATTAGATATCCAAAAGAAAATAATGATTTCTTTAGTGTAGATCTTAATGGTCAAACCAATGGTGTTTGGACACCCTTTCTTGTGCTGCCAGAAGGAAACGAATACGCAAATCCTTATACAGCGGAAACCTTGCTGAGAGCTGTAAACGGATTAGTTGGTTCTGACTTCGCTTCAAAAGAACAAATCGACCTTGTTAACTTCGATATCCCAGATGCATCTATTCTGATAAAGACCAGGGATGGTTCACAAGTCCCTACTCAGCGGGTGCTATTTGTAAACAATAACGACGGTACATATTTTGTTAAAAACACCAACAAGGCTGACGTGTTTATATTGGAGTCAGACGTAGTAGAAAGCTTCGTCTTGCCTATTGAGTCTTATAAATTGCCCGAGGAAGCTACTCCTTAACCGATTAATTAATCAGGTGCAATTTCCTGAAACTAACAACATTTTCCATAGAATCTAGCCATGCCGTTCCCGCAGTTTTAGAAACCTCTCCGAGATATATACTTCCCTCTTCATCGACAGCAATGCCATGTGGAGCAATCATTTGTCCGGGTTGTTTCCCAAACCCCTTATCGCCGACTTTAGACAACCTTTTCCCCGATCGGTCGATGACGCTAACTCTCGGGCCAATGTTTGGCACTAATTGGCTGACCGTTCCTTGGAAACCAAGCTCACCCACATACATTAATCCATCTGGACCAATTCTAAGGGCGCATGGTCGATGCACGTTAGTGTACTCGTGCTGAAAAGCCCCATTTTGATCAAAAACTTGAATCCTATGGTTCTCCCTATCCGCTACATAAATGTATCCATCAGCGTCAATCGCGATATTATGCGGCAAAGAAAATTCTCCAGGATCTACACCAGGGTTACCCCAGCTTAAAATATGATCACCTTCATGGGAAAACCTGTGAACGGCTGAATTCATGTACCCGTCGCTCACAAATATGTCTCCGGTATTGTGATCTACAGCCACATCGGTCGGTTTGTTAAATGGCTTGCCTCCATGTAATGCTGAAGGCTTGTCAGGAGTACCTAAGGTCATTTTTATCTCACCATCTGATGTCATCCATCTAACAGTATGATCGAAATGATCTGTACAATAAAATGTGTTCCCAGGTCCGGGCGTTATTGCATGGGCTGATGTAAATATTCCCTGTCCCCAGTCCTTTACATAATTACCATCTTTATCAAAAACGAGAACAGGGTAATCACCTCTTGCAAAAACATAAATCAAGTTATCAGAACCTACAGCAACACCAGCGACTTCATGCCAGCCAATACCTTCAGGAGGTTTTGCCCAACTTACCAGGTTCTTATAAGTGTATTTATTTTGTCCTAGTTTAATTTCATCACTCATTTATGAATCCTCATCTTTGTCTCTTCCGAATATAAACATTAATTTTTTTTTATCACTTATAATACTAGTTCAGATTTTGAATATACAAAACTTATTAATTAATATCTACAAAATTCGTATCTGTAGGAGAGTTCTTGCATAATGAATCACTTAAATTCAGGCACAATCATCAATCTACAAATAAGTCCTCAGAAAGGTTCGTCGGTATCTCGTCTACCAGAAGCAGAATTCATAAGGGGATTAGGAATATCGGGAGACTCGCATGCGGGCAAATCAGAAAATAGGCAAGTACTATTGATGGACAGCGAAACCCAAAAGCTATTTGGAATAACTCCTGACATAACACGCGAAAACGTGACTACAAAAAATTTACAATTAAATAATTTGTCAGAAGGTGACCTCTTGATGATAGGGAATTCAGTCAGAATAGAGGTAACCGGGGACTGTGTACCTTGTAAAAATTTAGACCAACAAAAACCTGGACTTAGTGAAGCAATTAGAGGTAAACGAGGCATTTTAGCTAAAGTAATTGATTCCGGTTTCGTAAAACTTAATGACAAAATAGTCAGGGAATAAAGTGATTATGATGAGAGAATATGAAATCTGGTTAAATGGCGAATATTACCCTAGAAGCGAGGCTAGAATCAGTATGCTTGACCGCGGTTTTAAATTGTCTGATCTCGTATACGATACTTTAAGAACTTTTGATGGCAGAGTATATAGACTAGATGATCATATGGATCGCTTTGAACGCTCGCTAAACTATGTCAGAATTAATCCAGGAATATCCATTAATGAGATAGCGGATTTAATATTAGAGGTTGTTGAACGTAATGAACCACTCAGATCCGAAAAGGGAGATGATTACATGATTTCTCCGATTATAACTAGAGGAGTAGGCTACAGACTCAAAGACGTCGATAATAAGCCAAGCATATCTGTATTCATTGATCCAATTGATTTTAATTTCTACAGCTTAATGCATTCAGATGGAGCTCATGGAGTGATTTCAAAAGCTAGAAGTTTTAGTTCTCAACAATTGGATCCAAAAGTCAAACATTTCTCCAGACTTAGCTATGTGATGGCAGATATTGAGGCTACGGATGTGGACCCTAAAGCTTTTCCAATAATGTTAGACATGGAAGGAAACATCTCTGAAAGCGTTGGCTCGAACATTATGATTGTGAAAGATGGTGTCCTTAAAACTCCAAAAGACACTGCTATCCTTCAAGGTGTATCCCGTAAAGCTGTTATAGAGACAGCCATTAACCTTGGAATCGAGGTAATTGAAGAGGATTTACAGCCTTACGATCTATATACGTCCGACGAGGCGTTTTTTACATCCACTCCATTTTGCTTAATCCCTATTAGTAAAATCGATAAAAGGAAAATCACAGACCAAATCCCTGGACCTATCACAGCTCAAATCCTTGCGGCATGGAGTGAATCAATAGGCCTCGATATAGTTGATCAAACTATGAAGCTCGGTAATAAGACAAATTCATAAACAGTGATTGATCAATTTTAATCAAGGCTATTGACGACACTAAACTAGATTGCTAGCCTTTCTGCTTTAACGTTAATAAAGACGTCGATAAATCGGAGGAAACTATTGCCTAAATCAGAACTTTCCGGACGTGCACAAACAGTTATAGGTCCAGTTGATCCTAAAACACTTGGACCAACTATGACTCATGAACATCTGTTGATTGATTTTAGTACTATGTTTATAGAACCTTCCGAAGCTTCACAAAAATTCCTTGCCCATCAAAAACTTTCAATGGAGAACCTTGGTTGGATTAGATATAACTGGACTTCTAACTTAGACAACCTGTTATTAATTGAAGAAAAGACTGCTCTAAATGAAGCTATGTACTACAAAAGAGAGGGCGGCGGCACTATTGTAGATGCCACTACAATCGGAATTGGCCGCGACCCGTTAGCTCTTGCCCGATTAGCAAGAGCAACAAACTTGAACATCATAATGGGAGCAGGATGGTATATAGATCAAGTACATCCGGAAGATATGAATTCTAGAACCGAAACTGATCTATCAAAACAGATGATTAAAGAATTGACAGTAGGTATAAATGACACCACAGTGAAAGCTGGGATTATCGGCGAAATTGGTTGTTCATGGCCGTTAACCGATAATGAACGAAAAGTTTTGAGAGCTGCTGCCACTGCTCAGTCGGAAACTGGGGCTCCTATTTTGATTCATCCTGGAAGAGACGAGTCCGCACCAAGCGAAATCCTGGAAGTTTTGGCAGAGGCAGGTGCGAATTTGGAAAGAGTAATTATGGGGCATTTAGACAGGACGGTTTTTAGTGACGACAAAACTGTAGAAATAGCAAAAAGTGGATGCTATATGGAATATGACCTGTTCGGCAGTGAGTCATCCCACTATCCACTACCCGGTTCGTATATGCCAAATGATGAACAACGTTTAGAAAAAATACAATTGTTAATGAATCAGGGATTTGGAAATAAGATTTTAGTTGCACAAGACATCTGCACTAAACATAGACTAGTTAAATACGGAGGTCATGGATACAACCATATTTTGCAAAATATAGTTCCTCGCATGAAGCAAAAAGGATTTTCCAAAGAAGAGATAGATAATATCGTTACCAATAATCCAGCAAAAATTTTAGCATTTGAATAAGCAGAAATAATATATCGTAACTAAAAAAATATTAATCAGGAGTAGATATGGGAAATATAGATGACAGAATAGCAAAATTAGGAATAACGCTTCCGGATGCACAATCTCCAGTAGCAAACTACGTGCCTAGTGTTAGAACAGGCAACCTTATATACCTCTCAGGACTCGGCCCAGCCAACCGACCGGACGGCTCAGTACCTAATGGCAAACTAGGCCAAGATCTTAATACAGAACAAGGTTATGAGGCTGCAAGGCTGGTTGGGGTAAACATGCTTGCCAGAATCAAAGAAGCTGTAGGAGGTGATTTCAACAAAGTAAAACGAGTCGTCAAGCTACTGTCAATGGTAAATTCTACAGCAGATTTCACTGATCACCCACAAGTTGCTAACGGATGCTCTGACCTAATGACCGAAGTATTCGGAGACAATGGAAAGCACGCTCGATCAGCAGTTGGAATGGCGAATCTGCCGGGAAATATACCTGTGGAAATTGAAGTGATTATCGAAGTATCTGATTAATTTTTAGTGAAAAACTAAGATTAGATATTCCAAGTTATTTTTACAAATTAATCCACTCAGCCTTGGAGATATTAAATTATGTCTGAAAGATTAAAAGGTAAAGTTGCGTTTATTACCGGAGGTGCATCTGGTATTGGAGAGGCCTCCGCTTTTCTATTTGGAGAACACGGTGCCAAAATAATAGTAGCTGACATTGATGAAGATGCCGCTTTAAGAACCTCCAATGAACTTAATTCTTCAGGTATTGATTCTTTAGGGGTGCAGTTAGATGTAACACGTGATGTGGATATTAAGAATGCATTCTCTAGGACTAATGAAAAGTATGGTCCTATATCGATCTTGGTTAACAGTGCCGGATTAAACCCCAGACTTCCCTCATTAGAAAATAAATCATCCGAAGAAATATGGGACCGTATTATTGATGTAAATCTCAAAGGCACATACCTCACTTGCAAAAATGTAGTTCAGCAAATGGAAGAAAATGGAGGCGGATCTATTGTAAATTTGTCTTCAATAATGGGTGAGGTCGCCTATCACTCATCGATGAGTAATGGGTTTTCAGCTTATAACCCATCCAAAGGTGGAGTTTTACTGTTTACCAAAAATTTAGCAGTTGATTTAGCTCCAAAAAAAATTAGAGTGAATTGTTTAAACCCAGGTTTTGCAGAGACACCATTTACAGAGGCATTAACTTCAGATACTGAACTTGTAAAAAAGATTATTGACCTACATCCTATTGGACGGCTTGCGCAACCAAAAGAAATTGCATATTGCGCTCTATTTTTAGCCTCAGATGAATCATCTTTTGTTACCGGAACTTCATTATTAGTTGATGGTGGATATACAGCTCAGTAAAGCCTGAATTCTCCATATATTTTTCTCTACCAATTAATTTGCTTAAGGTTTTCGAGAATATAAACTGCTTATCAATTACAATGTGTATTGAAAATAATTGTAACGTTCACCTTTTTGTAAGATGCAAGTTGAAAGAGAATAAACATGATAGTAGTTATTGGAGCTGATCACGGCGGATTCCCATTAAAGGATGATCTGTCTAAATTGATCAGCGATTTAAGTCATGAAGTATTAGATATTGGTGCTCATGTTATTGATCCACTAGATGATTACCCTGACTATGCTAAATCTGTCGCTGAAACTGTGGCTTCTGGAAAAGCTCACAAAGGCATTATGCTTTGCGGTAGCGGAGTAGGAGCGGCAATCACTGCTAATAAAATTAAAAACGTAAGAGCTTCCGTATGTCATGACACTTATTCTGCACATCAAGGTGTTGAACATGACGATATGAACGTTCTATGTGTTGGATCCAGAGTAATTGGAATAGAGCTAGCTAGAGAAATTGTAATTACTTTTATCAAAGCGAACTTCGTTCCTGAAGAAAAATATATAAGACGCCTAAATAAAATTAAGAAACTTGAAGATCTGTGACTTGTGTCGAAATTTAAATTGTTTCATGCAATTAGAAACCATATAATTAACCTACCTTATCTAATATCAAAAGCCGCTAGTAAACTTAAACAACGAATATTGATTAGGCTTATTGCTGCTAGCATTCAACTGTTTTATTTAAAATGATCACCAGTGAACAAATAAGAGAATCTTTCCTTTCATATTTTGAAGAACAGGACCATATGAGAATGGCCAGTGCTTCTTTAATACCTGTTGGGGACCCTACCTTACTTTTAACTACCGCAGGCATGGTTCAATTTAAGCCGTATTTCTCTGGAGAATCGGATCCACCTCATCCAAGACTTACGTCTTCCCAAAAGTCTTTTCGTACGGTAGATATTGATGAAGTAGGAGATTCTACACACCTGACTTTCTTCGAAATGTTAGGCAACTTTAGTATCGGAGACTACTTCAAAAAAGATGCTATAAAGCATGGTTTAAGCTGCCTCTCTGAAAAAATGGGTTTAGAAAAAGATAAATTTGCTATAACAATACACACAACTGATGATGAAGCAGAAACTCTTTGGATTAATGCTGGCATTCCAAAAAATCGAATTTTTCGGTTCGGTGATGATGATAACTGGTGGGGCCCAGCTGGAGCAGAAGGTCCATGCGGACCATGTAGTGAGCTACATTATGATTTTGGACCGGAATTAAGTTGCGGAAACAAAAATTGTGCTCCTAATTGCACTAATAATATGTCGGACTCAAAAGAAACATGTAAAAGGTACGTGGAACTTTGGAATTTAGTATTTATGCAGTTCTATCACAAATTGGATGGTACTCGTGAACCCCTACCAGCTCCTAGTGTGGATACAGGCATGGGGCTGGAAAGATTAACGGTAATTCTACAAAAAGCCAAAGATATATATGATACTGACCTTTTCGATCCGATATTGGCTAAAGTATCCGAGCTGTCTGGGAAAAAATATGGAGACGATGGTGCAATTGATATAGCCTTCAGGGTTGTATCAGAACATGCCCGTAGTTCAGTCTTCTTAATAGCAGATGGTGTGGTTCCAGGAAACGAAGATAGAGGGTATGTACTACGAAGGATAATTAGAAGGGCTATACGATTTGGAAGAGTTCTTGGTTTAGAGGAGGGGTTTCTAGGACCTATCGCAGATATTGTTATCAATAAAATGAAATCTGTTTACCCAGAGCTAAACCTTCATGAAAATTTTATTAAAACGGTTCTTTCACTCGAAGAAAAACGTTTTACTAATGTGTTTCAACAAGGATACCTAATACTTGATGAAGCATTGGAGATGGCAACTCAAAACAAAACTAACTTATCAGGTGAATTGGCATTCAAGTTATGGGATACATACGGATTCCCATTAGAAATAACATTAGAAATTGCTAGTGAAAAAGATATTTCTGTTGATGTTGAATCATTCAATTCAGAGATGGAAAGCCAGAAAAAACGTGGTAGAGCTTCAGGCAAATTCGATGACGACAGGTCTAAAATCAAAGTTTACGAAAGTTTGTCAGTAGGATCTACTCAATTCTTAGGTTACAAACAACTGGCTGCTGACACGGTAGTCGTTGGATTAATATCTAATGATTGTAAGGTGTCTGAAGTTACAGAAGGGGAATCTATAGAAATAGTGATGCGCGAAACACCATTCTATCCTGAAGGCGGCGGTCAGGTTGGAGATGGTGGACAGATTTCAGGTGATAATGGAGAAATCGAAATAAATGATACTCAAACGGTCATGCCTGGATTGATTGTACATTTTGGTAAAGTTAAACAGGGCAATTTTACTTTAGGTGAGAAAGTTGGAGCTTATGTGCATCCAGTCCGTAGAGAGGATACCGCTAGGAACCACACCAGCACACATCTAGTTCATGCTGCTCTTAGACAAGTTCTTGGCACTCATGTTAGACAGGCAGGTTCATATGTCGCATCGGATAAATTACGATTTGATTTTACTCATCCTCAAGCGGTTACATTAAAAGAAATGAAACTCGTACAAAAACTAGTTAACGAAAAAATCCGAGCAAATGCGAGAGTGCAATCAAGTGAAGATGAATATACTAAGGCTATCGAACGTGGAGCCTTAGCTTTTTTCGGAGACAAGTACGAGCAAAAAGTTAGACTAGTAGAAATAGCTAACGGAGCGACTTTCAGCTTCGAAGTGTGTGGAGGCACCCATGTTAAGTCAACTGGGGAAATAGGATCAATGTATATCTTGTCTGAACAAAGTATTGGTTCAGGAATCAGGCGACTTGAGGCAGTGAGTGGCAGAGAATCCGAAAGAATGGCATGGGACATTTTACAGCGACAAGAGAAGGTGTCTCAATTATTACAGGCATCCTCAACTGAAATTGAGTCTCGCATAGAAAAACTTGTTGAAGAGAATACTCAATTAAAAAGACGAACTGAAGAGTCGGAACGAAAGACCGCATTAAATTCTGTAGCAAATTTACTAGAAAACAAACAAACTATCGCGGGTATATCAGTGTTGTCTCAGAGAGTAGAAGCCCCTGACCAAGACACGTTACGGAATATCGGAGACTGGCTTAGAGATAAATTAGGTAAGGGTGTCGTTGTGGTGGGTGCTGTTATTAATGATCGACCTCAATTAGTTGCTATGGTAACAAAAGACTTGATCTCACAGGGACTTGATGCTTCAAAAATTGCTAAAGAATCAGCTAAGGTAATGCAAGGCGGTGGCGGCGGTAGAGCCGACGTTGCTCAGGCAGGAGGCAAATTAGCCGACAAATTAGATGAAGCACTCGATAAAGTTCCTGTGATAGTCAAATCCAGTATCAAGGAATAGAAGATATGAGCAATATCTCTCGGGTCTTTATTGGGGTTGACCTTGGAGATAAACGTATTGGATTATCGAAAAGTGATCCTCTTGGATTAATAGCGAGTCCAGTTAAAACCATACCAGCTGTAAATATAAATACAGACATCCAAAATGTGGTCGAGTTTGCAACAGAATGTTCGGCACAGAAAATAATAATAGGACTCCCGTTGCTTATGTCGGGTGAAAAAGGATTTCAAGCAAATAAAGCTTCCGATTTCGCAAAGTTGTTATCTGATAATACCCCAATACCTGTCCAAGCTGAGGATGAAAGGTTATCTTCAGTAGAGGCTGAAAATATATTAAATTTTAATCGTCAAAAACTTTCAAAAAACGTAAAACCTTTGGATTCTTTTGCAGCAGCAATAATATTGCAAAGGTATTTAGACCGGATAAATAAGGGCTGAATCAAAATGAATCGAATAGGAATACTTGGCTATCCACTTTCACATTCAATTTCTCCCGAATTTCAACAAGCCGCATTAGACCATCATCAAATAAAAGCAACGTTCCATAGATGGGAGATCAAGCCAGATAAACTGAATGCATTCTTTGAGACAATAGAGATTGTTAATTTCTTAGGAGCTTCAGTTACTATTCCGTACAAAGAAAAATGTCTGGGTTTAGTTGATAAAATAACGGACTCAGCACACCTTATAGGCGCGGTAAACTGTATCGTTAACCAGAATAATCAGCTTGTTGGACACAATACTGATGGTTCCGGTTTCATAAGAGCGTTGAAAACAAAGCATGGCTTTGATCCTTGTGGAAAAAATGTGCTTCTAATTGGAGCTGGAGGCGCAGCTAAGGCTATCGCATATTCTTTAGTCCAAGAGCAAATTAATACACTTACGATAGCTAACAGAACAGTTTCTCGTGGAGATGAATTAGCTCAACGCTTAAAATTAAATGGACCAAAAATAAATTCGATTAAATTAGAGAGGCAAACTTTAATCAATCCTTTAAGTAATGTAGATCTTATTGTGAACACTACATCAATAGGAATGAAAAATGGTCCAGATCCTGAGCATTCTCCAGTCCCTCCCGATTTAATACCGCAGAATGCCCTGATAAATGATATAGTCTATAACCCGATCGAGACCCCCTTGATTAAGGCGGCAAAAATTCGAAAAGCTCCTACAATTGGAGGACTAGACATGCTTGTTTATCAGGGAATCGAGGCTTTTGAATTATGGACAAAAAAAGATGCACCTGAAAATATTATGTATGATGCTGCGAAAAAGGCTTTGGAATTATGAATAAAAATATCGTGTTTCTAACCGGTTTTTCAGGAACCGGCAAGACCTCTGTCGGTCGTTTAGCCGCTGAACTTCTAGGCTGGATGTTTGTGGATATGGACGAAGAAATCAGCCTGGAATCCGGTCATGATATCAGCCAGATTTTTGCAAATCTTGGCGAGTGTGCTTTCAGGGATCTAGAACATAAAAAGCTTCTGGAAACAGTGACTGGTAATAACTTGATAATTTCGACTGGTGGGGGAATCTTAACTAATGACAAAAACCAAAAGGTAATGTCTGAAAGTGGCATTACAATATGCTTAGAAGCGAGTGTAGACACGATTGTCAGTCGATTAAAACAAGATAGTTCTTCCGAAATTCGTCCAATGCTTAATGATGATTTATCAGCCGATTCTGTTTTAAAACTTAAATCAAATCGCCAATCTCTATATTCACAAGCAAACTGGACAATACACACTGACCAATTATCCCCAAAAGCTGCTGCTAACGAAATCGTCAGGGCAATCCACTTAATTAATGAATCCGACGAGACAGAAATATTTGGTATTGCTCCCAAAGAGCTATCCAGTGTGGTCGATACAAAAAACGGTAAATACCCTATCTGGGTATCTCAAGGAAACTTAGGAGAGCTAGGTAGCAGATTAAAGAAAATAGTTAATCCGTCAATTGGCTATGTAATAACAGACCAAGGAGCAAACAGATACGCTCGTGAAGTACAGAGGTCTATGGAATCAATTGGCATAAAATCGCACTGTTTTACTATGGAACCAGGAGAGGAGCATAAAAATCTATCTACTGTTGAATTGATTTATAAATGGCTTGCAGAGCGTAAAGCAGAGAGAAGTAATGTAATTGTGGCTGTTGGTGGAGGTGTTGTGGGAGATTTGGCTGGTTACGTAGCTGCTACTTATCTCAGAGGCATGCCTGTTGTACATGTTCCCACAACTCTTTTAGCTATGATGGATTCTTCAATCGGAGGAAAAACTGGCGTTGATCTTATGCAAGGCAAAAACTTGGTCGGTAGTTTTCATCAACCTAAATTTGTATTAGTAGACACCAACACGCTTGGAACACTACCAAAACGCATTTTAAATGAAGGGTGGGCAGAAGGATTAAAGCATGGTCTAGCGCTTGATAAATCGTTACTGGAAAGCTTTGAGAAGAATGCTTCAGATTTGAAGAAACTAGACTTAGATGCCACCACAAAATTAATAAAGCACAGCATATCAATTAAGGCACAGAAGGTCACAGAGGACGAATTTGAGAAACTTGGGAAACGGATTTTACTCAATTACGGCCATACAATTGGTCACGCTATCGAATCAATTACTAACTATTCATCATATCTTCATGGAGAAGCTGTCAGTATTGGCATGATGGCCGCAGGTCATATTTCTGTAGAAAAAAACTTGTTGAGTAATGACGACCTAATCAGACAAGAAGATTTATTAAAAACTTTTAACTTACCGGTTCGATTTAAAAATTTAAATATTGATAATATAAAAGCTAGGATTCTATCGGATAAAAAACGAGCCCAAGGAAAGGTTCATTGGGTGTTATTAAAAGACATTGGATCGGCCATAACAAGTTCTGATGTGACCGATTCGGAAATAACACAAGCTCTTAAAAACGTCAGTTCAATTTAAAATAGACTATCTGGAAGATTTAATATCTTGATTTTTAAATTAGAAGCTACAGATGGGCGATCTAGAAGTGGATCAATTCAAACCGAAAATGGCACTATAGATACTCCTGTCTTTATGCCAGTCGGCACACAGGGTAGCGTCAAGTCACTGGACCCAAATGACCTAATTGAATTAAATGCACAAATTATTCTTGGCAACACGTATCACTTATATCTAAGGCCTGGTGTTGACTTAATCAAGGATTTTGGTGGGTTAGGAAAATTTATGGGGTGGGACGGACCCATCTTGACCGATTCTGGTGGCTTCCAAGGATTCAGTCTAGGCCGTTTAATGAAAACAGATCAAGATGGAATCGAGTTTACTTCACATATCGATGGTTCGCGTCATTTATTTACTCCAGAAAAAGTGGTTGATTATCAAGAGTCTCTTGGTTCAGACATTGTAATGCCTTTAGACTGGTGTGTTGAGCTACCCAACGATTTAGAGACTTTAAAGCTGGCTGTGGAAAGAACCACTTTGTGGGCAAAACGATCGCTAAACGCTAAAAGCAATAAGAATTATGCACTCTTTGGAATTGTCCAAGGTGGAACAGAAAAATCACTAAGAGAATTATCAGCCAAACAAATTACCGAGATAGGTTTTGATGGCTATGCCATTGGAGGTTTAAGCGTTGGGGAAACAAAATCAAAAATGTATGATATCGCTTCTTTCACAGCGGATTGCCTACCTGCTGATAAACCAAGATACTTAATGGGAGTTGGAGCTCCAGAAGACTTGTTCGAATCGGTTGCCGTTGGTATAGATATGTTCGATTGTGTTTTACCCACAAGAGTGGCAAGAAATGGTAGTTTGTTCACGTCTAAGGGGAGAATTAACATAGCAGGAAAAAGATTTAGAACAATGAACGAACCAATAGAAGCTGACTGTGATTGTTATACATGCACAAACTTCACGGCAAGTTATCTAAGTCACTTGTTTAGAGCAAAAGAACTTTTGAGTTATAGGTTAGCCTCAATCCATAACTTGCGTTTTATAACTAATTTAATGTCAAACATGAGGGCTGCTATTCAGCTAGGCGAATTTAACGATTATAAAAACCGATTCTTAAACCAATATAGTCTAACCGATGAATCAATCAGGATTGATCAAAAACAAAAATGGTTAGAAATGAAAAATGAACATTTCTCGTAGTAACGGTTAATAACCGCCCGCTACAGCCGGAACAATTGAAATTTCGTCTCCCGATTTAGTCAGTGTATTTAAGCCGTCCAAAAACCGAACGTCTTCCCCATTAACATAGACATTAACAAAATTCCGTAAAGAGCCTGATTCGTCACATAACCTATCTTTGATTCCTGGGTAAGCTTCATTTAAAGCTTCGATCACAGCAGCTAAATTCTCTGCTTCAACGCTTACCTTATCGGCTCCATTTGTGACTCTGCGCAATGGAGCTGGAATCCTTACATCAATACTCATATTTAATAAAACCTCTAATTTTATCCTTCTACTACATCACCAGAAATTGGGTCTACTCGGACACTCTTGGTAGCAACCCAATCTAAAGCTTTCTGTATTTCGTTTTCCTCACCCTCTATTTCTAGTACAACCCATCCCATATCTTCCCTAACATCAGCTCTTCTAATGTTTGTTACAAGATCGAAATCTTTGCTCAACATCGAAATGATTGGTTCTTTTATCATCTGCTGTTCATAAGTGAATTTTACTCTTTTAATGGGCATTGTTAGTTCCTTTTATTCCAAACATTAAGAGCATCCTGAAAAGATTTGTAATCTGGATCCGTGAAAACTGGGTCAGCAGCATCCTCGATGACTTCAACCGTTTTAAGGCCGTTACCTGTTACAAAAGCGACCACCACCTCATCAGCTGAAATTATACCTCTTTTGGCAAGTGACCTTAAAGCTGATATGACAACTCCTCCTGCTGTTTCGGTAAAGATGCCTTCTGTTTCAGCTAGCAATTTCATACACTCTGCCACTTCAGGTTCCGGCACTCTCACAGCATTACCTTTAGTTTCAGCTACAGTCTTTAGCGCATAAAACCCATCAGCTGGATTACCGATAGCTAATGATTTAGCTATTGTTTCAGGTTTAACAGGTTTGACATGATATGTGTCTTGATCAAACGCTTCCACAATTGGAGAGCAGCCCTCTGGCTGAGCTAAATCCATAAATGTATTTACAGATTCAAGCAGGCCAAGATCTTTTAATTCGTTTAATCCCTTCCATATTTTTGTGAACAAAGAGCCAGAAGCAGCAGGAACTATACACCTATCGGGTGCGCGCCAACCAAGCTGTTCAGCAACTTCGTAACCTAAAGTTTTACTTCCCTCGCTGTAGTATGGCCTCATGTTGACATTGACGAAAGCCCATCGATGGTTGTCTGCTAGCTCACTACATAAACGGTTCACTTCATCATAAGTACCATCAACTGCAACTAATGTAGATCCATATATAGCAGCTCCGAGTATTTTGCCCTTTTCTAAATCAGATGGGAAAAAAACTTTTGTATCCATCTTTGCTTTGGCTCCGTGTGCAGAAACTGCTCCGGCCAAGTTGCCAGTTGATGCGCAAGCTAGTGTCTCAAACCCGAATTCTAAAGCTTTGTTTGTTGCAACAGAAACCACTCTATCTTTGAATGAAAATGTAGGGTTTGTACTGTCATTTTTTATATAAAGATTGTTTAAGCCTAGCATTCTGCCAAGATTGTCAGCTTTAACTAAAGGGGTGAACCCTGTACCCATATCTATTCCAGCATCTCTTGTAGTTGGCAATAGATCTTCGTATCTCCATATAGATAAAGGCCCTTTCTGAATCTTGTCTTTAGAAATTATCTTTTTGATAGCTTCATAGTCATATCCTACTTCTAAGGGGCCAAAACAAAATTCGCATACATGCTCTGGCGCTACGGGATATTCCCGACCACATTCACGACAATATAAACACTTTATATATGACACTTAATTTCTCAGGTTTCACTAAATAATACTCTAAACGTTATAAGTCGCGGGTGTAGACTGCCCCGCGACTTATCTGATCGTAGCAATTGCCTATCCTGAGTGTCAATGAATTATCAGCTTCTTTTAAAATTCAATTCCTGAAAACAGGTAAATAGACAAATTAGTTGCACAACATAGGTTGATTAGAAAAATCCTTTCTGGGTAAAAAGAGCTGATAAAACTTCTATTCCTCGGCTTATTTCTTCCGACGAATTGTAGCCAAAACATAATCGTGCATAATTTTGGCCCGAACTAGCATCTGCAGCAAACATCGTTCCAGGCTGATACCCGACACCAGCCTCCAAAGCGTCTTTTGTAACTTCAGTTAGATCCACTGACTTAGGCATCTCCAGCCACAAATAGAGACCACCCTCGGGAGTACTCCATTTCGCATTAGATCCAAACGTCTCCCCTAGTGTTGCAATCATTGTATCTCGTCTATCTCTCTGAATCTTAAGAATTTTTTCTACATGGTCATCTAAACCTGCCATAGCATATCTATGAATAGCAAGAGCAGCAAATTCATTCACTCCACTTCCGCTTATTTTACGAACCATTCTGAAACGGCCAATTATCTCTTCTGGGCCAACAAAATACCCCATTCTAAGACCCGGAGCTATGGTTTTAGAAAAAGAACCCACATACATCACCTGTCCTGTTAAATCTAACGAATGGATTGCAGGCACGTTATCTCCTTCAAACCTCAAATCAACATAACAATCATCCTCTAATATTGGTATCTCGTAAAAAGATGCAATATCTAAAAGAGCTTTTCGTCTCTCTAAAGTCATAGTCCAGCCCTGTGGGTTTTGGAATGTAGGTATGGTATAAATCAGTTTTGGTTTTTTATCCTGTGCAACCAAATCCGCGATTACCATCTCTAGATTTTCTGGTTTCATACCTGAATCATCGCACCGTATACCATAAGTCTCCGCACCTGATATTCTTAGTTTTGTTAAAGTATTCGAATAACAGAAATCTTCGGTTATTACGGCGTCTCCTGGATCTATTAACAAATCAATTATCGTCGCAATATGCTGAGAGGAACCATCACCTAATACAACCTGCTCCGGATCAACTGTCATACCACGATCTCTTTTTAACTTATAAGAAACGTACTCTCGCAAAGGTTCGTATCCTTGGACATCTGGATACAATGCTAGCTCAGAACCTTCATCCGAAAGACCTTCCTTAAGAGCAGAAACGAGGCCATCGATAGGCAATGAATCAGGGTCAGGGTACGCAATAGCAAAATCGTATTTACCTCGGGCCAACTCAACACGATCACGAAAAGGGGGCGCTTGTTTGGACAATATTTTGTCGAATTCAATAAGTTTTTTATTTTCCAATTTGATTATTCCTGTTTCATATATTTAACTATTTGGTTTGTCTGTATTTTTATTAAACATCTTCAACTCTTATGCGAAGTCTCTTGTTTTGCCTACCTTTACTTTGATGTCCGATAATTACGATCTTACCAACATCAAAGGTATTATAGACATGCGTACCGCCATCTGCCTGAATATCTAGACCCTCGATTTCGACAATTCGTACTTCTTCGATATTTGCAGGCAAAAGATTTATCTTTGTTCGAATCAAGTCAGGGATTTTAAAGGCCTGTTCGCGAGGAAGGAATTTTACAGTCACTGCTCGTTTCTCATCTACTTCAATATCTATTGCTCGCTGAACAGTAACCGCAAAATCAGAAGACATTTTCTCCAACTCAAAATCCATTCTTGCTTCCAAAGGCTTCATGTTGCCACCTGTTACTTGAACACCAAAGTCCCTCCATATTACTCCACATAAAATATGAAGAGCTGTATGGGTTCTCATTAACTGGTATCTTCGATCCCAATCTATCTCCCCTTCAACTTCTTGGCCCAGACTCGGCTTAAAATCGTCTGTTAAATGTATTAATTGATTCCCGATTCGTTTAACTCCTCGTATATCGATTCCTTTCCCATCGAACTTCAAGATACCTGAATCAGAAGGCTGCCCTCCTCCACCAGGGTAAAAAATAGTCTCTTCTAGCTCAAGCCCCTCTGGCAATACATCTTTTACTATAGTTTTCATGCTTTTTTGATATGCATCGATATGAGCAAGTATGCGAGTCACTGAATCCTCCAATAACTTTTGAATAAGGGTATTTGATTTTATCTAATGATTGATGAAGTATAAAATATCACCATGAAAAAAAGTAATTATGATATAGCTGTGATTGGGGCAGGAATTATAGGTCTTGCAACTGCAATGCAACTAACCATTAAATTCCCTTCATTAAAAATAGTTGTATTAGACAAGGAGAGTGTCACAGCAGAACATCAGACAGGACACAATAGTGGAGTAATACATGCGGGCATCTACTATAAGCCTGGTTCCGCTAAAGCTAGTTTCTGCTATACAGGTAATAAAGAATTAAGAAAATTCTGTGACGAAAACGAAGTCCCCTACAAGATGTGTGGAAAATTGGTAATCGCAGTGAATGAAAATGAAATTCCCATGCTTAAAGAATTGTATAAACGAGGTACGGCTAATGGAGTTGAGGGTTTAAAGATCATTGAGAAGGATGAGCTTCGCGAAAAGGAACCTAATGCAGCTGGTTTAAAGGCAATATGGTCGCCAAACACAGGGATCATTGATTATAAAAAAGTTACAGAGTCATACGCTAATTTGTTTAAAAAGAATGGAGGAGATTTACTATTAGATTCAAAGGTGAAATCAATAACTCGGGAAAATAAAAACATAGTATTAGAAACAGAAACCAAAACTATAAAATCGAAACATATAATTAATTGCGCGGGACTACATGCAGACAGGATCGCAAAGTTGATGGGACATGACGCAGGGATACGTATCGTGCCATTTAGGGGTGAGTATTATTCAATAGACAAAGCTCGAGAGAATTTGATAAACGGTTTAATTTATCCTGTGCCTGATCCAGCAATGCCTTTTCTAGGGGTACACTTTACAACAAGAATAGATGGAACAGTTGAAGCGGGCCCTAATGCCGTACTATCATTTGCGAGAGAAGGGTATTCGAAATTTTCTTTCGATCTAACAGATGCTCTCAACACCCTAGCTTTCCCTGGGTTTTGGAAAATGTCCGCTAAACATTGGAAAACCGGATTCGTGGAGCAATACCGATCAATCAATAAGAATTCGTTTTTGAAGTCGCTTCAATATTTAGTCCCAGACATAAAAATGTCGGACTTAACTGAACCTGGAGCAGGAGTTCGTGCACAAGCAGTAGATAAAGCTGGGAACTTGCTGCAGGACTTTTCAATTATAGAAGCGAAGAACTCTATTCATGTCTTAAGCGCTCCTTCTCCAGGAGCAACATCATCATTGACGATCGGAAAACACATAGTTGATCTGGCTCGAAAAAATTTCGAACTGTAAACAACTACATCATCAAAACACCACGAAGGTTCTTTCCAGCATGTAAATCTGCAAATGCTTCGTTGACCGCATCCAACGGGTAAGTTGAAGTAACCATATCGTCAAGATTAAGCTTTCCTCCCCTGTAAAGATCAAGCAACTTAGGTATATCAACATTCATTCGAGCACTCCCGTATCCCGTACCACGTATGGTTCTTTCCGTAAACGGAAAATCTAAAGCGGGTATCGAAACTTCATCTCCCATTTTTGCTCCACCAATGACTACCGCTGTTCCACATTTGGCTAGCGCATCCCAACTATCGCGCATTAATTGCGGTTGACCTACCGCCTCAAAAGTATAGTTAGCCCCTCCACCTGTGATTCTTTGAATTTCTTCCACGGCATTTACTTTAGATGCATCAACAGTATGAGTCGCACCAAATTGTTTAGCTAAATCTAATTTATTCTGTTTAACATCAACGGCAATAATAGGATATGCTCCTGAAAGAACAGCTCCTTGAATACAGCTTATCCCTACTCCACCTGAACCAAATACTGCTAAGCTTTCTCCAGCAGATGGTTTAGCTGTATTTATAACAGCGCCTACGCCAGTCATTACTGCACAACCGACCAAAGCAGCTTTATCTAACGGAATATCTTTATCAATTTTCACTACACTTTTTTCATCACATATTGTGTACTCTGCCATAGTAGATATTCCTAAAAAGTGATAATAAGGCTTACCCTCTTTATGATATCGATTTGTACCATCAGCAAGAGTATTACCACTTACCATTTCTCCTCTTCCGACATCACACATGTTAGATTTACCTACGGTGCAATAGTAACAATTTCCACATGCGTAAATCCAAGATAACACTACGTGATCACCAGGTTTTACAGTGGTAACCGCACTTCCTGCTTTCTCTACTACACCAGCCCCCTCATGACCTAAAATCATTGGCATACCACCTTCCCAATATTGTTCTCCAAGAATAAACGCATAATCGCTGTGACAAACGCCTGATGCAGCTATTTTCACTTTCACTTCGGTTGGTTTTGGATCATCTATTTCGACCTCTTCCACTTTCATAGGTTGCCCATAATTATGTAATACAGCTGCTCTCAATTCAGTCCTCCAAAATATTTCATGTTATATATAAGTAAAAACCAGCAGTGTAGGATTATCCCATCCTAAAATTTAATGTCAATAAATCAGCAAAGACCACACGCTAATTTTTCATTAGGAATAACCACTAATATAAACTGTATTGATTGACCGAAACAGGAGTAGAAGGATGAAACAATATAATATCGCTGTCATCAGAGGCGACGGCATAGGTGGAGAGGTTATAGAAGAGGGTATAAAAGTTATGGATACTTTGAGTTCAAAACATGACTATAACCTTAATTACACAGAGTTTCCATGGGGAAGCGAATGGTACTTCAAAAATGGAACCATGATGCCTGATGATGCAATTGCTCAGCTATCCTCGTATGACGCTATATACCTAGGTGCGGTTGGCCACCCAGAATTACAAGATCACGTAACTTTAAATGGACTTCTATTGCCTATAAGAAGAGCTTTCGACCAATATGTATGTTTACGGCCATCCATCCTCTATCCCGGTATATCCTCTCCTTTATCAGGCTATAAAAGTGGTGACATAAATCTGGTGGTAATCCGAGAAAATACCGAAGGCGAGTACGCAAACGCTGGAGGATTTCAATATCTAGATTTTCCAACTGAGTTGGGAGTTCAAACCGCAATATTTACAAGACATGGCTGCGAAAGAGTAATCAAATATGCTTTTGATTTGGCTGTTAAACGCGCTGGGCCAAAACGAGTTACTTCAATAACAAAATCCAATGCCCAAGGATATGGAATGGTAGTTTGGGATAGAGCATTTGAACGTATAGCGACACAGTATCCCGAAATTGAAACGGAATCTTTATTAATTGATGCTGCTTGTATGGAATTCATAAGACGTCCAGAAAGTTTCGACGTAGTAGTTGGATCAAATTTGTTTGGAGACATACTAACTGATATTGGCGGAATGATAACAGGCAGTATAGGTTTATCTGGTAGTGCAAATATTGATCCAGAGAGGCGATTTCCATCAATGTTTGAGCCGGTTCATGGAAGTGCACCGGATATAGCAGGAAAGGGAATCTCTAACCCGATAGCTGCAATATTATCTGGAGCCATGATGCTAAAACATCTCGGTGAGGAAAAGGCTAGTGCGGAAATTGAAGCCGCAGTGATTCAAGTGTTAGAAATAGGTGATGTATTAACTGTTGATCTTGGTGGCAAAGCTAACACGGAAAAAATGGGCAATACTATTGTTGGCGAGCTAAATCAAGATAGGTATAGCAGATAACAATCACAAAAATAAATCCCGGATTGCAACTTGAATATTGCATTTATACTGATGGGGATCAATAAAAGTCATGATATTCTATTCAAAGAGTAAATGATTAACAAATAATCATGTTTTTGAAAATACTAGTAATAACCTCATCCATAGGTTTAGAATTAATTTATATGCGGGAGTAGCTCAGCGGTAGAGTCCCTGCCTTCCAAGCAGGCTGTCGCCGGTTCGAATCCGGTCTCCCGCTCCAAATACTTCAATGTTGTTTAACCTAAAGCCCAGATTATTTAACTAACTTTTAGAAATGATTGAAGAACTCTCTGGAAAAATATCCACAGTATTAGGGACAATAACCCCTACGGAAGCCGGAATAACTCTAATGCATGAGCACGTATTCGTTGACGGTTCATGTTTCCAATCTATCCCAAATGAAGCTTCACTTAAAACATTAATTCAATCTGAAATTAAACCTGAGTTGATCAAGCACCTGGCCAAACATTGGAATTTAATTTCCAGCCACATAAAACTTAATGACTTCAATTTAATGCATAATGAGTTAAAGAATTTCGTTCTATCTGGAGGCAAAACAATTGTAGAAGCAACAAGTATTGGGATAGGACGCGATCCTGTGGCAGTTGCCAAGATATCTCGGGCTACAGGGTTAAATATTATTTTAGGCTCTAGTTACTATATCCCTTCATCGTATCCAGAGTACCTTTACAATATGAGCGAAGATGATGTTTACGATCAAATTGTGAAGGATATTACCGTCGGTATTAATGACACTGGCATAAAGGCAGGCCTAATCGGTGAGGTTGGAATTGGTGGACCTATATCTCAAATGGTCAACCCCAACCAAAAAATGCCTGAAGAAAAAGTTCTTAGAGCGTCAGCAAGAGCTCAAGCTTACACAGGAGCTCCTATGATAATACACCCCAGCCCAATTAAAGAATCCTTAAGAAAGGTATCAGAAATTGTTATAGATTGTGGCGCAGATCCATCAAAAATCGTTTTTGCACACATGGATATCCAAGCAGATTTAGATGTACTTAAAACTTTAACTAAGCAAGGGTTCAACGTGGAATACGATGCTTGGGGGATTGAAGATACGGAATTAATCGATTCTTCGGACGATTTTTTGCAATTACCCAACGATAATCAAAGAATAAAACATGTACGAAAACTCATTAACGATGGATACATTAATAATCTAATAATGACTCAAGATATGTTTTTGGGCCTACAGTTGCAAAAAAATGGAGGAAAAGGATACGGGCATATAATTGACAACTTAATACCGCGTATGAAAAATTTTGGTTTTACTGAAAAAGAAATCAATAATATCTTAATAGTAAATCCTCAACGTATACTTACTTTTAAATAAATATAGGACATGGTTTTATATATGGAAAATGCAAATAATGATGATAAATTTCAGGGGTTCGGAGATGATCCCAACTTAACTCATTTACGTGTGGGCACAGAACCCCAAATTGTAGAAATTTTGACTGACCCATATGTGATATATCGATCTAATAGATATGCACCCGTTGTAAAGGTCAAGGAAGTTTCATCTGATAAAGAATACATCCTGTACATTAGTTCAACATCGCTAGCTCAAGAACTAGAAGATATAAGAACCTTTGACGGAGACGGCTCGATGGTAGGTATAAAAATAGCCGTGAATAAAGATAGCGATGATCGTTTCGCAAAATATGAAGTGTCAGTGGAGTAAAAATGTTTTCAATTGGTACGGTTATGACTTTAAAACCAGGTGGGTATCCTGGTTATAAAAAAGCTCACGATGAGATATGGCCAGAACTATCGCAATTGATAAGTGATGCTGAAATCAGCATGGCAATCTATAAACATGAAGACCTGTTGTTTATACATGCAATTGCACCTTCCGAGGAAAAATGGAATAGTATCGGAGGTGAAGTAACAGATAAATGGTATGAATGTATGACAGAGTTTTTAGTTACAGGACCTGATGGCAAAACAATAGTCACTCCCCTACCCGAAGCATTCTCATTTGGCATATTTTCTAAGTAATGAGCGTAGGAATTAATTGGTCTGACTTCAACCTTAATTCGGTTAAAGGTCCAATTAAACAAGTAATTTATATTAATATTGAATCTGGCTGCTCAAATGACTTTGTAAGATTGCCGTTAATGATTGCAAAGGGGAGTCATGACGGACCTACATTGACGGTTTTAGGTGGCGTTCATGGAGATGAATACGAAGGTCCTTTTGCTGTCAGAGAGTTGTTCGAAAAACTTGATACTGAATCCTTAAATGGCACTTTTATTGGACTGCCTCAATCAAACCCGCCTGCAACAGAATACGGAACAAGGAAGAGTCCAATTGACAATTTGAATTTAGCTAGAGTCTTCCCTGGAAATAAAGATGGCACAATAACTGAGAAAATTGCTCATTTTATATCTAAACAATTGATTGATAAATCAAGCTTTCTGATAGACCTGCATAGCTCGGGCACTCACATTTCAACACCTACTCTAGTGGGTTATGATGCTTCACAGAAAGGAGTTAATAATGGCTCAAAGGAATCTGCCTTATCTTTCGGAGTTGATGTAATTTGGGGTCATAACGCACTATCAGGTGGCAGAAGTATTAGTTACGCTGATTCAATTAATATACCTTGGCTATACACAGAGTGCTCAGGGGGCGGATGGTTGCATATAAAAGAGGCTCATTTATATGCAAAAGGAGTATTCAATGTCATGATGAAACTTAAAATGATACGAGGTGAAATAAGGAAAGTTAAACCAAAATTTCAACTGTTAGGGGATGGTGATATGGACGAATCTATTACAGCTTCTGTTTCAGGATATCTAGTCCCAAAAGTAAACATGTTGAGTAGAGTGACAAAAGGCCAGTTGTTAGGAGAGATCTTAGGCCCAGCAAATGAGTTGCTAGCCAAGGTTAAAAGCCCTACCAATGGAGTGATTGTCCTAATTAGAAGGTCTGCGGCAGTCATTAAGGACGAATCAATTACTTTCCTGGTAACCGGCGAATCACCATGAATTTGCCTTAAATAAAGATTTATCAAAAATATTATTAAATTAGTTTGGTAATATTACCCCACATGAACAAAAATAACTCACAAATACAAAGAACTAAACGAACCACCCTAAATCGCCTGTCAAAACGAGGCCATTACGATAAAAAAACCCTGTATTCTATTCTTGACAGTGCTCTAATTTGCCACATTGCTTATGTGTACGAAGGCGAGCCTAGAGTTATACCCACAGCATTTGCCAGAATTGAAAACGACTTTTTTATACATGGAAGTCGCGTGGCGGGAAATATTAAAGCGCTCGCATCAGGAATAATGGCTAGTATAAGTATAACCCGACTGGATGGCTTGGTATTAGCTAGATCAGGCTTCAATCATTCAATGAATTACCGATCGGTAATAATATATGGAGCCGGCGTTAAGGTGGAAAAGAACGAGGAAAAAAGGCCGATTCTTAATGCATTCATCGATCATTTAATCCCTGGGAGATCTGATGATGGATTAAAGCCTATTTCTGAGCAGGATCTAATCGATACAACAGTGATCAGATATCCTCTAAACGAGATGTCTGCAAAAATTAGAACAGGCCATCCAAACGATGATGAGGAGGATTATAACTTACCTGTCTGGGCAGGAGTGATCCCTATTCTTCGGCAGTTCGGAGAACCAATTACAGATCCTAAAATGCGCCACCCCACTCCTACACCTGATTATGCAAAAACTTATCAGAAATAGTCTACTAATAAATTCCTTATTGAAAAACACTTGGATATAAATTGACTAAAAAGATATTCATTACAGGTATATCCGGTACTGTGGGCACAATCCTGAGTGACGCTTTATCGCCCATATTCGAAATTGATGGCATTGACGCGAATATTGTTGATAGCAATTCACATAACATGACGGATCTTGATTCATGCTACAAGTTTTTTGAAAATGCAGATGTGGTTATTGACTTAGCAGCTACGGCTGATCAATATGCCGATTGGACCGAAATTTATCAGAATAATTTCCTGGCAACTCGAAATGCTTTCGAAGCATCCCGGTTGGCCGGCGTGAAAACATTTATATTTGCCAGCTCGAATCATGCAGTTGGAAATTTCGAATTAGACGAGCCTTACAAAAGTATTGTAAATGGAAACTATGAAGATATATCTAATGGGGGTTTCGACCTTATTGATTCTAATTGTCCTATAAGGCCAGATGGTTATTATGGTATAAGCAAAGCTCTAGGCGAATCAATTGGACGCTACTATTCCGAAGTTCATGGCCTATCCGTATTATGCTTACGAATCGGTACAGTGCGAACCGACGACACGCCCCAAGATGTGCGCCAATTAGCCACTTTCCTCTTCCAAAAAGATTTAGTCAATCTAATCTTAAAGTGCATAGATGCTCCCGAAGATTTAAGGTTTGGAATATATTATGGCGTATCTAACAATAAATGGAGATTTTGGGATATCGAAAATTCATCTAAAGAATTAGGATATAGTCCGCAATGTGATGCTGAAGTTTTTAGAAATAAATTAAGTAGGTAAATTGTATGAAAGCTGCTGTTTTAAGAGAAATAAATCAACCTTTATCAATAGAAGATATTTCTATCGACAAACCAATGCCAAACGAGGTTTTAGTAAAAACCAAAGCATCTGGAGTATGTCGTAGTGACCTGCATTACATTCAAGGAAATCAATTTCATGAATTACCTGTCATCCTAGGACATGAAGTAGCAGGGGTTGTAGAAAAAGTAGGTGAAAATGTCACTTATCTGTCTCCCGGAGACACCGTCGTAGGTTGTATTTCTATATTCTGTGGACGATGTGACAGATGTCTTGAAGGAAATCCTGCTCTGTGCCTTAGAGATCCGATGTGGGGCCTTTTTAGATCTGAGAATGACAAGCCAAAGTTATATAAAGACAAAGAAATTATAAGTCAATTTTTACGACTGTCTTCATTTGCTGAGATGATGTTGATTCATGAAAATGCTTTAGTAAAAGTAGATCCTGAAGTTCCTTTTGAGCAACTTGCTTTAATTGGTTGTGGAGTTACGACAGGACTAGGAGCAGTTCTGAAAACAGCAAGAATCAAAGCTGGCTCTACTGTGGCAGTTATAGGGTGTGGAGGCGTCGGGTTGAGCGCTATTCAAGGAGCACGAATCGCCGGGGCATTACGAATAATTGCGATAGATACAGTTGGAAGCAAACTTGAAATGGCCATAGAGCATGGTGCTACGGATGCCATCAGTGCCACATCGAGTGACTTAGTCCAAAACGTGATAGAGATGACGAAGGGTGGAGTTGATTATTCATTTGATGCATTAGGTATTAAACAAACAGCTGAACAAGCTTACGATATAATTCGTCCAGGAGGAACTGCCACCATCGTTGGATTAATAGCTGAAGGGGTAAAAATTGAGTTAGATGGATTGGGATTTATGGATGAAAAACGAGTCCAAGGTTCATGCATGGGGTCAAATCAATTTAGGACAGACATGCCACGATATATTGAGTTATACAAACAAGGAAGATTAAAAATAGACAGCCTTGTATCACAAAAACTTAAAATTGATGGAATAAACAAAGCTTTTGACGACATGAAAACAGGCGGTTTAGCCAGAAGCGTTATTGTTTTTGATTGAGGAATTAATCTTCCATTTTTAAATAGTTTAAATCATCTTTATATTTGCTATACTTTCAACCTATATGAATATATTACTAGTAGTTTCACCGAGCCAAGGTGATGGTAAAACAGCCATCTCATTAACTTTAGCTCACCACATTGCTAACTCAGGAAAAAAAGTTACCGCTCTTAAACCGTTCGCCAGCAAGAGTGAAATAAGTAATGAAGCTGATCTTTCAGCATTCTCTAACCTAGTAACATCTAAGCCTTTAGAATGGCCTATGGAATTACCTGAGTCAGGACTGATAGATGCCCGAGGCAAAGCTGATAAAGGTTTGGAAGAGGTCAAAAAAGAACTATCTAAAATAGCACAAAGCTATGACCTTTTAATATTGGAACTCCCGTCAAAAATACCACATGAAGAACAAGCTAAAGTTGCTGAGTTTCTTGAAGCAAAAGTTCTAGCAGTAATTCGGCACAAGCATGCTCTTAAGACCAAAAAACTCAAACAATACTTGGTGTCGTTTGGCAAAAGCCTTTCCGGTGTTTTAATAAATGCTCGTACTAAATACACCTCACATGAAGTACAAACTCTATTCATCCCAGAACTTGAAGATGTAAATATTAAAGTGTTTGGCACCATACCTGAAGATAGAACGCTTCTGGCATCAACAGTGGACCAGGTTGTGGAACACCTAAATGGAGAGTACGCTCTAAAAATCGATGATCGTTCAACTGAATTAATAGAAAACTTTTTAGTTGGCGGATGGACTATGGACGAAGGTGCACTATATTTTTCCACTAAAGATAACAAAGCTGTGATCACGAGAGGAGATAGGCCTGACTTGCAAATGTCGGCACTAAGCACTGAAACAGCCTGCCTAATCATGACAAAAGGGATAAAGCCTATTGAATATGTCGAGTATGAAGCGCAAGAAGAAGGTGTATCAATAGTCGTTGTTGATAAAGACACAATAAGTACGATGGAGTCTTTAAATTCATTAGTTGATAATTCTAAGTTTGATCACATATCCAAACTTGAACGGTTACATGAACTTATCAAATCTGAAGTTGACTCTGCGTCATTGCTAGATGATATTGGCATAGCAAGTTAAACATAGAGCAACGCTCCCGTAATAGAAACTAAAGATCCTCCATTAACATCTGCAGGACACTGGTCATACCCTATTGCAAACCCTTTTGGGCTTTCGTTATAAGCCTGCTCAATCGTCTTAAGCATCATATAGATCGGCGATAGTCCACAAATACGTCTCTTGTCAGATTCAAGCCTGGAAATACTCAAAAACAAGTCACCATCTCCATCACAAATCGCTGCGATGCTTTCATCATCATGAAGCTGCAAAGTGTGCCTTGAAGCAGGCTCAACTTGAGCGCTATCACCAAAAACCGGGCCAACATGAGCCAGATCTCCTGCCGCTACTATTAATGTACGCCGTTCGAGCATAGATTCTGCCAATATCTTTATTGTTTCAGATATAACTGGATTTTTATCGGGTTCCTCATCATTTTCGATATATTTATAAAATGAACCGCATAAAATTGGTATAGTTGAAAAAGATACATTATTCATAAATGCATGCATCCAAACACTAGCCAGTTCTATTGAGTGTTCACTCCGATGGTGCAATTCCTCTACCAGAACAGTATCGGCATCCAATTTCTCTATCAGTTTTTCTACGAGCCCTGTATCTGTATTTAAAACCCCAAATGGAGTGACATAACTCTGCAAAGTAGGAGTTATAGTAGATGAGCCTCCATAGTGATCAGTACCAAAAATAATTACAGACTCAATATCTTGCAAACTTGGAGCAGCAGCCTGCCAAGTCGAAGCGTAAGTACCTCCACCTCTTGCAAAATCAATATGAGGACTCAATAAGCCGACTAATGATCCTGTGTCAGCAGATGGACTAGTCATTGCATTTTGTTCACAAAAACTAGATATCATTTCCATGGTTTTACCTTTATCTTCTGGGTAAACTGTGCCAGAGTGCATCATTAATCGATTAGGTGTATTTCTATATTCTTCGGTAGTTTTAACTATAATGTTTTTAAGGCTGGAATTGTCCAAAAGAAATGCTCTGTCAAGTTGATCTAGTAAATCTTGTATCTTTTGGGTTGAAAACTCCAAACCAACAGTCGTTCGAAGCGCTTCACTTAATCCGTTTAGATCTTTGGTTCCATCAAGCATTCTTAATAATGGAACTATGGGTGCTGGAATTAATATACTTTTGTCAGACAACATAAGAGGATCCTGTAAATATAAAAAATCTTTACCTTCGTGCTCTATCCATTTCGGATCTAGAGAACTTCTTAATTTAAAGTTGTTGTCAGGCATCTTATTTAATATACCTCATTACCTAGCCTTTCATGGTAACCTAGATGTTACTGGTATGCGAAAGATTTCACACTCATCGGTCAGCTTTTTGATCCTAGCAATATTTTTTACTGCTCTAACAGCTTCATGTTATAACGCAGTGGATTCCTCATATTCAGAAAAAAGAGCCCATGAATTAAATGAAAATGTGATGTGTCCCGTATGCCCCGGTGAATCTATAGATCAGTCTCAAAACCCCCTAGCTATACAGATGCGCGAGATAATTAAAAATAAATTAGACCAGGGATGGACTGATCAAGAAATAAAGGATTACTTTGTTGAAAAGTATGGGCCAAGTGTACTGCTCGCTCCGCCAAGCTCTGGCGTTAGCTTGATTATTTGGATTGTACCTCCAATAATTGTCGTTTTCGCTATATTAATCCTAATCGCAGTTATTAAATCAATGACGAAAAGCAAAATTGTCGATGACCGTTTAATGAAAGTTAAACCCTCCCAGACAAAAGTATCAGAATATTCAAAAAGATTAGAGAAAATGATTGATGAATCATAAATTTTTCAAAATGGATCTAGCAAAATGTTTGTAGAAGCAGGATACATAGCTATTGGCGTTTCATTTGCTTTGTCTATTTATATTTCATTAGCTGCTTTGACTGGTGGAATTAAAAAGATTCCTGAACTTATTGTAAGTGCCAGATGGGGTCTGTATTCATTACCCATTTTATTGCTTGTTGCAGTTGCTGCTTTGGTTAATGCATTTGTTACAAATGATTTTTCAGTGCGCTATGTAGCTGAAAATTCAAATCTGGCTATGCCTCAACAGTATACTTGGGTTGCTTTATATGCCGGCAATGCGGGATCTCTATTATTTATTGCTATCGTATTCTCTCTACTAGCTGTAATAGCAATATTATCAATCAGAAAATCGTTGCCACACTCCACTCCTTACGCTCTGACACTAATGGCATTAGTTCTTACTTTTTTCTTGGGGATAATTTGTTTTATGGCTAATCCTCTCGAGCGTTTACCTATTACTCCAGCAGATGGCCAAGGTATTAATCCTTTGCTTGTACATTTTGGCATGTTCATACATCCACCGGTGCAAATGACTGGCCTCGTTTCTGTAACTATCCCATTCAGTATCGCTATAGGCGCAATGTTAGCGAAAAGAGGAGGTAGAGATGAGTGGGTTGATATCGGCAGAATATGGGGAATGATCTCTTGGTTAATATTAACTATGGGGCTTCTTTTAGGTTCGTGGTGGGCCTACACCATCCTTGGTTGGGGAGGCTATTGGGCTTGGGACCCAGTAGAAAATTCTGCGTTAATGCCGTGGCTTGCAATGACCGCATTTATACACTCAATTATGGTTCAGAAAAGGCGTGGGATGTTTCGAATGTGGAACATGGTAATAATAATTGTCGCATTTACTCTTTCTCTAATGGGTATGTTCATCAACCGAGGAGGGCCCGTTCCCTCTGTACACTCATTCGCTCAATCAACAATGGGGTGGTTATTCTTAATGTTCATGGGTGTTGCGTTGTTTGGTTCATTGATTGCATTTCTGGGGCGTATGGATAACTTAGTTAGTAGAGAGAAACTTGAGTCATTATTTTCTCGTGAAAGCATGTTTCTATTTCAAAATGTTTTATTTCTTGTTGCGGCTTTTATAACTCTATGGGGTTCGGTATTCCCAGTGCTTGCAGATGTAATAAACGATACAACAGTCACCGTGGGTGAACCATTTTATAATGTGGTTGTTGGCCCGGTATTATTACTCATATTAGCGGTTATGGGAATTGGCCCATTCTTCCCTTGGCGAAGGTCAACAAGAAGCAATATATATAGAGCAATCAGAGTGCCAGTGGTAGCAGGAATATTAACTGCGATAATAATTATTGCAGTAGGAATCAGACAACCTGTCGCTATTTTGGCATTTTCAGTTTGTGCAGTAGCAGCTGCAGGTATATTCAATGAATGGTTCAGAGGTACTAGATCTCGAATGCGTAAAAAAGAACATATATGGATAGCATTTGCAAAACTCATCGCAGGAAACAGACCAAGGTACGGAGGATATATAGTTCACCTAGGAATATTAATGTTAGCTATTGGTGCGATTGCATCTTCATTCTATTCGATTCAACGCGACATTATGATGAAGCCAGGTGAAACTTATCAGGTCCAAGATTACCGTATCTCATATGTAGATTCATCAGAAAAAAAATACTCGGATAGAGATGAATTCATAGGAGAATTCAAGGTGACTAAAGGTGATAAGGATCTCGGCATGATGTATCCAAAACAATCCTTTTACAGAGAATTCAGAATAAATGCTACGCATGCTGCGATTAAATCAAACCCGATTGAAGATTTTTATATCATACCTTCCCAACTATCTGACGATGGTGGAGCAATATTCAGAATACTTTTAAACCCTCTTGTTTGGTGGATGTGGGCAGCTGGACCCGTGATGGCAATTGGGACAATATTTGCTCTTTCACCGCAAAAACGACTTTCAACCAACCTGGTTTCGAAGCCAGACAAAAAAGTAGTTTCGAGTTAATAATCTAATGTTAGTTTTAATAGCCATACTACTTACTGTGATACCAGCATTAATAATCTTATACCCTCTCCTAAAAAGAGTTGGATCCACTGAGCTTTTAAAGGATGAATCAAGCTTGACATCCGAACTTAATCGAAGATGGGATAGCGTTGTAGCTGGATTGAGAACTGCTGAGCTTGAATTTTCAATCGGCAATTTATCTCACGACGATTACAAATGGATCAAAAATACTTATGCTAAAGAAACAGCTCAAATTCTGGAGGCTATGGAATTACAAGAAGAAGAAGAAAACGAATTAATGCAGTCTCTAGAACAAGAAATTGAAAGAGCAAAACTAGAATTAGCAAGCGAGAAAGAGAGTGAAGATCAAAGCTAAACCAGTATTATTTCATCTATTTTTGCTAGCATTTGGAGTAATCCTTCTATCTCACGGCACAACCGCTTTTGCAGCAGAACCAATTACCGTCAGCGGTAAAGTAACTAACATGTCCCAAAATGGTGATCCCTTGGATGGATTATCAGTTGTTCTACACGAAAATTCAGCCGATATTCTTGGCGAAACCGAATATAAGCTATCAGAAAATAATGAGTTTATATTTGAGAATATTATTTATGACCCCAACAAGCAGTACGGTGTTTCTATAATATTCAAAGGAGCTTTATATGGACTTAATCTAGACCTCTCCTTGGGATCTATTTCTGATTTAGAAATTGAAGTTTTTGAACCTATAAGAAGTGACGAACTGCTAAAGGCTTCGTTGGTCTCAATTCTAATTAACAGCGTTAATGTTGAAACAAAATCCATTTCTGTTCTAGAAATCATTAAGCTTGTAAATAATTCTGATCTAACCTATGTTCCAGGTCCGGCACCGATGCAACTATTACGATTCAGCTTACCTGAAGGCGCATATAATTTAATGATCGATTCTTCTTTAGTAGGCGCTGAGATTTTCCAGGTGGACAAAGGTTTTGGCTTGTCTGCCTCACTGATTCCTGGCGAGCATGATATTTTCTTTTCTTATGACATGCCTTACGATTCAAAGACATATCAAATATCTAAAAACCTTCGATACGGAGCAGAAATTTTAAGAGTAGTGGCGGCGGTAGATTTGGTGAGCCTAGGTAACACTTCTCACGGTAATTTTGAAGAATCATTGATAGGAGAAAGGAAATACAATGTGCTAGAAGTTTCAAACATTGCGAAGGAAGAGGGTCTATTAGTAACTCTTGAAGATCTCCCTATACCCTCTGCTCCGCAAAGATTTTCTACCGCATTTAAGTCTATTAGATGGGAGTTAGCAGTGCCAGTTGCTTTAGGAATAATAGTTATTTTCTCAGCTGGAACCATCATTTGGTTAAATAGTAAAAACAAGTCCAATCATAAATTTCAGCTTAGCAACAGAGACAACCCAGAGGTATCACTTTTACATGAACTAGATCAAATGTATGCGGATGGCAAGATTTCTGAGGAAACATACAGTCATAAAAAAGAAATGATAAAGAAAATTCTTGACGATTAATCTTGTAAAATTAAATATGATTAATATCAGAAGTTAATTCAGAAGTGTATTCACTCTTCAAAATTCCCATAACTACAGAATCAAATCGAGCCCCATCATGAGGTCTACTCTGCCTCAAAGTGCCTTCATGTATAAATCCAAAATGCCTGAAAAGGTTAATTGCCTTTTTGTTATATTCAGGAACATCAACCCAAATCCTGAACAGTCCGAATTCATTAAAACCCATTTCAATCATTTTGCCAGTGGCAGCACTTCCAAAACCCTTATGCCATAGGTCTTTTCGACCAACCAGAACAGATAATTGTCCATCGCCCAGAGCTTCTTCGATAGCTAAATGAACTTCACCAACATGCTCACCTAAGGCGTAAATGGAAAGAATTTTATGATCTGAATCTTCGAAAACCTCTTTCCATTTATTTTCAGAAAATGATGCGGCCTTTGATGGGTTATATGCGAGATGAGCCGAGTCCCCATATGAGTATCGGCCAAACCAGGTTTCAGCAATCTCATCATCCCCCAACCACTGTTGTATTCTGAGAACATCCTCTTTAGATACTGTTCTTAATTCAACGGATTCTAAGGACATATTGTTTCTCCTGCAGTCATAATATCAACCCAAAATTGTTGGCCTGATTTAGGCTTTCGCCTTATTTGACAATTGTTCTATTGCATCAACTAGCTTATTAATCTCATCTTCTGTATTAAAGAAACTTGTTGAAACCCTCATACCTTTTTGAGATTGTATAGCCCTAATAACTATTTTGTCATTTTTCCAAAGCTGTAAAACTGCCTCAGATTCATCTAAACCATTAATCTGAAAAGTGGTTAGAGCCGAACATTCATTTCCATCTAAGGGAGTTAGTATATTAATGCCGTCAAGCGAACTTAAACCCTCTTTGAGGATTTTAGTCAGTTCTAAATTACGCTTTTCTACATTAGACATTTTAAGCTTTAAGATTTTTGTAATGGCCGCATTATAGCCTGCTCTTAAGGGAGCACTCGTGGTAGACATAGAAAACTTGTCTACTGATTGCGTTACCGCATCGAACCTCCCCTCTAAGTTAAAGTTAGATGAAAACCCGAAACCAATGCGACTTGGTTGTACCTCGGGGATTAGATTATGTTTAATAAATAATGCACCTGTCTGATCCGGCCCTAAAAGCCATTTTTGACCTGGCGAAGAATAAAAATCAACCCCTAGTGTATTCATATCCAAGTCAATATGACCAGGGCCTTGAGCTCCATCCACAAGGACGCGAGCACCAACTTTATGAGCTATAGAAGCTATTAAGGATACCGGCATCCTAAGTCCCGTAGAATATTGTATGTGACTGAATATCACGAGTCTGGTTCGTCCGGTTATAGCAGATGCGAAAGATTGTCTAATATCGTTGTGATTAGAACTTAACTCAATAGAAACCATCCGCAAACGCACGCCTTTGGAACTCTGAAGATTATATGCAGGCAACAAAACAGATGGATGTTCTAAATCGCATAAAACTACTTCATCACCTGGCTTCCATGGAAGACCATTTAAAATTAAATTTATTCCATCGGTGGTATTATCAGTCAACACAACTTCTTCAGGCATGCAATTAAATAACTTAGATACAAGCATTTTAGAATCGGACATAATTTTCTGTCCGCTCTCAAGAATCTCTGGACTAGTCGGGCCGTTAAAACTTTCTATTTCTAATCTTGATTTAATCGCATCAACAACATAAGTAGGTGAAGGGCCGGACCAACCTGTATTTAAATAGGTCATATCATTTATATTTGGCATCAATGACCTAATCTTTTTAACGTCCATGTATATATTAATCCTGTATCATATTCTGGGTTTATCAGCCTGGATTTATATTCATAAAGGCAAATTTATTGTCTTTCGTTCCTGAATTGATTTGTGTACAGCTTCAGTGTACTCCATATACTTAACCCCATCAGCAAATGTGGTGTGCACTACAGGTTCTTGTCCACGAATAGCTCCTACAAATTCCTCCTCTACCCGCCAATACCCTTTGTCTTCCTTTGAAACTTCTATCTTTTTTAATGCTTCATCATGCTTAGTAGCACCGTAAATAGTCACTGCATCGAGATCTAAGATGTCAGGAGTTAAAACACCTTGAGTATCAATCCGAATGGTTCCCTCAGAACCATAAATCCATATTTGATCTCCAGGAGCGTGTCCGGTAATTGTAGTAAATCGCAAATGACCAATTGCACCGGGAGGAAAATTGCAAATAACTTCAAGATGATCAGGAATATCAATAAAACTAACTGTGCCTTCAGAGTCTTTCCGTTGATTTACATTAACTTTACCAACAGCAGTTACTGATGAAGCATGTCCTATCCATCGAACTAAGGCCTCATACCAAATCCCCATCAGCATCACGTTATATCCAGACAAATCTCGATTGAGCCTCCAGTGCATCTGGCTTTCTTTATCAATAAAACCACCAGTATGGCTTGTTAGCTGAACAGAAAGTATTTCTCCAACATATCCATCTGAAATTAATTTTTTGATTGTTTTATCAATTCCAAATGTGAATGGTGACGGAACGATCTGAGCCACTAATTCCGGGTATGACCTTGACACTTCCAACATAGCATTAGCTTCAGCTGCGTTCATAGCCATTCTTGCCTCTGTTAATACATGTTTTCCAGCATTAAATGCGGCCATAGTCATTGGATAATGCATATATGGCCATGTTCCGATACATACAGCATCGATTTCCCTATCATCTATGAGATCAGGCCAGGATTCATAAACCTTAGGGATATTAAATTCAGAAGCTACTTTTTCTCCTGACTCTTTAGAACGATTAGATACTGCTACAACTTGAACACCATCAATAGCTTGGAATCCAGGAATATGCTTCACCCTAGTGTTCAAACCGGCGCCTATAATTCCTATTTTCAACTTTTTTTTCAATCGAACAATTCTCCTCCGTCTGGATTAAGGATACCAAACCATAGCTTTCAATAATGTTTGGGTGATTATTATATGACCTCTGTTGATTCGCCGATCGTTTTTGACTCTTCACCCATTATGTCTGCACCGAACTCTTGTATGGTCGTAAAGTCATTCCGGTATCCTTGATGCATTTGTCTGCGATCACTTGAATGTAATACAAATCTAGCTCCTTCCTTGAGCCACTTTTTGGTTAAATCAACCGATTGATGATGAATAAGAACCGGAGTATTTTTGCCTTGACACGATTTTATAATCTGACGCAAGGCTGATTCATAATCAGGATGATCATATTGATTTGGAATCCCTAAAGATATTGTTAAGTCATTAGGGCCAACAAAAATCGCATCTATGCCATTTATCTCCAAGATTTTATCTAGGTTTTCAACCGCCGGTACGCTTTCAATTCCGATGATACAGACTGAGTTTCTATTTAAATCTTCTAAATACTTGCGAGATTGTTCACTCGGAAAAACACCTTGTTCGACTACTCGTCTTACCCCAGCGCCTTTTAATGGCCTGTACTTGCAAGCTCCGATAACCTCTCTTACTTCTTCAACAGTTTCGCAGTATGGAGCTAAAACGCCATGGGCTCCGGCATCTAGTGCCATCGTAACGTAATGTGAGTCTGGTATCGGTATACGAACAATTGGAACGACGTCTGTTGATTGAATCGCAACGAGGTAATCAGCCACTTCTGCCCTACCTCTTGGGGCATGTTCCATATCGATAACCACATAGTCTAAACCGAGATCGGATATTGCACTCGTCCACCTTGGATTCCGCCCCATGCTTATCATAGAACCATATACCACCCCACCCCGTTTGGTTTTAAGTTTCAGTTGCTCTCCATTCATGGTTTTATCCTTTGTAATAATAGACTGGCGTAATAAGCTGCATCTGTGATTCTACATGTAGATTAGATCAAATCAAGATTGTTTGCGTTAATGTCTCACTAAGAATAGTATGTTTTATTCTCAGAAAGAAAATTTTTATGGAAATAGAATATGAATAAAAGCTGGGCGGTTCTCGGAACAGGATTTATTGTTCTGTTTTTCAACGCCGGTATATTATCCGCCTTCGGTTTAATACTACCTGATATGAGTGAGGATACCGGCTGGAGTCGATCATCTCTATCTTTAGCCGTTACGATCTTTATGATTGTTTCTGCGGTAGCTATGCCATTTGTAGGCAGGATAGCAGATCGGTTTGATATCCGATCAATACTAATAATAGGTACAGTTATAGTTGCATTTGGAACTGGATTGATCTGGTTCATTCAAGATTTTTGGCAATTAGTCATTTTATATGGCGTAGTCTTTGCCATAGGGCATGCAGCATCATCTATACCAACTATTAGCGTGATGGTAAGTAGATGGTGGCCTAAATCGCCAGGATTAGCTAATAGTGCTGCTATTGCCGGTATGGGTTTAGGTCCTTTCGCAATTGTAGTAATACTTACTTTGCTACTGTTTATTGGATGGAGAAACATTTACGCAATTATAGGAATAGTTAACATATTGGTTGTGCTGCCAGTTGTAATGTTATTTGCCAAATCCCACCCTAATGGAATTACCGATCAGGCAAGTGATGATATAGAACGTCCAAAAAGTCGTGACAATATCAGAGACATGATTCCAATAGTTGAGACTGGTGATGTTAAAGGATTTAAACTTGCCACTGTTTTAGGCACATCCAAACACATGTGGTTACTACTATTGGTTTTCGGGATATGCGGGTTTCAGGACTTTTTTGTTAACACCCATTTAGTCGCATTTGCAAACGATAACGAAATTGGCAAAGCCTTGTCAGGATTCATCCTCGCTTTGATGGGCTTAATGGGTCTTCCTGGAGTGATCATATGTGGCTATATAACTGATCGATTTGGACCAGCAATTCCAACATTAATCTGCTTCCTGATAAGAACGGTTATATTCGCAATAATCATTTATTACCAAAATACCAGTACTATAGTGGTTTTCAGTTTATTCTATGGCAGCACATTCCTGATAACTGCCCCACTAGTAGCTATATATGCCAAACAGGTATTTGGGTCAAAACTTATGGGACTGACCGGAGGAATAATAATAATGATCCACCAACTTCTCGGAGGATTGGGAGCAGTATTCGGAGCGGTAATATTTGACAGCCTTGGAAGCTATGATCTGGCTTTTATTGTGTCACTTGTGACTTCGATATTAGCAATCCTTATCTCATTGAAATTACATCAGGTTTATTTATTATCACGTTCAATGAATAATTAAATACCCAACAATTCCATTAATTTATCAAGCTCCCTAAAAGTAATTCGATCTGGTTTTTGTGTCGGCATCCTAACATTAACAGACTTAATGACTCCTCTCCTTTTTAGAATTTCTTTATCTAGATGATAAGAAACATCTAAAGACCTCGTAAGGAGAGATAGTAATGGACCTATTTTTTCCATATGTGCATATGCATCATCTTTTCTGTCTCTTTTCCAATACTCCCAAGCTTTGGAATAAAATTCTGGCACTGCACATCCAGGCATGGTGCCTACTGAACCACGATTTAACTCAGCTATAAAATTGGTGCCCCAAGCGCCGCCGAAAACTATAACTTCATCTCCCCCAAGTTTTTTAAGTTCAGTGGTTCTCATGGTTGTTGGGGGTGTTTCAGCTTTAGCATATTTTGCATATTCCGTAGCTTTCACTATCTCAATCATAACTGCAGGAGGAATAGGAGAAGTCCATATATCTTGAATAAAAATAGGCATCTTTACTTTTTCTGAAATCGTCACATAATGTTGCACGATAATGTCATTAGGTACCGGAAGAACTGTGGGTGGTGTTACCATCAACGCATTTGCTCCCAGCTCCTTAGCCCTTAGACTATAATTTAGAGCTAAATCAGTACCCTGGGCTCCAGTATGCATTACTACCTGTACCCTTCCATTAACTTGTCCGACAACAGTTTTTAATACCATATCTCTCTCTGATTCGGACATCTTGAAAATTTCTGAACCCATTGCGATACCAAGTCCATCAGCGCCACTATCAATAACAAACTCAATCAGTTTTCTTAAATCTTCATAGTCGATATCGTATTTTTCATTGAATGGCATATACAAGATTGGATATACACCAGCAAATTTGGGTAGTGATTTTGTTTTATTAACCATACAATTCTTACCTGTAAATCAAGAGAGCCCGGCAAATTATGTACGCCGAGCTCTCTTGGAAAAAAACTTAAGTTCTTTATACTATCCCGTCAGTTCGTAAGTCTTTGAGAGCCTGATCAAAACCTTGTAGTGTCCGATCCACCACATCATCTGTGTGAGCTGACGACACTACAAAACACATGCCATTCCAGTCCATACCGTCAGCTCCATTTACTAAGACAGCTCTCTTCAATGCACCGGTCTTGTCATTAGGCATACTACGATAAATTTCATCAAATGGCATGGTGCAAATGTTACGATCACAATCACAGTCGTATCCCATATTCACCTGTACTAATGAAGATATCCCATGCGCATGACCTGTTATCTCATTCTTTGCGAACGCATCATTAATGCCCTCTTTCAGGCGTAGTGCAGCTGAGTCGGCGAGTTCAATAACGTCAGTGTTCCAGATATCATCCAAATGAGCTATACCAGCTACCGCTGCGGTCGGTTGAGCATTGTATGTGCCAGCCTGAGCAACTCGCTTCGACGAATCATGAATTGGATCTCCTGTTTTCGCCATAACATCCATCACATGTTTTTTACCGCCCACTGCAGCTCCTGGCTGCCCACCAGCCATTATCTTTGCCATTGTCGTTATATCAGGGTCAAGACCCCACCTCTCCTGAGCACCACCTTTAGACAACCTGAAACCTGTAATAACCTCATCCATGATAAACATTACATTGTGTTTACGGCAGGTTTCTTGTAAATCATGAAGGAAAGTTGGGTTTTGTAAAGGGAATGTTCCGAAATGAGCTCCATTGCATTCTACAATTACCCCGGCAACGTCATCCCTTTGAGAAAGAACATTTTCGACTGCTTTTATATCGGCTTGGAGAACAATTATTTGATCTAAAGTGGCTTTTGGTATACCACCAGTAGATTGACCAGAATCAATAGTTGCATAGTCCTGCCAACCATGAAAATGTTCATAGAACTTAATTATCTTGTCTTTGCCTGTATATCCACGTGCGATTCTCATGGCTAATAAAGTTGATTCCGTACCTGATGATGTAAATCTCACTGAATCTAACTTAGGCATATTTCTCTTTACTGCCTCAGCATATCGCGTCTCGTGTGTAGTGGCACCTCCCAAATGTGTACCTTTACCCATCTGTGAATTTATAGCATCCATCACGCTCTTTGGATTGTGTCCTAGTAACAGACTCCCATTGCCCATTACATAATCAACTATTTCATTTCCATCAACGTCATATTTAAACGGACCATCTGCCCATTCATAATATGTTGGAAATGGAGCTACGAAGCGCGACTGATGAGTGACTCCACCAGCAAAAGCATTTTTTCCTCTCTCGTACCAAGCAGCTGAATTTGCGAACATATCGGCATATTTTTTATCTATAACGCTCATCTGATTATCCTCCCAGAATTACATTAGACTGATCAAGTTGATTTAATTGCCAAGCCTAGACCACGTACTATAATCATGACTAATTTATGCGTCAAGCCAATAGTTAATTTAATACGTAGCACGACCACCAGATATATCAAAAACCCCAGCAGTAGTGAACGAACATTCTTCCGAAGCAACCCAAGTAACAAGCGAAGCTATTTCTGATAATTCAACCAGACGCCCTAATGGTATTTTTGAAAGCATGTAATCGACTACCTCTGGTGAGGTTTGGTCGAGGATTGCAGTGCGGGCAACAGCTGGAGTAACACAATTCACCCTAATTCCAGTATCAGATAATTCTTTTCCGACAGACTTAGTTAAACCAATAACGGCAGCCTTAGTAGATGAATAAGGTACCATTTTAGGGTTTCCTTCTTTTCCAGCAATTGAGGCAATATTGACTATTCTCCCATAATCATTCCTCAACATTAACGGTATTGCTTTTTGGCAAAATAAATATGTAGCTCTAAGGTTGGTACGATAAACTCTATCCATCTCAGTAACCGGTAATTCCCATATTGAGCCCGGATCTCCTGTGATCCCTGCATTATTAATTAAAACATCTAGGCGATCCCAATTTTCTTTAGCTTGAGCAACAGCGTTTTCGGCAACTTTTTCATCTGAAACATCCCCAATCACTAAAACAGTATTTATTCCAGATGCATTAAGCTCGGCGGCAGCCCGTTTTCCTGACTCATCATCACGGTCAACAATAACTAAATTAGATCCTTCGCCGCCCAAGCGTTGAGCAATAGAATATCCAATGCCTGATGCCCCTCCAGTAATAATAGAAACTTGATTACTAAATCTTTTCTTCATCTTTTATTAACCTGCTTAAATCTTTATTTCAATTTTCAATGTAATGGACAAATAAATATAGCTGTTTCTTCATACCATGAAAACATCGATCCTTTATTATCATCGGATGATATTTCTGAATTTAAGCCAGTGTTAGTGGCGTTTATAGTTGCAGATTCAGCTATAGAATATGCAGAAACAAAAATTAAAAATATCACTAAGATAACCAAAACAATCGGGTAGATGTTAGGTATAGACTTCAAGGATTACCATTAACTTCATATATTAGTTCAAACAACGTATCTTCAGTCAGAGTTCCAACCCACCTGTTAACTATTACACCGTTGTTATCCACAAAAAATGTAACTGGCAAGCCGATAACTCCATAATCGATCGTTATTGAGCCGGTTTTATCGGGTCCATTTATATAATTCAGTCCAAACTCACTAATGAACTTTGCCGCGTCACTTGCTGTGTCTTGGATATTAACACCAACAAAAACAACTGATGGATTTAATTCAACAAAAAATTCTTCGAGGATTTCAGCCTCTTCCCTGCATGGAGAACACCATGATGCCCAAAAATTCACTACAACAGGTCTTCCGATTTGGTCATGTAACTTAAAGTTGTTCCCATCAAATGTAATAAATTCGAAATCAGGTGCCGGTTTGCCTACTAAATTCACTCCACTCTGGCCTGTTACTGAGGATCTTGAAGCTAAACCGTACGCTAACAATGAAATCAAAAGCACAAATAAAACAGATAATATACTGAAACCGATAATTTTATTTCTGGTTAATGTCATTTTTTAAAAATTTTAAAACTCTATCTAAATTGTAAGTAACAATCTATTTGCATGTCTAATTAGATATTAAAAACGATTAAAATATAATAAGAGTACTAAATTTTTACGAGGTTGGTTAAACATGTCGTTTAAAAAGTTGTATGAATGTATAGATTTTTCAATTGTCGTTTTAATTTTACTTGCAATGAGTGTATTCTCATGCACATCAGAAAACGAGATAGAAGACATTACAACTGCAAGCAAAATTGTTGACGAAGAGATCGTTGCTGAGCAAACAATAAATGAAATAGAAACTGCCGATTATGTTTCTGAATCCCCCTCAGACTTAGAAACCGATCAAGCTGCGGGATTGATTGATTCAATCTTAGTAGGAACGCAAGTTGGCAACAGAATACCCGAATTTAAAATTATTTACGAAGATGGGACTGAAGTTACATCTGCAAGTCTTATAGAAAACGGAAAGCCGGTATTTATGTATTTTGCTGCTTCATGGTGTCCAGGATGCACCAGGGAATTAGCTGAACTGAAGGAAGTATACCCTGAATTTACAGATGATATCGTATTTATTTCTGTAGGTGTCGATCCAACTGAGACTATGTCTGAGCTAGTCAAATACAAGGAGAGACATAGTCATCCCTGGACCGTAGCAAAACCTTTGGGCCAAATGATTGCTGACCTTAAAGTCACAAGTCAATCTACCAAAATTGCATTTAATTCCGCAGGGGTAATTACTTATCGAGATGGCTATGGTAAAGGCAACAGAGAAATTTGGGCAAAATGGATGGAAAACGAAGGAGCGGGTTTTTAATTATATGGAGCGGAAGACGGGATTCGAACCCGCGACCCTCACCTTGGCAAGGT
>TARA_B100000686_G_scaffold355392_1_pt1 | contig 46615 bp, 45 predicted proteins | sample TARA_B100000686 | Tara Oceans TARA_B100000686 (sample SAMEA2622733) | marine metagenome | biome: marine biome (ENVO:00000447); feature: marine epipelagic mixed layer (ENVO:xxxxxxxxx); material: "saline water (ENVO:00002010), including plankton (ENVO:xxxxxxxx)" | depth 150 m
AACAAAACTGGTAAAAAGCATTGGCAACCACGATGGAGTGCCGCCAAAAGCGCTGGAAGGGGATCAATTTCACCATCATTAGCAATATAAGCTGCGATGCGAGCTGCCCTCACTAAAGTGAGATAATGAAAAAGATTTTTCGCGAGCGCTATAGCCGCCACCGATTGCTCTTCCGATGTTAAGCTACGCCGTCTTTTACGCATCTCGGTACGAATAATTTTTTTATTTTGTACTTGCACAGCCCCCCCATTCAAGCAAAACAGCTTGAATCAATGACAACGATGGATCAACTTAAATTTCACAGCGACTACCACCCGCTGATGTCGTGCAATCCTGGTTGCCTTGAACCGTTAGATCCAAGTGGAGACTAGTGCAATACTTTCAGGCTTTCTGGTTAGATCTATCCAGACATGCACACCGGTATCGCAAACCAATCCCCTATATGTAATTTAGGTTCTAAGGAATTAGAGAACTACTCGCTCACCGCAGGTGGAGCCACAAGACATTCTAACCAAATACGGTACTGTTTTGTGTATGAATCTGATATAAAAGCCTCTACCGCGATAACCCAGTCTCGACTTCTTGTATGGCATCTTCGATTCTTTCTCCGATTGATTGAACGCGCTCCGCAGCCGAACTCAAGACTGAACCAGCTTTTTTAAGCGCTAATAATTCATTAGTAATATTAAGCGCCGCTATAATAGCGCACCGATCTAACCCCACTAACTTAGTCTGCTCCTGAACTATCCGAATCTTATCATCCAAGAAAGTTGCCGCTTCTATTAGTAATTCTTTTTCGCCTTCTTTGCAGTTAACACTAAATTGGCGATCCAAAATAGTAACCTTTACTTCTTCTTTATTCACTTCAACGCCTCATTTTTTATGAAAAATTTATCACTCTTCTTCTAACTGACGTAGTCGTTCTACGATTTGATCGATACGACTCTTTGCCTCGCGATTGCGATCTTGCAGTTCTGTCTTTTCAATAGTTAATTGCTCCTGATGAATTCGCATTTGATGATTATCAGCCTGTAATCGTTTCACTAATTTGATCAATTTTTCTGCTCTATCCGAAATTACTTCAATTCCGGTATCAATATTCATCGGCTTTGAGTGTTGATTAGTCATATAAAACTCATGCGCAAACTGTGTTTGTATAAGAAAAGAAGTGCATAGCAGATCATAGGGCTCGTGCCACACATCGTCAACGACAAATATCTATATCAGTCGTTGTTATAATGCTATTTCTTCTGAATTAGGAGAACACATGATTGAACACTCAAACGCTAAAATTACCCTAGATTCGATAGAAAAACTCGCGGATATCTTTCAAAACAATGACATTGAGCTTAGTATTTATGAGTTACAAGGGATTTTGACGGCCTTAGTCTGTAGAGGCCTAAATAGGAGCCATTTTGACCAATGGCGAGAATTATTAGGTGAACAGCTTTCGACTAAGTTAATTTTAGATAATGTCTTTACTCTAATGACATCTATTCAGCACGCATTGGAATCAACTGATTTCAGGTACCAACCAGTTTTATCCTCATCTAGAGCGCTAGTTGATAGAACTGAATCATTAAGACACTGGTGCCAAGGTTTTATACTTGGATTTGATTGGAACAATGTCGTAGAAAATAACAAAAATGAAGAAACTGGCATTATATTAGGAGACATAATGCAAATATCAATAGCAGAAGTCGGGCCTGGCATAGAGGAGGATGAAGAACGAGCATTCTTTGAGTTGGAAGAATATATAAAAGTTGGCGTCCAAATAATCTTTGAAGAACAAATTCAACAAAAATAGATATCTAAAATATATAGGCCTATGACTAAACTAAATATGTCTTTGTTTCAGAAGCGCCGAGATGAATTAATGCAACTAATGGAGGATGGTATTGCCATATTTCCTACAGCTCCAGAAATTATAAGAAATGGTGATGTCCACTTTATCTTTCGACCAGATAGTGATTTTTATTATTTGACTCACTTCCCAGAGCCACAGGCTGTTGCTGTTCTAGTGCCAGGTCAACCAAACGGTAAATTCATTCTCTTCTGCAGACAACGTGACTATGAAAAAGAGACTTGGCATGGAGTACGCAGCGGTCTGGAGGGCGCTGTGAAAACATATGGAGCAGACGACGCATTCCCCATCGAAGATATTTCAGATATTTTGCCTGGTATGCTCGAAAACAAAAAACGAATTTATTGCAATATGGGCCGTTATCCGGATTTTGACAATCAGCTGATTGGATGGCTTAAAGCCTCGGAAAATATCTCTCAAAGCTCCTCAGAAACCTTCGGGAAACTAGTGGATATTGGCCATATTCTCCATGAAATGCGCTTAATAAAAACTAAAGATGAAATAAAACTCATGAGCCGCGCAGCTGAGATATCGGCCTCTGCTCATCGTAGAGCAATGCAAACATGTCAGCCCAATATGTATGAATATGAAATTGAAAGCGAGCTAGAGTATGTATTTCGTAAAGAGGGAGCCCGATCAACCGCTTATCCATCAATCATAGCCGGGGGAGCGAATGCATGCGTTTTGCACTACACCGACAATAATACCCGACTAAACGACGGAGAATTATTGTTAATTGACGCCGGTGCAGAAATCGATTGCTATGCATCGGATATAACGCGTACTTTCCCAATCAATGGACGTTTTACAAATGATCAACTACAGTTGTATGACATCGTGCTTTCAGCACAAGAAGCAGCAATTGCCCAAGTTCATCCAGGAAACACCTGGAATCAGCCTCATGAAGCTGCTATTAACGTTATAAGTCAAGGTTTAATTGACTTAGGCTTACTTATTGGACCACTTGATCAAGTTATAGAAGAACAGCAGTACAGAAAATTTTATATGCATAAAACTGGACACTGGCTAGGCATGGATGTGCATGATGTTGGAGATTATCAAATAGGCGGAAAATGGCGACTATTGGAACCCGGAATGGCGTTAACTATAGAACCGGGCATATACATACCGCCCGACCACACTACAGAATCTCATTGGCATAACATAGGAATCCGTATCGAAGACGATATTCTTGTTACTCATAATGGTCATCAAATTCTAACAAATGGTGTCCCCAAGATGCCAAAAGATATTGAAGCGCTAATGAATAATTAGGCATAGTTAAATGGACAAAAAAAATGATGTTTTGATAATTGGCGGTGGTTTAGTAGGAGCTAGTCTTGCATGTGCCTTAGAAAATCTGGGACTTAGAATAACAGTCATAGAATCAATACCATTTGAAAATCAATTACAACCAAGTTTTGATGAACGCACTATTGCAATCACCTGGAGTTCGCGCAAAATATTTGAAGCGATTGGTATATGGAAAGAAATAGCATCTACCGCGCATCCAATTCAGAAAATACATGTATCTGAAAAAGATCGCCCGGGATTAATCGAGCTCGATTGCTCTCTAATTAATGTTGAGGCGCTCGGATATGTCATCCCAACAAGAAGTATTGGGAAAGCATTGTTCAATCGACTGCAACAATCCTTTTCAATTCAAATTTTGACACCGGCTAATGCCAAGCATGTTCATGCAACCGTTGATTCTGTGATAGTTAATTGCGACGAAGTGACCGTCCCATTAACAGCATCTCTATTAGTTGTGGCAGACGGCGGTCGATCACTTATATCTTCAATTGTCGGTGCCACTAAAAATGAAAAGAAATATCATGAAAATATAATGGTAACACGGATAGACACTGACAAAAATCATTACAGAATGGCATTTGAGAGATTTTCCAAGTATGGCCCCATTGCGCTACTGCCAATCGGAGATACATCTTTTTCAGTTGCTTGGACGCTACCTAAAGAAAAAACTGATTTTTATATGCGAATGACAGATTCAGAATTATTGTTCAATCTACAGAAACAATTTGGATTTCGTGCAGGCAAATTTACGTCTATCGGAACACGAAAAATATATCCATTGGCCCGAACTTCAGTGACACCTCCTTCAACTCATCGAACAGTATTGATAGGCAATGCGGCTCACGAAGTGCACCCGGTCGCGGGCCAAGGGTTTAATCTTGGACTCAGTGATGTTGCTGAGCTAGCTGAGTTGATTGCAAATGCGGCACAAAATGAAACTGATGTTGGTCATTATCAAATCATTGATAGCTATTTTAAAAATCGAGCAAACCAAACAAAGCGTGTAATCGCCTTCACAGACGGTCTAATAAATATGTTTGATTCCTCTTTTCCTGGAGCTAGATTATTCCGAAGCATTGGACTAACCGCGATTGATATGATGCCCTCAATTAAGAAGTCTCTTCTTCGACGCACTACTGGACTTTCAGGTGCAAAAAATCGTTTAATTCGGGGCATATCACTAGCATCAAATCAAGATGCATCATGACTAGAGTATCAGAGAATGCGGACGTTTTAATTGTCGGATCTGGACTAGCCGGTGCTACCGCGTCCTGCGCTCTCGCTCGCATCGGAATAAAAGTCGTTGTTCTAGAATCAGAACAAAAGCCTGAATGGAACTCAAGAAAATATGACTTAAGAGCCAGTGCACTTAATATTGCATCCCAGAACACCTTATCAAACATCGGAGCCTGGTCGAAAATTAAATCTATGCGAATGTCTCAATTTGACGCAATCGATGTATGGGATGAAAATAGTGGCGGTCGCATTCATTTTGAAGGAAATGACGCAGGCCTAGATTATCTTGGTCATATTGTTGAAAATAGCGCGACGCTATCGGCGCTACATGGAGTACTCTATCAAAATAAAGTAGGTGTTCACTATGGAGCGTCTATTAACCGAGTATTTCATGAAAAAGACTATATCTTCGTGACCACTAATGATAAAAAAACGTTTCGTGCTAAATTATTAGTCGGAGCAGATGGATCTAATTCTAGAGTAAGGGATTTATCAGATATTTCGATCCACAAAAAACCATACCGACAAAAAGCAATTGTCGCTCAAGTTGGTACTGAAAAAAAAAACAGAAAGACTGCGTACCAAAAATTTCTATCAAGCGGGCCATTAGCATTTCTACCTCTTTCAGACTATCAATCACTTATAGTTTGGTCAACAGACGAAAAAACATCTGACGAACTGATGCATCTCCCTGATCTCATGTTCGAACAAAAACTAAGCGATGTCTTCGATCATAAACTCGGAATTGTCAAATTGCTCAGTCATAGGAAACGTTTTTCAGTAACATCGGGACAAGCTAGTACTTATATCAAAAACCGAATAGCGCTCATCGGTGATGCTGCACATATGGTGCACCCACTTGCTGGGCTCGGAGCAAACCAAGGTATCATGGATGCAGCAGCGCTAGCTGAGATAGTAAATATCAGTTCAAATAACTCTTCTGATATTGGTAATAGAGCTTCCCTGCGTCGCTACGAAAGGTGGAGGCGGACTGAGAACCAACTTATATCGAGTACAGTTGACGCAATTTTTCATTGCTTCTCTACAACCGATTCAACGATTTCTAATCTTCGTTATTTTGGGCTAAATCTCACTGACAATCTAAAACCAATAAAAAGCTTATTCGTAAAAAAAGCCACGGGAATAAGCGGAAAGCTACCAGAAATATCTAGATTTTCGCACCGGTCTTGATACAATCACGGCTCCAAACACTTACAACTAATAATCTGTTATTCCATAAATCCTATGTCTCAGAAAACTGACTTGCAACTCGCAGGACTCAAACAAACTCAACCAAGATTGAAGATTCTCGATATCCTGGAAAAAAGCACAGTGCGTCATTTAGGGGCAGATGATATCTATAAAGCTATGTTGGATGCTGGGGAACAGATTGGCCTCGCGACTGTTTACCGAGTCCTTGCTCAATTTGAAACAGCGGGGCTCGTAATCCGACACAATTTTGAAAATAATGGTTCAGCTATTTTTGAGTTAAATGACGCCGCTCATCATGATCACATGCTTTGTGTCGAATGTGGGAAAGTATTTGAGTTTGTCGACTCTGAAATCGAAACAAAGCAAAAAGAAGCGGCTGCACGGGCGGGGTTTATGATAGAGGATCATTCACTCTATCTATACGGAAAGTGCCAAGGCATGGTAGACGAAGGCAAATGCTCAATGAATCAATCATTGTGATCATTATTATAAATTCATTCTGATGAAAACTCTTATCTGTGGTTCATTAGCTTACGACACTGTGCTTAAATTTCCAGATCGATTCAGCAATTATCTTATCGCCGAACACATAAAGAATCTAAGTGTATGTTTCGTGAGCACAGAAATGCGAAGAGAATTTGGAGGCGCTGCTGGTAACATTGCCTATAATTTAAAGCTACTTGGTGGTCAACCTGTCCTGATGGGAACGGTTGGTCGAGATTTCATAGACTATCGAGAATGGCTAAAAAAATGTGAGATTCCTGATACCTTTGTCAAAGAAGTTGAAGAAGTCTACACAGCGCAATGCGTGATAACTACAGATATCGATAATAATCAAATTACCTCCTTCCACCCAGGCGCAATGAACGAAGCGCATCAGAACCATGTGATAGACGCTAAGGATGTAACACTCGGGATCGTCGCACCAGATGGGCGAATGGGAATGATACAGCATGCTAATGACTTAAGTGATCTCAACATACCTTTTATATTTGACCCAGGACAAAATGTGGGGCTTTTTTCAAAAAAAGAACTGAATATCTTTGTAGAGCAGGCTAGTTGGTTAATTATGAATAGTTACGAATCTAGTCTTTTTCTCGATATAATCGGAGGAACAATAGAAGAGCATGCATCCCGTTTAGAAGCCTTAATTGTTACTGGTGGGAACGAGGGTTCTCTGATATATCACAGCGGATCAGTTAATTCAGTACCTGCGGCAAAAATTAGTCAAGCTCTAGATCCTACTGGTTGCGGAGATGCGTATCGCGCCGGCATACTGCATGGCCTCCAAAAAGGTTGGAGTTGGGAGCACATTGGAAAACTTGCATCCCTAACAGGCGCACTTAATATAGAACATCATGGTACACAAAATCATTCTTTCCAGATCAAGAGCTTAGCGACGCGTTACAAAGCAGAGTTCGGAGAGATTTGCCCACCCATATGAATCAGAAAACTCTCCTCCGAGTTTACTTATTTAAGATTTTCCCGTACTCAAATAACATAAAGGCATAGTCGGCCCACGTTGCAACCAATTATCTGAGAGATATGATGCTGACGCTGATATTGTATGCAATGTGTAAGCCAGTCGAGAACGCGTGCTGCGATTAGCCTCGCTATAATGTGGTAAACGACCATGCAGCACAACTAAAGTGCCTTTTCTTACTTCAAGTGCTGTCCTTCTAGCTAGATCAAAAGAATCATTAGCGTCGCAATCCAGATATTGCAACTTTCCTTCAACTTTTCGAAACCGTTTTCTCAAACTTTTTTTATGCTCCCCAGGCAATACCCATAAGCAACCATTAGTGAGGTCGGCATCTTCAAGCGCAAACCAAAAACCAATGACGCTTTCCGGTTCTGTCAATAAGAAAGATCCATCTTGATGCCAATCTACTTCTCCACCGATGCCTGGTTGCTTAAAAATAACCATAGACTGTAACAAAAGTGGGTCATCACAACCCAAAAAAGATGTGAGTTTTAATAATCTCGGATGATAAGAAAATTCCTTAAACTCTGGAACTAAATCATGCATCGCATGTCCAATCTTATTGATCGATCTTTTTTTCGGATAACACAAAAGACCATTATCATCCAAAACACCCTCTTCTAAAAAAAATCTAACTTTGTCACCTGACTGTTCAAAATAGTCTTTGGATGCATGTTCATGAGAATGTGTGGAAAACACTGTTGGAATCTGACCAAGATCAAATTCTTCTACCAATTGATTTGCTTTTTTCCGTAAAAGGTCACATTCCTGTCCAGATACAAAGTCCTCAATGACAAGAAAGCCATCTTTCTTCCAGGAATCAGATGCATTTTTTTTCATATCGAAAAATCTAGACCATTTGAATATAGAAGCAGGCCTCATCGCTCACCCTCGTTTCCCCAAAGATCCGAATAGAATGAAATACCGTTAGCTAAAGTGGTAACCTGTAAATGTTCCGCTAATGTTTGTCCGATATCCGAAAATGAGTGCCGAACACCGAGTTGGGTTGGACCGATATTTGGACCAAATACAATTACCGGGACATGTTCTCTAGTATGATCATGGCCTGCCCACGTTGGATCGCATCCATGATCAGCCGTCATAATCACTAGATCTCCACCTGTCAATATACTGGTGATCTCTCCAATTCTAGAGTCAAACTCTTCAAGAGCAAGGGCATATCCTGCAACATCCCTACGATGGCCATACAAACTATCGAAATCAACAAAATTGGTAAACACAAGAGAACCTTCGGCTGCAGCGGAAAATTCTTCCACGGTTGCTGTAAATAACGCATCGTTCCCCGAAGCTTTAACGATTTTTGTTATCCCTTGGTGAGCAAAAATATCGCTAATTTTTCCGACAGAAATAACTTCCCTACTAGCAGTGACTAAATGATCTAGCAGCGTCTTCTCAGGTGGTGGCGTAGTGTAATCTCTGCGATTTTCCGTACGCTTAAAGTTATCTATGTTGGTTCCTATAAATGGTCGGGCGATTACACGACCTATATGATACTGATCCACTAACTGCCGGGCGATTCGACAAACTTCATATAAATGCTCCAATCCGAAATGTCCCTCGTGTGCAGCAATCTGAAAAACACTGTCACCTGATGTATATACGATTGGTTGTCCGGTTCGAATATGTTCAAGACCGAATTCTTTAATAATTTCTGTTCCCGACGCATGACAATTGCCGAGCACCCCTGGTAAATCAGCTCTCTTAATCAGCTCTGAAGTTAACTCTTCTGGGAAACTTGGATAAGTAGTTGCAAAATATCCCCATTCAAAATTCACTGGAACACCAGCCATTTCCCAGTGCCCACTGGGCGTATCTTTACCTGAGCTGCTCTCTACCGCGTATCCCCATGCCGCTCGAGGAGATACCTTTGGTAGATCAGCGGGCCATGATCCTCTACTATCAGCCGACGCATGTGCAAGCCCCAACGCTAACAAATTTGGAATATTTAATGATCCTTGTCTTGATCCTTCTGTATCGGCATTACCCAAAGCTGCAGCTTCAGCAATGTGACCAAAAGTGTCAGCTCCGACATCATTGAAATGCACTGCATCAGTGCTAGAACCAATCCCAAGAGAGTCTAGCATTAAAACCATAGCTCTACTCATTATGCAGCCTTTCGTATATCTCGAATTAGTTTTACTTCTTTATAGATTTTTTCTCCGATTCTAAAAGACTCTAAAACCTTTTGATGTGCCTCTTCAGCCTCTTGCGATGTTTTCGCATGGATCAACGCGAGTTGTGTATTCGGAACCACCTTATCACCGATGCGGGCTAAATGGCTTAGTCCTACGGAAGTATCTATTTCGTCTTGAGGTCGAAGACGTCCTCCACCCAGTTCAACTACTATTAGGCCGAGTAATCTCGTATCAATGTCCGAAACTGTACCCATATGTTCAGATTTTACCGATAATTTTATGGGCGCATCCTGCAAGTATTTCTGAGGTTTTTCAATAAAATCATGTGGCCCTCCGAGAAAGGCGATCATTTTAGAAAAACGCTCCGCGGCCATACCATCAGCAATTGTGTTTTTTAACAACTTAATTGCATCCACTCTCTCCGTTTCCAATCCACACAATACCAGTAACTCAGAACCCAGCGCTAAAATTACTTCGTCTAATCTGGGATCACATTTTTCGTTTTTGAGGTATCGAACAGCCTCGACAACTTCTAAGGCATTACCAGCGGACGAAGCCAGTGGCTGATTCATATCGGTAACTAAGGACACAGTTGGGACACCTGCCAATCCTGCAACCTGCACAATATTGTCAGCTAATTCAATAGCCATCTTTGTCGTGTCAGCAAATGCTCCATTACCGGTCTTTACATCCATTACTAATGCATCAATCCCAGCAGCCAACTTCTTTGATAAAATTGATGCTGTTATTAGAGGCACTGACTCAACGGTAGCTGTCACATCTCTCACCGAATAAATGCGTCCATCAGCTGGTGCGAGGGATGCACTTTGCCCTACTATCGCACAACCTACTGTCTCCACAACTTTCTGAAAATGATCTATATCAGATTGGAATAAATAACCTGGAATACTGCTCAACTTATCTAAAGTTCCACCGCTATGGCCAAGCCCTCGCCCAGAAATCATCGGTACATATGCGCCACAAGAAGCCAACATTGGCGCTAACATGAGGCTTACACAGTCTCCAACCCCCCCACTTGAGTGTTTATCAACAATGGGCCCATTAAACCGACTTCTGTCCCACCTCAATACATTCCCTGTATCACGCATGGCTAATGTCATTTTCGAGCATTCTCGAACATCCATATGCTGAAAAAACACCGCCATTGAGAATGCAGCTATCTGTCCATCAGTAACTGATCCGGAAACAACACCATCTATGAAATCTTGAATTTGATCATTAGTTAATGATTGGTTATCCCGCTTCCTCCGGATAATTTCTTCTGGTAAGAGTTGTTTATTCACCATACGGCACCCAGAGATTCTTTACCTGAGTGGCGCGCCGCAAAAATTCTCTACCTTGTGAAATGCTCGGATCAAACCAATCTCTAGCACCTCTTGTTATCCAAGTTTGTTTTAAATTTCCCACTGATAACTCTTCGATGGTTTTACCGAGATATTTATCACCTGCCATCCAGACTACATCAACCTCATAATGCTCTGATAAAACTGGTGCAAGCAAATTTTTCGAGCCAGTTACTATATTTACGACCCCTGGAGGTATATCCGAAGTCTCTAATAACTGATAAAAATCAGTAGCAACAAGAGGACACAGTTCTGATGGAATTAAAACAACAGTGTTACCCATAGCAATGAGAGGACATAACAAAGACACCATTGCCAACAGTGGTGCATCATCGGGACATACCAATCCAGCAACTCCTATTGGTTCAGGCAAAGCCAACACCATCTGGCCGACTGGCCCTTGATGAATCGAGCCTTCATACTTATCACTCCATCCCCCATACCAAAAAATGCGATCTATGCTTGCCTGCACTTCTTCAAGTGCATTTTTGATTTCAAATTCTACTAAGCGATTTGCAAATTCCTTTGAACGAGTCTCAAGATTCTCAGCCAAAAAATATAGTATTTGAGCTCTTCCATGTCCATTTAATTGACTCCACCCTGTTGCGAGGTTTGCAGCTTCAACGGCATTTCGAATATCTTTTCTATTTCCTTCACCAATATCCCCTATAAGTTGGGATCTCTTGTTCTTAATACTCCGATAATAACCACTATCTGGTCTTATCTGACGACCCCCAATATACATTTTGGCTGTTTTATCTAGTAAGGATGGCTCTCTCGGAGAGATGCAATCCTGCCTTGGTTCTGGCATAACTATGTTGTCTGGAGGCTGGTCGGCAGGTGCGCGTCTATACGCCCAAAGTCCCTCCACACCACCTTCCCGTCCAAATCCAGACTCTCGATATCCTCCGAATCCACTTGCAGCATCGAACTGATTAGTTGAATTTATCCAAACCACCCCCGCTTTCAACTTAGCCGCCACATGGAGAGCAAGATTAATATTTTCACTCCATACACTTGCTGCCAAACCATAATGAGTGTTGTTGGCCATGGCAACTGCCTCATCATGTGTTCTAAACACCAACATTGCTAACACTGGCCCAAAAATTTCATCACAAGCTATGGTATGGGATGGCTCAATACCAGTGAAGAGTGTTGGCGGGTAAAAACATCCTTGATTCGGTAACTCAACATCACTCTGCCAACAAGAACCTCCTTCTTTTTTCCCGATTTCAACATAATTCGTGATTTTTTCTAACTGCGTCTTATCAACGATTGCTCCCATATCTATTGCTTTATCAAGCGGTGCTCCAACACGAAGAGAGTTCATCCGTCTCTTCAGCTTTTTCTCAAATTTGTCCGCGATAGATTCTTGAACCAATAAGCGCGATCCCGCACAGCACACTTCGCCCTGATTAAACCATATTGCGTCTACTACTCCCTCAACAGCACTATCCAAATCCGCATCAGAGAAAACGACAAAGGGCGACTTCCCGCCAAGCTCTAATGTCAATGCTTTTCCAGAACCAGCGGTCGTTCTGCGAATTTCGCGACCCACTTCAGTGGAACCAGTGAAAGCAATCTTATCTATCCCTGGTTGATCAACAATGAACCGGCCAACTTCACCATCACCTGTTACAATATTTAAAACACCCGCAGGTAAACCAGACCGGTGAGCTATTTCAGCAAAAAGTAGTGAGGTCAAACTCGTATATTCTGCAGGCTTTAATACCACCGTATTACCTGCAGCAAGAGCTGGTGCGACTTTCCACGCTAGCATTAAGAGTGGGAAATTCCAAGGAATGATCTGTCCCACAACCCCTAACGCTTCGCTTCCAGAAAACTCATTCTCAACTAAAGAGGCCCAACCAGCGTGGTGATAGAAATGGCGAGAGACCAACGGAATATCAATATCGCGACTTTCTCGAATTGGTTTCCCATTATCTAGTGTTTCTAACACGGAAAAAAGGCGAGCATGTTTTTGAATTTGACGAGCAATAGCGTACAAATGCCGCCCACGTTGGCTACCTGATAACGATTGCCATTCTTTTAGAGCTGAACGAGCTGCTTCAGTCGCGCGACCCACCTCATTTTGAGTAGCCTGACTAAGATCAGCTAAAAATTCTCCATTAGCTGGATTAATTGAACGAAAATCGCGCGTGGGGGCAGTCCAACGACCCCCTATCCAATGCCCGAAACCGGGTTTGTGCTCGCTTAACCATTCGTAGGCCACTGAAGCATCTTCCAATGCTGGGCCATACTCCATATTCTCAAAAATATCTTCGATCATGATCATTAACCCATGGGGTGTCGATGGTTACCTGAATAGCGGCCTGTAACGTAATGCTCAAGTTGTCGTCCTAGATCTGTTAATAGACCCGATGCTCCGATCCTGAAGTAATTAGATCTAAGCCAATCTGCACCAAGCTCTTCATGGATCAGCATAAGATATGAAAGCGCTTCTTTAGCTTTTCTTATACCGCCAGCTGCTTTGAACCCAACCATAAAGCCTGTTTTTTCATGGTAATTTCGTATTGCTCGCAACATTACCAGCGAAACAGGCAATGTGGCATTTATGCTCTCTTTTCCGGTTGACGTCTTGATAAAATCAGCTCCAGCCATCATTGAAGCAAGGCTAGCATGAGCCACATTTCTTAGATTTCCAAGATTTCCCGTTCCGAGGATCACTTTGAGCTTACTATCACCCGATACTTCTCGGAAAGCTCGTACTTCATTATATAGACTTTCCCAATCCCCAGATAAAACCAAATTTCTAGCTATTACAATATCGATCTCTGATGCCCCTGCAGATCTTGAGCTGCCAACTTCACTTAAACGATTCTCTAGATTCGTTAAACCATCTGGAAAACCAGCAGCTACTGAAGCTACCGGAATCCCACTTCCTTGGAGTGCGGAATGGGCTACTCCCACCAATGAGGGGTAAACACAAACAGCGGCCACTCTGAGTGATTTCATTCCCAGAGCTTCGATAAGATCACTTCGGAGAGGTAATTTAGCCTTCGAACATAAACGTGCGACATTCGTATTTGTATCACCGCCATCTAAAGTTGTTAAATCAATACAAGTAAGAGCACGAAGCAACCATGCAGCTTGCCATTGCTTTTTAACCGTTCTCCGGCCTGCTAAAGATTTTATGCGCCTTTCTATAGCACTACGATTAATTCTTTGATTTGCCAACCAATCAATATCGAGCTCGCAGCCCAAATTTCTGGTAGGTGAAATCAAGAAATCCTCTGCTGTTTCAGCCATAGATTCCATTTTTAATGATCCCATTAAGCAACTGTTCAAGTTTAGGGCTAGCCTGTTTTCCCATCGTTAATGTCTCTTCATGCGAAACATTCGCCTGTAGGCCAGCTGCCAGATTGGTCATTACCGAAACTGCCAATACTCGTAATCCGCAGTGAACAGCGGTGATACATTCGGGAACAGTCGACATTCCAACCGCATTTGCACCGATCTGTCGGAAGGCACGGATTTCTGCGGGTGTTTCAAAGTTTGGACCCAAGGACCATACATACACTCCTTCATGCAATTTGAATCCGCTCTGCTTTGCGGTTTGCCTGGCTATCTCTAATAGGTTTCTATCATATGCTTCACTCATATCAACAAAACGAGCCCCAAGTTTGTCATCATTTAACCCAGTAAGAGGGCTTAATCCAGACCAATTGATATGATCTTTTATGAGCATTAAATCACCAGGTTGCATATCCTCATTGAGACTGCCTGCAGCACAGGTCAGAATTAGGATCTCACAACCAGCAAGTTTGAGCGCACGGATTGGAGTAGTTAATTTCTGTATGCTATGACCCTCGTATAAATGTGATCGCCCTTGCAAACAAGCAACGCCAATGCCTTCCCATGTTCCGAGGATCAATTGGCCAGAATGGCCACTTACGGTAGCCTCTGGAAAGCCATGAAGATCTTTAAAGCTAGTTTTAGTGGAAACAGTAATAGAACGTGCAATACCGCCTAAACCACTGCCCAAAATCAGCCCAACTTTGGGAATCTCTGATCCGGATAAAATCCGAATTTGCTCAGCAGCGATGTGATAATCCATTAGGGAAGATAGGTAGCGCCAAAACCATGTGGCAAAAGTTCATCTAAGGTAAAGGTCGCACGCAGCTCTTCTGGTGAATAACATAATATCTTAGTGCCCTCAACCGCAAATTCTTTAATTTTCTGCCGACAACCCCCACATGGTGTACAAATTTGATCACCCTCTGCCATAACTGCAATTTTCGTAAGTCGGTGCTCTCCGCCCATAATCATCGCGCCGAGAGCGCTTGCTTCAGCACACCAACCTTGCGGATATGCCGCATTCTCTACATTTACACCCACATACATCTCACCCGACTCGCCGAAAACAACTGCGCTTACTCTAAAATTTGAGTAGGGAGCGTAAGCTTTGTCAATTCCGTTTTTCAGTAACTGAAAGCATAAATTATTTGTCATTGTTTTTCTGCTCAAACGTGATAAAAAATAACCATAATCACTTAACATAGCGAAAATTTCTGTACTCAACCAAACACTAGTGACATTATAGTAGTTACCTAAGGAGAGAACGATAGTTACTCTCTCTTGAAGGTGGCTAGAAACCACATGTCCCGGACTTTATTTAGGAGATTCCATGGAGAAATCAGGGCTAAATACAGAGAGTTTGGTAGAAAAAAACGACATTTTGCTTGAAGCCCGCGGCATTTCCAAGGGTTTTCCAGGAGTATGGGAAAATCTGATACTAGATCACATTGATTTTGATGTACGCGCTGGCGAGGTGCATACGCTACTCGGAGAGAATGGAGCCGGAAAGACCGTTATCGCAAATATTTTGTCAGGTTATTATGCTAAAACAGACGGCGACATAATAATAAAGGGCCAGAATGTTGAGCTGCATTCACCGAGAGATGGACTCAAACATGGTGTTGCTATGGTGCATCAAGAATTAATGTTAGTGCCTACATTTACGATCGCACAAAACGTAATGATTGGACTTAATGCCTCACCTCTATCCTTCCCCCTAAAGACCGTAGAAAAGCGCATCCAACAACTATCCGACCGTTATCAACTCAAAGTAAATCCTAAGGCTCGCGTGGACACATTGTCAGCGGGGGAACAGCAAAGGGCAGAAATTGTAAAAGTCCTTTTTCATGAGCCCGATGTTCTTTTGCTAGATGAACCCACTTCATTGCTGACTCCTCAAGAAGCAGATCACCTTTTTGTTGTACTGCGAACAATGGCTTCAGAAGGCAAAGGCGTTGTGTTTATTACTCATAAAATGAGGGAAGTATTTGCCGTATCAAATCGCGTTACCGTATTGAAACTCGGAAAAACGTTTGGTACTCAATCTATCTCAGAAACCAATGAAGACGACCTAACCAAAAAAACCTTTGGTGAAACTGTTCCGAATTACATGAATCGACCGTCCGTTAAAACTGAGGCTAAAGCCATCGAGATAAGAAATTTAGTAACGATCTCACAAAGGCACCAAAAACCATCTCAAACCCTTTCTTTAGACGTAAAAAAGGGTGAAATTTTAGGTTTAGCTGGAGTCTCGGGCAATGGACAAACGGAACTTATCGAATCTATCACTGGTTTACGAAAAGTCACCCAAGGAAAAATTATTATGCTAGGTAGGGATATGACTAATCAAAAACCTAGAGATTTCATTAATCTCGGTGTTGCTCACATCCCTGAAAGACGGCGAGAGATGGGCATCGTAGAACCCATGCTCGTTGCTGAAAATGCTGTACTTAAAGACTACCGAAAGCGACCTTTTTCTAATTTCACCGTACTAAACAAAAAATCAATTCATCGTCATACAAAAGATTTAGTATCTCGCTTCAACGCGCTTGTGCCAGATCTATGGCAGACTGAATCCAGAATCTTGTCCGGCGGCAACATTCAACGTCTAATTCTAGCTCGAGAAACTTGGTACCAACCACCGATAGTGATAGCATCACACCCAACAGAAGGGTTAGATGCCAAAGCTATAAGAAATACTTGGGAGCTGTTCTTAGAGCTACGAGAAAATGGTTCGGCAATACTTTTAGTCTCTGAAGATCTAGACGAAATCATGTCTCTGTCAGACAGGATTGGGGTGATTTTTCAAGGCTCCATCGTCGGAATGGTCGATGCTAAAAGTGCAGATCGCTCAAAACTTGGTCGCTGGATGGCTGGAAGCGAAAAGAAAGTAGAGTGCTTAGCCTAACGACTTATTTAATTGCATAGTTTTCATCATTCTCGAAAATATGGAATGCCAAGCGCCTTCGGAAAACGAATCCTGCCAATTACCCCAGCAACAACTGCTAGCGTGACTAGGTACGGCGCCATTGCGACAAACTGCCAAGGCACTATTTCTTTAATTTTTGGATAAGTCGACACCCAAGTAGCAAAGCCATCAAAAAATCCAAAAATAAATCCGCCAAAAAGAGCGAGCAAGGGATTTAAACCACTAAAAACTACGACGGCTAATGCAATAAAGCCGCGTCCTGCTGATATTTCCTTGGTAACCGCCCCAAACCAATCAATGCTCAAATAGGCACCTGCCAAACCAATTAAAGCACCTGCCACAATGGCTGTGCATAATCGAAAAGCGTTGACGGGGATTCCTGCTACATCTGCGGCACCCGGATTTTCGCCCACAGCCTTTATTCGAAATCCAAGCTGGGTTCGATATAAAACCCAGTAAACCACGATTGCTAACACTACTGTAACCAAAACCATAGGACTCAGGCTTCCCACCCCAAGCGGAATAAGTTTTATCTGCACCTCTCGTGGGACGCTGTGAAAACCTGCTGTTCCCAAATTAATCAGCATAAAACCAATAACACCAAGTGCCAGCAGATTGATACCCACCCCCGTTATCAATTGATCCCCTTTCCAGTAAGTGCTCAAAACACCGAAAATAAATCCCAACAAGGCACCCGTAGCCAATCCCACTATCATTCCGCCTATTGCGCTACCAAGGTACTCTGCCCCTAAAGCACCGGTCAATGCACTAATTAGCAACATACCCTCTAGACCAATATTAAATAAACCAGCCGACTCTTCAATTGTTTCTCCAATTGCCGCAAGAGTTATTGGGACCATCGCATGCAAAGAGATAAAAAGAATCCCCCAAAGATGCTCAACTTCCATCGTCACCCCTTTTTTTTCTAAACTTGTTTCTTATGAACCAAAAAATTCTCTTCAGTTCCGGCACTGCCAGAGCAAGGATAATCACCCCTTCGACAATTCGAACCAACTCCATTGGTACACCTGGTGACATTTGCATCATTCTGCCACCCACTATTAAACCACCAAAGAAAATTGCTGCAAATACAATACCAACTGGATGATTTCGACCAATCATTGCTACTGCAATGCCATCAAAACCTAGGTCAACTATTTGAGGTAATCCACTAATAAGCGCATAGGTGGGAGGGCGGCCCATTACCTGAACAGCTCCAGCCAAGCCGGCCACAATGCCTCCTAACACAAATGCCCTAAGAATTTGTTTTCTGTGACTGACGCCAGCGTAATGAGCAGATTCAGGATTATGACCGGCCACCCGAAGTTCAAAACCAACAGTGGTTCGCCAAATAAGAAATAAAACTACCAACACCGCGATAACAGACACTATGATACCGTAATTCAGGCTAGTGCCTGGAATAATTCGCGCGAATCTCGACGTTTCAGCGATGCTAATGGTCTTCTCCCCTCGAATTGGATCCATTAGAAGCTCAGCGACCACATAAAACGCAAAAAAACGCGCGATCCAATTGAGCATTATTGTCGATATAACCTCATGCACGCCGCGCGTTAGCTTCAAAATAGCTACTGGTAAACTCCATAAGGCTCCAGCTACCATCGCTGCCACTAGAGCAAGGAGAAGATGAAAAGGTGCTGAAAGTTGAATTAGGCTCACCGAAACTGCAGCAAGTGCACCCATGTAAAGCTGGCCCTCTGCCCCAATATTAAACAAACCACCACGAATAGCAATTGCGAAAGTAAGTGCGGTTAATATTAGTGGCGTAGCATTAGCTAATGATTCAGCCCAACTATATACACTGCCAAAACTTCCCTTAAAAAGGGATACATAAGCGGCCCACGCATCGTATCCGAAGCCAAGCATTAACAAAGCGCCGATAATGAGGCCAATAACACCCGCTATCATCGACTCCAGTATTGGATTTAAATATTTTGTTAGTGATCGCACGTCAATGCCGCTATCTAATTTCTCAAATTTCTTCTTTTAAATATTTATCGGCCAACTTTTCTGCAATGAGGAAGGGGAGAAGCTTAGGCCTCTCCCCTTCTAAAATTACAGCATCAATAGATAGTCTATTCTTAATCTGGATAATCAGATCGAATTTCTTTGATGGTATCTGCACACCAACCGCAAGGTACAACCACTTCACCAGAACCAATCTTACTTCTAAGTTCATCCACAGCATCCCAAATCCAGGACGGAATTTCACTACGCATTGCTAACCAATTTTCGGTGATAGAGGCTCGATCATCTTCCGAAATTGCACCTCCACCGATTCCAAAATCAATAAAATCAGCAAGATCCTGCTCTCCTGACATTGCGATACCGCCATTATTTGGACCAAGCACTCGAACACCACCTTCAAAGTTTCCGTTAACAACCGATTCAATTGCTTGATAAACGCCGTAGTCTACCCGTTTCATCATGCTTGCGATTACACGATGACCGTCACCCATCCAGTCCTGATTAGCATCAACACCAATCATGAATGGAGGTCCAGCAGTTTTACCCTTAGCTTCCAAATGCTCAGTGATAGCCTCTAGATCACCGATACCCAGTGGTCCAGCGACGTTATAAATTAGACCAGCGCCTTGGGCCAACATAGCCTCCGTTGCTGCCTTACCCTTGGCAATATCATCAAATGTGCCTGTATAGGTCCAGAGCAAGCCTACGTCTGATTTTGTTCCGGTTTTTTCAAAATATTTAGCGTTACCCCAATGCATACCATATCTGTAACCAGCCTCAAACTTATAAAGCACTGGAATCTCGATGCCTAAAACTGCCCCAATTTTCTCATAACCATAGTGAGCTGCAACCATCGCACCTAATGCTCCTACTAATGCTGAACCCTTATTTTCTTCATAACCCACTTGCATAAGATTAGGATGGTCGAGCCATGTCACATCAATAATCGCAAAATTCTGATCCGGAAATTGAGCTGCTACTTCAGCCATAGCATCAGCCAACAAAAATCCAACCCCTATAATTATCTCAAAATCACCACTTCGAGCTGCATTCTGAAGATTCGGTAAATAGTCGGTCGCTGAACCACTTTGGATTGAAACTAACTCCATTTCGAATTCAGCCGCAGCTTCGTCTGCACCTTTGAATCCCATATCGTTAAACGAAAGATCGCCACGTCCACCCACATCTGTCACCAATGCAATCTTCCCCGAAGCCATAGCTGTTCCGACGTATGACCCGCCGAAAAAAGCTAAAAAAGCGATCATAAAAGTCGCCACCTTAATACGAAAAATTCTCATTGCGAGCATCCTCCTGCTATAGTATTTTTTTAATGCATATGTCCTAGTATTTATTAGTCAAACACATAAATACCAGTACTGGGAGTGAGAGTACCGCTACCTAGGTTTGGGGTCAATATGGAAAGAAACAAAAGATACCGTACCTCATTTACTCCCTGAACAACTTTTTTGTTAAAAAACGTCCGATCGACACGGAATTCCTGCTTGTGCCCCGTAACGAGAGCATGCAATCGAAGCAGCTCTGGTAGCTATTCTTAAAGCAGAGTCAGTAGATCGATTTCCCTTTGCGATTTCTGCCGCAAAATAACCACAAAACGTATCTCCTGAACCAACAGTATCAACAACCTTCACTACGGGTGCGGAAACCCGAAATGACCCACTTTTTGATTCGGCAATCGCCCCTTTCTCACCTAGGGTGATGACTGTAGTGATTCCGTATTGACGATTGATTGCTTTTGCAATTTCCACCGGTTCTTTTTGTGCGCCTAATGTTAAAATTTTAGACGCCTCGATTTTATTCATGATTATATAATCAATGGTCGAGAAAAGTTCTTCCGATGCCGGTTCAGAAGGTGCAAAATTGTAGACAACAGGAATAGATCTATCACGAGCGCGGGATGCTAATCGCAGGTTCTGCTCCAACAGTACTTCCTGCTGTAATAATACAACATCACATTCAGTCAACATATCATCATCCACTTGATTCGAAGCAACATCAAGATTCGCGCCACTTGCAACACTAATGATATTCTCTCCATCCTTGTCGACCATAATAATCGCGCAACCAGTTTCCCGGTCTGAAACTTTAACCAAGGACAGATCAACGTTTTCATCCTTTAATGAAGATAGTGCTATTTTGGCATGAGCGTCTTGGCCAACTCTACCAACTAGGCTCGTTTTAACACCCGCACGTTGTGCAGCTAATGCTTGATTAGCGCCTTTCCCGCCCGGTTTAACATTCATTGTTTTGGCCAAAACGGTTTCGCCTGGTCGTGGAAGCGAAAAAACAGGCATAATTATATCGACATTTATTGACCCAAAAACGAGTATCAAAAATCTACCCTCTGTCAACGTTTATGTTGAGGGGAAAGTATATTACTCTTCATTGATATGTCTTTTAGTCTATAAGTGATCACTACAGCTGTTGAAGAACAGGTCATTTCCATATATTAAGTTACAAACGATGTCCACGACTATACATTTTAAGAATAATTTAGGTTTGTCATTCAAACTCGAAATTTTCGACACCTTGAATGTAAAATAGATTACATACTAAATTAAAAATATTCCTGTTGTTATAATAATCAATAAATTTTCTTTATTATTTAAGTCTGTCAACTAATTCATTTATGAACTATACCGAGCTACATCTTCATCTAGACGGTTCTATGCGGGATCAAACGTTAATCGATTTAGCTAACGACGTCGGGATAGCTCTCCCAAATGACATTCGTTTTCATTCTGGTCTTGGTTTAGAAGAAGCATTGATGAAATTCAAAGCCACTCTGTCTTGCCTTCAGCATAAGGATCATCTCAAACGCGTAGCATCGGAAATCTGTGAAGATGCATCTTTATATGGTGTGAGTGTCCTAGAAATTCGCTTCGCGCCACAACTCCATCCTATCGGTTCCCCAGAAGAGATAGTGGACGCTGTCTTGGACGGAATTAATGGGCGCGCGGGTCTTATTCTTTGTGGCTTGTATGGGGAATCCCCTTCGATTTTGAATTCACATGTCGAAATCGCAAAAAATAGGACAGGTGTGGTTGCAATTGATCTTGCAGGAGCTCCACAAAGTTCTCATAGGTGGAATATCGAGGATTATGCTGAACCTTATCAGACAGCTTTTAAACTCGATATTGGGCGAACTGTGCACGCTGGCGAAGCGCGACGTCCACCATCGGAAATAAAAAAGGCTATAAATCTGTTACATGCTCAAAGAATCGGGCATGGCACTAGCTTGCTTGAAGATTTCACTGTCCTAGACCTTGTGGTTAATAAACAAGTAGTCATTGAGGCATGCCCAACATCAAATATGCATACTGGTAGTATTAGATCTGTCAACGAACACCCTCTTCCAAAATGGCTAGAGCTCGGGGTGAAGACATGCATTAATTGCGATAATTGGCTTTTATCTGATGTTAATCCGGCTAAGGAATATCAACGAGTACTTAGCATTCCGGGAATGTCAAAAGAACTTGTTGATCAGTGCTTAAAGACGGGAAGAGAAAGCTCCTTCGCCCGATAAGTGCTGCAATCAAAATATATCCTATATAATAGAACTCTTATGTTTTGTTATTTTAATTGGATTAATAGCATGATAAAAAATTATCGGTAGTATGGAACTCAAAAATCAATCTGATTTACGTGACCTTTATAGCGCTCCTCATGAGATTGCTGTAAGAAAAGTACTACCGAAATTAGATCAGCATCTGCGTCATTTTATTGAGTTAAGTCCTTTTTTGATTTTAAGCACAGTGCGCTCTGACGGCTACTGTGACGCTTCTCCGCGTGGCGATGCACCTGGTTTTGTACAAATAATCGATGAAAACACACTTTTCCTACCTGACAGACCGGGTAATAACCGCCTTGATAGCCTGACTAACATTACCAATAACTCAAAAATTGGTATGCTTTTTGTGATCCCTGGATTAGAAGAAACCTTAAGATTAAATGGTGAAGCAAAAATCATCACAGATGTGATGCTTTTGGAAAGCTCGATGGTGAAGGGCAAAACCCCAAAGACAGGACTTCGAATTGAGATTAATGAATGTTACATCCACTGTGGAAAGGCTATTCGAAGATCAAAACTCTGGGATACTAAAACACATATAAAAAAAGGAATTTATCCGTCAATAGGAAAAATTATCGCCGATCAAGGAGCAGCGCCAGGAAGATCCGTTAAAGAACTCGAGAAAGATGAAGAAGAGGGATACCGAAACAAACTATACTAATATAGTTTATGCGATCTGCCCTCGTAGCTAAGGGTGTCTTAAGGTAGTTTTGACAAACGCTCTAGCAAAAGATCAAAAAATAACTGATCATCAGCAATCTCTGCTACTAGGCAGTTAGGAGGTTTGTTGGTCACTCCCCACCAATCAGCTACTGATGCGCCTCGAGTTAGAGATGATTGGGTCTCGATCGCAACATGTATAGGCCGGGTTGTAAATATTGCCTGATCTAACATGTACGCAATCACACATGGGTCATGTAATGGACCTCCATCCATACCATAACGGACTATATCGAATTGACAATAAAATTCCATTAAATCAGCAACTATAGATGCGGTCCTGCCTCCACTATGCGAAAACATATCTCGCCTCTCTTTAGTCGCTAATACTTGGTGAGTAACATCTAGCCCTAACATTGTTATAGGCACACCTGACTGAAACACAATATTGGCAGCATGAGGATCCACAAAAAAGTTGAACTCAGCGGCTGGTGTTACATTTCCTAGAGTTACAGCAGCGCCGCCCATGCATACGACCTCCTTCACATTAGGGATGATTCGTGGCTCTTTAAGAAACGCCATCGCAATATTAGTCTGCGGACCTAAAACGCAGAGAGTTACAGAACCTTTTGGTTCGTTTAACAAACTTTCAACAATAAAATCAACTCCATGCTTTTCTTGTAAGATCATATGGGGGTCAGGCAATACTCTCCCATCTGGCAGATCAAGACCAGTCTCGCCATGTACATATTCTGCGGTAACGAGATCATGAACTATCGGACGAGAACAACCCTTGTGAACCTTTATCGAAGGACTGTTTGCTAATTCGCAAACCCGCAATGCATTTTTCGTTGTTAGATCAATCGGTACATTTCCAGCTACGCATGTTATACCCAAAATATTGATTTCTTGGGGAGACGCAATAGCAAGCAAGATTGCGACAGCGTCGTCATGGCCAGGATCACAATCAATAATAATTTTTCTTTGCATTATCTTAATAACAATTAGTTTACGTTTATCCGTTAAAATGTAGAATCTGTGGCGTCAAAACAGTATTTGGATCTATAAATTTTTCATAAGACAAGTAAACCCAAACAATTGGTCCTAATCAATTATATCTCGCTTAAGAACCATCATAATAATAAATGGATGATAAATTAGCACGTATCTTATGTATCGGAGGCATGCACATGGATTACACAATCCAGTGTGACCATAACCCTATTTTAGGCGAATCTAATCCTGCTAGTACGACTAAATCATTTGGAGGTGTAGCTTTTAATATCGCGAAGTTGTTACCGCATTTAGGTTTCACCACAGGTATTGTCAGCAAAGTTGGTTTAGATTTACCGGGCACTGAAATCATCGATTATCTGAATGCAACCTCGATTGATCTTGTTGATGTGGGTGAGGAATCATCTAAATCTACTGCCACATATACCGATATTTTGAATGCACAAGGTGAATTAATAATAGGACTTGCTGACATGCAAATCTACGATCTATTGGATGAACATTATTGGCCCACTAGATTAGAAAAGTTACGGGACTGGGACGCCTGGTGTATAGATACTAATATGCCCAAACTCGGGCTTAACTTCCTTCTCTCTCACAATGATCAGGCACGAACATATGTGATCGGAAGTTCTCCATCTAAGGCATCTAGATTGCAAGCCAATTTGCAATCAATTGACACTCTCATATTAAATATTGCAGAAGCAAACTCAATTATCAAGCAAGTGTATGAAGGGCTCAATGGTGCAGAAGAGGTCGCAAAGATACTTTACCAAAAGGGCGTTGGCCGTGTTATTGTCACATCAGGTTCAAATGGTGCAGCTTGGGCAGATTCAAATGGTAGTGGGACAAGTGGTTCACCAAACAAGAAAGTCGTCCCCCTTAGAACATCTGGGGCTGGCGATACCTTGGCTGCTGTGACAATCGGTGCGCTTGAAAAATGCTGTACCACAAAAAAAGCATTAGAATTAGGTTTATTAGCTAGTAACTTTTTCATATCGACGCCTAATCCTAATATGCTTATAACATGGCAACTGATAGAAAAACTTCAGACAAATCAAACGAGATGACTGCAATTTTGATAAGCGATGAGGTTACTAACGGCCTGACTTCTAGCCATCCAATTGTTGCATTAGAGAGCACATTAATCAGTCATGGTTTGCCAGCGCCTGACAATCTTGAAGTGGCTAAAGATACTGAAAAAATTATTCGAGAAAATGGTGGTATCCCCGCTACGATCGCAGTGATCGAGGGTAAAATTCGTATCGGACTTACCAATAATGAACTCGAATTGCTTGCCACATCAGATTCAGTGGAAAAATTGAGTCGCAATAATTTGGCTACTGCGATTGCAAAAAATATGACTGGGGCGACAACAGTTGCGGCAACCATGATTTGTGCGCGCAGGGCCGGAATTAGCATATTCGCAACAGGCGGTATCGGGGGCGTGCATCGAAATTGGCAAGAATCTTTTGATATCTCTGCAGATCTTAGCGAACTAATGCGCACACCATTAACAATTGTTTGTTCTGGTGCTAAATCTATCTTGGATCTTCCTGCAACTATGGAATATTTAGAAACTATCGGTGTTCCAATAATTGGGCTAGGCACCAATGAACTACCTGCCTTTTTTTCTAGTAAATCAGGAATTGAATTAAAACAAACCGTGAATGATTCAAAAGAAGCAGCAGCCATAATTCATGAACGCCGTAACCTCGAACTCGAGGGAGGTGAGATAATTGCCGTGCCACCTCCAGAAGATACTACACTTCCACCCTCAGCGGTACGTCCATGGATTGAGGCAGCTTTGAATAATGCACAAAATAAAAATATAAAAGGCTCAAAAATAACACCGTTTGTTTTAGATCAACTTCATGCTCTTTCTAATGGACAAACCCTCAAAACCAACATATCGCTCATAAAGAATAATGCGAAAATTGCGACTCAAATAGCGAAAGATTTGCTAAATAAAAACATGTAGGCAGCAAGTACGCAGCAGTCTTTTTTTTAAATCCTCCTTAATTAAAATAGCGCTTTAATTAATTTAGTGCCTTATTCCATATTCGCTTTATACTCTCCTTTCGATGCTAAACTATTCATTCGTGCTCGATGCACAACCACCTTTTGTGCTGCTTCTATGTTGCTGCTGCTCCCATTCCAAGTTTCCATGGCGGCAGCCTGTAGAGCTCGGCCATAAGAAAAGGTCACGGACCATGGAGAAAAACTTTTTAGTAAATTCATAGCATTAAGGTGTGATGTAGCCTCATAGTCAGACTGACCCCCCGAAAGAAACGCAATGCCGGGCACGGCAGGTGGCACCGTATTGAAAAGACATTTCAAGGTTTCTTTTGCCACCTCTTCCACGCCTGCGCGAGAAGGCGCGTTGCTACCTGATATAACCATACTTGGTTTTAGAACTATTCCCTCAAGATTAACTCCTTGTTCCGCTAATGCTTCAAATACAAGTCGTTGTGCATGCTGTGTCACCGCAAAACTTCTCTCCAAACTGTGATCCCCATCCATCAATATCTCAGGTTCTACGATTGGAACCAAACCGTGTTCCTGACACAAAGCTGCATATCGCGCCAGGCTATGTGCATTTGCAACACAACACGCATCTGAAGGCAAAGTGTCACTCACTGTATAAACAGCTCTCCATTTTGCGAATCTTGCCCCTAATTGCGCGTACTCGGCAAGCCGATATCCAAGACCATCAAGACCTTCGGTTAATTTTTCACCAGGCCGAAGTGCCATATCTTTTATTCCTGCATCAACTTTTATACCCGGTACAATTCCCGCTGATTCCAACACATTTATAAAAGGCTCACCACTCAGCGTTTTATCTCGTAAAGTCTCATCAAACAGTATCGCGCCACCAATAAATTCACCTAAATTAGGCGCAGTTACCAACATAGTACGATACTCCCGTCGCATCTCTGGAGTGCTTGGAATTCCTAAGGCATCAAAACGCTTTTTGCAGGTTGGAGCGCTCTCATCCATCGCCAGTATGCCCTTACCCGGCGCGACCATCGTACCTGCTGTCTTTTTTAACTGATCTATGTTCATTAGTTTCTCCTACTAACACAGCTGATTATTTCACTGTTCAATTTCCCCCCTAACAACTGATCCAACCTTAACGATTTTCATTGCATTTGTACCGCCTTCGGAACCATATAAATCACCTTTCGTTAAGATAATTTTGTGACCATCTTCAACTAAACCTCTATCTCTAATTTCCTGAACGGCCGCCCAATTCAGATCTGAACGTGACACCATTGTCGCGTCAAACGGTACAGGATACACTCCACGATAAAGAGCGAGCCTACGTTCAGTTTCTTCTGATCGCGTCGCAGCAAATATCGGTATGCCTGAACTGATACGCGACATCCACATCGGGGTTTTCCCAGACTCTGTTAAAGCAAGTATAGCCTCTATATCATGGTGATTTGCCGTATACATAGCCGCCATTGCTATAGCTTCATCAACAGACTCGAAATGATGATCTAAACGGTGAGTAGAGACCATAGCGCTATGTTGTCGCTCTGCGCCTCTGCAAATACGATCCATGGCTGCGACAACGCGAGCTGGATGACGACCAACAGCAGTTTCCGCTGAAAGCATTACAGCATCCGTACCATCGAGAACGGAATTAGCAACATCTAGCACCTCCGCTCGTGTTGGTTGTGAACTGCTAATCATGGATTGCATCATCTGGGTGGCAGTTATAACAACCTTGTTTCCAGCCCGAGCCTCTGCTATAAGTTGTTTCTGTACCCCTGGGAGCTCGGCATCGCCTAATTCAACACCCAGATCACCTCGAGCAACCATAATCACATCCGCAGCACGGACAATTGATTCTATATTTTCAACAGCTTCTCGACGCTCAATTTTCGCTACTATATGCGCATTGCTGCCAACAGTTCTAACTAAATCTCGAGCATGTTCCACATCATCTGCGCTGCGCACAAATGAAACTCCCACGAAATCAGCCCCTACTTCGGTTAAAAAATTAATATCGTCTTGATCTTTGTCGGTAAGAGCTTCGGCTGACAATCCACCTCCTTGCAAATTTAGGCCTTTATGACTAAATAATTCCCCTCCCACCACAACACGTGTAGAAATCTCATTTTTTTCTACGCTCTCTACTCTCAGTGAAATACTACCATCGTCTAACAAGAGAGTATCACCTCGCTTAACATCATTTGCCAAGCCTTTATATGTCGTGCCAACTCTTTCTTCCGTTCCTGCTATTTCATCAAGGGCAATATCTATTATGAATGGCTTGCCATTTTTGAGTTGCACGCTTCTTTTTGAAAACCCCTTAATTCTGATCTTTGGGCCTTGCAAATCACATAACAAAGCAACGGTACGTCCCTGAGTAACAGAAGCCTTTTTGACCCATGATCCACGCTTTCGATGCTCTTCTTGATCACCATGCGAAAAATTTATACGAGCAACATCTATACCAGACCTAACTAGATTTGATATCGCCTTTGGATCGTCAGTAGACGGCCCTAAAGAAGCAACAATTTTAGTTCGTCTCATCATGCTAAGCTCCTAAAAATTATGCTCATTAATCACCTGTCCTATCCTCTAGAACGGTTACAGCAGGTAGCTTACGTCCTTCCAAGAATTCGAGAAAAGCACCGCCACCAGTAGATAGATAAGACATTTTTTGAGCTACATCAAACATCTCGACAGCAGCCAGAGTATCACCACCGCCCACTATGGAAAACGCCTGCGAGTTACTAATTGCTGAAGCTAAAGCTCGAGTTCCACTACTAAAAGCAGGAATTTCAAAAACTCCAATCGGACCATTCCAGACGATAGTACCTGCTTCTAAAATCAATTTTGAGTAACTAGATGCGGTTCTGGGCCCAATGTCCAGGATTAGGTCATCATCTTCTACAGTTTCAAGCGTTTTAACCATAGTCGATGCTGCGGGAGTGCATGATTTAGCTACAACAACATCTATCGGCAATGGAATATTCTTATTTATCTTTTTTGCGTCTGTCAATAAACGGCGTGCTTCTGGAATTAGCGTTTCCTCATACATAGATTTACCGATTGGATACCCTGCCGCCGCAATAAAGGTATTTGCTATGCCTCCACCAATAATAAGATGGTCAACAATTTTGCTTAAAAAATCTAGTGCCATTAGTTTAGTGGAAACTTTTGAGCCTCCCACAATAGCAATTAAAGGTCTTGCGGGAGCTTGAAATGATCGGTTGAGAGCATCCAACTCCTTTATTAAGAGCGGGCCAGCACATGCTACCGGAGCATAACGGAACATTCCTTCTGTAGACGAATGGGCACGATGGGCAGTACCAAAAGCATCCATAACAAAAATGTCCGCAAGAGCAGCCATTTTCTTCGAGAGATTAGTGTTATTTTCTAGCTCCCCAACATTAAATCGAACATTTTCACAAAGTACAACCTCTCCTCTAGCTACTTTAATGCCGTCTAGCCAGTTTTTTTCAAAACGGATGTCTCTATTCAACAATTTAGAAAGACGATCGGCGACAGGTGCAAGAGAGAATTCTTCGTCTACACACCCCGGGTTAGGCCGACCCAGATGAGATAGAAGGATAACCCTAGCACCATTCGAAACTGCCATCCGAATTGTTTCCATGGACGAAACGATTCTCTGATCACTAATCACTCTTCCATTTTCTACGGGAACATTTAAGTCCGCTCGGATCAAAACCTTTCTATCTGCTAGATCCAGATCTGTTATCTTTATAAGACTTTCAGTAACTATCATTCACGCTAGTTTGTTTATCAAAAAATATTTTGACCATATCTATTTGTACGAACTGAACGTTATGACGCGGAAACTAGCGCCTTACAGGTATCGAGCATACGATTTGAGAAACCCCACTCGTTGTCATACCACGAACAAACTTTCACTGTTGTTTCATTAACGACTCGTGTCATTGATGCATCGTAAACCGAAGAAGCTAGACAATGGTTAAAGTCAACCGACACTAAAGGCTGATCATTGTAATCCAAAATACCTGCTAAGCTATTTTCAGAAGCATCGCGTATAATTCTATCAATTTCTGCTACTGATGTGCCTCTTGCAGCCTCAAATGTCAGATCTACCAAAGACACATTTATGGTTGGTACACGGATCGCAAATCCATCTAGCTTGCCGTCAAGCTCAGGCAAGACTAAACCGACTGCGGCAGCTGCTCCCGTCTTAGTTAAAATCATAGACTGGGTAGCCGAGCGTGCACGACGAAGATCGGTATGATAAACGTCCGTTAAAACCTGATCATTTGTGTATGCATGGATAGTAGTCATTAATCCACCCACAATACCAATATGGTCATGCAAAGGTTTAACCAATGGTGCTAAACAATTGGTAGTACAAGAAGCATTAGAAATCACTTGATCACTAGCTTTCAATACTCCATGATTAACCCCGTACACAATAGTTGCATCTACATCTTTGCCTGCGGGCGCTGATATAAGAACTTTTTTTGCTCCCGCTTTTAGGTGCGCGCTAGACTTTTCCTTACTGGCGAACAACCCGGTGCACTCCATCACAACATCAACATCTAAATCATCCCAAGGTAACTTTTGTGGATCGCGCTCTGCCAAAACCTTAACTTGGGTGTTCCCTACTACAAAACAATCATCTTCTATTGTAACTGGCTCAAAAAATTTTCCATGAGCTGTGTCATACTGAAGCAAATGTGCATTTGTAGCTGCATCACCCAAATCATTTACAGCTACTATTTCGAACTCGTCGTCTCTTCCAGATTCATATGCAGCTCGGAAAACGTTGCGTCCAATTCGCCCGAAACCATTAATCGCTACCTTTATTGTCATTCTGCGTCTTTCCTTTTTATTTCTTGTTCGAAAAACATATTATCAAAAATCCTATTGGGCACCACATACTTCAAATTTTTGTTGAACAAAAAGTGGTATTGAAGCTTGATAATCCCGTTCATAATTTGAGTTCTGAGTTTCTTAGTTTAAAATGCAGCTTTCTACAATTGATACTACATTAGATATTGTAAAACCAAAATGATCGAACACCGCCCCCGATGGAGCAGATGCTCCGAAGCTGTCCAAGCCCAAGATACATCCTCGATGCCCAACATAGCGACTCCAGCCACGACTAGTGCCAGCTTCTATTGCAATTCTAACGGTCACGCTGTTTGGTAAAACAGATTCCCTATACCACTCATCCTGATCGTCAAAAATATTAGTGGATGGCATCGAAACTACTCTTATAAAATGACCTTTCTCTTCTAACTTAATAGCTCCTTTGACTGCGAGCTCAATCTCTGAACCGGTAGCAATAATAATAGCATTGGGCAATCCATCACAATCACGTAACACATATCCGCCTTTCTCTATATTTTCTATTTGAGATTGACTCCTGCTTTGGTGAGCTAAATTCTGCCTCGAAAGAATTAAACTGGTTGGGCCGTCAACCCGCTCTATAGCCGACCGCCAACCAACAACCGTTTCAACTAAATCACAAGGTCGCCACACAGACATGTTTGGAATTAGCCTTAACGATTCGATATGTTCTATAGGCTGATGGGTCGGACCGTCTTCACCCAACCCGATAGAATCATGCGTGAAAACAAACACCGTTCGTATTCTCATAAGAGCGCTCATGCGTAAAGCATTACGGGCGTAATCAGAAAATGTTAGAAAAGTAGCACAAAAAGGAACTAATCCACCGTGGAGTGACAAACCATTAGTAATGGCCGCCATCGCGAATTCACGCACTCCATAGTAAATATAGTTTCCTGTACTGGAATCTGCAGTCACAGGTTCACTTCCAGACCAGCTCGTGAGATTCGATCCCGTCAAATCAGCTGAGCCCCCGATAAGCTCCGGAAGGTGTTGTGCGAATTTATTTAGCACTAATTGTGACGATTTTCGACTAGCTAATGTTGCTTGCTTTAACTCCAACTCCCTTACAAATTCATTCACCATTTCGTTCCAACCAATGGGCAATTCACCGGCGATGCGTCTCTTAAACTCTGAGGCTCTCTCAGGGTACAGTTTAGTATATTCACGAAATTTCTTGTTCCAATCTGACTCTAATGCCGCACCACTTTCAGTTGCATCCCAAGCATGATACAACTCCGGAGGAATTTCGAAAGGCGGGCATATCCACTGCATGGCATCTCTCACTAGCTTAATCTCATCCTCGCCCAGCGGAGATCCATGAGATGTTTCCTTGCCTCCTTTATTAGGTGAGCCCCATCCAATTACGGTCCTACAACATATTAATGTGGGTCTAACTTCGTCAGAAACTGCATCTGCGATTGCATTCTTTATTGATTCAGGCTCATGGCCGTCTACTCCCTCAATCACTTGCCAACCATATGAGCGAAAACGCATCGCTGTATCATCAGTAAACCAACCTTTCACATTCCCATCGATAGATATTCCGTTGTCATCCCAGACGGCAATTAACTTACCAAGTTTTAATGTGCCTGCCAATGAACATGCCTCATGAGAGATTCCTTCCATCAGACAACCATCTCCTAGTAATACCCAAGTAAAATGATTAACAATATCCAACTCATCTCTGTTGAAATAACTAGCCAATAATTTCTCAGCTAACGCGAAGCCAACACCGTTACTTATCCCTTGCCCTAGGGGGCCAGTCGTAGTTTCGACGCCAGGAGTATCTCCGAATTCTGGATGTCCGGGTGTTTTGGAGTGGAGTTGGCGGAAGTTCATTATCTCTTCGATTGGAAGATCGAAGCCAGTCAAATGTAACAACGCATAATGAAGCATCGAACCATGGCCATTTGAAATGATAAATCGATCTCTATCAAACCAATCTGGATTTCGAGGATTAAACCGAAGGAAATCACTCCACAATACCTCAGCAATGTCTGCCATTCCCATAGGCATGCCAGGATGGCCGCTATTTGCTTTTTGCACCGCATCCATGCTTAACGCTCTTATAGCGTTAGCCTTTTGCCTGCGCAAATTTTTATTTGCATCTGATGAACTTTTCATTTGATTATATTCATATGTATCACCAATAATGTAAAATTTTTCAGTGCCCTAGTTGCTAGTTAAGCACCACGATCATCGTTTTCTCTTAGCCAACGAAACCAGTCACGATACAATTCATCATTAATTGCTGCTACTGCTGATCGTTTAGTGAAAACTTTACAATTCAATGCATTACCTGCAAGAGTACTGAAAACGCCCCCGGCCTCCTGCAATATTAGACTGCCAGCGGCGTAATCCCACATTCTTTGTCCACCATGCACATACAACTGAATTCGACCTGCCGCTACCCAACACCACTCAAGCACACATGCCCCAAGATTCCGTTGGGCTCTATACGGTGGAAATCTTACTAAACGATCTGCCAATTGTCCGACAAGCCTTTTGAGATCGACATTTGCAACGCAATCACCTAATTCTATGCCCGTTGAAACAGTCTTGATTCGTTGATTATTTAAAAAAGCTCCGCCTCCGGAAATTGCATAAAAACACTCATCTCTAATTGGATCGTAAACGACGCCAAACTCAGCCTCGCCATTGCTAATTAATGCCAAAGAAACTCCATAAAAAGGAAACCCCATCGAAAAATTTGTAGTCCCATCCAAGGGATCCAAGGTCCAAAATCGGCCCTTTTTTGCATTAACAACATCTAATTGTTGCTCATGAGCCATCTCTTCACCCATAAAGGGTATATGGGGCCATTGCTGATAAAGTTTCTCCGATATAGTTTTCTGCAGAAAATGGTCAGTTTCGGTTACGACGCTTCCGTCTTCCTTAATTGACGATTCTTGTAACCCCCATTTTGCAATGCCACTATTTTTGACAGCGTCAATGACTATTCCCCGAATAACTGAAAAATCAGAGCTATCAAACACTAGTAGATCTATGAGAAAATGAGCTACCAGACATTCGTTGGGAACTCGTTAATCAATTTTTTTGTTGGTCTTCATAACCAAATTAAAACCTACCGCACTCTTAAATGGCATTTGGCGTAGATTGTAACAGAATCCTAGGAGAATACAGGCTACAATCATGAAGCCATGAACGGACCATATTTTGAAAGCCTAAATAACCAGTTTCTAGTTGCGATGCCAGAGCTAGCAGATCCTAGCTTTTCACGTACAGTCACGCTAATCTGCCAGCATGACTCAAATGGTGCCGTAGGGATAATTATAAATCGCACAATCGAATCACTCAGCATTAATGATGTTCTAAACCAATGTAGTTTACCGAAAGCTAATTCCACAAGTGTTGGACTTCAGCCCATTCATGACGGAGGTCCAGTCCATCCAGAACTCGGCTTAGTTCTGCACAGAAATGCAGAAAAATGGGATTCTACTCTAGATATCAGTGACGATTTACACCTTACCTCCTCTCGAGATGCGCTCGAAGCCATAGGCAAAAAAGGTGAATCACAGAATTATCTGCTAGCGTTGGGCTATGCTGGATGGGGTGCTGGACAACTCGATTTTGAATTAAAACAGAATAGTTGGTTAACCGTTCCAGCAGATCCTAGAATTATTTTTGATGTAAGTGTAGAAAAACGTTGGTTAGAAGCCATTGCCTTCCTCGGAATTGATGTGGCAAATCTGAGTGTGAGTGGAGGTCATGCGTGATTGAAGTCGCTCTAGGTTTTGACTTTGGCAGTCGAAAAATTGGGATTGCAGTTGGTAGAGCAAGCACGGGAAATGCAGAGGGAATCGCAACAATTCCATGTAATCCCAAAACTACACTCTGGTCTGCCATTAACGAACTGATTGAGTATTGGCAACCAGACACATTAGTTGTTGGTCTACCCTTTGCATTAAATGGAACAGAATCTAAAACCACAGGATTTGCGAGAAAATTTGGTAAAGACTTAGATCTTCGTTTTAATTTACCTGTTTGTTTTATCGATGAAACGTTAACAACAGATTATGCAGATGCGATAATCCGTGAAAGCACGAAAAATGGAAAACAGATTACGTCTCGCAGAAAATCTATTCGAGATAAACTAGCAGCTGAACTCATACTTATGACTTTTTTAAATGAACACAAGAATGCCAAAACCAGATGAGCTGATTTCCCTGATGGCCGCTCAAATGATTTCGGATTTACCCGACGATCCAGTTATGGTTGGAATACACACCGGAGGTGTATGGGTTGCTAGATTACTTCATAATCAATTAAATCTTAAAACACCGCTCGGCTCCATTGATATTAGTTTTTACAGGGATGATTTTTCTAGAATCGGATTAAATCCAGAGGTAAAGACTTCTGAAATTCCGACTGATGTTGAGGGTCGATCTATAATATTAGTTGATGATGTTTTACAGACTGGTCGCACTATCCGAGCGGCTTTAGATGAAATTTTTTCTTGGGGAAGGCCAGCAGTCGTTCAATTAGCGGTCTTAATTGAACGAGGAGGGCGAGAATTACCTATTCAGCCAGATATAGTAGGAGTTAGATTAGATCTAGACACTTCCGAACATATTAAGCTATTGGGACCCGACAACTTAGAATTTTCGATTGGGGAAAAACATTGATGAATCGACCTACCATACAAATAACTCGTAGCAACCATACTTCTTAAATGACATCCTCAATTCAATTCGATAACAATGGGAAGCTCCGTCATTTTCTGACGCTCGAAGGACTATCCCGGGAAGTCATTGTCGAAATATTGGACTTAGCTGAATCTTTTATCAGTATTGGTGAGCGCCAAATACGAAAAGTGCCTTTGCTCCGCGGCAAAACCTTAGTCAATCTCTTCTTCGAAGACAGTACCCGAACAAGAACTACATTCGAAATCGCGGCGAAACGCTTGTCAGCAGACGTAATCAACCTTAATTCAGCTAGATTATCAACAAATAAAGGAGAACGGATACTCGACACCATAAAAACATTAGAAGCGATGCATACCGATATCTTTGTCATACGAGATAACGCAAGTGGGACGTCTCATTTAATAGCCAAACATGTTCCATCCTATGTTCATATTATCAATGCTGGTGACGGACGACATGCACATCCAACCCAAGCAATGCTAGACATGTACACAATTCGTCAACACAAAACTAGCTTTGATGAACTAAAAATCGCTATTGTTGGCGATATCCTTCACTCACGGGTAGCTCGTTCACAAATTCATGCTCTTCGAATTTTAGGAGTAAAGGACATCAGAGTGATTGGCCCGAGAACCCTTTTGCCCACCGAAATTGAAAATATGGGTGTCACTCCGATGTCTGATCTCGACAAAGGATTAGCCGATGTGGATGTAATAATCATGCTGAGACTACAACTGGAAAGAATGGAAGGACATCTAATTCCTAGTGTGCAAGAGTACTTTAAACGGTACGGTCTAACCGAGAAGAGGTTAACGTTAGCTAAACCTGATGTCATTGTAATGCATCCAGGGCCTATAAACCGAGGGCTTGAGATTGCGTCTGAAGTTGCAGATGGGAAACACTCAGTCATCCTTGAGCAGGTTACCAATGGAATCGCAGTGCGAATGTCGATAATGGCACAACTTATGGGTGCACAACAACAGTCTAAAGAAAAATAATAATGAATATTCTAATTACGGGAGGCAGAATAGTTGATCCCAAAAATGGCATCGATCAAATTGACAATCTGTTTGTGCAAGAAGGTAAGGTTGCAGCGCTTGGAAAATCAAATCAAACATCAAAAACAGAGAAAACAATAGATGCGAGAGGTTTGGTCGTCTGCCCAGGACTGATTGATCTACAAGCAAGACTTCGTGAGCCGGGGGAAGAACATAAAGCAACTTTTAATAGTGAGCTATTGGCAGCAGTCGCAGGTGGAATAACTACTCTCTGTTGTCCGCCAGACACTAATCCTGTAATAGATACACCAGCTATGGCACAAATGATCCGGCAAAGAGCAGATGAAATTGGGCTTTCGCGAGTTTTACCGATAGGCGGCCTTACCAAGCATCTAAATGGCGAACACTTGACTGACATGGCTGCTTTAAATGAGGCGGGGTGTATCGCAGTGGGTAATGCTGAACGAGTGGTCGATAACACGCTAGTTATGCGGAGAGCAATGCAATATGCTACAACTTTTGATTTAAAAGTTTTTCTCAATCCTCTAGACCCTTGGCTTAAAGGAAATGGGTGTGTCCATGAGGGCGAGATTAGTACTCGCCTTGGGCTGCCGGTGATCCCTGAAGCTGCAGAAACCGTCGCATTGGCGCGAGAACTTGCCTTGATTGAAGCAACCGACTCAAAAGGACATATAACCCAATTATCTTGCGCTCGGTCGGTAACCACACTAACCGAAGCTGTAAATAGAGGTCTCGATGTTACTGCCGCAGTTTCCGCTCATCATCTTCACTTAACTGAGCAAGATATAGGAGAATTCGATTCTAGATACCATGTAATTCCACCGTTGCGCAGTACTGCAGATAGAAATGGACTTCGCAATGGAATTAGAGATGGCACAATACATGCTATCTGTTCTGATCACCAACCTCATGGTTTTGACGCAAAACTAGCCCCATTCAGTGAATCAGCGCCTGGCATCTCTGGGTTGGAGACACTTCTATCACTCACAATCAAATTAGTTGATGATGGAATTATTGATTTACCTAGGGCAGTAGCTGCTGTCACCTCAAATCCTGCAGATATTCTAAGACTTGAGGTGGGTCAGTTATCTGTAGGAGCAAAAGCGGATATTTGTATATTTGATCCGCATCAAAAATGGAAAGTTGATGCCACTAATCTTCATAGTAATGGCACAAATACACCTTTCGACAAACAACTTTTGCCAGGTGTTGTACGTTATACCCTAATTTCAGGAAAAGTAGTTTTCGAAAACCTTGATTAAAATAGCAGATAAATACAAAAAAATTTTTTCGGTCGACAAGATTATTACGTAAACGATAATACCACTTTAGAAAAGATTAGACGATTTGAAATATCTAACTTAAAACAACGTGTCTGCTGTAGAAATTGGTCTAACTGTAATGGTGAAACAAAGCGAAATTGGAGATAAGATAGAAATCGAAACTCGCTATGCGAATATTCTTGAACGATTAAGATCAGCAGAAGTTCGCTTTGGCAGGCCCCCAGGAAGTGTTTGCCTCCTAGCAGTTAGTAAAAATCAGAGCTGTAATGCGGTTCGTGCGATAAACAAAATGGGCCAAATACATTTTGGAGAAAATCAACTGCAAGACGCTCTGCCTAAAATATATGAGTTTTCCAAATCTCGAATAATATGGCACTTTATAGGAGCTATACAAACAAATAAATGTAAGGATATTGCAATTAACTTTGACTGGGTACATAGCATCGAACGATTTAAGACTGCAAGACGCTTGTCGGCTTTTCGTCCTGACAAGCTGAAACCATTAAATATTCTTCTACAAGTTAATTTGCAAAACGAACCTACTAAATCTGGTGTAAATCCCAATGATATAAAAGAACTGACCAAGAAAGTCACTGAATTACCTAATCTGAATATGTCTGGCTTGATGACCATTCCAAGACCCAATTCTGACTTTGCGCAACAAAGGCTAGTTTTTAGGGAATTACGCGAAATTCAGACGGAATTAAGTCGCTCTCTGAAACTTAATCTGCCGCATCTGTCGATGGGAATGACTGACGATCTCGAAGCGGCTGTTGCGGAAGGCGCCACCCATATTCGTATTGGAACTGGCATCTTTGGTCCTAGACAATAAAATCTTGACCCCGAAAAAACATCGCAATGATACAAAAGTTAAATATTTCTTTCATAGGCGGCGGCAATATGGCGCATAGTCTAATTCATGGATTAATTGATAATGGAGCAGACGTTTCACGTATTAAAATCGGTGAGCCTAATCATAGTCGACGAAAAGAACTATCAAAATCCTTTAAAGTGGAGATACATGAAGATAATTTATCATCAATAAAAAATTCTGAAATTATCGTTCTAGCGGTGAAACCTCACATTGTAGAAACTGTAATTACTGACTTGACCGAGAAAATCTCACATAGTAAAACATTGGTCTTATCCATTGCTGCAGGCATTACTATTCAGAACATTGAATCGTGGAGTCGGCCCGATATTCCAATAATACGTGCTATGCCTAATACGCCTTCCCTTGTTAAAGCTGGCATTACGGCTCTTTGTGCAAATTCATACGTGACTCTAAATCAAAAAAAGAAAGCAGAATCAATCATGTCAGCGGTCGGAACAGTCTTATGGTTAGAAGACGAAAAACTGATGAACATAATCACTGCGATCTCTGGTAGCGGCCCAGCTTACTTTTTTTATTTTATGGAGTCACTTGTACAAGCAGCTATCTTAGAAGGGATAGACGAAAAATTAGCCAAGAAATTAGTGTTGGAAACAACAATCGGAGCTGCCCAACTTGCCTCCGAGACTCAAGAATCCTTATCAATTTTACGTGAGAAAGTTACTTCCCGAGGTGGAACAACAGAAGCAGCAATAGAAGTATTTGAGGCATATGATGTTAACGAGGTTATAAAAAAAGCAGTGTCTGCAGCTCGGATTCGGGCTAAAAATCTAGCAATACCTTCTGGTGATAATAATGGGTAGTTACTTGAATGATGCTGCACTAGACCTTTTTGACTTTGCGCTAAGTACCTACATACTTATCCTTGTTCTGTATTTGCTGCTCCGATTTACTCGGTCAGATAATCGAAATCCAATCTCACAACTGATCATAAAAGCAAGTAGGCCAATCCTGAGTCCCCTATACCTTCTAATACCTATTGGTAGAAGCATCCAATTACCATCTATCATCGCACTAATAGCTCTCGAGTTCTTAAGAATTTTATCGATATACTTGTCGGCAGAAATAAGCCCCTCATTTTCTGGGGTATTAATACTTAGCATTGGGAAGCTTGTTCAACTAACTATATACACAATAATTTTCTTGCTTTTTTCACGGTCAATCATAAGTTGGATAGCCAACAACAATCATCATTTTGCCATAACACTCTTATACTCCATGACAGAACCCATGCTTCGTAGAGCGCGCACCTTAATACCGATAGGTGGGTTTATTGACTGGTCGCCTATTTTACTTTTTGTTTTTCTAATGTTATGTCTACGACTTATTGTCCAGCCTTTACTTGATTTTGGCATCTCATTAATCTAAATTTTTTAGTCTCTAAAAAATTAACCTTTCGAAGCGGTGCCACCACCCACTATTTATAAAGCTTGCTGGCGCACTAATTCACTTAATCGACTGCCCGTGTCATCCAGTAGCGCGCGGTAGCTGCCTTGCTCTACTATTGAACCATGCTGCAAGACATAGATTTGATCGGCTGTTTTGATGGTCGACAGTCTGTGAGCAATTACAATAATGACCATATTTTTATTATCTTTAAGATACTCAATAGACTCTTGAATTAACTGTTCAGACTCAGTATCTAAAGAACTCGTAGCTTCATCTAAGATTAGAAAGTCAGGCTCTCTGATGATTGCTCTTGCTAACGCCAATCTTTGGCGCTGCCCTCCTGATAAGCGAACTCCTTTATCTCCAACTGCAGTGTCGAGGCCTTTAGGCATTTGTTTGACGAACTGCTCCGCATTTGCTAAACGACATGCGCTCCATATCTGTTTCTGATCCGATTCCGGAGACGCCCATAACAAGTTTTCACGAACGGAAGCATTAAATAATTGGGGCTCCTGAGGAACATATCCAACTCTAGATCTAAAGCTGTCAAGATCATAATGCTCTAGTTCCATATCATCCAATAATATCGATCCGCTATCTTGTTGATACAAGCCTAATAACAAATCGATTACTGTAGTCTTTCCTGCGCCAGATGGCCCAACAAGGGCGTACATGTTCCCTTTATTAAATTTTAAATTTAACTTTTTAATAGCAGGTCTATCAGATTCATATTTAAAAGATACATTTTTAAAGTGGATGCTCTCACTTAAACTTTCGTACTTTATTTCACCAGTAGACTCAGTCAACTTTTTCGCTTCATTTTGAAGGTTTTGTAATTGTTCGTACGCCGGCATAAAGCCTTCAATTGATGCTTTCCCTTGAGCTACCATACCAAGCATCGGAATCGCGCGAACAAATGCAAACAAAACCACTGCCATATCACTAATCGCAGTTCCATCTGTATGGGATATGTATAACGCTAAAAGTGCTGCCAAAGTTCCTAGCGGGATAAATAACAATTGTATACTTTTAGTAATGGTTCCGAAATAAATTGAAATTCGGGTGATTTTTTTTATTTTTTCCTGGTATCCAGCAACTGCTGTTTTGCTTAAACCAAAACCTTTCACTAGCTTAGCAAAAGACAAATTTTCCTCCAGAACAGCACCAACATCATTTCCATATGTTGTTAATTTTTCCCCCAATTTATAGGTGTATTTACGAAGCAGCCATAAAGGGGTGGTAATAACTAATGCCGAACCTAAAAAAATAACGGTCATCTTCGGGTTAACCGCTAATGGTACCCCAAGAAAAATAACAGCTTGTAATAAATTTGCTAAGACCCGAGCAAAATTTCCAAAAGTATCACCGATTTTTGCGACTTCATACTGAAATGAGTTCAACAATGTACCGATTTTTCCTTGACTAAAAAACTGATATCGTGCTCGATAAAAACTACTCATTGCATCGCTCAACAAATGAACAAGAACATCGAACTTTATGCGCGTAGTAGCATATACTGTAGCTACCCCTGCAAGACCATTTACGATCATTACTATCGCAAAAAAAATGAAAACGATAACAATGTTAAAATCAAAACCTAATGTTTCTACGAGACTCTGAAAAATACTAGTAATTTCATTAACTTCACTACCGCTTTGCTTTAGAAGCAGGTCCGTTATGGGAGCAATGGAAATAATAGATACTGCATTCAATCCTCCTTGGATGAATATTAATATTAGTAACCCAATAAAATGCCCCGGGAATCTCTGAATTAGTTCTCGCAACATTGGCCACATTTTTTTCATATATATCTCACCCCAAAAACCAATCGTGATTTTTTCTTAAAAAATTCCTACATATTCGACTTTTTGCGCTTCCGTGATACTTTCCAAATTCATCCCAACTTTCTAGAATTCCATAGAACTTTTCCTGCAAGATTTGGTCTTTAGGCTCTTCTACCCAATCGTCATTTAGTCGACTTTCCATCTCTAACGTTGCAGCTAAAATATCATCTTCGCTATTATCACTGATCTCTATTCCTTGTTTATCGTATTGATGTGTTCCAAAAAAATTTATAGCCCCTGTAGCTATTTGCTCTTTCAAACTTAGTGGTTGTTTTGTTTTCTTCCATTTGAGGGTCTTGAATAATTCAATATGCCGTGGATCTCCTGTCTTGAGATTACCAATTGGTAAATGATTAATAAAAACCATAGGTATTCGAAATATCTCAGAAATAGCATCAAGCCCTGTTGATGTACTTATAGCGAACTTACAATGTGCTGTTAACCAAATATCTAGAAAATCCGATTTCGAGCTAGAACTAGCATAGTCTATGACTTTGGATTCACTACAATGGAATGGGTCTTTCACCACTTTTCCCATTCGGAACACCCAGTAACCCTTATCGCTAAGTGCCTTAGCCGCTTTATTATAAGATGATATATCTGAATCTCGATAATCGTGATAAGAGAAATCTCGACTAGTGTCCAATGACAAATAGGCATTGTCTCTTACGATAAGACATACATATTGATCGCCTTCTGTCAGGCCCACATCCCTCAAATATTCCCTGCCTTTTAGCATCTCGGCTAAGGTAAAATCAAGATTCCTCGGGCTAGTCTGGAATAATTCCTCGCGATCTCTTGATCCATTTTCTAATCTTGCAGGATGAATTACATGAGATGCCGCAAACGGCATAGCATTTATCCCCTCATACAAAACCACTGCCAAATTTGTTATCTTGATTTTACGTTTCACCATCCTGACCAAAGCATTATTACAAGGAGGGCCTACTATGAAAAAAATATCTAGGGTTTTCTTTTGATTTAAATTATTCTTTTTGCATAGATAATATTCAACATCGAAAGCAAAATGACCTATTCGATCACCAAAAAAATAACCGAAACGAATAAAAATTAATGGGCGAACAATCACTACTAGCAGCAGTATCGGTATTGACAAAACAATACTCAATCCTTTTGTCAATCTCCAGATAATTTTATCGGTGATCATACTTAGCCAATCATTACTCTATTATTTTGTTCGCTACACACATAGTTTGGTGGATGGTGTCAATAGGATTAGGCGCGGTGATACCTATATTAGCTGTTTTTTGCATATCGAGGGTTGTATATCTCGGGGCCTCATTCGGAGAAACTCTATGATTGTTTACGAAAGAATAGGGCTGAATCAGTTGTTGGTCTGCACCTAAGCAACTTGCGATATGTCTTGCAGCTATTTCGTAAGTTATATCCTCTTGAGAGGATGCATGCCATATCCCCTTCGCTTCTCTTTGAATCAATTCATCCATAATTTTACAAATCATTTGCATCGATACTGGTGAAAACCACATATCCGAGAAGGGTGATATTTTCTTACCATCTCTTAGCTTTTCTATCCATTCAGAGAGTAGGCCTTGCTCAGGGTATACCACTTTCGCAATCCTCAAAACAACACCCGCGCTCAATTTTGTGATGGATTTTTCAACTTCGGCTTTCTGGCGCCCGTATTCGGTTATTGGGGAAACTGGCTCATCTGGATTTCTGTATTGTTTGGAACCATCATACACCTTATCGGTAGACAGAAAGATCACGCGTGTGCCTCGGTCACAAAGATATCGTGCAAGTCTTAGTGTCCCTTCTATATTAATTTTTCTCGTACCTATAGGATCTTGCCGACATATCTCTAACCGACCGACGCCAGCGCATATTACTGCCGCACTATAGTGGTTGCTTGCATCTAAATGAATATCGTCAGTGAGGTCAATATATGGTCTAGTACTGGTCGCAAGCTCTTGATATCTTGTGCTTCCGTGATGCGCAACACCCATCTCATCCCAGTAGTTTTTGATAGCACGACCGATATCACTATTAATACCCACAATTAATCTCATCAGTTTAGCTGCCTGATTAAAGTCATAAAACTCAAGAGGTCTCTTTGTCGAGACGGAAAAAAGTCCCGAGTTTTTCTTTCAAAAACTCAGTATCTAATAGAGTTTTAATGGTGCGCAAGGGGTTCTTATGCCAATATTGTTCAAAATACAGAAAATGCAAATCTGCCTCATACGCTTAGGATGCAAAATTGCTATATTAAAAATATATAAATTCAAAGTCACCACTATAACCATATTCTTCAAAAAGCCAACACCATTCATCAAAGTGAAAGAAAGCCTCGGCAGTAAGTGCCCAACACTGCAAATTAAACAATTCTTCTTCGTTGCGATAACTTTCCACCATCACAAATCCTTTCTTACCTACACGGTCAATCTCGGTTAGGGCTTTTTTTAGATGAAATATTTGCAAGTTATGCAAAGTTCCCAAAGAGATCACTAAATCGAATTCGCTATCCTGAAATGGATAATCCTCTTCTGCGCTATGCATAAAAAGATATGGTTTAATTTCTTTTCTTGCGTCTTCGATGCCGTGATGAGAAACATCAAATCCAGATATTCGGAGGCCTGGTAGAATTTGTTTCATCTCATATAGAAGGAAAGCTTTACCACATCCCACATCTAAAACTGATGATTCATTCGTCAGATGATATGTGTCAATAAGTTTCTGCGCCACGGGTGCCCAATGACCAGGAATAAACCGATAACCACCATAGCCATACCGTCTGCCCCCATCCCAATAGTCACTTTCAAATTGCCGAGCAATTTTCATGCAGTGCACTTTATCGTCATTCATACGAGCTAGGCAGTTTCTAGCTGTACTCTTATGCAAGCTCGTTACAATTTCTATAAATTTTCCCATTTCAAGTAATGACTAAAAACCCTTATAGACTAAAAACTAACATTTTTGGAATGCCTAACAATAGAAATATTTTAATCTAGCAATGCTGCCAAGTCACTTAAACAAGGCGCATAGTCGACTGCTTGTTGAACTTCCCAAATATCCTCGATGCTACTGATATCCCGTTCTGTTTCGATTTTTAACGTTTCAAGAGCAAAGTGCAAAGAGCGCCCTTCCTTCAAGACGTTGCTATAAATTCTCTGCCTTTTCACCTTTTCCACAGGTAATTGAAACATGCTATAAAAAATTATTCCGTCTATTTCGGGCAACTCAACTAGTACCTTTTCTAGCATAGCGTAACAATCATGCATGATGTATTCAACAGCGCTTAAAAGATACAACAAACTATTTCCCTTGCAATAATCTCTAATCACCAGATTCTGAACGCGCTGTGGGGCACGCTGGCCAAAAAAAGGACGGCTACTGACATACCCTCTAAATCCTACCATGGCTCTTTAACTCAACGAATCTCGGGATACTGGTATTTCAACCCTATACGGGAAGCGGCCCTTAAGGTAATGGGCTTAAAAAATTCTCCCAATTTTTTGTCGCGATAGGGTGAGAATACAGATTTAAACCGGCAATTCATCGACCATCTTGATTCTGGCTCATCGTTGATACGATTTCCATGCGGAAGATTTTGGTTAAAAATCAATACTTCTCCATAATCTATCTTTATCCAAGATAATTGTGATTCTATAGATTTATATATATGTTCACTTGTGTCATGCTCAAACTCTTTAAACCGAGCATGCAAATCTCGCGTCGGGCCTGGCGGCAAAAGAAACATTGTCTTCGTGCCAAAACAATCCACCAAAGGTAACCATACAACAACCTCAAAAGGTGAATCTCCCGACCAAACATCTGCATGTACTGGCAATAATGAACTATCATCCTGTGGGAGTTGTATACTCAAACCAACCTTCGCTTGCATGACTAATTCATTACCCACAATAGTTTCAAGGAGGTTCTGCGCAAGATTAAAATAACCCGCTCTAAACCAATCTTCCGAGTTTACGGCCTCGATTACATGCAATCGTAAAGCATTCAGCTGTTCAATTTTAAGAAAACGATGGGCACTATTCAAAAAATCGACCGGCTCATTTAGTTCTTGATTAAGATGACTTGCGGCACATCTGGAAACAAATTCCTGTATCGCATTAAGCATACTTATGTTTTCAACTTTAGTTATGATATAGCCTTCTTCAATGAAACGCTCACTTAGTTCAGATTCTTTTTTGGAAAAGAATTTTTCAAAATCTGACATTTTATTGCCCAAGTTGCTCTTTAATAGTTTGAGATATATCTTGGGGAGATAGTCCAAAAGATTGCCATATGCTTTCCTGCGAACCATATTCATCTACAAATCGGTCTGGTATTCCAACGCATTTCACTTGGGGCATTGAATCAATTGGATTGCGGTGAAGGGTTTCTAATACCGCAGTTCCGAGTCCCCCGGAAACAATATGCTCTTCTAGAGTTACAACCAAACGTACTTTACTAGCGAGCTCCAGTATGAGCTCTTGATCAAGTGGCTTAACGGTGTGACAATGCAGAACACCAGTTGTAAT
>TARA_B100000686_G_scaffold66800_1_pt1 | contig 46579 bp, 46 predicted proteins | sample TARA_B100000686 | Tara Oceans TARA_B100000686 (sample SAMEA2622733) | marine metagenome | biome: marine biome (ENVO:00000447); feature: marine epipelagic mixed layer (ENVO:xxxxxxxxx); material: "saline water (ENVO:00002010), including plankton (ENVO:xxxxxxxx)" | depth 150 m
TACCTAATTTAGGGATTGTTGATGCAAAAAGGATAAAGTCTAATCTGTACTCTGTAAATTCTTTGATTGAGAAACCTTCTTTAGAACAAGCTCCATCTAATTTGTCGATAATGGGTAGATATATTTTGCCAAATGAAATTTTTCATAATTTAGAAAATATTGATTTTGGGGCTAATGGCGAAAAACAATTGACGGATGCTTTAAATTTGATTCTACCTAATTCTAATTTGTTTGGATTTGAATTTTTTGGTAATCATTTTGATATTGGTACTCCTCAAGGTTTATTAGATGCATCAAATTATTATTTATTAAATCATTGATTAGTTGGTGTTATATTTATTGCTAGTTAAGGTTGCTATAGTATTTGGTAGAAATTAGAATAAACCATAATTATGGTTATAATGTAAGTAATATTTTTAACAAACAGAAAGGTAAATAAATGGTTGCACGAATAGGTATTAATGGTTTCGGAAGAATAGGTAGACAAGTACTCAGAGCCACTATTGAGAGGCACCCTGATGATTTACAGGTTGTTGCTGTAAATGATTTAGGTGATACATCTACAAATGCCCATTTATTTAAATATGATAGTAATTATGGTATTTATCCAGGTGATGTTGAGGCGGGGGAAGATTCAGTCATAATTGATGGATCTCCTGTAAAGATATTGTCAGAAAGAGAACCTTCTAAAATCGATTGGGGACAGCATGGAGTAGATATTGTCGTTGAGTCAACAGGATTTTTCACAGATGGTTCAGCTGCTGCGGGACATATACAAGGAGGGGCAAAAAAAGTAATTATTTCAGCTCCTGCTAAAGGTGAAGACATTACTGTTGTGTTAGGAGTTAATGAAGGTTCATATATTGCAGATAAACATCATGTAGTGTCAAACGCATCATGTACAACAAACTGTATCGCAACTATGGCTAAGGTGATTCATGATGCATTTGAGGTTGAGGAAGGATTTATGACCACTATTCATTCTTATACTGGAGATCAACAGATTTTAGATAAAATTCATGAAGATCTTAGGCGTGCGAGAGCAGCAGCAACTAATATTATTCCAACTACAACAGGTGCCGCAAAAGCAGTTGGTTTAGTTCTGCCTGATTTGAATGGTAAAATTGATGGGATGTCGTTTAGAGTCCCTACAGCTACCGTTTCGGTCACTGACTTTGTAGCTAAGCTAAAGAAGTCCGCTTCAGTAGATGAAATTAATGATTCTTATAAAGAAGCTGCTAATAATAATCTTAATGGAATTTTAGATTACACAGATATTCCATTAGTTAGTTCAGATTTCAGGAAAAATTATCACAGTAGTGTAATTGACGGCCAATCCACAATGGCAATAGGCAGTCAATTTGTGAAGGTTGTAGGATGGTATGATAACGAATGGGGTTATAGTTGCAGAACTTCTGATCTTGCTAGGTTCATATCAGAACAGGGATTAAGTTAATATTACTTTAGGAAAATGATGAAAATATTTGACGGTAAAATAGTATTTGTTACAGGTGGTTCTCGAGGGATTGGTAAAACTATAGCATTAGAGTTTGCAAATTTAGGCGCTGATATTGCATTTAATTATTTCAGGAGTGATAAATCAGCTTCAGAAACCCAAAATGAGATAGAAAAAAAAGGTGTTAGGTGTTTAAAAATACGCTCAAATTTGTCAGAGACTACTAAAGTAAAGCAAATGTTTAAAGAAATAAAAAATTATTATGGTAAATTAGATGTTCTTATTAATAATGCTGCTTCAGGTATTCAGAAATCTGCTTCTGAATTAGAAGAAAAACATTGGGATTGGACAATGAACATCAATGCTAAAGCACCTTGGGTTTGCTCTATTGAAGCTTCAAAATTAATGGATAATGGGGGCAATATTGTTAACATAACCAGTGAAGGTTCAAGGCATGTTTTGCCGTACTATTTTTCTGTAGGCACCTCAAAGGCTGCACTAGAGTCTGCAACAAGATATTTGGCTGTTGAATTATCTCAGAAAAATATTTCAGTGAACGCGGTTTCAGGTGGATATATTGAAACAGATGCTTTGGATTCTTTTCCAAATAAAGATTCAATGTTAGAATCTGGTCAAAAGACGTTGATTGATAGACCTGTAAGTAAAAAAGATGTTGCTGATGCAGTAGTTTTTTTATGCTCTAAACAGGGGAATGCTATTAGGGGTCAAGTTATAGTTGTTGATGGAGGAGCATCTCTAAAAGTTATTTGACAGATATTTGTGTGAATAATAGTAGTATTATTTTAATTTAGATTTTAAGGCTGATCTCATTTCTTTAACTCTACCCAAGTCAGGATGTTTGTCATCTTCTTGGCTTTTATCGTAAATGACATCACCATCAGCTATAACTTTTAAAACACCACTTTCACCAGGTGTTAATGTTAAAGCAATTCCATTACCACATTCAGCAAAAAATTCATTAGCCATCCAGGCTGCTTCAGCATGGTAGCTTCAGGGTACGCAATAGATTATTTCCACATGTAGTTTGTTTTCTAAGGACATAATCAACTCCATTAATATTTGAGAGATTTAATTTGTAAAATGAGATTAGCATTGGTGGATATGTATGTCAATCAAATAAGTATTGTGAGATGTTTTGAAATTAGGTGTAAAATAGGGACAATGTGAAAAAAACATTTTAAAATTATGGGTACACAAAATATGAAACAAGTAAAGATAGATATATTTGCTGATTATGCATGTCCGTTTGTTTTTAATGCTTATATGTGGTTGAGTAAAATTAAGAATCACTATGGAGACAATTTAAATATAAAATGGAAAAGTTTTTTGCTGGATACCAAAGATGTAAACTTTGATTGGAAGAATCCTGAAACCTTGAGTTCAAATAGATCTTTGATGTCTTTAATTGCAGCTAAAGCTGCAAAGAGGCAAGGAGAAGATTTGTTTCAAAGATATCATGATAAATTGTTGATCTCTCGCAATAGCCAAATAAAGAGGATTCGTTTAAATGACAAGCCAACTTTAATTAGATTAGCTAATGAATGTGATTTAGATTTAAATCAATTCGAAGTTGATTTAAACAGTGAACAAATAATTGATGAAGTTTCTAGTGATCATAATGAAGCCGTCAATAAATTTGGTATTTTTGGAACTCCAACTTTTGTATTTGAAAATGGAAATTCAATTTATTTAAAAACATTTATTCCTACAGAACAAAATGCCACAAAAAGCTTTGAACATTTTTTGTCTATTTCGAAAGACTGCTCATTTATAGGAGAGATGAAAAGACCTCAACCTCCTTGGCCAAGTGGTTATGATGTTTGATTTAAAACGAATTAAGAAATTTCAAGATAGTTTTGGGATTCATTTTAATAATCAAGACTTGTTAATTACAGCGTTAACGCATTCATCATTTATTAATGATTTTTATCAAGGCAATGATGTTGATTTGGAATCTAATGAAACACTTGAATTTTTAGGCGATGCTGTAATTGGAATGATTGTTTCCAAACTTTTATATGATATGTTTCCAAAATGGAATGAAGGTTCTTTAACCAAAGCTAAGGCCTCAATTGTTAGTGGTTCTAATTTGGCGAAATTATCAAATCAATTTGAATTAGCTCAGTACATTTATATGGGAAAAGGGGAAGAAAATAGTGGAGGAAGGACACGAACCAGTAACCTGGCAAATGCTTTCGAATCTTTGATTGGGGCTTTGTTTATTGATAAAGGATATGATAGTTGTTTTGATGTTATTCAGAAGTCTATTAATGAAGATATAAAATTGCTTAAAAATAATTCAGAATCCGATGAAATTTTCGGTAATTACAAAGGAACTTTGCAGGAAAAGTTGTTGTCTGAAAAATCAAATTTGCCTATTTACAAAGTAGTAAGTATTCAAGGTCCGGATCATAATCCTTCTTTCACAGTGGAGGTTTATATTAACGGAAAGTGTTTAGGTTTAGGGGTAGAAAAAACCAAGCTATTAGCTGAGCAACGGGCAGCATTCAATGCATTAAACAATCCAAAAACTTTTTCTAACTAGATAGGAAATAATCTTCAATATAATTTATATCTAATTCAGGGTATAGTGGAAATTGTTCTAATAACTTTGTGACATTAGATTTAGACTGGTTAAGTGAATCTTGATTTAGATTAAATCTTGCTTTTGATAATTCACCTGCCTTAGATCCTTTACTAATTGTCTCAGGGGTAGTATTTGCCAAGACAATTTTTAAAGTTTCAGCAATTGTTTTCATTTCTTGAGTACCCATTCCAAGAGAAGTAATTGCTGGAGTCCCCAATCTTAATCCACTTGTGTACCATGGACCATTTTTGTCGAAAGGAAGTGAATTTCTGTTCAGTGTAATTTTTGCACTTCTTATTGCTGATTCAGCTTGTCGTCCAGTGAGGTTGAATTTTGACACATTGATTAAAAGTAGATGATTATCTGTGCCTCCAGTTAAGACATCTAGTCCTTCTTTTATACAGTTTTGAGCAAGTGAAGATGCATTTTTAATAACATTTTTTGTATAAATTTGGAATTCTTCAGATTGAGCTTCTTGAAATGCTAAAGCTTTAGATAACATGATTTGAGGCAGAGGACCTCCAATAACCATAGGGCATCCTTTGTTAACTTGGTCTGAAAATTCTGATGTAGATAAAATCATACCTCCCCTAGGGCCTCTTAATGTTTTATGGGTAGTAGATGTGATGATATCTGCAAATGGAACAGGATTAAAATCTCCGGAGAAAGCTTTCCCTGCAACTAAGCCAGAAAAATGAGCCATATCAACCATCAGTACGGCGCCAATTTCGTCAGCTATTTCTCTGAAAATTTTGAAGTTAATTTTTCTTGGATAAGCACTGTATCCAGCTAGCAAAATTAATGGTTGAAATTTTTTTGCTTTATCTCTAATGACATCGTAATCAATTAGCATAGTTTTTTTATCTACATCATAAGATTCAACATTGAACATTCTTGAAGATACATTATGTCTATAACCATGTGTTAAATGTCCACCTGAGTAGTAGTTCATGCCTAATAGTTTTTGTTCACCAAAAGATTTTCGTAATTCAGCCCATTCATTTTCTGATAGTTGAGAGACATCCTTTTTATCCATTTTAGATAAAAATGGATCTTGTACTTTCTGGTTTAGAATAGACCAAAAAGCAATTAAGTTTGCATCTGCACCTGAGTGAGGTTGGACATAGGCATTTTCTGAATTAAAAAGTTGGCAAGCTGCTTGAACTGCCATATCTTCAATCTCATCAACATTATCACACCCTGCGTAGAATCTATGATAAGGAAATCCTTCAGCATATTTATCGGTAAACAGGTTTCCCATAGCTAATTGCACAGCTAGAGAAGAAAAATTTTCACTTGCTATCATTTTTAAGTTGTTTTTTTGATCTGAAAGTTCTTTAAGTATAGATTTAGCAATTTCTGGAGATACGGAATTGATATGATCTAGCATTGCTAGATATGCTATTGCTCCAGAATTAATTTTTTGGTTTTTTGCAGAAGATTTTTCTAAATAATTTATGATTAAAGAATTTTGATTCATAATTAATGTGACATCAACTTTTTATAAAACAGTTTTGTGATTTTGCTACTTACTATTGTAAGTAATTAAATAAGATATGTAAGCAATTATGCATGGTTATATTCTAAATATTGTAATATTTAGTTATAATTGATTTGTAGATTTAAATTTGGAGATTCACCAATTGATTGATAAAGAAAAAATCAGGGAATCATTTAGAGAGATTATTATTTCTATTGGCGAAAATCCAGATAGAGATGGGTTGTTAGATACTCCTAAAAGGCTAGCTGTTTTATATGAAGAATTATTTTCAGGATTAAAATTAAATCCTGATGATGTTTTAAGTCAATCTTTTCAAGAACCTAAAAATAGCGATATGATAGGCATTGTGGGGATTCCGTTTTATTCTGTATGTGAGCACCATTTTTTACCATTTTGGGGGAATGTTGATGTAGCGTATATTCCTGTTGATAAAATCGTAGGAATTAGCAAAGTAGTTAAGGTTGTAGAAGTTTTATCTAAACGCCCACAGTTACAAGAAAGATTGGGGACTCAACTTGCTAATTGCATTTTAGATACTTTATCACCTTCAGGTGTAGGGGTTAGGATTGAGGCTGAACATATGTGTATGTCGATGCGTAATATCAAAAAACCTGGAACAAAAGTAATCACTTTCAATAAGTTAGGTTTGATTGATGAACAGGAATCTTCCCAATTAGAATTTTATGAAATATTGAGGAAAAAATAGTTTGAGAATTTCTGTTTTTGATCGTTTTGATTCTGTTTATAACGATTGGGAAAAATTAATTGAAAACTCACAGAGTTCACCATTCATTTCTGCTTTTTGGCAAAATTTATGGTGGGATAACTTTGGCGAAGGCGACTTAGTCCTGATAAAGATTTTTGATGATCAAGAAGTTATTGGAATAGTTCCTCTATATTTAAATGGGGATATAGCTAGATTTATTGGTGGTACAGATCTTTTTGATTACCAGGATTTTATATTTAAAAAAGGTTTTGAAGAGAAAGCAATTAAAACATTTTTAAGTCATGTAGTTTCATTAAATTGGAATGAAATTGAATTGTTATCAATTCCAGAAGATTCATTAAATATTGAATTACTGGAACGTTTAAGTAAGGATTATGGATTTTTATTTGAAATTTCTGTCATAGAAACTTCTCCGGTAAAATATTTGCCTGAAACTTGGGATGAATATATTGCCGGACTTTCAAAGAAAAACCGACATGAACTTAGGCGAAAATTTAAAAGAATACAAAATGAAGGATATGAATTTTATATTTGTGAAGAATCGGATTTGCAAAATTCTTTATCTGATTTTTTTAGACTTCATAAATTGAGTAGTGTTGATAAATCAGATTTCATGAGTGCTGAAAGGGAGACATTTTTTACTGAGATCGCAATCAATCATATGAAAAACAATCAACTAAGTCTTTCTTTTGTGGAGATGAATGGTGTCCGAGTTGCTTCAAGTTTTTGTTTTGATTATGGTGACTCTACATTTTTATATAATAGTGGATATGATAAAGATTTTTCGTCATTTAGTGTTGGTTTTATATGTAACGCATTGGCGATTAAATCATCAATTGATAAAGGGAAAAAAACATTTGATTTTTTAAGGGGAGATGAAAGATACAAGTATCATCTTGGCGGTATAGATAAATCTGTTTATAAAATTACTTTGTCTAAAAAATAAAGATGAAAATGAAACGAGTTGCAATTATTAGCTTTCATTCTTGTCCATGCGGAAAACTTGGCGATAAGGATGTAGGAGGAATGAATGTATACGTTTTAATGCTTTCAAAATATCTTGGACATCTTGGATTTGATGTAGATATTTTTACTAGAAATCACGACGATTGTATTTATCCACAGATAGGTAATATTGAACCACGAGTTAGAGTAATTCATATAGAAGTTGCCCACCCAAATACTAGCAAGATTGAGCTATATAATTACGTAGATCAATTTGTGTTAAACGTTAAAAATTTTTCTGATAACAATATGATTAGTTATAATTTAATTCATTCGCATTATTGGTTGTCAGGATGTGTTGGAGAAAAATTAAGCGATGCTTGGGGAATAAATCATTTATTAAATTTTCATACTACATCAAAGGCTAAATCAGATGTAGATATTGTTGAAGAAAATGAAACAGTTAGAAATCTAATGGAAGAAAAACTTTTTTTCTCTTCAGATGCGATAGTTACGTCAACTTCACAAGAAATTAACGAGCTACAAGAATATTATAGAGGAAGTCCTAAAAAAAGTTATGTAATAATTCCTGGCGTGGATTTGTCAACTTTTTATCCTGTTGAAAAGTCTTTTGCAAAAAATCAGCTTTCTATAGAAGAAGATTTTGTTATTTTATTTGTAGGCAGATTGGATCCAATAAAGGGAATTGATTTATTGATAGAATCTTTTTCTCAGATTCAACATCTCAAATTTTCAAGACTATTAATCGTAGGGGGTACCAAAAATGAAGATGATAATTCGTATTTTACAAAAATGAAGAATTTGACTAAACATTTTGGGATTGAAGAAAAAGTTAGTTTTGAAGGTAGTGTCAATCAGAATGATTTATATTTGTACTATAACGCTGCTGATGTTTGTGTTGTTACGTCTCATTACGAGAGTTTTGGGTTAACGATTTTAGAATCTATGGCGTGTAAAACACCAGTTATATCAACTCCGGTTGGAGCCTCCAAAAACTTGATTGAAGATGGTGAAACTGGATTTTTGGTTAATGTGAGGTCTGCTAATGAGCTGTCAAAAAAAATTGAACATCTTCTGAAAGATTCAGTTTTAGGTTCGAAAATAGGGTTAAATTCGTATGGTTTGGTTAAGAAAATGAGTTGGTCAGAAATGGCATTAAAATTTTCAGAGGTGTATGAATCTTTTTTGAAGAAGTGATTTTCGGAAGAATTAAGGCAGTCTTATAAGTGCCATTATCTTAATATCTGTTAAATTTTTGAATGAAATATATCTAAAGAAATTTAATACATATTGGTTTAGGGGTTTTAATCATTTCTCCTGTTTCAGTTAAATTGCCTGTAGTTTTATCTACTGAATACACAATTATTGAATTAGAATCTTGATTTGCAGCAAAGAGAAAATCATCATCTGGGGTTAAAGCAAAATTTCTTGGAATTTCGCCTTTAGTAGAAAATGTATTCATTCCTTCTATTGCTCCGGTTAATTGATCAATTTTTGCTAAGAAAATGCTATGATGTCCTCTATTTGAGCCATATAAAAATTTTCCATTTTTTTGAACATGAATATCAGCAGTTGTATTAATTCCTGAGAATGATGCCGGAACTGTAGAAATGGTATTAATTGGAGTTAAAGTACCATTTGATTTATAAGAAAGTGAGGTAATAGTCGAATTTAATTCATTAATGACATATGCAAATTTATGGTTAGGGTGAAAATCAAAATGTCGTGGTCCTGCGCCAGGTTGTAGAGAAACAGATGATTTTGAAAGAAAAGAAATTTTGCCAGTTAGATGTTCTATTTTATATACTAAAAGTTTATCAATGCCAAGGTCTGCTGCTATAGCATATTTGTTTTCTGGTGATATCGTGAAAGAATGTGCATGAGGACCTTTTTGTCTTTCAAGATTAATCCCTTGTCCTTGATGTTGAGCAAAATCTGTCATATTTCCTAAAGAACCATCAGAATCAAGAGTGAAGACGCAAACGCTTCCGCTATTATAATTAGCTACGAAACAATGTTTTCCTGTTTGGTCGATGCTTATATGGCATGGAGATGAGCCATTAGTAGATTTAGTATTCATTGAAGTTAATTTTTTTGAGATAGGATCAATTTTAAATGAAGTAATAGTTCCATTGTCAATTTCATTGATTGAATATAAAGATTTTTTAGATGGATGTATTGTTAAAAATGAGGGATTTATACCAGCACTAAAATCATTTATAAATTTTGTTGAATTTGTTTTTCTACTAAATTCAAATAATGTAATTCCGTTTTTTCTAGGTTCTACTGTAGTAAATGAAGTAGATTCCGTATAACTTCCAACATAGAAATAGTAATTTTCTTTCATTAAATTTTCCTTTAAGTGGTTGTTTGGGGAAATAATAGATCCATTTTTTCTCTTAAAGTATTTTTTCAAACCAAATTGTAGAAAAATATTTTTTGAATTCTAAGGCAGTATAAAGTTTTATAGCACGGAGATTAGCTTCGTCAACTTCCAACGTAATTGTTTTAATCTTATTGGATTTAAGATAGTTCATTCCTGCTAATACTGTAATTTTACCTATCCCTAGATTTTGAAATTTTGGATGCACTCCTATCATACCTATTTTGCCAATATTTTTATTGAATATTTGTGTCCAATTGAAGCTGATAAATTCATTATTTTTTTTAAGTATTACAATATCATTGAGGTTATGATTCGATGAATAAATTGAATGGATAATTTCTTCTACTGTATTTGGACAAAATCCCCATTCTTTTTCGAATGATTTATTTAAAATATCAGTAAATTTTTTTTCATCACCTATTTGTAGTGATCCTAATTGGATACTATCGGGTATTTCAACAGATTGTAAAATTTTTGAATCATGGATTAAATTAGAGTATTTTCTTATTTTTTTAAATCCTAATTGAATTAATATTTTTTGTATTTGGGTATCAAATTCCTCGGTTTGAATATTCATAGTTTGAATATTCATTTTCTTTAAATAATTTATGTTTGTCTGAATTAATTTAATTGAATCAGGTTTTGAAAATTGTTGTCTATCGATTCCAATGAATGTTACAGCCCTAGAAATTTTTTGCTCAATATTTGTTGCAGAAATTCCAGTTAAAGCATTGTTATTCTTCATTGAAAAGAATTTTTTTGGTCTTAAAGAACTAGTTTGATATAAGTTGTCTAAAATGGGATGGGGTAGTTTTTCAGGCCATTGAGATCTATAAAGATTTTTTAAAAAAGAATCCCAAATCTTTGGATTAATTGGGGCTAAGTTTGTAACTTCCAAATCATTTTTTTCGTTTGTCATTAACTTTTACCTGAGGTTAAGCAATATTTTCGCCGAAGATAATTTTTGGAGTAATTTCAATTATAATGAAGTCTATCTTTTTAAGAGCTTCTTTTGAATATTGTTGGCCATCTTCTTTGCCTCTGTATGAGATAGACATTGTCTCAACAATTTCTTTAATATTTTGGGAATGTAATTTTGCAATACCGGAAATTTGTACGTATTTGTGAGAAGAATCAGATTGACATACGCAGATTCCAACATTTGGATTTTGCTTAATGTTTTTGATTTTTACAGATGTTTTTTCTGATGCGACGATAATTTTATTTGAGTCATATAAATGCCAAACAGGAGTCATGTGAGTCGTGCCATCTGGCCTTATAGTAGTAATAATTGCTATTAGCGGTTTCTTAAGAAAGGAATCTATTTCTTTTTTAGTCATTTTGCTCAATTGATTAAGTTCCTTTTTTAGTTTTCAATTAAATATTTTTCAATTTTGATTCAATTGTTTCCCAAATTATTTTACTAATTTTTGTTTTGGTTAAATCTGCATTAATTATTTTCCATCTTTCAGGGTCATTTTTTGCCAGTTCAAGGTATCCGTTTCGGACTCTGTTAAGGAATTCATTTGATTCAGTTTCAAATCTTACTCCTTCTGTTTCCCTTTGATTGGACGATTCATTCAGGCTAAATTCCATTTGATAAGAGCCTAATCTTTCAATTCCAGTGGAAGGATTGAAGTCTAGTAAAAATGTAATATCTGGCATAATATTTTGAGTTGCTAAATTGTTAATTAATTTTATTTTATTTAAATCAAGCTGCCTACCATATCCTTGATAAGCTGTAGTTGAATCTACATATCTGTCACAAATAACAACTTTATTTGACTTCATTAGTTTTTGTAATTTGTTGGTTATCAAGTCTGCTCTAGCAGCAGAAAACATAAACAATTCAGTAATTTCAGATAAATGTTCAGAGTCATCTAAGCTGCCTTTTAAAAGTTTTCTGATTTTTAAGCCTAATTTTGTTGTGCCTGGTTCTTGTATAGACACAACATCAAAAGAATTTTTCTCTAGTGTGTTTTTTAATATTTCGATTTGAGTTGTTTTGCCAGTGCCTTCACAACCTTCAAAAGATATGAAAAACAAATTTTACTCCCAATCAGGTAATCTATATTATTTTTTATATAGGTATTAAGGATTATATATTATTACTTTTCTGTTAGGCTCGTTTCCAGCACTTGCCGATAATAATCCCTGTTTTTTTATTAGTTCGTGTTGTAATTTTCTGATATGTGATCCTTGGGGATTTAATTCAACTTTTGAGAATCCGTTTTCTATTTTAGAGACGCCATTTTTAGCATCCGCCATTGCTATATTAGATTCGTGTTCGTGAGAATTTTGTTGAATATTTTTGTTTCTAAGAATAGCCGTGAGAAATTGTTGAATTTGTATCGCTGTATTTTTTCTTAAAACATATACTGGTTTTTCTTTTTTTTCTGCTTCTGAAAGAGCCTTAGTTCGTCTTTTATAGAAATGTTTTGTTGTTACAATTAAATCAGATTCTTCCATTGTGGAGACTATTTTGAAAGGGCCGTAAGAGTTTATTATGCATTGTTCTAGTTTCCCTTTGTTAACCCCGTAGGGTAATATTTTTATATTTTTTAAGGCAAGACTTTCTGTTTCGGAAGTATTTGAAAGTTTAGGAAAAGATTCATTTGATTTGGTGAGCATTTTTTGAGATGTTTCAACTTGGAGGGTGGGTTTTGTTGTTTGAATTTCTCCAGATTCGTTAATCTTTCGGACTTCAGGGGTATATTTATTTCCTCTGAGCAGGGTGTCTACTACATCTGATACATTTTCGTGGATTATTAATTCATTCCATCCTTGTATTTCAACTAGGATTTCAAAAGTTGGAGGAGAAGTGCGCTCTAATACTGTTTTTTGAGATCCACGCCTTCTAGCTTCTATATCTCCAAGGGTAACAGTTTCAATACCACCTATTAGGTCTGATAATGTTGGGTTAAGTATTAGATTATGTAATGTATTTCCGTGAGCTGTTGCAACTAACTGAACTCCTCTTTCAGCAATTGTTCTTGAAGCTTCAGCTTCAAGTTCTGTTCCTATTTCGTCAATTACGATTACTTCTGGCATATGGTTTTCAACAGCTTCAATCATTACTGAATGTTGTTTTTCAGGTGTTTTAACTTGCATCCTTCTAGATCTTCCAATAGATGGGTGAGGTATATCTCCATCTCCTGCTATTTCATTAGAGGTGTCAACTATCACTACTCTTTTATTTCCAGTATCAGATAGGACGCGAGCAATTTCTCTTAACATGGTGGTTTTTCCAACGCCTGGAGGTCCTAACAAAAGTATACTTTTACCTGTCATTATCAAATCTTCGATGATGTTGATTGTTCCAAATACAGCTCGTCCAATTCTAATGGTTAGACCAACTATTTTTTCATTTCTATTTTTGATCGCAGAAATTCTATGAAGAGTTCTTTCTATTCCTGCTCTATTGTCGTTGCCAAATTGACTGATATTTTCTATAACATGATCTATATCATTACTGGTAATTTCTTTTTCACCTAATTGATAACTTGAACCTAAAAATCGTGCTTCTGGAGGCCTTCCCAAGTCCATCACAATTTCTAAAAGTTCATCAATGTTTTCGTGTTTGGGTATTGAGCTGATTATCCAATCCGGAAGCCTTGTTTGTATTGCTTTTAAATCGTTAAATGTTTGCTTCTGCATTAGTTATTGTCGTTTGAAATTTGATTTTTGACCATTTTAATAAAATATTCGTGGATTCTGGTGTCAGGTGTTAATTCTGGATGAAATGAACTTGCGAGTAAGTTTTTTTCTCTTACTAGAACAGGGTTGTCATCATTAAGTTTACCTAAAACTTCTACACCTTCACCTATTTGAATAAACATGGGAGCCCTGATGAAGATTCCTCTGTATTTTGGATGACCTATTGCTTTGATTTCGATGTTTTCTTCAAAGCTGTCTATTTGCCTGCCAAAAGCATTTCGGCTTACAACAGTATTCATTAATTTTAACGGAGTAGGTCTTTTATCTGTGAGAGAATTTGCAAGCATAATCATACCGGCACAAGTGCCCCAGATTGGCATGCCAGATTTAGCTTTTGTAATGATAGAATTTTTGATATCAAAAATATTTAGTAATTGTGCGATAGTAGTAGATTCACCGCCTGGTATTATTAAACCGTCAATGTCCTCTAACTGCTCAGGCAGTCTGATTTCAACTGCATCGATGTCGAGATTGGTTAACATTAGCTTATGTTCGGCAAAATCACCTTGAACAGCTAATATGCCAATTTTTAGCAAATTATTACCATCCTCTTACTGATAGCTGTTCTTCTTCTGGCATTGTTCTGACGTCTAAGCCTGGCATAGCATCTCCAAGTCCCTTTGAGATTTCTGCAATTATTTTTGGGTCATTGTAATGAGTTGTAGCTTTGACGATTGCATTTGCCATTTTCTGAGGATCTGATGATTTGAATATACCAGAACCTACGAATACACCTTCGACACCTATTTGCATCATTAAAGCAGCATCTGCAGGACTGGCTATTCCACCTGCTGCAAAATTGACAACTGGTAATTTTCCTGTTTCATGAACATTTTTTACTAATTCGAATGGTGTTTGCAAATCTCTTGCACAAGCCATTAATTCAACTTCATCCATATTTTGGATTCTTTTGATTTCTCCTAAAACAGATCTAGCGTGTCTTACAGCTTCTACGATGTTTCCAGTTCCAGCTTCACCTTTGGTTCTAATCATGGAAGCACCTTCGCCAATTCTTCTTAGTGCTTCTCCAAGGTTTCTGGCGCCACATACAAAAGGAACTTTGAAATCATTTTTGTTGACATGGTTGTTTTCGTCAGCAGGAGTTAATACTTCAGATTCATCTATATAATCTACACCCAATGATTCAAGTATTTGAGCTTCAACAAAATGACCTATGCGACATTTTGCCATAACTGGTATAGTAACAGCTTCGGTGATTTCAACTATTTTTGTGGGATCTGACATTCTGGCAACGCCACCATCTTTTCTAATATCTGAAGGTACCCTTTCTAAAGCCATTACCGAACACGCTCCAGCGTCTTCAGCTATCTTTGCTTGGTCTGCCGTGACAACATCCATTATCACTCCGCCTTTTAGCATTTGAGCTAACCCAGACTTTACTTCCCACGTACCTTTAGAATTGTTATTAGCCATTTTTTCCTCCTAAGAAAACATTAGTGAACATCTTATTATATTTTTAGATTTAGTTAAAGTATATTTTAAATAGCTAAGCCACCATCCACACTTATTACTTGTCCGGTAATGTAATTAGAATCTTGGCCGGCAAGAAATCCAGCTAAAGTAGCAACATTTTCAACATCACCAAATTTGTTTTGAGGGATTCTTTCTAGCCAGAATTTTTTCATTTCAGGTGTAAGTATGGAAGTGGTTTCTGTTTCATAATATCCTGGGGTAATTACATTGGCGGTAATGTTTTTTGTTGCTACTTCTTTTGCCAGGGCCTTCGTGAAACCAATAACTGCAGCCTTAGATGCAGTGTAATTTGTTTGTGTAGGATTACCTCTTATACCTACGATGGAGCTGATATTGATTATTCTTCCCCATTTATTACTTATCATTTTACGTAAAACAGCTCTTGTGCAATAAAATGTACCATTTAAGTTAGTGTTAATTACATTATGCCAAGAATCATCAGACATTCTGATTAAATGTTTGTCGTCTATAATTCCAGCATTGTTAACAAGGATATCAATGCTGCCAAGTTTATTTTCTATTTCTTTTATCATAGAGGTAACAGATTGATTTTCAGAAACATCTGCTTGGAATGCTGATGATTGTGTACCTATTGAATTGATGTTTTTACAAACTTCTAATGCTTCTGCTTCTGAAGATTTATAATTTATAGCAACATTAACTCCTTTTCTTGCTAATTCTAAGGCGATTGCTTTGCCAATTCCTTTGGCGGCTCCAGTCACTAAAGCTGTTTTCCCATGTATTGATGATTTGTTCATGTTACTCCTGTGTTTATAATTACTCGTTTTTCAATGTATTATGAATTTGTGAAAGCTCTTGATTAAGTTTTTCAATGTAGTTTATTTCTACAGTTTGTTTAGCAGATTTTATTGCATTAAAAACAGATTTGGAATTTCCGCGACCATGGCCTACTACACTAACTCCTTTGACGCCTAATATTGGCCCCCCTCCATTAACTTCCACTACATTATTTAATTCATATATTTGATTTTTTAAGTGGTTTAACTCTTCATCGGGTAATTTGCCTTTAAGGTTTTCAGACAAATATTCTGCAATTCTTTTTCCTAATCCTTCAGTTAGTTTCATAACTATATTTCCAACAAATCCATCACATACGACAACATCAGCAATATTATTTGTCAAATCATTTGCTTCGATATTTCCTATAAAATTCAAAGGGCTGTCATTTAATAGATTTTTTGATTCTTGTATAAGTTTGTTGCCTTTATTTTCTTCTGCACCAACGCTGAGCAAGGCAATTCTTGGTTTTGATAAATTCCAAAATACTTTAGCGTAAACATGTCCTATGATGGCAAAACTTAATATTTGAGATGGTTTACAATCAATATTAGTTCCTACATCTATAATAGTTGTTTTCGGGGCTAAGCCTAATATAGGTCCTCCAAGAGAAGGTCTTTCTACATTTTCTATTACTCCAAGAATGACAGCTGCAGATGCCATAGCGGCACCAGTTGAGCCCATAGTGACTGATGCATTTGCAAGACCTTTTTTAACCAATGATGTTGCAACTAAAATTGATGCTTTTGGCTTTTGTCTTAAAGCTAATGCTGGCTTGTCACTTTCTAATATCACATCTTCTGATGGAATTATGCTTATTTTATCATTGGAGTAGGTATGTTTTTTTAGTTCAGTTATTAATTTTTCAGGATCTCCAACCAATAAGATTTCTACATCTAGTGTTGTTGAAGCTTCAACTGCTCCTGAAACTATTTCATGTGGAGCGTTATCTCCTCCCATTGCATCTACAGCAATTTTTATTTTAGAGTTCATTTTTAACCTCGTTTTTTTTAGGGATTGATGCTTCTCCAGTTATTGCCACCTGATTATTATTTTTAGTTACTTTGACTGAAAAAGTGTTTAAGGAATTCTTTTTTAATTCTCCAGTTGTAGTAATTTGTTCCCCAGGGAACACGGGAGATTTGAATCGTATTTTTAAGTGCCCTTTAGAAATCCAATTAATTCCGAATTGAGCTGTTAATGCTTCAGAAATTGATGCAGCAACCATCATTCCATGTGCAATACATTTCCCAAATTGTGTGGTTTTTGCAAAGCTTTCGTCAAGATGTATTGGATTAAAATCTCCAGCTGCACTCGCATACTTTTCTATGTCAGTTTTATTAATTGTTTTGGATGTTGAAATTATTTTAGTCATGATTTATTCCCTGATGATCTGGTGTTATTACAGGCATTGTAATAGTACTCTTTGTAGTCATAACAATATTTTTTTCTGTGGTTTTTGAAATTATTTCAATAGTTACAAACCTCCAATTATTTCTTACAGAGTTTGTAGCAATTGATGCTTCGTAATCTATCAATTCACCTATTATTAATGGAGATTCTATTACTAACTCTTGTCCCACATGGAGGGTTCCATGGGGAATTTTTAAATAATCTATAACTATTTGTAATCCGAATGCAGCAATTGCCATGGGTGGAATATATTCGTTCCCATCTAAATCAGATATCATTTCTGAAGAATCTTGGGTAGATTCCAGATAATTTTTCACCAAGTTGGAATTGATTTCAATTGATTTTTTACAAAGTAATTGTCCAACAGATAGTTTTGAATAATCTATGAAGTTTTCCATTTTATTATTTATATCAATTTTAGTTAGAACCAGTAATTTGGAACGTTATTTTCTTCTTTGGTAATCATTTCTAGAACAGCTGGCTGCCCTTGATCATTTGCTTTAACTGCTAAATTAATGGCTTCAGAAATTTTATCCGGAGTTTCAATACGTTTGGCGAAGGCACCAAGACCCTCTGCAACTTTTGAATAATTTCCAGAAAATCTATTCGACTCCCATTTTTCTGTAGCAACAGGCATATGATCTGAATAGTGAGTCATTACTCCATTATTAAGTATAACCGTTAAGGTTCCTACTTTGGACCTTGTAGCTGTTTCAATATCCATTCCGGCCATTCCAAAAGAAGCATCTCCCATTACATTGACAACATGTTTTTCAGGAGCTGCCATCTTTGCTCCGATTGCTAATCCTAATCCATAACCTAGTTGGGTTGATTTTCCCCAACCTATATAACCTCGGGGATTTGTGGCCTGCCAAAACGGAGACAACTGGTCTCTAGGGTATCCTGAGTCATGAGTGATAATAACATTTGAAGATCCTAAAGTTTTTGCCAATTCGTGAAATACTCTATAGGGACTCATAGGTAATTCATTTGAAGTAAAATGAGGTAACCATTCGGCAATAAATTCATCTTTAAGCTTTCTAATTTTGTCTATTACATGATTGTTATCTTTTCTACCTTCAGGTCCGAGTTGTGATTTCACTTCTTCAATCATTTGTTTAATAACTAATTTAGAATCACCTATAGCTCCAAAATCTATTCTATAATCTTTATTTATATCGTCAGTACAATTTGTAGATTGTGCGATTGGTACATTTGTTGGCATAGGAGCTTGAAAATTACTTTGAGTGAAACTTGTGCCTAGTCCTAGTATAAAATCAGTATTTTTCAAGAAATCGTCACACATTTTTGTTCCGGTTCTAGCTGCAGTACCTAATGATAGTGGATGATTTTCAGGGAAAGCACTTTTTCCTGCCAATGTGGTCATAACTGGGATATTGGTCAATTCTGAAAATTCAATCAATTCTTTGGTTGCTTCTGCATATAAAATGCCTTGTCCGGCATTAATTACAGGATTTTTTGATTTTATCAGAGCTTTAATTATATCTTTAATTGCATCAGGATCTGCACTAGAAAGGTGAGTTGATACCGGGGTGTATTTTGTTGAACCATTAAATTCTTGTAGTGCGACGTCTTGAGGAATTTCAAGCAAAACGGGTCCTGGCCTGCCATTTTTTAGCAAAGAAAAAGCTTTACCCATTAATTCAGGAATTCGTTCTACCATATTGATATTTGCAGACCATTTTGTGATTCCCTTGAAATGTTCTACAGAATCAAATTCAGGAGATCTTTGAGTTTTAGTTCTTTCATGGCCTCCTGGAAGTAGTAGAATTGGGACTGCATCTGAAAAAGCTTGAGCTACACCTCCAAAAGCGTTTTCAGCTCCTGGTCCACGTTGCATTATGAAAACACCAATTTTGTTTCCATTGTTAATTCTGCTAAATCCATCTGCCATATTGACCCCAGCTCGTTCTTGTCTAGGAATTATGGGCTTGATATTTATTTTGGCAGCTTCATCAATTAATGAGTGATAAGGATATGCTCCTATCCAGTCTACATTTTCTTGTTTAAGTATTTGTGCGATTAATGCATCACCAATCATTTGAATCTCCATTTATTTTTTGAAATATTTGTTTTTATTATGATTGATTTTTTGAATTAATAAATGTTTTTTATGTTGATACACACGATAAATTGATTAAATTAAGTTTCTTAGTTAAAAAAAATCAATTTTCATAAGTCATTTATAGATATAATTCTTAGGATTAATTAATTTTTCAAGGTGTAATTTATTGAAAATTATTGTTAATTTTTAAGTTTCAGTATAGATTTTTTGAGATGAGGAAAGTCATGTTAGATTTAGTTGGTAAAAGTGGCAAAGATGTTCTTGAGGTTGCGAAAGAGGTCGCCCTAGAGGCCGGAGATTTGTTAATGCGAAGATTTCGTTCTGTTTTAGAGATTAACTATAAAGGAAGAGGAAATATTGTTACAGATGTTGATAAAGAAGCTCAAGATTTAATCCAAAGATCTTTGTTTGCGGAATTTCCAGAAATACGTTTTGTAGGAGAAGAATCTGAGAATCCCAATATTTCAAACGGACTTTGCTGGATAGTTGATCCTATAGATGGGACTAGGAACTTTGCTTCAGGAATTCCTATTTTTTCAATTGTTATTGGATTAATTTCTGATTCTAATACAATTGTTGGTGTTAATTATGATCCGATAAGAAATGATATGTTTGAAGCAAAATTAGGTTCAGGGACTCGTTTGAACGGAAAATTGATGCAAGTTTCTGCTCAAACCAAAATTTCTGAATGTATTATTGGAATGGATATGAGCTACAGCAACCAAGGAGGCGCAAACTCATTGGATGTTGTGAAGTCTATATGGCCAGGAATGCAGACATTGAGAATTATGGGGTCCTCTGCCTTGGGATTGTCTTATGTTTCTTCTGGAATGATTGATTTATATTTTAATCACCAGCTTTCTGCCTGGGATCAGGTAGCAGGAATTTTGCTAGTTAATGAGGCAGGAGGTTATGTTATAGATCGTAACAATCAACAGGCACAGGTAAAGTCTGACGGTATAATAGCTTCTAATAGAGAGTTGTTATCAGAATTTATTGAGTTAACAAAAGGTATGAATTGGCGCAAACAAAGTAAGTAAAGTTACTTTTACCAATCTTTTCTTCTTTTTCCACAATTATCGCAGAATACATCTCTAGTGGGTGGGTTTGTGTGGTTACAGTGTTCACAATTCCAAGACATTATTCAATCCTCTTTGTTTTTTCAACAGGTTAACTTAGAGTTCATTTTGAGTCAATATCCTTAAAGTCTTTTAATTCGTTATATATAATACATATCCAATTGTAACGAATACACAGGAGTAAGATTTTTATGAAAATAGGATTTATTGGAGGAACAGGTTCTGAAGGGATAGGCTTAGTAAGTAGATTTGCAATAAGAAATATGGAAGTTGGAATTGGGTCTCGAAATATTGAAAAAAGTTTTAATGCTGCAAAGGAAATTTCTGAAAACATTTCTAGCTCGGGGAAAATTTTTTCCGGATTAAATTCTGAAGTTGCTAGTGAGTCTGATATTGTTTTTGTGTGTGTACCTTATGGTGCTCAAAAAAATATAATGAAGGATTTAGTACAATTTTTAGTTGGTAAAATTGTAGTAACAGTTGTGGTACCAGTTGTGTTTAAAAAAGGAATGATAGAAGTTTCTAAAACACAAAGTAGTTCTGCTGCAATTGAATTACAAGATCTATTGATAGAATCAAGGGTGGTTTCAGCTTTTCAAACAATTAGTGCTAGAGATTTGAAAGCAATTAACAATCCTATTAATTCTGATGTTGTTGTTTGCTCAGATGATAAATCGGCTTTAAATGTTGTGATGGACTTAGCTGAAAATATTGATGGTATCAGGGCGATTAATGGAGGGAAATTATCAAATTCTGTCTATGTTGAAAATATTACACCCTTATTACTTAACATCAATATGATTTACAAAAAACACACTGCAATAAGGATCACAGGAGTTTAATTGATTTTTTGCAATAAAATGTCTGTTTTAGCTAGGTATAACTTTTTGCTACTTTATTTGATGTTTTTTTTGTTTGTAACTTCTAGTTGCTTTTTTGTTGATGATGATAGAGATTCGCAAAATTTTGTCTCTAAATCTTCTGGGCATAAGAATTTTTTCCCTGAGAAACTGGTTATTTTCAACTCATTTAATTCTGAAATTCCAATAGAAAAAATCAAGATATTTTATTCAATTTCTGGTTCTGAAGTTACTAATTACGGATACCCAGTTTTCACCCCTTCTACAGAGGTTGCAACGGAATATATTATCAATACATCGGGGAATGATTTTTTGCCTGCAGGAGTGGTGATAGATTATTATTACGAGATTACTGACATAGAAAATAATGTTATTGTTTCACAATCAAATGAACTGGAATATTTAGACGATGATTTTGACTGGAAAAGAGTTACCGGTAAAGGTTTGGAGATTGTCCATCATGGTTTGTCTCAGGATCAAGCAATTAATTTACATGATAAGGTGTCAAAAAGAATTTCTCCAATTAAGAAAACGTTTTTGGATGACCAAAATTCATTTGATATTAAAGGAGTTCTCTTTGATAGTCGTAAAGAATCTAGTAAAGCATTTCAGTATTTAAGTGATAGCGCAACAAAAAATCATCTTTTTGGCGGATTTGCTTACCCTGATTATGATCTTTTTTTGGTTAGCGGTTATAACCCAGATGTGATAGTTCATGAAATTACTCACTTAATTATAGGAGAAGCAATGGGTAGTAGGAGGGCAGTATTGCCTAAGTGGTTAAATGAAGGTTTAGCAATGTATTATCAGAATAATGGAAATAGTTGGAGTAAGGAGTCTAAGAATTTTGTCAAAAGAGCTAAAATCATGACTTTAAATAAAATGAATTCTTTACCAGGCAAAGCCTCTGATGTTGGTTTGTTTTATAGAAAATCTGAAAGTGTTGTAGGATATCTTATATCGAAATATGGAATTGAAAAGATAGGAGTTTTGATAAAATATTTGAAGACTCAGGGAGATTTCGACTCAAATTTTTATAAGACATATGGAATTACTATTGATGAATTGGAAAAAAACTGGTCAGAGTTAATTTTACTTGAATAGATTCTATTTTTGAGAGTTAGTTATATATCAATTGCCATTAATTCGTTTGATAAAATAACTTCCCCGTCGTAAACTTTTTTGATGTCTTCTATAGCTTTTTTGTTTTCTGAATCTTTGGATAGATTTGGGCCAACGTGCACCAATGCTAACTTTTTTACGTTAGCAGCTTGAGCTAGTTTAGCTGCATCTAATGTTCCACATTGACCTCGGGCTTCATTATTTTTTTCTATTTCAGTTTGTTCATCCCAACACATACAGAACATGATATCGGCATTTTTTGCTAGATTTTCTACGGATTCACACGGTTCTGTATCTCCAGTAAATACCATACTTCCGTCGGGGCCATCTATTCTATAAGCTAATGAGTCTAAATATGGTTGTGCGTGTACTGCTGTTGCAGCTGTGACCTTCCAGTTTTTTGTTGAGAATATTTCTCCTTCTCCTATATTTTTAGCTATAAATTTTGGACCTTTTCTTGGTAATTTACCACCTCTATTTACATAGACTTGTTTGCTACCTGAAAAATTCATTCTTGCTATCAAATCATGCTTAAATAAACCGTCTTTTCCAATAATACCTTCGGTAAATTCTTCTGTTAATTTTGGTCCGAATATTTGTAAAACATTTTCTTTTCCTATGCTTTGGTCCCATCGAGTAAGAAGAAAACAAGGGAAGTCTACATCATGGTCAAAATGATGATGTGTAAAGAATACATAGTCAATTTTTGTTGGCCATAATCCTGCTTTAACTAATTTATATGTTGCTGCTGGACCACAATCAACCATTATTTGATCACTTCCAATTTCTATAACAAAGGAAGAGCCAAATCTTGTAGGCGTTGGAGTAGGAGTACCCGCACCAAGAATATGTATTCGTGTCATAAGTTTTTACTCCCAAAGAGGTTTATATTTTTAAAATATTAACTGAAGCGTTGTTCTTGCCAAGGGTCACCATGCATATGATAGCCTCTACTTTCCCAGAATCCAGGTTTATTGTCATTAATTAATTCGATTTCTTTAATCCATTTTGCGCTTTTCCATCCATATCTTTTTGGAACTACCAGACGCAAGGGACCTCCGTGGTCTTTGTGAAGGGGTTTATTATCATGCATATATGCTAGAATTACGTCATCATCCAACAGACATTTTGTAGAAAGATTTGTAGTGTAATCTCCAAAGCAATGAATTAACGCAAAATGTGCTTTAGGAAGTGGATTTGCTATTTTTAACAAATCATTTAGCGCAACACCTTCCCAGATGTTTTTCATTCGACTCCATTTTGTGACGCAATGAAATTCAGAAGTGACTTTGGATTTTGGAAGTTGTACGAATTGATCCCAATTAAGTTTGATTTTGTTTTTCACTAATCCAGATATTGTGAAGCTCCATTGACTTAATTCAATGTGCGGAGTTTCCCCAAAAGTGAGTACAGGGAATTTTTCAGTTACAATTTGACCTGGAGGATGATTTGTATTTTGTTTTTTTATGTTAATAAGTTTTTTAAACATAATTAACTACTTGTAGGATTGATTTTAGATTTTTTATTTTTTAATTCTTCCAAAAAATCAGAATAACTCGATATTTGTGAAATTTCTTTAACAAAATCACCTGTTGTCGGAACTAGAGATCTAAATTCTCTAAGTTGTTCTCCTATAGGACTTACAGAGCCTGCGCTTTCAGCATATATTCCATAAAGTGCAAAATATGCCTGATTAATTTTTCTTAAATTGTAACCTGCTAAAGATAGTTCCCACCATCGTTTTTTCATATATTTTTCTGCTTCTTCAATATTATTATTTTTTAACATTTTTTCAACTTCTATTCTTGTTTCTCTCATATGTTTTGTGAATTGAGGATATTTCTTTGCAGTACTAGGATTTGATTTAACAGAGGTGTCAGATTTTATATTTAGATTAATGTAAGTTTGCAAACCTAATTCTCTGCCCGCAATGTCTGCTGCTGTTTCATTTAGTGTTCTCATTTCGTTTGATTTGAAAATGTTTTGACCAAATGGCCTGAAGAACCAATATAAATGTAACCATTCATGTGCCGTTGTAGAGAATATTTCCAGAGAATTATATTCATTTGAGATTAATGTTGGATATGTACTTAAGCCAGATAAGTTTGATATATAAGCTGATTTATTATTTTTTTGCAATATTTCATTTTCTATAGAATTTTTTTTTGCATTTAATAAATCAGGAGATAAAAAAACAGATTTTTCAATCTGAATTTTGTCTCTTGGGGAAATTACTAATATTAATGGAGGAGGTTCTAGGCTTATATCAACAGGCGGAAATATTGTATTTAATTTTGTTTTTATACCATTCAGTTTGATAGTTTTTGTCATAGCTCTTTCACAAAGTTCTTCTACGATAGGTTTTAAATTTTGCATTTCATCAATTGTGATTTTTAAATTATTTTTCACAACATTTTTTTGAACTTGTGGTAAATTTTCAAGTTGCAATTGTTTTTGGTATAGATTTTTTTCTTTCGTAAGGGTCAAATATTTTTGTAATAGGTTTATTGTTTCCGAGGAATCAGTTTTGTCATTTTGAATGTATTTTTTTGATATATATATCCATTTTGGGAAAATATTTTTTATTTCCCAGTTTATTAAAGAAAACGAGTGATCCAATGTAATTTTTTCTATTGGGTCTAATGGTAATTTTGAGGAAGGAATTAAAAAAAGTATTATTACCAAAGAAAACAAAAATATTTTTCGTAATGTTATTCCCATTGTTTTGACATTACTCGTCTAGTGAAGTAAGTAGATGATGAAGTTTTTAGGTTTGAATTAAATTTTTAAATTCTACCATTGCACAAACATTGGCATTACTACATGTATATAATTTTCTTGCCCAAGAGGTTTGATTACACCAGGACTTGAAGGACTAGTTGTTTCTATAACAACTTTTTCTTCTTTAATAACGGAGAGTACATCAGTAAGATATTTACTGTTAAATGCAATCTTTGAATCTTCTCCTTCAACTTTTGCTTCTATTTGACTTTCGTTTTCACCCACTTCTTCTGACCTAGAAAGAATTGATAGTTTTTCAGGGTTTTCATTTCCGGGTGAATTAATATGTAGCCTCAATATACCGCTTCCATCTCTTGCAAATACCGATGCAGTTTTCGCAGCTCTCTGAAATTCTTCAACAGGAACTTCGGTTCTTGTTTGAAATGATTCTGGGATCAACTGGGAATAATTTGGAAATGTTCCTTGAACTAATTGAGTGACTATTTCTACATTAGAAAGTTTAAACATTGCTTGATTTTTTGAGGGAGTTACAGAGAAAGTAATTGGTTCATCTTGGTCAACTATAATTCTATTGATTTCTTGAAGAGATCTTGAAGGCAAAATAAAATCATATTTTTCAGATATTTTTTCTAGTAGTTTTCCCTTGAATACAGCTAACCGAAATCCATCAGCACCAGCAAGAGTGAAATTATCTCCGTCTAGTTCCATTTTAATTCCAGTTAAAACAGGCCTGGATTCGTCTGTAGCTGCAGCCACAGATACCCGGGTAATAGCATCTTGAAAAACTTTACTATCAATAGTAGCTACTACATCAGCGTTGACAGTTGGTATGGGAGGAAAATCATCAGGATTTGTTCCATTAACTTGAGAGTTAAATTTATCGCAGTTGATTTCGATTCCAGTAGAATTATTAGAATTTGAAATACTTATTTGTTCAGAAGGCAAAGAACTAACCAGTTCGGATAATAATTTTGCAGGAACAGCAACTGATCCTCCGTCTTCAATTTGTGCACCTACCCAAGTACTTATTGCAATTTCTAGATTTGTAGTAACTAGTTTAATTTTTCCATTATCAGTAGTAATTAACACGTTTTGTGTGACAGGCAGAGTTGTACGAGCTGGCACAGCTCTACTAACAATACTAAGACCTTTATTTAAATTTTCTTGAAGGCATAATAGTCTCATGAAAAAACCCTTTCAATATGTCTAAGGTAGTATAATTTGGTGCAGAAATGTCGTCAATAGTTAATGAGCGATGGTAAATCCACTAAACTGACAAGTTTTCATTTAGAAATGTTTGTTTCAATCTAATTACAATTATATATGATTTTTTAAGGGTGGTAAATTACCATTTTTAATTCTGTCATTTCTTCAACTGCATATTTTGGACCTTCTTTGCCCATTCCACTATCTTTAAGGCCTCCATATGGCATCATGTCAGCTCTCCATTGGGGCCCAGAATTTATCATCAAGTTTCCAGAATCTACTTGTTTAGCAAATTTCATAGCGTTATCAATATTTTGAGTAAATATTGCAGCACTTAATCCATAATTACTGTCATTTGCCATTTTTATGGCGTCATCTAGATCTTCGAATGGAGTAACAGCTACAGCAGGACCGAAGAGTTCTTCACAAGAAATTCTCATTTCTGCTTTAACGTCAGCTAAAACTGTTGGTTGGTGCATTGCTCCCTCATATTCTCCTCCAACCAAATTTCTGGCACCCGAGTTAATTGCTTCTGTAATCCATTCGTTTACCCTTGTGGCATCATTATTTCTGACCATGGGACCCATTTTTACAGATTCATCTAATGGATTACCTGTTTTAATTGCCTTAACTCCATCAGTCAAAGCATCAAGATAGTCGCCATATAAAGATTTATTTGCAATTATTCTTTGAGCTGAAATACAAACCTGTCCTGAATTTGAAAAACCACTACTGATAGTTGCTTGAACAACTTTGTCTATATCTGCATCCGGCATAATGATCAAAGGGGAATTTGAACCCAACTCCATAGTGACCTTTTTTAACCCAGCTGCTTTGCATATTTGCTCTCCCACATCTTTACTTCCTGTGAATGTAACCTTCCTTACTCTAGGATCTGAGACTATTCGGTTTCCAATTTCTCCACCTGGACCAGTTATACATTGTATTGCTTCTTCTGGGGCTCCTGCTTCAAGTAATATTTTTGTTAATTTAAGAGCTGAAAGTGGTGTGTCAGTTGCTGGTTTAATTATTACAGAATTTCCAGCAGCTAATGCTGGACCAACTTTATGACAAACAAGGTTTAGTGGAAAATTAAACGGACTTATTGCTGCTACAACTCCACAGGGTACTCTCATTGTGAATCCAAATTGACCTGTCCAGTGTGGAGCACTGTCTAGAGGTATTGTTTCTCCATACAACCTTTTTGCTTCTTCGGCTGAACTGGTCATTGTTTGAATTGCTCTTTCAACTTCTGCTTTAGCTTCTGTAATAACTTTTCCTTCTTCTAAAGTAATAGTTTCTGCAAGATCTTTTAGATTTTTTTGCATCAAATTAGCTGTTTTTAGCAATATTTCATATCTTTTATAAGCTGGAATATTTTCCATTACTTTTGCACCATTGACAGAGCTGTTAATTGCATTTTCTACATCTTGTACATTTCCTTTTGGAACAGTATCTATAATGGTTCCGTCAAATGGATTAGTTACATTAATTTTTTCATTACGGTCAACCCATTCACCTGAGATATAAAATTTCATAATTTTCCCTTTTTTAGTTTTCTATATTATTTTAAATAAATATTTTGAAGTAAGTCTAAACCATTTAATCAGATTACATGAAGTAAATTTCTTACAATAAGTTGGATTTTGTCGGAATATTTATTTTTCTTGATTTTTTACTTTGATTTGTACGGATATTCAGTATTAGTAAAAAGTATTGTAAATTAATTAAAATAAGTTTGAATCAATTTTTAAAAAATGTTAAAATAATTCCTATAAAAAGTTTAGTAATTTATTTAAATTATTACGATTTCGTATCTGAATTTTCATCACAGGAGTTAATCTAGATGGCAACTTTGAAAAATCAAGAGCAGTCTTATTCAGCTAGTGATATACAGGTCCTTGAAGGTATGGAGGCTGTACGACGTCGCCCTGGAATGTATATTGGTTCCACTGATCAAAGGGGTATTCATCAGCTTATTTATGAAGCAGTGGACAACTCTGTGGATGAATTTATGGCGGGATATTGTACTAGTGTACAAGTAGATATTGATAGCGATGGAGTTGTTATTGTTGAAGATAATGGTAGAGGTATTCCTGTTGATGTACATAAAAGAACCAAAGTATCAGGTGTAGAAACTGTTATGACAACTTTGCATGCTGGAGGTAAGTTTGACAGTAAAGCTTATCAGGTGTCCGGAGGTTTGCATGGTGTTGGAATTTCTGTTGTAAATGCACTTTCCTCATTTTTAAATGTTGATGTTTATCGAGATGCTAAACACTATGAGCAAAAATTTTCCAGAGGTAAAACAACCTCAGATCTTTCTAGTGAAGATATTCCCAAAGAAGACAAAAAAGCTACAGGAACGAGAGTTTCGTTTAAGCCAGATGCAGAAATATTTCCAGATATAGATTATGATTTCTCAATTTTGTCTCAACGATTCAAAGAAATTGCTTACTTAAATAAGGGTTTAAAAATAAGTTTTAAGAGTGGTTGGGGAGTTAGTAATTTAACTGAAGATGAAATATTGGATGATGATGATGAAACTGAAGATCAGCAAATGGATTTATTTGCTGATCAAGAGCCCAAGAAAGGTGAAATTCGAGAAGTTGAATATTTCTTTGAGGGAGGTATTAGTCAATTCGTATCTGATATGAATTCTAGCAGAATAGCATTGCATGAAGATCCCATATATGTGGAAAAAGAAATTGAAGGTACAATCGTTGAAGTTGCATTACAGTATAATGATGGATTTTCTGAGTCTGTTTATGCATTTGCAAATTGCGTAAATAATGCTGACGGAGGTACTCATGTCACTGGTTTTAGGGCTGCATTGACAAGGGTTATGAATGATTCTGGACGTAAATATGGTTTGCTTAAAGCAAGTGATCCTAATCTTTCTGGAGAAGATGTTAGAGAAGGTCTAGCTGCAGTGATTTCTGTGAAATTAACAGAACCTCAATTTGAAGGTCAAACTAAGAGAAAATTGGGGAATCCTGAAGTAAGAGCTCAGGTGGAAGGTGTATTGGGAGAATCACTTCAAATATTTTTGGAAGATAATCCAATAGATGCTAAAAGGATTTTAGATAAGTGTTTGACTGCGCAACGCGCTAGAGATGCAGCTAGGAAAGCAAGAGAGCTAATCATTAGGAAAAATGCAATGGATGGCGGCGCTTTGCCTGGTAAATTAGCAGATTGCTCTGATAAAAATCCTGAAAATTGTGAAATATATATCGTTGAGGGTGATTCTGCTGGAGGAACAGCAAAAATGGGAAGAGAAAGGTCTAATCAAGCTATATTGCCTTTGCGGGGTAAAGTGTTAAATGTGGAAAAAGCTCGAGAAGATAAAATGCTTGCTCATCAGGAGATAAGGGCATTGATTATTGCATTGGGTGCTGGGTTAGGGGATGAATTTGATTGTTCAAAATTAAGATACAATAGGGTCATTATAATGACAGATGCTGATGTAGATGGATCTCATATCAGGACTTTATTGTTAACTTTCTTTTTCCGTCATATGTATCCTCTTATTTCTGAAGGACATCTTTACATAGCACAACCTCCTTTGTATAGAATTGCAAAAGGCAGGAAACAAGAATGGGCATATAGTGATTCTCATAAAGATGAATTGATTTCAAAATTTAATGATGATTCAAAAGTAAATGTTCAGAGATATAAGGGATTGGGTGAAATGAGTGCTGAACAACTTTGGGAAACTACAATGAATCCTGCTGATAGATCTTTGTTACAAGTTAATCAAGAGGATGCTCTCGAAGCGGATAATGTTTTTTCTATGCTTATGGGTGATGTAGTTGAACCTAGAAGGAATTTTATTCAGCAAAATGCTTTAGAAGTTAAAAATTTGGACGTATAAATCATTCCCATATTCCGGTACTAAAATATCTTTCTCCGATATCGTTCAATATAGTTACTACTCGGCTGTTATTTTGATGTTTTCTGCAAATCTCCATGGCAGCAGTGATATATGCTCCTGAAGATTGGCCTACAAATAAACCTTTTGATGCTAATAGTTTAGAAATCCTAGCTGCATTTTCGATATCAACATGGATTTCAGAATCAACAATATTTTGGTCAAAAGTATCAGGTATATAATGTCCTTCTCCTATAGATTTTAAGCCTTCAATACCTGGCCATTCATCAAAATTGATTAAAACAATTTCTATTTTGGAATTATGTTGTTTTAGTTTTTTACCTATTCCTGAAATTGTTCCTCCGGTACCTACTCCAGCTACAAAATGAGTGATGCCGTTTACTTGATTTAAAAGTTCTTCTGCAGTAGTTTCAAAGTGAGCTAATGGATTCATTACGTTTGAATATTGATCGCACCAAAAATATTTTTCTGGGTCATTATTATATAATCTTTTTACTTCTCTGATAGTTTCGTCATATCCTAAAAGAGGATCAGTGAAAGTTAGCTTAGCTCCATGTGCAATCAAACGTTTTTTTCGTTCTTCGCTAGCATTTTCAGGCATTACAAGTTCAACTTGACGGTTAAGTGTTGTTCCAATCATTGCGTAAGCAATTCCTGCATTACCTGAAGTAGCATCAAGAATAGTTTTATTTTTATCTAATTTATTGTTTAAGATTGCATCAACTAACATTCTTAGAATAGGTCTGTCTTTTATCGATCCTCCGGGGTTTAGAAATTCATATTTTGCAAATAACTTAGATTGTCCCAGATTTAATTCTGGGAAATTAATTTCAGCTGTAGGGGTATTTCCAATTGTTGATAGAGTTGGATATTTTTCAATAAATTCTAGAATGTTTTTTGGGAAAGGCAATGTTTTACTTCCTGTAAATATTAATAATTTGTATTAAAAATATTGTTTATTAAGTTTAAGACTGACAGTGATTTCTTGTCTAGTCAAGTATATCTAGAAATTTTCTTTTTTTCTATCTAATATGTATAGTGTGAATTAAGGATTTATTTTCAATGTAAATGTATTATTATTTGAAAAATCAGTAGATATTTATGAAACTTAATGACATAGAACAAAAAATTAAATCTATAAGAGATCAAATCAATAGACATAATCATTTGTACTATATTTCAAATTCACCAGAAATTTCAGATATTGAATATGACATTTTATTTAGATCACTTTTATCTCTGGAAGAAAAATTTCCGGAATTTATTACTTCTGATTCTCCTTCTCAAAGAATATCAAGTGCTGTAAGTTCAGAATTTAAACAATTTGAACATATGTCTCCTATGTATAGTTTGGCAAATTGTTTTAGTGAAAAAGAATTTTTAGATTGGTATAAGAGAACTTTAGATTTGTCAGGTTATGGTCAACTTGATTTGGTTTCTGAAGTCAAATTTGACGGTTTAGCTGTTTCAATGATTTATGAAAAAGGAATTTTTGTTAGAGGATCTACTCGTGGGAACGGAATAATAGGTGAAGACGTCACAAATAATTTACGTACGATTAAGACTATCCCCATGGTTTTGATGGGAAATGTTCCTGAAACTTTAGAGGTTAGAGGGGAGGTAATTTTTCCTAAATCAAAATTTGATCAATTTAATGAATCTAGAAAAACTGAAGGTTTATCTTTATATTCAAATCCTAGAAATTTAGCTGCCGGATCATTGCGGCAATTAGATTCAAAAGTTACTGCTGAAAGAAGTTTGGACATCTTTGTTTATGGTGTAGGGTATTCAATTGGGAATGATTTGAAGACACAATGGAATGTTTTGAATTATTTGAAATCTTTAGGATTTAAGGTGAGTAATTTATCTTCTTTGTTTGTTAAACCACAAGAGGTAATAGATTTTTACAACACTCTGGTAGACAGTATTTCAAATGAAGATTTTTCAGCCGATGGTGTCGTTGTTAAAGTTAATAATTTAGAAGTGCAACAGCAGTTAGGTGTTGTGGGTAAAGATCCTAGATGGGCTATAGCTTACAAATTTCCTTCAATTAAGTCAGTTACAAAATTAAAAAATATTGAATTGAGTGTTGGTAGGACAGGAAGAATTAGCCCTGTTGCTATTCTTGAACCTGTGAATATCGGAGGAGCTATAGTTAGACAAGCTAGCTTACATAATTTCGATTATATAGTTAACAATGATTTGAAGATTAATGATTTAGTAGTTGTTGAAAGGGCTGGTGATGTGATACCTAAGGTTGTTTCTTTTGTTCCTGAAGGTAGAAAAGGAGTGGAATTTGAATGGATATTCCCTGAAGAATGCCCTTCTTGTGGAAGTAAGATAATCAGATTAGAGGGAGAGTCTGCACATCTATGTATCAGTTCATCTTGTCCAGCTCAACTCAAAAGATTAATTGAACATTTCGTTAGTAAACCAGCTATGAATATTGAAGGAATAGGAATCAAACAAATTTCTATACTTATTGATAATCATATTATTTATAATCAAGCAGATTTATTTGATTTAGATTCTAAGAAAGATGAAATAATTAATTTAAATGGTTTTGGAGAAAAAAGGTTTAATAATTGGCAAAAATCTATAGAAGAAAGTAAAAAGGTTGCATTTTCTAGAGTACTTGTAGCTTTAGGTATACCTCATGTTGGATTAGAAACCGCTGAAATAATTTCAAGAAATTTTAAAAGCATCAATAATTTAATTGCTGCCAGTGAGTTAGATTTAGTTTCTTTACCTTCTATTGGGCCAAAAGTTGCATATTCTATTCAAAATTATTTTTCTAATGAAGATAACAAATATTTAGTGAATCAATTAATTTCTACAGGCGTAAGATTTGATAATTCTACAGACAATATGGTTGTTGATAGTAAATTACATGGTCTGAAATTTGCAATTACTGGGAGTTTTGATAATTATAACAGGGCAGATTTAGTTTCTATAATTAAGGATTTGGGAGGAATAGTGAGTAGTAGTGTTTCTAAGACAACAAATTATCTTATTACAGGAGATAATCCTGGATCAAAATTGGATTTTGCAAAATCCAACGAGGTAAAGATTATAAGTATTAAAGAATTTATAGAATTGACTTTATAAAATATAGAGCCACAAGGAGATAGATATATATCTTTCGCAAATTAACTTAATTAACGTACGAAATTATTCTCGTTTGAATATGGATCTGCCTGAGGGGATTGTTCTTATTAATGGAAATAACGGACATGGAAAAAGTAATTTACTGGAAGCTATCCATATTTTAGTGGCTGGCAAATCTCAGAGAGCTATAAATGATTCAGAAATTGTTTTGAGGAGTGACAATATAGTTAAAGATCATGCACAAATTTCTGTCAATGTAGTAAGAAAAGATCAAAATATAAGCAAAGTCGAAATGGATTTAATTAGTAAAAACATATCATCTTATAGTAATGAATTTGTTGATCGGGAAAATGAGAAACTAATTAAATTCAATAAAGTTTTTAAGGTGAATGGAAATATAATCAAGGTCTCTGATTTTATTGGAAGAATTAATGCAGTGATTTTTACAGCTAAAGATCTAGATTTAGTATATGGAGGACCAAATCTTCGCAGAAAATATTTAGATCTTTTTATATCTCAGATGGATAAAAAATATATTAAATGCTTACAAAATTTTAATAGGATTGTTTCTCAAAGAAATCATTTGCTTAAGGCTATTCGTTCAAAAAAATCATCAGAAGATCAACTGGAACAATGGGATGATTTTTTAGTAGATTCTGCTCAGTATTTGATTAGATCTAGAAGTAAAGTAATTCAATCTTTAACGGAAAAAGCTAAACCTTTACATAGTGAACTTTCAAAAAATGATTCTGTTTTAGATATTAAATATCAACCAAGTATCAAAATTGACACAGATTCTTCAGTTGAAGAAAATTCTGATTTTATAAAAAATCTCTTTGCTTCTATTAGAAGCAAAGAGTTACATGAAGGAGTTACATTATTTGGCCCTCATAGGGATGATTTTTTGATGACATTAGATGAGGGAGGTATTGCAAGTTATTCTTCAAGGGGTCAAAGTAGAACTTTTTTGTTAGCTTTAAAACTTGCTGAAGCAGAATTATTGACAAAAATGTCAGGTGAAGAACCTATATTACTTTTAGATGATATCATGTCCGAATTAGATAAATTTAGACAGTCTTATATTATGGATAGGCTAACACATTATCAGCAGTGTATTGTTACTTCTGCTGAATCTGAGATTTTGAATCAAAATGTTCTGCCTATTATGAATAGTTTTAATGTAGAGAATGGTTCAATTACGAAAAAATTTTAAATTAAGAGGTGTTCTATGAAAAGTATTGATGAAAAAGCTATAGAAACATTTAGTAATTGGAACATTGCTTTTAATTCTAGAGATGTTGAGAAACAAATATTTTATATGCATTTCCCTCACCTAAGATTAGCTAATAATAAATTTGAGCTGTGGGAAAAGGCTAATGATTTTAGAGAATCTCACGAAGAAATGACTACAAAACTTATTTCAGAAAATTGGAGTTCTACAGAAACTATTTCAATTGAGCCTGTTCAATTTAATGAAGATAAAGTTCATTTAGCAATTACTCAAGCTAGGAAAAATATAGATGGCTTTAAATATAATGTTTTTGATACATTATGGATTTTTACAATTATAGATGGTGATTTGAAAGTTCAGTTTAGGTCTTCGTTTTTAAAAAATACGATTGCGAATGGAGTCGGAGGGATTGAGGTGTTTTCTAAACTTTGAATACATTTTTTCGTTGTTTTACTTTTAGTATTTTAATGTAGCATGTTTATAAACTTGCAGGATTTTTTTAGTTACATTTTGCCATGAATATTCATTTGCAACTTTGAATGCGTTATTCGAAATTTTTGTTTTTAACTTTTTGTTATTTATCAAGATTTCTAAAGTATTTGCTATAGATTCAGGATTCTTAGGTTCAGTTAAAATTCCATTGTAGTTATCTTTGATTAAACTGGAATAACCTTCAATATTTGATGCTACAATAGGTTTTTGAGCAGACATTGCTTCAAGTATCACATACCCAAAGCTTTCATTACCAATTGCAGGAGAACAAAATATATCAGCTGTGTGGAGATATCTAATTTTGTCTTTTTCTGATACTTCTCCGATAAAATGAATGTCTTTTAAATTTTGAGCGCTAATTATATCGTTGAATTGCGTACTATTGCTGACAGGGCCAACAATTAGTAAACGTAAATCAGTATATTTCCATTTAAGTTTTCCAAATGCGCTGATAATATACTTTAATCCTTTCCTTTTATCAGATCTTCCAATGAATAGTATATTTGTTTTAGAATCTTTAAATTTTGTGATTTGATGTTTGTGATTTTGATATAGATCGATATGAATTCCATTAGGAATTATTTGATATTTTCCAGGGAAATATTTGCTGATAAATTCTTCAGCTGGTTTTGATACTGCTATTGAAGAATGAATTTTTTCAAAATATGGTTTAAAAAAATTTGCAAAACCGAATTTATAGATTGATGTACCTTCAAAAGAGTGAAAAGTTGCTATATTGATAGAATTAGAATTTTTTATTATTGAAGGTTGAATAATTCCAGCAAATGGTTCATGAAGATGAATAATTTCAAAATTTTCTTTTTCAATTTTCCTTTTTGTTTTTGAAATTTCAAAAGGATTTACAGAAATATGAGCAATTGAGCCTCCACTAGGTAATGGAAAAGGCTTGCCTGTTGATAAAAAATTATTTTCTTTAAAATTTTGGCTTGATGGTCCAATTATTTTGACTTGGTGTTTTAATTTCAGAAGTTCCTTAGCTAACCCAAGTATGTGGTTATTCACACCGCTTGGTCTAGAAAAATCGTATGGAGACGTTAGGGCTATTTTCATTATTAAGAACGAGATATATACTTAGTAGTTTTTAGAAATAGTTTTTTAACGTATGTCTTCTTTAATAAATTCTTCAAGCATTTTTTTTGCTTCAGCGTCAGTAAATTGTTTAGGGGGTGATTTCATGAAGTATGCTGAAGGAGCTAATACTGGACCACTTATGCCTCTATCTAAAGCAATTTTGATACATCTAATTGCATCTATAACAACTCCAGCGGAATTAGCAGAATCCCACACCTCTAACTTAAGTTCTAGGTTTAAAGGCATATCCCCAAAACTTTTCCCTTCTATTCTTATATATGCCCATTTTCTATCTTCTAACCATGGAACATGATCACTGGGGCCTATATGAATATTTTCACCGCCAATATCATAATCAATTTGAGATGTAACAGAGCCAGTTTTAGAAATTTTCTTAGAAGTTAATCTATCTTGATCTAACATATTCAAAAAATCGGTATTTCCGCCAAAATTTAATTGATATGCTCTTTCTATATGCGCTCCTCTGTCTCTGAATAAACGTGTTAAAACTCTGTGAACAATGGTTGCTCCAACTTGAGATTTAATATCATCACCAATAATGGGGACACCAGCTTTTCTAAATTGATTTTGCCAATAATCTCCCTTGCCGCTAGCAATGAAAACAGGCATGCAATTGATAAAACCACATTTTGCTTTTAAAACTTGTTCAACATACCATTTAGTAGCTTCTTCAGATCCTACAGGTAAATAATTTATGACCACATCAACTTTATTTTCTACTAAAATTTTTACAATATCAGAAGTACTGCCATCTGCTTTTTTAATGATTCCAGATGTAAATTTTCCTATTCCGTCGTGGGTCATTCCTCTTTGAACGATCACTCCAGTTTTTGGCACTTCAGCAAATTTTAATAGATTATTGGGTTTCGCAAAGATTGCTTTTGATAAATCGAGACCAACTTTATTAGAATCAACGTCAAAAGCAGCCACTACTTTAATGTTAGAAATTCCATATTTGCCTAATACAGGATGCATTAATCCAGGTATGGAATCCTTATTAGTAGCATCTTTATATTTTTCAATTCCTTGAATCAATGCGGAGGCACAGTTACCTACACCGATAATTGCAACGTTTATATTTTCCAATAGCGCACCCAGTTAAGTTATTATGTTTAAGTAAAATTTCAAAATTAATATAGCACAAATACAAATTTTATCATTTCAGTGGATTTGTCTCAATGTTTTATTCTGATTGCTGAGTTTAAAGTTATTATAGGTTACTTCTGCAACCACCTATCTATATTGATTCCAGGAGCTTCAGATTTCATGTCTTTGGGTTTGTTGCCGCCAAAAAAATCACCTTTACGGATATTTTTATCCTTAAAAAGTTTTTTGATTTCATTTGGTAAATGTTCCACTTTTTCATTAGGGAAATTGGGTACGTCTCGAACAGGCCCACCCCATGCAGGTCGATAAGCGATAGCCAACATTTCTCGTGTGTAATTTCCGGTATTTGGGAAATTTCCATGGAATGTTTTATGATTTAACAGAACTGCAGAACCGGCTTTGACTGGAACTTTTATTTCGTCTGGATGACTTTCATATCTGAGATATGGATTTCCGTCGGAATGTAAACTTAAATGAGATTTAGGAACTACCCTGAATGGTGAAACATCTACTGTCAAATCTTCTAGGTAATTTAAAACTCTGATGAGTACGGGAACACTTCCTTCATATCCAAAAATTTCAGAACCCCAAGGTTGGCCATCTGTGTGTAAAGAAATACCAGGATGTCCAGGTTCAGATCGAGCGTATGCGTAGCTCATAACAACTAATTCATCACCAAAAAGTTTTTCTAGAAAAGATATAGTTGGAGGATTAGCAATTAATTTAGTTGTTTCTCCTCCCAGGAAGGCAATATCGCTGGATGTTCGTTGTTTTTCAGAATAATCAGCACCTTTCGTTTCTACTTTTGCAATTTCATCTTTTAAAGTCTGAATTTGAGACTCGTTTAATACATTAGGTAAAACCACATATCCATCAACTTCAAGCATTTTTACTTGTTCGCCAAATGTTAATTTAGTCCAGTCTCGATCATCTACGGGAATATTTTTAGAATTTGTTGTCATATATACAATCTCCATAAAATTTTATTTATAAAGAATTTTAACATTTAAGTTGTTTCTACTCAATTAATATGTTTTAAGTTGAGAAGACCTACCTGGCAGAATAAGGTTGCCATGTTTTCAAATTTGAATTTTCTAGAATTTGAGGATTTACACATCCAGTTGGCCATCTACCGGATAATACAAGTGAGACCTCAACCCCCATTCTTCTTCGCCTTGCGGGGTCAAATCGACTAGATGCAGATGCGACATGAGGTGTTAAAATCACGTTTTCAAGATTAAGTAATGGATTTTTTGGGTCAGGAGGTTCTTGCTCAAGAACGTCCAAAGCGGCTCCAGCAATCCATTTGTTTTTAATAGCTTCAATCAAATATTTTTCATCTACAGTTGAACCTCTACCATTATTAACGAATAGAGAGGTGTTTTTCATTAATTCAAAATGTTTTTTTGTAATCATTTTGAATGTTTGCTGTCCTCCTGGAGCGTGCATAGATATTATATCTGATTGTGTAAGTAATTCTTCCAAAGATACTGGGGATACATCATGGTCAATCATCACTGTTTCAGAAACATAGGGATCGTAAGAGATTATATTTACTCCAAAAGGTTTAGCTCTTTTAGCTACGGCTCTAGCCACATTGCCAAAAGAAATTAGGCCTAATGTTTGTCCTCTTAATCTAGGGAATTGATACAAAAATTCTCTACCTTGGCTCCATTCATTTGATCTCGCCATTTTATCTAATTTGCAAATCCGTCTATAGCTAGCTAAAATCAGACAAATAGTATGCTCAGCAACTTCATCTATAAATGTATCTGGTATATTTGTTACAGGGATGCCATTTTTTGTTGCAGCACCTACATCCATTGTATCGGTACCAACACTTCCAAGGGCGATTATTTTACAATTTTCAAGAGAGTTAATGATTTTTGCGGTGAATTTTCCATTTCCGAAAATGGCATCTGCATCTTTCGCGATTGAAATAAATTCATCTTCTGAGTTATCAGGTGCGATGACGATTTCATGATTGAATTGAGAAATTGATTCCAATTCGATTTTAAAATTGTCAGCTATCGCATTACTTTTTTCTGCAGAAGATTGAGGGGTAACTATTTTAAATTTTTTCAATGAACATCTCCAACAATTTAATTATATTGCTAAAGATATTAGCATATTTTGATAAATATATTGTTTTGATAACTGTGGTTTTGATGATATAAATATAATTTATCTATTAGTGAGGAGTGTTTTAATTTTTTATGAGATCTGCATCTTTTGTTATATTGGCAGCTGGATTAGGAACCAGGATGAAGAACAACATTCCAAAGGTATTGACCCCGTTTTTTGGTAAAGAAATGATAATGCATATTTTTGAAATGGTTCAATTACTTGATCCTAAGGAAATTATCCTTGTAGTTCCTGAAGAGCACCAAATGTTTAAATCGTTATTTGGAAGAGAAGTCAAATATTGTATTCAAAAAGAACCACTTGGAACAGGGCATGCTGCTTGGCAAGCAACAAAAAATATCGATCATTCTAATGATATCTTTGTGATTAACGGGGATATGCCCAACATCAATGAATCTGTTATTAGATCTTTATATTTTGAACATACCCAGAAGTCAAATACATTAACTATTACAACTTCATTTGTTCAAAATCCATTTGGATATGGTAGGGTTTTGAGAAATTCCGAAGATGAAATTCAAGAAATTATTGAAGAATCTGATTTAGATGAAAAAAATTACCAAATAAATGAAATTAATGCGGGATTGTATGTATTTAATTGCGTTTGGTTAAAAAAGTATTTGCTGGAGTTGAATCAGCAAGATTTAGTGGAATATAAATTAACTGATTTGGTGAAATTAGCGCATAGTAATGGATTCCAAATTGGTAATATTGAAGCGAACGAAAAAATTATTTATGGTGTGAACACATTAAATCAGTTAAAAAAGTTAGAATATTTAATGTCTGATGATTTGGAAACAAAAAGTTAGTCTTTATATCTAATTTCAATAGTTCAAAATTTTTGTGGAAATTATTTGATTAAAATGTTATATAATTATAATTAGTTATTGTTTTTAAAAGGAATTATATGGAAATTGATAGTACGATTGCCTGGTTGGTGGTTATTTTATCATTGATTGGGCATTTATCACTCCTGTTAATTGGTAATAGTTTCACTTTTGCAGATCCTGATTCTTTGGATCAATCCTCCTCTAAAGATTCTTTTGATTCTGGCTTATATGTTTCTGCATTTTTATTTTTCAGAGTTATATTAATATCTATTGCTGCATTTGTTTTGTTAAAAGGTTTCGAATCTCCAGTTTTTGGGAACGATTTTATAGCTATTTTAGTTCTTATAGTTTATATTTGGATTTCAAATTTACTTGTGGATATTATTTTAATTTTCAATGGAAATGTTATCGCTAAAAGGAGCTTTAGCTTCTCAAAATTTATATTAAATTTTTTCAATTTAACGGCTAATTTGAACAGGTATATTTTGAAAAAAATTTTTAGGAATAAAAAATTCCTAAATGATGATAATTTAGATGATACTTTGAGCGAAGTAAGCGTTTCTGTTGATACTGAAGATAGTAGTATAGCTGAACATGAAATTGAAATGATTCGTGGTGTTGTTAGTTTAGATCGCATAATGGCTAGAGAAATAATGGTTCCTAGGGTTGATATGCAGGCTCTATCACTGGATACTCCATTAAAAGAAATTGCAAAAAAAATGGTTGAATTTGGGCATAGCAGAATTCCTGTTTTTGACCCTGACTTGGATCATGTTAAAGGTGTTGTTTATGCTAGAGATGTATTATTACAATTTAACAATGGAGATCAGATAGATAAAAAAATCAGTGAAAAAAATATTCGTCCAGCGCTTTTTATTCCTGAAACTAAACCATTATCTGAGCTTTTATCTGAGTTTAAAGATTTGAGAGTTCATATTGCTATAGTTGTTGATGAATATGGAGGAGTTTCTGGTTTAGTGACAATTGATGATCTGTTAGAAGAAATTGTTGGTGATATACAGGACGAATTTGATTTAGATGATCCTGATTTTGAAGTGATAAGTAATAAAGAATTTTTTATAGATGCACAAATGACTTTAGAAAAATTAGAAGAGATTTCTGGAGTAGCAATAGATGGTGATGGTTTTGATACTGTGGCAGGGTTTGTATATTCTAAATTGGGTAGGATCCCTAGCGGGGGCGATTTTGTTGATTTAGACGGGATTACTGTTGAAGTTGTTGAAACTGTTGGAAGAAGAATTAAAAGATTAAAACTCACAGGAAATTTCCCTCAAATCCGTACTAAGAAGTGAAATATTTAACTTCATTTTTGGAAATTGAGTATTATTAATGGCAAACCTTCATGGTAAAGATAAGGCTAAGCACGTAGTAAGACTATTTCGACGTATTGCAAATAGTTATGATTTATTGAATACATTGATGTCAGGTGGAAGACATCGTGACTGGCGAAAACAAGCTATTCAAATGTTCAATTTGTCAAAGAATGGTATCGCTATAGATGTTGCTACTGGAACTGGTGATTTTTCTATTGAAATATCCCAATTTACCAATGTAGAAAAAGTATTTGGTGTTGATTTTGCAAAGGAAATGGTTGCTTTAGCTCAAAAAAAATCCTTGAATTTAAAGACAAATAATAAGATTTTTTATATAGAAGCAGATGCGTCATTTTTGCCTTTTAAGAATAGTATTTTTCAATATGCAACTATAGGATTTGGAATAAGAAATTTTTATGATTTATCTAAAGGATTAAGTGAAGTTCGAAGAGTTTTGAAAGAAAATGGTGAATTGATTATTTTGGAAATAGTTAGACATGAGAAAAACATTTTTTCGAAGATATTTTTTAGATGTTTTGATTTAGTGGCACCTATTTTAGGTTATGTTTTTGCTCGAGATAGAGGTGCATATAAATATTTAACCAAATCTGCAGAGATGTTTTTTACTGCAGAAGAGCTTTCTAGTTTTTTGAAGGATCAAGGATTCAACATAGTTTCAAAAAAATCTATTGCCTTTGGAAATGTTTCGATTTTGTTGTGCAGTAAGAAATAGATTTTATATTAAGATCTTAGTTGGGGAAAAAGGACTACTTCTCTGATTGATTTTTGATTTGTTAACAACATAACTAATCTATCAATCCCTAGACCTAATCCACCAGTTGGAGGCATTCCATATTCGATAGCTTGTAAGAAATCTTCATCTAGCCTATCAGCTTCTTCGTCGTTGAAATTGATTCTCATGGATTCTTGTTCTTCGAATCTTTCTCTTTGATCTATAGGATCATTAAGTTCTGAGAAAGCGTTACATATTTCCATTCCTGCCACAAATCCTTCAAATCTTTCAACTATTTTAGGATTATCTTCTTTCTTTTTAGCTAGAGGAGACATTTCAATTGGGTAATCTACAAGGAATGAAGGTTGGATTAGTTTTGGTTCGACAGAATCAGATAGTAATTTATCGATTAACCCTCCAAATGTTGTTTGGTTACCTATTTCAAGATTTTTGGAGAGCATTTCATTTTTTAGAGAATCAATATTGGAGTGATTTAGAATATCAATTTTAGTTTGTTTGAATATTTCTTCAGGTAAATTAAGTTTTTTCCAGGGTGGAGTGAAATCAATTTTATGTTTTCCAAAATCTATTTGGTATGATCCAAGAATTTCCATAGCTACTGTAGAAATTAAATTTTCAACCATAGTCATGATTTCTTGATAATCAGTGAAAGCGGAATAACTTTCCATCATCGTGAATTCTGGATTATGGTAGTAATCTATTCCTTCATTTCTGAATACTCTTCCAATTTCAAAAACTTTGTCTAGTCCACCTACAATTAGTTTTTTTAAATATAATTCGGTAGCAATTCTAAGATATAAGTCTCTATTTAATGAATTATGATGGGTTACAAAGGGTTTAGCCATGGCTCCTGCAGCAACTGGAACTAAAACAGGGGTTTCTACTTCTAAAAATCCATTATGTTCCATGTAGCGTCTGATTGCTGTAACAGTTTTGCTTCTTGTAACAGCAATTTTTTTGGAATCTTCATTTGAAATAAGATCTAGATATCGTTGTCTATATCGCGTTTCTGTGTCAGTTAATCCATGCCATTTTTCTGGCAGGGTGTGCATTGATTTTGAAAGCAGTGATATTTCAGAGCATTCACAAGTAATTTCTCCTGTACGTGTTTTGAACATTTCACCAGAGATCCCAGCCCAATCACCAATATCTAAGGTTTCAAGGATGTTGTATTTTTCATTTAGAACATTTTTTCGAAGAAGTGTTTGGAGTTTTCCAAAACCATCTTGTATGTCAATGAATGAAGCATTTCCCATTTTTCTAATTGCCATTATTCGTCCTGCAGTAGAAATTTTAGTGGTGCGATTGTGTTCTACATCGGGATTTTCTTTTTCTATTTTTTTGAATAAATCAATACATTCTAGTGTGTTATGGGATCTAATATATCTGGCAGGATAAGGATTGATTCCTTGTTGCTTAAGTAAATTTAATTTATCTAATCTGGGGTTATTATTCATGTAGGATTATGTTTGTTTAATTTTTACGATGTTAAATTTTGATTCACCTGATGGTGTGTTTACAGTAATTTCATCTCCAACCATTTTACCCAAAGCAGCTTTCCCGACTGGTGATTCTACAGAAATTAATCCTTGAGCAGGGTTAGCCTCTGCACTACTTACTAATTGATAGGTTTTACGTGAGTTTTTATTTGATTGAGGTTTTAAAGTAATTGTTGATCCAAATTCTACACTTTTTCTATCTTTTTTATTTGATTGGTTTACAGGAACAGCTGAAAGGGTTGAAAGGATTTGTTTGATTTCAGAAATTCTTCCTTCTAGGAAAGATTGCTCATTTTTTGCAGATTCGTATTCTGCATTTTCTAATATTCCTCCAGTTTCACTAGCGTTACTTATTGCTTCAGCAACCATTTTTCGCATGTTGTTTTCTAAGAGAAACAATTCATCCTCTAGATTTTTTCGACCTTCTTGAGTCATATATTTGTTTGAATTATTTAACAAAAAATTCTCCGTAAAAAATTATTTAATTATGATTTATGGTTTTGAAATCATATATATAAGTTTTATAGATTGCCAAATTTTATAGATTATTCTTACAGTTGTAAATTATGTTTATAGTAACTTTTTTATAAATGTGACGATTTACTCCGTTTTTATAATATTTTTATAATTAGTTTAATTGTTTTTTTAAATTTTGAACAAAAACACCCTTCAACTTTATGATTTGACGTGCTACATTCACAATCTGTTGTGATTTGGAAATTGCAATTTTATTGATTTGGAAAATTTATGAGCGTGAGATTAACAGGAGGAGAAAAGAAGGGATTTCGTCTGAGTATAGATAAAAAATCTTCTATCAGGCCTACTTCTGAGAAAGTTAGATCTGCTGTTTTTTCGGTGTTGGGTTCAAGTGTAATTGATGCTAAAGTTCTTGATTTATATGCAGGAACAGGTGCTTTTGGATTTGAATCTCTTAGCAGAGGTGCTAAGTTGGTTGATTTTGTTGAATTAGATGGTGCTAAGTGTTTTCAGATACGAAATTTTGCTGAAAAACTAGGATTTAAGGAAGTAACCAAAGTATACCGAGGAAAAGCAGAAAAAAGAATTAAAAATTTTGATCAATATCAATTAATTTTTGCTGACCCTCCGTATGATCATAATCCTTGGGGACAGTTAATGTTGACGATAGGTTCAAATTGTATAGTAAAAAAAGACGGAATAGTCGTTGCAGAACATTCTAAAATGACTACGATGCTAGATCAATATGGGATATTAAAGAAAAAAATCAGCAAGAAATATGGAGATACAATGATTTCTATATATCAAACAGGGTTGGAATTATGTTAACAGGTATTTATCCAGGGAGCTTTGATCCAGTTCATAATGGGCATTTGGATATAGCTTTAAGAGCGTCAAAATTATTTGATAAATTGATAATTGGAGTTTACGACAAGCCTAATAAAAACAATAGGTTTACTGGTGCACAAAGAACTGAAATGTTTCGGGATGCAACTGGTCCTATAGACAATATTGAAGTTGTACAGTTTTCAGGATTGGTAACTTCTTTCGCTAAAGAAATGGGTGCGAAAGTTGTTGTTAGAGGTTTGAGAGCCGGATTTGACTTTGAGACGGAATTTGAAATGGCCTTAATGTGGAGAAATCTTGATCCTGAATTAGATATTATTTGTTTGATGAGTTCTTTAAAATATCAATTTATTTATTCCAGCAGAATTAAAGAAGTTGCTGACTTGGGAGGAGATATTTCTAATTTAGTTCCTCAAAATGTTTTAAAATCTTTAAGCTAAACGTAATAGTGAAATAAATCAACAAAAATGGAGAAAGTTTATGAATTCTGTAGAAATGATTGAACAATTGAAGGCTATGATAATGGGGACAACTCGTGTTCCAGGCCTTAAGAATCGTGGAATGATTGATTTAGATTCTTTAATGGATTTAATTGACGAATTGCAAAACAATTTACCAATTGAAATACAGGAATCTAATGAAATTCTAAAACAGAAAGAAAGTATTGTTAAAAGTGCTATGATGGAATCTTCTCGTATTAAAGATGAAGTTCAGAAAGAAATGAATTCTAAAAGAGAAGATGCTCAAAAAGTAGTAGATGAAATGATGGATAAAGCTAATGAAGAATATGAGTTGAAAATTTCTCATTCTGAAGTTATGACTGAAGCTACAAAAAGAGCAGAAGAGTTAAAAGAAGAAGCACAAAATGAAAGTAATAAATTAAAGCTTGATGCTGAAAGTGATGCTAAGAAAACTACTGAAGAAGCACAGAAAAAAGAGGATCAAATTTTAATGGCAGCAGAGAAATCATCTAGAGAGAAGAAAGATGGAGCTGATCAGTATGCCAGAGAAGTATTATTTAATTTAGAAGAAAAACTTTCATCTCAGTTGAATCAAATTCGTTTAGGAATTGATTCATTAACTGAAGTCAAAGAAATGAAGATTTCTTAGTATAGATTTTCAATAACTTTTTTTGTTTCTAATCGTAGTAATATATAGGTGATTATTTTATAGTTAAATTTATAAAATAACAATTTTTTATTTTGAGGTTTTTTATTTTGAGATTTTTAAATATATTTTTATTTTCGTTCATAACTTTTTTAGTTGTTTTTTGTACTTCGGGCAGTTCTGAAGTCAATTTTGTGGAGATACCAGTAGTTATATCTAATGGGAAAATAGACGCTGATATCTCTGTTTCACATAGAGATAAAGTTAAGCTTATAGTGACTTCTGATCAAGATGGAGTTTTGCATATACATGGTTATGATATTGAAGTTGAAATATTTGAAAATAAATCTTCTTCTGTAGAGTTTGTTGCGGAAGCAACGGGTTTATTTAAATTAGCTCTACATACAATGTCTGATGGTGATCATAATCATAATCATGGAGATAAGAAATCACATGATGACCATGGAGATAAGAAATCACATG
>TARA_B100000686_G_scaffold351310_1_pt1 | contig 46455 bp, 44 predicted proteins | sample TARA_B100000686 | Tara Oceans TARA_B100000686 (sample SAMEA2622733) | marine metagenome | biome: marine biome (ENVO:00000447); feature: marine epipelagic mixed layer (ENVO:xxxxxxxxx); material: "saline water (ENVO:00002010), including plankton (ENVO:xxxxxxxx)" | depth 150 m
CTAACTTCTTCATTTGAACAAGTTTTGCCATACCTAAAGATGAAAAATTAGGAGATGGGCAATGAGCCACCCCTACTTGATGTTTGGCATATAGATCTACTTCTTTGTCGCTGAGCAAAACAGAATGGGCAGCGATTACATTTGAATTTAAGAATTCCAGGCTTGCAAGGTAATTTGCGGGTCTCATTCCATGATGGTCCTGAGCATGATAAATTTCATAGTGACCTTCATTGGCATGTGTTTGTACCATAGTGCTATATTCTTCTGCCATTTCAGCTGTTTTTTGTATTAGTTGTGGTGTACAAACTGTGATTTGCCGTAATGAGAAAACACCGCGAAGAAGACTATCATCATCATTATTTTTGAATGGCCATCGTTGTACTACTTCTAGGTTTTTTTCAATTGCTTCTTCAGTCGAAAATAACATGTTATCTGGTAAATTCGGCAATCCAGTATCCATATCCATAGTAGAAATAGCTATAAGACCACGTATACCAACATTTTCTGCTGCTTTTACTAACTGTTCGGGATGACGTCCACCGTGTTCTGCAAAACAAGTAGTCCCAACACGTATTAAATTGCTATAAGCTGCTACACCACTTAAATATACATCTTCAGGAGTTAATTGTGACTCAAATGGAATGAGATAGTTCTTCCAAAAAGGATGTCGTGTTCCACTTCGAGCAATAGCAGCTCCCATTCCTCGCATCAAGTGCTGACATGTGTGGAAATGAGAATCTATCAGACCAGGCATAATAATTTTTCCAGTTGCGTCAATTACCTGATCTACAGTTGTTTCAATATCTGAAGTGGTTTCATTTTGCGGAGCAATTGAAACAATTCGTGTTCCTTGTATAAGAATATGTCCATTATAAATAACACCCGATGATCCCATACTCACAATCGTGGCATTTTTTATCAATATATTCATAGATTACCTACACAACTATCTTATAAGTTGAGTTTCTATTTCTTTATTTTCAGTTGATACCATACCTATTCATTTCGATTAGATAAATATTACAACAGTTGTCATTAAAAGAGATAGGGGTTTTATATTAAAAGTATATCTATATCATATTGAATACATGTACTTTATAGAGCCTCTCATAACATATCATATATAGGTATTTAAATTTGTTATGTTGATTGATACCCTTCAGTCCAATACGAAATATATTCACCATCCACCCAAGTTGGCTCTGAATCAAGATGTTCCATTATCTTTTGAAAATTTTCATGTTGGTCAGGATTATTCGCATTTGCCAAATGCGCTTCCTTACTTTCAAAAACTGCAACTCCAATCCATTCAGGTTGATTATCAGGATTCATTAAAAACCAACTTATTCCTCCAGCAGGAGGCTCTTCTCTAGAATTGAAAACTGCTAACAATTGGTCTTCATGACCAGCTTTTACCTTCATTGTAAAAATAGTGCCATACATAAAAATACCTCTCTTTTAATTTAAAGACTTTCAAGTAATAAGTTCTCTATAACGATTTAATACAATCAGATTCAAGAGACTTTAATGGAGAAAAATCTCTGTTATTTTGATACCAGGGTCTTGTAGCTTCTGTACAAGCATTACTTACAGCATTATAGTTCATATAAATTATTGACCTACTCCATGGGGAAACATTATTTGCTGATCCATGCAAAACATTACAATGAACAAATGCAACTGATCCAGATGGACCAATTAATGGATCTATACCATATTTATTTGCTAAATTTTCTAATATATCATTAGTTATATGATGTAATTCATAGCCTTTTCCTTCAGCATCTTTATGTAATGACGAAGTCAATAATCCTTCCTTATGGGAACCTGGTAAAACAAGTAGAGGAGATGTAACTGGGGTACAATCGTCAATAAAAATACTTGCCATAATACATTTAGGTTTTAACATTCCGTCAATTTTATGAAATGGAGGAAAATCTTGGTGCCAATCCCAAGAAGCACCAGATCCAAAACCTTGCTTAGGGTTTAACCTACTCTGGTGTAAATATACATTTTCATTTAATAACTGTCTAACAGGGTCTAAAATTTTTGGATGTAACGATAATCTGCGAAAAATTTCCGAATATACATGAACACCAAAAGCTAACCTTGTAGCAGAAATATCATGCTTTTCTCTAATTATTTCTGGACCTTTTCGGTTATATATATCAGGTAGCGCAGATTTTAATTTATTAATTTCATCAACATCGAGTAAAGAAGGAAAAAATAAATATCCTTTTTTATTATATTCTTGAACTTGTAACCCAGTTAAATTCATGGCTATTTATACCAACATAATTTTTGTTCAATGACTATCGAATGAATTACTGTGTACATCCTCTGCCTGGAATATCCCAGACTTCTTCAACTATTCCATTTCTAATACAAATATATTGATCCCATCTATTTACCAGCATATCTTGATAATGTGGTTCAAGTAATAATTTATCGCCAATAGCTAATGAGTCAGATTTATCTGTTGTAAACACAACATGATTTTCTCTAAACTTATCTACTTTAACATCAGGTCTTGAATATACCGTTGGGCCAAATCCAGTCCAAGAATGAGCTAAAGTACCAACATCTCCAATAAATTTACAATCTGATGGATTACTTATTACTGTTGTAAGAATTTTATTTGCAAGTTTATAACCCATATAATCATAAGTATGTCCCATTAATGCGTAACTACCACCTTCAACCTCAGTGACTCCAGGAATATCTGTTGCAACATCAATTGTAAAAGTCTCCCCACTTGAAACAATTTCTACTGGTATACCTTCTTGTTCTATAGCATTTTTAACATCTAAACAAATTTGTATAGTATCTCTTCCAACTTGCCATCTATCTTCCTGATCTATAAACTCCGGTAAAGATTGGTGACTCATAACTCCTTTAAATTTAACTCCTGGAAGATCTTGAGTTAATTTAGCAATTGCTACACCTTCTTCGTTACTCCTCACTCCGGCTCTACCCATTTGAGTGTCAACTTCTATTAATATACCTATTTCAACTGAATTTTTTGAAGCAATTGAAGAAATCATTTTGACATTCTCGATATTATCTACACATACTTTTATATCAGCCTGCCTAGCTAACGCACACATACGAGAAATTTTATCAGAGTGTACAACTTGGTTAGGTATTAATACATCATTTATACCACCTTCAACCATAACTTCAGCTTCAGATAATTTTGCTGTACAAACACCACCAACAGTTCCACCTTTATTTATTTGCCTCAAAGCTAATCTTGGGCTTTTGATATTTTTCGTATGTTGTCTCATTTTACAATCTGTATCTTTATAAAGATCAGAAACTGATTGCAAATTATAATCTAGTGCATCAAGATCAACAATTAAAGAAGGTGTATCTAAATCTTCTAACAAAGTTCCAGGTAATGGCCTATAATTATCCATATATACTCTCCTCTAAATTATTTAACGATAATGCCCTCGAGCTGGCAAATCCCAAATAGATTCTAAGCATCCGTTTCTGATACCAAAAATATAATCATGTAAATTAACACATGAAGTAATATCATAAGGAATACACCAAATCCTATCTCCTAAATTTAAATTTTTGTTTCCCCAGTCAAATGCTATATTTCCATGCTCAGCACTAAGCCCTTTAACAATTAATCCAGGTAAAGTTGCTTCAGGAGAACCTAGGTCAGCTCCAATAGCCTTTCTGCCTCCATCTGTGATTATTGTTTTTGGTGCGGGTAAACTTGTTATACAGGTCATAACGCTTGCAGCGTTTTTAAATTCTGTTCTTAAAACTTTATATTTAGCATCCATCAATGCGTAAGATCCAGCAATAATATCAGTTACTCCTGAAATAGATGCTACATCTTGATAATCATAAGTACATCCATACACTACAGAATTAACTTCTATGCCTTTAGTTTCAATTTGTTCACGAAAATTTAAAATTGTTTGAACAAATTGAATAGAATCATTATTTATTTTATTAAATTCTAATTTATTATATATATTATTTTCTGGTAAACTTTCTGACACATAATTATTTATGAATTTACCAAACAAACCTGTAAAATTTATTGCAGGCAATTTCTGGATATCTTGACACATCTTCTCAGCATTATCTCCTGGTTCTACTCCTAAGCTATCAGTTGAAGAACTAATAACAAGAAGTAAATTAAGTTCTACCCCAGCAGAGGTAGCAGCAGCTGACAAATCAGCTATATTTGATGTATTATCTACTAATAAAGTAATATTTGAATTTTTAGCTAAAGCACAAAGGCGATTAATTTTACGTTTATTATAAATAATATTTGCAATCAAAACATCATTTAGTCCATGTTCAATAAAAACCTCAGCTTGTCCTAAGGTAGATACAGTAATACCTGAAGTAGAAGAATATTTAATTTGTTTATGAGCTATTGCAGGAGATCCATGAGCGCCAATATAAGGCTTTATATTTAACCCTTTAGATTCCACAAATCTGTTCATATAAGCTAAGTTATAATCAAGAGAATCTAAATCTACCATTAGTCCAGGTGTATCAAGTTCAATTTCTTTTGTACCTATATCTTTAAATATTGGTCTTTCCATTTAAAATTTTCCTTATTTAATTTAAAGAAACAACAAATAGGAGATTAACATAAATAACTCGATAAATAAATCCCTCTTGACGAAAAATAATTAATATTTAAAAATAATCCTATAATTAATTATTTTATGGATGTTTTTTCTGCACAATGCTAGATTTTGAATTAATTAAAAATGAGAATATAGTAAAAAAAATAGATGTATCAAATAAAAATGAATTTTCTGATACATTACTACTAACAAATAAACGTTTAATTAAAATAAAAAAAGAAAAATATAAAACTCAATTAAATATTATACCTATTGAAGACGTCCAAGAAGTCGAATGCAATTCGATTTTACCTAATTCTAAATCAATGATTTGGAGTATAACAGCATTTTTAACAGGATTATTACTATATTTAGCTTTTAAAGAAACAATGTTAGGTATCCTATTTTTTCTTTTTTTAATATCACTTGGAATTTACTTAATAGTAGATCATTTAAGTTCAAAAAAATATCAAAAATTAATATTTAAGACAATATCTAACAATATAACCATTGAATATACAATTGATAAAGACCGCTTAGAATTCAATGCTAAAAATTATATACAATTATTTTTTAAACTCCGCTGGCAGTTACTACATGAAAATTCATTAAAAATAAATAAACCTAACCGTAAACAAATTTTTTCAAGATATCAATGAAATAATAAAACTATCCTTATGGCCATACTTAAAGATACTAATCATATTTTACTAATTAGAATCAATTCTCAAGCTTGGATATACGTCTAAATCCCATTGGTAAGTTAAATTATTTTTCAATCTAAAATATGCAGCTGATGCAATCATAGCTCCATTATCAGTACATAAAGATGGTCTAGGAATAAGTAATTCAATTGGAGATTCTTTTTTAAATACATTTCTTAATAATTGATTAGATGCGACACCTCCACCTATAATCAATCCCTTAGCTTTAAATCTTTTAACTGCATTAATTGTATTTTTCACTATAGTATCAACAATAGCTTCTTGAAATGACTTAGCAATATCCGCAATTTTTTGATCTACATCATTATCATCTTTCTTTGGATAAACCCCCATTGATTCAGCGCGTCTTACGACTGAAGTTTTCAAACCACTAAAACTAAAATCCATGGAATTTTTAACCTTTGGACGGGGAAATGCAGGATCCAATAAATTACCTGACTCAGAAATCTTTTGAATCTCTGGACCTCCAGGGAAACCTAATCCTAAAACTCTAGCCACTTTATCGAAAACTTCTCCAGCAGCATCATCTCTAGACCTAGCAATAATCTGAAAATCTCCATGACCTTTCATTAAAATCAAATCTGTATGTCCTCCTGAAACAACTAAAGAAATAATAGGGAAACCTGGCTTTTCTTTTAGCTCGATATCTTCTAAGCATGTTGCATATATATGACCTTCAATATGATTTATTCCAATAAAAGGTAATCCTGAAGCAATTGCCATAGATTTTGCAGTATTTACTCCAATCAATAATGACCCAGCTAAACCAGGACCATATGTAACAGATACAGCATCTATGTCATTTAAATTCATTCTTGCTTCATTTAATGCTTTATTTATCCCAGGAATAATCTTTACAATATGCTCTCTTGAAGCTACTTCAGGTATAATCCCTCCAAATTCTGAATGCATATCAGCTTGAGAAAATACAATATTTGAAATTATATTTCTACCATCTTCAACAATCCCAACTGCGGTATCATCGCATGAAGTTTCTATACCTAATATTTTCATAATTGATTACCTTTATAATATTTATCAGAAAAAACTTCATGTGGTAAAAAAGATTTTCGACTAGACCCATATTTATAATCTATACCTCTGGTTGTAACAACACTTATAGAGGTATAAAAATCGCTCTCCCCACTAACTCCACTACCATTTCCTCCACCATGCCCTCTTAACCATTGAGGATCAATTAATTGAATCCCTTTCCAATTTCCATTTGTAGCTAACAAGTGCCCAAATCTAGCTAAATCAGAAGCACTTATTACGATCCAACCTGGTCCACTCCTCACAGGTATACTATTTATAGTATATGGTGGGTCTAAATATGTATATGAATCTGGAATATTAGGATAAAAATATTTTTGAGATTTTACATATTCACCAGTATACCAATCCCAATTATTAGATTTGATTCCAATTTTTGAAAATAGCCGTTCATCAACGACATCTTTTAGGTCTCTATTCCAAAGAGAAGTCAATGCTTGCCCTAGCCTCCAAAAACCTGCACTACTATATACTCCTTCAGTACCTGGTTCTATATGAGCATACAAATCATATGAAGGGTCGCCAGTCCATGTGCTCCAATTTGGTATTCCATATATACTTTTATCGTCTTCTAATCCAGTTCGTTTTTCTTTCCACCTTATTCCCATTTCCATTGGAAATCCTCCAAAATGTAAATCACCATATTTATATCCAATAATATGCCTCCAGCTTAAGTTTTTATGATAACCTTGGTCTAAATATTTGTGAGAATGTGATAGCTCACCTTCACCAGTCCAGGTTTTATATATGAGATCATCAGGATCTATAAGTCCATCCTCTATTGCACAGCCTATTAAAACCCAACATAAAGCTTTTCCTACAGATGCTGTGTGGAATCTGTAATTTCTATCACCCCATTCATGTATTATATAGCCACCTCTAGTAATGACAGTACCAAATTTATTATCACAATGATCTTCTCCTCCAAAATTTGCACCTTTAACATTAAGGGTACTGATCCAAGTATTAAATATACTAGGATTGATGCCTAATTTATCTAAATTTTTTAAATCCCAATCTTCATCAGGAAATGTAACCCAATCAGGTATTTTCTTGAGTTTCACAGATAATCCTTTAATAAAAAGTACCACTCAATATAATTAATAATTCAGAACAGCTTTGATATTCATAATATTGTCTTTAATCGGAAAATCATTTCCCAAAATTGCAGATCCAGCAACTAATAAATTGGCACCAGACTGTGAGACCATGGGGGCAGTTTCTAAATTGATTCCTCCATCTACACCTATATCAATATCAAGATCTAATTCATCTATTTCTAATCTAAGTTTGTTTATTTTTTCCAGACTAGACGGTATAAATTTCTGCCCTCCAAAGCCCGGGTTAACTGACATAATTAATATTTCATCTACATCCGAAAGAATGGGTTTGATTAAATCTATTGAAGTTGCAGGATTTATAGCTATGCCAACTTCAATCCCCAATTCTTTAATTTGAAATATTGATTTACGAATATCAATACAAGCTTCCAAATGAATAATAATTCTATCAGATCCAGCATTTACAAAATCAGGTATAAGTTTATCTGGACTATTCACCATCATATGAACATGAAATGGTAAGTTTGTAAAAGGTCGAATAGATTCTACTACTACAGAACCAATAGTAATATTTGGAACAAAATGACCATCCATTACATCAATATGTATATTGTCTATGTCATATTTATTCAATTCAGTAATTTGATGTCCTAAAGAACTAAAATCAGCAGATAAAATTGATGGGGCTAATTTAATATCTTTAGACATATCCTTCATCCTCAAGTAGGTTTTTTGCATTCAAAATTGATTCTTCAACTTGATTGTATGAAGTACCTCCTGGAATATCTCTGGATGAAATAGATTTTTCTAAATTAATTTCTAAAACATCACTATCAAATAAATCACTCAACTCTTTATAACTTGATAATGGAAGTTCACTAAATTTTTTACCTTTACTACTTGCTATAGAACTTAATTTAGAAACTATAGAATGAGCCTCTCTAAATGGCATCCCTTTATTAACTAAATAATCAGCAATATCAGTAGCTAAAATATTGCCTTGATCTGTGGCTAAAATCATATTTTTTGAATTAATTTTTATATTAACAATTAAGTCAGCCAACACATATAAAGTAGACAAAAGAGTATCTGAAGTATCAAAAAAAGGTATTTTATCTTCTTGCATATCACGATTATATGTTAAAGGAAGAGATTTCATTATAGTTAATAAAGAAATTAGCCCTCCATAAACACGCCCAGTCTTACCTCTTGCTAATTCTAAAAAGTCTGGATTACGTTTCTGAGGCATTATACTACTACCAGTAATATAATCTTCACTTATTTCTATAAATTTAAATTCTTCAGAATTCCATATAATCAATTCTTCAGACAATCTAGAAATGTGCATCATGCATATAGAAGCAGCTGACTGAAAATCTAGTAGAAAGTCTCTATCAGACACTGCATCCATACTATTTACTGTTAAAGAACTAAACCCTAACTCTTCTGCAACTGATTGCCTGTCAATGGGATAAGGGACTCCAGCTAAAGCACCACTACCAAGAGGTAAAACGTCTACTCTCTTATATGTCTCAAGAAATCTTTGATAATCCCTGTTAAACATTTGGAAATATGCCATCATGTGATGTGAAAAAAGTACCGGCTGAGCTCTTTGTAAATGAGTGTATCCAGGCAAAATAATTCTAGAATTTAATTCTGAAATTTTTATAAAAGAGTTTCTTAATAATTTTAAAGCTGAAAATACATCTTTAATAACATCTTTAACATACATACGTAAATCTAAAGCAATTTGATCATTTCTTGACCTTGCTGTATGCAACTTACCGGCTACATCTCCAATCTTTATAAAAAGCCTATTCTCTATATTCATATGAATATCTTCAAGTTCGTCTTTCCATGGGAAATCCCCTGATTCAATTTCAATTTTAATTTCCATTAAACCATTAACAATTTGAGAAGCTTCTTTTTCTTTTATTATAGATTGCTTAGATAACATATTTACATGAGCTATTGAACCTTGTATGTCTTGTTTATATAAACGCTTATCAAATTTTATAGAAGATGTATAATCAGATTTCATTTCAACTCTTTTTTTTAATAAAAATATATATATAAATTATATAATAAATTTTCCAACCTATTCTACATGTTTTTTGGGAACAAGAAACCTTCTTCGTAGTGATATAACTTTATCTTTGTTTTGATTTTCACCTATAGTTTCTAAATAAACTATTCCTCTATCAGTTTTAGTCTTACTCAAAACAACGTCTAAAATAGTACTTATAGCGTAAAGTGTATCCCCTTGAAATACGGGCTTGTAATGTACTATATTCTCATATTCTAGGTTTGCAATAGCTTTACCTGAGATATCTTTAACACTCATTCCCACTATTAAGCTGAAAACTAATGTACCAACAACAAGAATTTTTTTATGTTGATGCTTAGTCATATAATGTTCATCAATATGTAATGGATTATGATTCATTGTTAACAATGAAAATAGATGGTTATCCATTTCAGTAATAGTTTTGCCAGGCCAATGTTTGAAAACATCCCCAGTTACAAAATCTTCAAAATACCCGCCAAAATCATTCTTTGATTCATGAATCATTATTTACTCTCTGAATATAATAAATTGAAAATTACTTATCAATAAATGGTCTTTGCTTTAGCCCAAAATTCTTAGCTGAAATTCCTAAAATCTTCACAAAACCTTCTGCGTCAAAATGATCATAATTGCCAATTCCTTCCATTGAAGAATCATCCGTATATAAAGAATATGGAATAGAATTTTCTGTTTTTTCAATATATTCAAAATAAATATTGCCTTTATATATACGAATATATATAGTCCCAGTAGAAAAATAATTAATTTTATTTAACATATCTAAAGCTGCAGAAGTAGTAAGATCAAGCCAGTAACCCTGATATACTTGAGTACTAATTGTATTCGATAAAAATTCAAATAACTCTCTAGCTCTTCTATCTAATATAAATTGAAGTAAATACTCATATGATTTCCCTAAAATTTCCATTCCTGGTGATTCATAAATACCTCTAGATTTAATTCCTACAAATCTATTTTCTACAACATGTGTTCCAATACCTACTCCATGCTTACTTCCAATTGTATTTGAAACATCAAATATAGACACTAAGTCCAACTTTTCTCCATTTATTGATACAGGAACTCCCTTGTCCCACTCAATAGAAATAATTTCATACTTATCTTCAGCTTCCCATGGCCATACACCCATTCCCGGCTTCACAAAGAAAGGAGATATAGTTACATCTTCTAGATCTCCTGCTTCATGCGTTAGGCCTAAAAAATTAGCATCAGTTGAATATTTTGATTCTGACTTTGATTTAATTGGAAGAGAATTAGAGATACAATAATCAAGCATTTCATTACGTCCCGGAAATTCTTCTAAAAATTCCGGGTCTCTCCAAGGAGCATAAACTTCAACATTTGGATACAACATGTTTGAAGCTAATTGAAACCTAACTTGATCATTTCCTCTACCTGTAGCACCATGAAATAATGTTTCAATATTCTTATTATACATAGAAGATAAAATCAATTTAGTAGTTATAGGCCTTGCTATACCTGTAGTATTCCAATATCCTCCTTCATATTTAGCTTGAGATTGTATCATTTTCAATCCAGCTTCAGCGAGTTCTTTTCTACCAGATATTATCTGTGCTGACTTTGCTCCACAATCTAGCATACGAGATTTTACAGTATCTAAATTTTCTTCATCTGGCTGACCTAGATCAACAGTATATGTGTGAATCTCAAACCCTTTTTGAGATAACCAATGAGTAACAGTACAACTATCTAATCCTCCAGAAACAGCACCAGCAATTTTTAAAGACTTAGATTTTAATTCTTTCCAATTCAAATCAACCTCTCTAGTTATCACATATTAATTTGAAAGTTTATCAAGTGATTTTCTTAATATACTAAAAGCTTTAGAAGCTTCATTAATTTCAACAGTTAATGGTGGCATTAAACGTATCGCATTTGGGCGTAAGGGATTTGTCAATAGACCATTATCATTGCATATTGAAACTAAATCTGCAGAAATTTCTGATTTAAATTGTATAGCCCACAATAATCCCATTCCTCTAATCTGATCAATAATTTCATATTCCTTCTGAATTAAATTTAATTCCTCTTTGAAGTATTTTTCCATTTTTGATACATTATCTACGACTTTTTCATTAAGTATATATTCTGTTGATGCAAATGCTGCAGCACAAGTTAATGCATTACCTCCAAAAGTAGACCCATGATCCCCAGGATCAAATGCACAAGCATGTTCTTTAGCTAAAAATGCACCTATAGGAACACCTCCACCTAGACCTTTAGCTAAAGTCATAATATCTGGCTCAACATCAAAGACTTCATAACCAAATAGCTTGCCTAATCTTCCTAATCCTGTTTGTACTTCATCAAATATTAATAAAATCCCATTATCATCACACCATTTACGGACATTTTTCAAATAATCTTTAGAAGGAATATTAACTCCTCCTTCACCTTGAACAGGCTCTAACATTACAGCTACAGTATTATCATTAGTAGATTTTTTTATTTCTTCCAAATTATTATAATCAACATGTTTAAATCCAGTAGGAATAGGTTGAAATATATCCTGGTATTTTGGCTGACCAGTAGCAGCTACAGACATCATTGTCCTACCATGAAATGAATTGAAGGCAGTAATTATCTCATGAGCATTATTTAAATTTTTCTTGCCAAATTTACGTGCTAATTTAATAGCTCCTTCATTGGCTTCAGTACCACTGTTGCAAATAAATATTTTATCTAAACAACTATTTTCTACTAATATTTCAGCTAACTTTAATTGAGGTACTGTATAAAACTGATTAGATGTTTGGAGCAGAGTATTTGCTTGTTCAGAAATTGCTTTAGATATAGCTTTGTTTGAATGACCCACATTATTAACAGCCCAACCTGAAGTAAAATCTATATATTTTTTTCCATTATCATCCCATACATAAGATCCGTCACCTTTAACTATTACAATTGGCTGTCGTTTCACAACAAACATATAATATTTTTTCTCAATTTCCTGCCAGTTAGTTGACATAATTATCTCCTTTAATCAACCTTGTTTTTAAACAAATCTAATTTATTTTCTAATTCCCCTAAAATATCTTTTAAATTGTTTATTATTTCTGTCATCTCTTTAACATCAACTTCGGTAATATCCAAGTATTTCTCATTTAAATTATTCTCATTAGTATTTTCTAATGCTTTAATCTCATTTATATCAGATATACCCAATAAAGCTTCAAGAGCCAATTCTAAAGAATCCTCCATTACAACTTTTTCTCCGCTCGCTAATATTACTTTCTTAAGCTCAGGAAAATCCACTCCTTCTGCCTGAATATATATAGGTTCAGCATACAATATAGATCCCCCCAAAGGCACAACTAATAAATTTCCTCGTATACATGAAGAGCCCTCTACACATCTTAACGAAAACCAAGCAGATATATCTTGATCATTATCAATTCTTGCTTCAACTTGCTCAGTCCCATCTATTTGTCTATCTTTTGGGAAACTAAATGATAATAATTTGCCGAAATTCTCACCATCACTTCTTGCAGCTAACCATCCTATAAGGTTTTTCCTTTGATTAGGTGTATAAGGGATCAATTGAACAAATTCTGTAGAATCTTGGCCAGGAAGCTTCATTATTACGTAATAAGGAGCAACCTCTTTCAAATCATCCTTATTACCAAATTTTTCTTTTGAAAATTCCCATAAATCTTCATCATTATAAAAATTCTGCGTGTTTTCCATATGATATTTAGAATAAATTTTAGCTTGCAATGTAAATAGGTCTTGAGGATATCTAGTATGCTTTTTCATATGATTAGATATATCAGATTTACTAGTAAATAAATCAGGAAATACTTTTTGATATGTTAGAACAATTGGATCTTGCTCATCCCATAAATAAAAATTTACGTCTCCTTCAAATGCATTAACAGTTACTTTAACACTATTCCTAATATAATTAATTGAATCGTCTTCAATATATGTTTCATATTGAGAATAAGGATATTTGTCACTACTAGTATAAGCATCTTGTATCCATATAAGGTTTTCTTTGTCTGCAACTATATAAGGATCAGCATCTAATGTTAAAAATGGAACAATTTGAGAAATACGTTCTTTTAATGATCGCCTGTACTGAATTAAACTCTTATTTGTTATTTCACCACTTATAAGTATATTTAAATCTCTAAACTCTAATGCATACAGCAATTTTTTAAAAGTCGAATCTAAAACAACTCCTCCGGATCCCCAATAATTTACTCTAAAAAGATCTCCTTCATCAGTTTGATAATCTAACTCTTTTGTTTTTGTATTTACGATTGAATATGGATAATCATTTTCACCGTAATAAATCCTGGGATTTGAAACTACAAATTCTTCTTCTGAATTTTTATTAGAATGGTCCTTTACTGGGATTAATCCATTGTTAGGAATATCTTTTGCATAAAACTGAGGACGTCCTTCCAATGTAAAATCAGTTACAGGACTCATAGCAAAGCCAATCCCATGAGTATATACTAATTTTTGGTTAATCCATGTACGAGCATCTTCTGTTAATTTTTCAGGAGCAACTTCTCTTGGAGACAGTAAAACTTGGCTAGATTTTGAATTTATTTCATATCTATCTACATCTGCATCAATAAAATCGTAATAAGGCCTAATCAATTGGATTTGTTTGTATACACTTAACAGAGGTTTATGGTCCCATAACCTAATATTGTTTATTGTTTCAGAATTTTCTGCGATTGTTTGTTGACTTATAGTATTGTCATCTATTGGTAAAAATATATTTTCTATATTATTTAGTCCAAAAGCTTTTTTAGTAAACTCTATATTACGAGATATATATTCTGCTTCTTTTACATACTCTGCTGGTCTAACTACGAAACGTTGAATTGACATTGGCAATAATATAGTAACAATAGTTAATAAAACAAACCAACTTATTATACTCCCAAATACAATCTTATTATTTTTAATATAAATATTTGCCAATAAAATACAAGATATAATGATTCCTACAATTGATAAAACTAATAAACCTGTTTTTTTAATATTTACGTCAGTATATAATGCTCCGTCAACGAGACCTCCCTCAGTCAATGGAATATCCCATCTACTCAAAAAATTACCTATTGAGAGGATAAACATAATAAAGGCCAAAATTAAAGATATTTGAACCCAATTACTAGAATTCATCTCAAATTTAACACCTCTTATTACAGAGTTAATTAAATAAACTGCGCCAGTAATAATTAATGACAAAATTGATATAGTTAATACCCAACCTTGAATTATATGAAAAACAGGTAATTGAAAAACATAAAAAGATATATCTCTACCAAAAACAGGGTCTAATTCATTGAATTCTTGAAAATTAAAAAACATTAAAATCTCAAGCCAAGATCCTGACAATATTAATCCAGCTATTAATCCAAAAAGTAAAATTATTACCAAATAAACCCAAAAAGTAATTTTCTTATATAAATTAAGTATTGATCCATCCACATCATATTCTATTGGGCCATTAGAAATTTTATTTGCAAAATATATATTAATTCCTAAAAAAGAAGAAGCTATAAACCAACCTGAAAATATTAATATAAGCTTTGTAAATACTTCCTTTAATAAAATACTCTGAAATCCTAATTGTTCATACCAAAGGTAATCAGTATAAATCATTCTAATATAATTTAATATTAATATTGAAATTATTAGAAAAAATACTATTGCTCCTATTTTAATAAAACGACTAGATTGATTTAATATTTTATTAAAATCTAAGTCATCAAAAATCAATTTTTGATCCGAATTAGTTGCCAAACTGCCCTCCTGAAATTTAAATTATTGTTGTTCCAAAACCTTTCTTATAAAAAGAATCAATTAAAATATGCTGCTTTCTTCCATCTATTATATTCGTATTAACATTATTTTTAGATGCTGTTAAACAAGCTTCTAACTTAGGAATCATACCGCCATCTACTACTCTAGATTTAATCAAATCAGTAACCTGCCTTTTAGTCAATTTAGGAATTAACCGTTTACTTGAATCTAAAACACCAGGGACATCCGTTAAAAAATAAAGATTACTTGCTTTTAATGTGGCCGCTATATGGCCAGCTGCAATATCAGCATTCAAATTTAATAAAGAATATTTATTTTCATTAGATTTAACTTCTTCATAACCTACTGAAGCAATAACAGGTATATAGCCTGATTCAAGAGCAGATTGAATAATTTCTGGATTAGTTTTTTTTACATCTCCAACAAATCCTAAAATGTCATTTCTCTTCTCAGAAATCAACATGCCTCCATCAACTCCACTAATACCTAATGCTTTGCCACCAATAGAAATTAAACTAGCAACTAAATTTTTATTTATTAATCCTGTTAAAACTGCTACTACAATTTCAAGACTTACATTATCAGTAACGCGAAGACCTTTACTAAATTTAGGCCTTAAACCTTGCCTTGCCATCCACTTAGTAACCAGATTACCTCCGCCGTGTATAACCACAACGCTTACTCCATTTTTCTGAAGATGCACTATATCTTCTAATGCAGTATCATGGTCTCCAAGAGTACTCCCTCCAATTTTAACAACTACCGTCCCAATATAATCAACTCCTAACTAATTATTTTAATTTTAATAAAAGCAGTCTGATAACACTTCTTGTATATCAATCACAAAGTATATATTATTCAAGTAGTATAAGCAGAATTAAAAATAACATATTCTTCTGTCAAATCACATCCCCAAGCAGTAGCTTTAAAATCTCCAATATTAAGGGATATTGTAAAAACAACTTTATCCGTCTTCATAGCTCCTAGGACAGCCTCATTAAAGTAAGGTATAGCTTTCCCTTGATGCACTATATGAATATCATTAATAAAAATATCTATTTTATCCTCAATCATTTCAGCTCCAGTTTTACCTAAAGCCATCATTATTCTTCCCCAATTTGGGTCCTTACCGTGAACCATTGATTTAACTAAATTAGATGAGGAAATACCTCTAGATGCTTTTGCAGCATCTTCAAAAGATTTTGCACCCTGAACCTCTACTTCAATTAAAGTTTGTGCGCCTTCACCATCTATAACTAAACTTTTAGCAAGTTCAATACAAACATAATTTAACGCTTCTTGAAACTGCTCAGCATAAACAGAGCTTCTATCAATATTAATGTTTTTTGAGCGCCCATTCGCAAACGCCAATACGGAATCATTAGTGCTTTGATCTCCGTCTACATCAATCATATTGAAAGAAATATCAACAGCCTTTTTCAAAGATTCTTGAAAAAATTCAGGTTCAATATTAGCATCAGTTGTTATAAATCCTAACATCGTTGCCATATTAGGATGAATCATTCCAGAACCTTTAGCTGATCCTCCTATAGTAACCTTAACTTCATCTATTTCAATCGCAACAGCAAATTGTTTATTATAATTATCAGTAGTCATTATAGCTTTCGAAAAATCTTCTCCACCTGATTCAGTTAAAACTATCTTGTTTATATTTTGTCTTATCAAAGCCATTGGGAGTTCAACCCCAATTTTACCAGTACTACAAATAAGTATTTTTTCCGGATTAATATTAAACATATTTGCAGCTAAAGAAGTCATTTCTTCAGCATCAGAAAAACCTTGAGATCCTACAGCGCAATTAGCACAACCACTATTAACAACTACTCCATGTGATTTAAGAGAAACAGACCTTTTCCTACTTAATGTCACTGAAGGAGATTCAATTTTATTAGTAGTAAATACTGAAGCTAAACTTGCTTCATCCTCAGAATATAAAATTGCCAAATCTAATGCCCCTATTTCTGATTTTAAACCTGCAGAAATAGCTCCAGCAATATAACCTTTTGGAGAAGTAACTCCTCCATTCTGAATCAACTCTAACATAATACAATATCCTCATGAATTCATATTAGAAAAAACTTTCTAGCCGAGTATAACACAGCATAGTAATTCGATAAAGTAAGTGAATTATTTCTTGCTTTTTAATCTATGATTATGTTTAATAATAATATGAAGTAAATTAAAACATTTTATATTTTGAAAGGCGGCATCATGGTTGTAGATAATTCGAGTGTAAAATACACATCAATAGGTAAACGCCCAATTAGACATGATGGATACGACAAAGTTACAGGTAAAGCACAATTTGGAGCTGATATATATCCAAGTAATTTGATTTATGCTAAAGTACTTAGAAGTCCTCATGCTCATGCAAAAATAATATCTATTAATACTAAAAAAGCTTTAAATTATCCAGGCGTTAAAGCAGTAATAACCTCTAAAGATTTTCCTGTACATAGTAAAACTCCAGAAGTATTAGGATCTGGACCTCCAATTAATATATATAATCTTGGAACAAATATATTAGCTAGAGACAAAGTATTATATAAAGGACATGCAATAGCAGCAGTTGCAGCTAACAATATTCATACTGCAGAAGAAGCTTTATCTCTTATAGAAATAAAATATGAACTCATACAATCAGTTACAAATGTTGAAGATGCAATGGACCCCAATGCCCCCACAATACATCCAGAATATCCTGGAAACATAGCAAGCCAAGATCAATTAAATATTGGTGACATAGGTCAGGGATTTAAAAAAGCTGATATTGTTATTGAAAAAGAATTCAGAACAAGTACTGTCCATCAAGGATATATAGAATTACATTCTGCAACTGCTTTATGGCAACCTAATAATCATGTTACTCTCTGGACTAGCTCACAGGGGCACTTTCAAATTAGAGACCGTACCGCTGCAATATTAGGTATAGAACCATCTAGTATTAAAAGCGTTCCAATGGAAATAGGTGGTGGATTTGGAGGGAAGACTACTATATATTTAGAGCCTATTTCAGCAATGTTATCTAAAATGACAGGACAACCTGTTAAAACAACTATGAATAGAGCAGAAGTATTAGAAGCGAGTGGGCCTACATCTGGTTCTTATATGAAAATTAAAATGGGGTCTACGAATCAAGGTAAACTGGTTGCTGCTGAAGCAAAACTAGTATTTGAAGCTGGTGCGTTTCCAGGCTCCCCTATTGGAGGAGCTTCTCAATGTATTTTTTCTCCTTATGATATTGAAAATGTATTAGTTGATGGATACGACATAATTGACAACAAGCCAAAAACAACTGCATATAGAGCGCCTGGGGCTCCAATAGGTGCTTTTGGAGTTGAAACTGTGGTTGATGAACTATGTACAAATTTAAAAATATCCCCCCTAGATTTTAGAATCATGAATGCAGCTAAAGAAGGCACAAGACGTGCAAATGGAATATTAAACCCTCCAATAGGAATGATCGAAACTGTAGAAGCAATAAAATCTCATCAACATAATTTGACCCCCCTAAATGGTAAAAATACCGGAAGAGGAGTTGCTTCAGGTTTTTGGATGAATGGAACTGGGCCTGCATGTGCTATAGCAAACGTAAATTTTGATGGCAGTGTGAGCCTAACCATAGGGTCGATGGATATTGGAGGTACAAGACCTGGTGCTGCTCAACAATTTGCAGAGGTATTAGGTATACCTGTTGAAAATGTCAACCCTCAAGTTGGCGATACTGATTCAATAGGATATACGTCTATGACAGGAGGAAGTGGAGCAGCATTTAAAACAGGTTGGGCAAGTTTCGAAGCTGCTGAAGATGTAAGAAGACAAATGATTGAACGCGCAGCATTGATTTGGGAAAAACCTATAGAAGAAATTGATCTAAAAAATGGGCTGTTTTGTCACAAGTCTGATCCTAAATTACAGGTAAGCTTTAAAGAATTAGCATCAAAATTAGGTGAAACTGGAGGACCAGTAGTTGGTAAAGCAAATTTAGACCCATCTGGAGCAGGAGGAGCGTTTGCAACTCACATAGTTGACTTAGAAGTAGACATTGAAACTGGTAAAATAAAAATACTAAGATATACTGCTGCCCAAGATGTTGGGAAAGCTATTCACCCTAGCTACGTTGAAGGTCAAATACAAGGAGGTGTGGTCCAAGGTATTGGATGGGCACTAAACGAGGAATATTTTATGAACGACAAAGGTGCTCTTATGAATTCTAGTTTACTAGATTATAGGATGCCTACTTCTTTAGATTTACCAAATATTGATACCATTATTGTTGAAGTACCAAATCCTACACACCCATACGGAGTTAGAGGTGTGGGAGAAGTACCTATAGTTCCACCAATGGCAGCAATAGCAAATGCTATACACGATGCTATAGGAATCAGAATGCATCAATTACCTATGAATCCAGCTATAGTATTAAAAGAAATGAAAAAAATTAATTAACTATGAATCGGATAATTTCTAGATGAACATAATTCCTACAGTAAATAAAGACAAAGTAGTAATATTAGTAAAAGCGGGAAGATTGCAAAGTTGGGATTTCATAGATTTAAAAAAACAAGAATCTTATATAAAAGAGCATGTTGAATTAATTAAAGAAACTGGGTATAAATATGGTATCCAACGATTAGAATCTTTTAAACTTATAAATTATCAACAACCATGGCATCGCTTATGGGTGATTGAATTCCCAACTTTTGAAGGAGCTGAAGCTTGGATCGAATCAGAAATGGCTCCACCATACGGTAGTCATGGTTACTGGGAATACTATTTAGCTAGACCATGGGGCCCAGATTATTTTTCTAAATGGCCAACAAAAGCCTATAATCCAATAAACAGGCCAATAATCGATACAGATGAAAACACAATTCCTGCTTTAGAAATTAATGAAAACAATATTGTAGTAATTATGTTTGGCAGAACTCTTCCAGGCTCTGATATTTTAGACATAAATTCTAGAGGTGACAAAGAACACGTTAACCTAATGAAAAAAATTGCAAAAGATTATGGATTAATTCGACTGGAAGGTTTTAGATTGATAGCTCCTCAAGATAGCTGGCATAGAGCTTGGATCATTGAATTTCCTACTTTAGAAGGTGCAGAAGCTTGGATAAAAGCTGAAGTTGAACCTGTTTATGGTTCACATAATTCAAAAATTTATCACATAGCAAGGAATTATTTTTTAACCGATATAAATAGATTTAAACCTAAATCGAAACTATAGACAAATAAAACGTTGCAATCAATCTTCTGAATTAAGTATCTTACGTAATTTAATACTAGAATCTCTAGTACTTTTATTTTTTGCCACTGGAATATAATTACTATTTTTAACTTTTAAGCAAACAAATATAGGCCCTTCTTTTTTCATGATATTTGGTAATTCAATAGAAAAATTTTCAAGGTCATCAAATGAATAACTTTCTTTAATTCCTGAACTACGTGCTATTCCAGCAAAATCAACCTTGCCTGCTCCAGGTATTGGTTGTCCTCCAGTAGTAAAATATACTCCATCTTCAAAAACAAAATGAATTAAATTTTTTGGAGACTGATCAGCAATGGTTACAACCGATCCTAAATTTGTCAACAAGCCTCCATCACCGTCTAAAATAATGACTTTATCATTAGGTTTAGCTAAAGCAATTCCTAAGGCTACTGATGAAGCTTTTCCCATTGCTCCATAAATAGGCAAATCTAAATTTTCTGAATTAGATACATCTTGCCAATACCTAGTTGGAGTCATAGTACTCACAACAATTGCATCATTCCGTTCTCTAGATATTATATTTATTGCTTCATTTGCATCCATAATTTCACCTACTTAATAATTTCAAAATAAAATTCGCTACTTATGATTTATAAGTCATATAATCTGGTAATCTATCAATTAAATTTAATGCTAATAAAGTACGCTGCACAATAAAATCAGTAACTTCATCAACTGTTTTAAATTTTAAATAAAAAGGAGGTTCAACTGGAATTATTTTTATTCCTAATTTAGATAATTTAGTCATATTCTCTAAATGGATAGTATTTAATGGACTCTCTCTAGGGACTATTACAAGCGGACGATCTTCTTTTATAGAAACATCTGCAGCTCTTTTGACTAAATCTCCAGTAATACCTTGAGATATACTAGCAATAGTATTCATACTACACGGAACTATAGCCATGCCAAGAGTTTTAAAAGATCCACTAGCTATAGAAGCACTTAAATCATTCCCTGAAAAATATTGAAATCCTTTATACTCACTCCATTTCTCTAAAATTTCTCCAAAAGATTCATCCATTTCTTGCTTCCAAACTAGTCTAGCGGAAGAAGTATTAGTAACAATTACTTTATAGTCATTTTCTAATAAATATTGTACCGTTTTATATCCCAATGATGATCCACTAGCACCTGTAATACCTATTACAACTGGATCTTCATATTTCAAAACCATTTTTCAAACTCCAAATATTAATATATATATATCCTATAACAAAATGCCTATAGCTGTACAACTAAATATTGTAATTGAAAAAAAAGAATTAAATTTAAAAAAAGCAATTTTTGAATTATTAATACCATTTATTACAATAATATAATGTTTATAAAATAATATAAAAAATCCTAATATACATCCAATAAAATAAACTATCGATAATTCTGAGTATATACCTAGAATAATAAATAATATTATTGAACTAATATCTAATATTCTGCAAATTAGTAAAGATTTCTTAATTCCAAAACGTCTTGCAATAGAGTGCAATCCATATTTTGAATGGAATTCAATATCTCCCATATGATAAATAATATCAAAGCTAGAAGCCCAAAAGAATATAGATAATGATAATAGCAATGGCTCAACATCTAAATTACCAGTAACTGCAATCCAAGAAGCTGATGGAGCGATTGATAAGGCACCTCCAAGTAAAAAACTTGACATCCAAGTATATCTTTTTGAATATGAATATAAAAAAACATATGCAGCTGCAAATGGAGATAATATTAAAGTTGTTTTATTTATTTGTGAAGATATAAATAAAAATAAAATTAATGAAATAATAATTATAAAAATCATGTTATTAGTAGATAATTTACCTAGAGGTAAATGTCTGTTTTGTTTACTAGGTATTAATTTATCAATATCTTTATCAATTAAACGGTTAGATGACATCCCAAAAGTTCTAACGCAAATCATTGCTAAGGTAATCAAAAAGAATATATTTAAATCAGGTAAGCCTTTACTAGCCATCATCATACCCATATAAGCAAATGGTAATGCAAATATAGATTCTTGAATTTTTATTGCCTCGAATAAATATACTATTTTTGCAAAGTTAAAAACTTTCAATACTATATCCTATAACTATGCCATTTTTGAGTAACAAGATTTTTTATATCCTGTTCCATAATAATCTCATCAGGCCATTCTTTCGTTCTTCCATCTTTTTTACCTTTTGTAGTTGCATCTAAACCAATTTTGCTTCCATATTTAGGAGTAGTGGTAGCATGATCTAAATCATCTGCGGGACCTTCTACTATTACCAAGTCAGTCGAAGGATTAATATTTGTGGAAACTCTCCATGCAACTTCAGACATGTCATGAACATTTACATAGCTATCAAGCACTATTATAGTCTTAGATAACATTAATAATCCAAGTCCCCATAATGCATACATGACTTTTCTAGCATGGCCTGGGTAGGCTTTTTTAATAGAAACAATTAATATATTATGAAACGCTCCTTCAGCAGGCATATTGATGTCTACAATTTCAGGCAATGTCATTTGTAAAGCAGGAAACAATACCTTTGTTGAAGCAGACCCCATATAGTAATCCTCACTAGGAGGCCTGCCAACAATAGTTGTTAAATAAATTGGATTTTTCCTATGAGTAATTGCAGTCAAATGAAATACAGGATACTCATCTGCAGGAGAGTAATATCCTGTGTGATCTCCAAAAGGCCCTTCATTTCTAAGTTCTCCTGGAATAACATATCCTTCTAATACATATTCAGAATAAGCAGGAACTTCTAAGTCAACAGTCTTACATTTAACCATACTGACAGATTTCCCACGTAATATACCTGATACAACTATTTCGTCCATATTTGGAGGTATAGGTAATGACCCGGACCAAACAGTAGTCGGGTCTCCTCCTATAGAAATAGCTACTTCAATTTTTTTTATTTCATTTTCTTCAGCTTGACGGTAATGTTGAGAACCTACTTTATGAGTTTGCCAATGCATACCTGAGGTTTTAGAATCAAAAATTTGCATTCTATATGTCCCAACATTTCTACGTCCAGTCACAACATCTTTAGTAATTACTAATGGCAGAGTAATATATTTGCCAGCATCTAATGGCCAACATTTTAATGCGGGTAAAATACTGAAATCAGCATCAGAGTCCAAATACACCACTTCCTGGCAAGGTGCTTGACTTATAATATTAGGTTTAGTTCTGGCTATACCAAATAAATTTTTCAAAAGATTTATTTTATTCATCAAACCTTCTGGCGGACCTTCAACAAGATTTAATAAACCTCGGACTCTATCAGTAATTTCATTTATATTATTAACACCTAATGCCCATGCCATTCTCTGATGAGATCCAAAAATATTAATTAGTATAGGAACATCATAGCCTTCTACATTTTCAAATAATAATGCTGGTCCTTTATCTTTAACTACTCTATCTACAATTTCAGTTATTTCAAGTTCTGGAGATACCTTTTCTGATATTCTACGTAGATCACCTTTATGATCAAGAAAATCAATAAATTGCCTTATGTCATCAAATCTCATATTAACTAACCTTACCTTATAAATAGATATATATTATTTTAAATTATTTTCTCTGATTTCAGAAGAAGTAATATCTTCACGAAATTCAGATTCACTTATTGGGAAAAAAATATCTTTATAATAATTGTCAATCTTTATATCCTTCAAAGTAATAAATCGACCTTGATATTTACGACCTGCAACATAAAATTTACAACCATTATTATAAATTTCCATAATTGATTTATGCATTAATCTTTCATTATTTTCATAGTATTTTTTATCAAATAATCTCATAGCAGTATCTATGCCAATTATAAAATTAGTTTCTTTAAATAACTCTGACTTCATATGAAATTTACTTGAATTAGTTATTAAAAGAGGATAATTATTTTTAAATTGTGAAACTCTTAAATTTAGATCTTTTTCTAATAAATTAGATTTATCTACATTAGGAATAGATATCTCAAAGCATACATCACTACTAAATAAGGTTTTTGAAAATTTATAAAGTTCTATATGGCCTTTATGTAAAGGATTAAATGATCCGGATATTATAGCACTAGGTTTCAAAAAATTATTAATAATTTCACCATTTATATCTATTAATATGCTTTTAAGATGATTATTACTCAAAGATTCAAAGTAACTACCGTACTCTTTTTTGTTTATATTAATATCTTTTGACTCTAAGCTTTGTCTATTATTATAAAAATCATTTATTGCTTTAATAACACAATTACTAATTATGTTCTCATAATAATTCCTGCTTAAAGATTGATTTTGAAAATTAATTTCATATTTGATTAATCCCATTGAATGGTATATTGCGATATAGCTCTTAATCTCACCTTTTTTATTATAATATGTTGGCAATGTTGCGGTTATACTAACGCCTAATATATTACTATTATCATTAAATTTTAATTTTAAAGCACGATCATAAGCTTTTTTAGCCATTAATTCTGCAGTTTCAGGACTTACATATTTTTCAGGCTTTAAACCTAAAAAATCATCTAATGAATTATTCGAATAAGGAATTATTATTTCTAATACTGTCTTTGAAGACCCAGGTATTGACAATATTCTATCAATTGCCCTACCTCCTGCTCCTGCAAAAACCAAAACAAATTCAATATTAGAATCATGCAGATTTTTAACATCATTTAATATATCCTCTTCCATGAATTAATTTTCTTTCTGAAATTTATTTTTTAATACTTCTTACTACTTCTAAAATACCTTGATCTAATAAGGTTTTCGGTTCCCATCTTAATATTTCATTTGCTTTTTTTATACTTAAGCTTACTCTCTCAGCTTCACCTTTTCTAATATTAGCAAAACTTGGCTCCACATCAATTCCAATACTATTACGCACACTAGAAAATATTTCAAAATCTGAAATTTCTTTTCCTGAAGCCAAATTAAATGTTTGATTATCGCCAGCCACATCCAATACATTTAAATTTGCCATTACTATATCATTGACAAATACATAGTCCCTAGTCTTATTTCCATCACCGTAAATTACTGGCCGAATACCATTTAACATTTGTCCTGTAAATATTGATACTACTCCAGCTTCACCAAGTGGATTTTGACGAGGCCCAAATACATTACCGTAGCGAAAAATTGTATATTTAAGATGGCTTGATTTCGAAAAAAATCTAATATAATTTTCAGCAGTGTATTTACTCAATCCATATATAGACTTAGGATCTATAGGATGCTCTTCATCCATAGGTAAATAAGAAGGTTCTGAATATACTGCACAAGTAGAAGAAAAAACTATTTTTTTTACTTTATAAGTTAAACATAAATTTAATATATTTAATGTGCCAATAACATTTGTAGAAACATCATTAGTAGGACTTTCTTCTGACAAACGTACACTAGTCTGCGCAGCATGATGACTAACTAAATCTGGTTTTTCAAATTCAAATATTGATTTAAGTTTAAAAGAATCTAATATGTCAACTTCATAGAAATTAGCAGCTTTATTTACATTATAAATGTCTCCAGTAGATAAATTATCAAGAACACTTACCTTATGACCAGCGCTAATTAATGCATCAACTAAATGTGAAGCAATAAATCCTGCTCCACCTGTAATTAATATTTTCATGATTACTCCACTTGCAATTATACAAGATTAATTAATCTTGTAGATAAAATAGACTTTATAAATAGCATAATAACCATACTCATTAAAATAAATAAAACTGAAAACCAGCTCCATTCATTTTGTAAACATATACCTAATATCGTCCCTGCTGCAGGAGGATGTTCGGTATCTGTAATTACCATTATAAAAATTGTTAATACGACTAATACCGCTACCAAAATGTCCCTAAATAAAGTAGATGATTCATATAAACCGTTTAACCCCACAAATGTAAGAACCATCATAAATAAACCTCCTGTAATTATTGCAATAGTATGTCCTCCAATTACTCTTCGCACATTAGAAACAGTAGACTTTGGCATTACAAATATAGTGAAAGCAGATGATGCAACAGCTATAACAATTGGTGCTCTTAAAACTACATCACCTAATAACAATAATATAATAAAAATTGGTATACAGATCCCGATTTGAAAAATATACCTTAACGGATTCAATAAGAATTTATCATCAAAAACGTTGCTATTCAGATTAAATTTCTTCAAATATACACCTTTTAATAGAGTTCACTAATTACTATTTTGCTATATTATATATAAATGATACATATATATATATATTTTTTAAACCTATTATAAAATCTATATATCCGAGTAAAAAATGAGTACAGAGTGGAAACCTAAACCCGGCGATAAAGTAATACGTCATCCTAGAGAAGAACAAATTAGGCCTATCAGCCTAAAACTATCTTCTCGAAAAGTAAATTCCAGAGTATTCGCATCTCCACTTTTATTAATATACCTGTTTGCTTCATTAATATTTTCCGGTACCATATTATTAATGCTACCTATTTCTAATGCAAATTCAGAAATCACGCCTTTTATTGATGCATTATACACTGCGACTTCTGCTGTTACAGTTACAGGCCTAATATTACATAATACAGGACAATATTGGAGCACATTTGGACAAGCAGTAATACTATTCATGATATTTACTGGTGGCTTAGGTTTTATGAGTTTAGCAACTTTTTTGTTGGTCCTAGTAGGTCAAAAAGTTACTCTTTCCCAAAAATTATTAGTTAGAGAAAGTATTACCTCAGATAATTCTTTACAAATAGGAGGATTAGTTCAAATCACTATCAGAATAGTTATATTAGCAGTATTTATACAATTTATTGGATTTCTATTCTTATTATTAAAATATTCTCTAGATTATTCTCTTCAAGAAGCATCATGGCTGGCTATTTTTCATTCAGTTTCAGGCTTTAATAACGCTGGATTTATATTGTTTTCAGAAACTGATATAAATTCATACTTAAAAAATGATTATTATTTTACATGGGTAATTAATGTATTAAGTATATTAGGTTCTATAGGGTTTTGGGTAATAGTTGATGTAATAAAAAATAAAAATTTTCAGCCTCTACAACTAACTTCGAAAATAGTAATTCTGTCTACATTTATTGTTATATTTATGAGTGGAATATTTTTCTTTTCTTCCGAATACAATAATGAAAAAACCATTGGAGATATGAATATCCCTGATAAAATCCATCATTCACTATTTGAATCTATAAGTGGAAGAACTGCTGGTTTTTCTACTATTGATTTTAATGAAACTAATTCTGCCACTAAATTTTTCTTCAGTGGAATGATGATAATTGGAGGCGCTTCAGGATCAACAGCAAGTGGATTAAAGATTAATACTGTAGCTATTATAATTATTGCAGTAATATGCACACTAAAAGGTCAAAACAGGATTACTTCCTTCAAGCGTGAAATTTCTATTCAATTAGTAAAAAAAGCAATAGTAATTTGTGTACCAAGTATATTAATTCTTTTTACATTAATGATTATTTTAATGATATTCGAACCAAATTTTTTATTTATTAACACTTTTTTTGAAGTACATTCAGCATTTGCAAATGTTGGACTTACAACAGGAATCAGTGGAAAAATATCTCCACTTGGAGATATAATTATAATAATATCAATGTTTTTGGGTCGTATTGTACCACTAGCCATTGCATTTCTTATTACAATTCAAAATGAATATGAAACATTTAGATATCCTAATGAAAGAATAACAATTGGATAATTATAAAAACAATTTATTAAAGGTGACAAAATGAAAAAACAAGTATTAGTAATAGGACTTGGAAGATTTGGTTCAAGCGTTGTTAGATCACTTTATAATACAGGTAATGATGTATTAGCTATTGATATTGAGGGTTCAAGAGTTGCTAATATTATGACCCAAGCTACCCATGCACTCACTGCTGATGCAACGAATGAAACCGTTTTAAAAGATTTAGGAGTTCAAGATTATGATGCAGCTATAGTTGCAATCGGCTCCAATATTGTACCTAGTATAATGGCATCAGTTTTACTAAAAACAATGGGTGTCCCATACATAGTTGCAAGAGCATCTAATGAATTACATGGAAACACTCTAGAAAGAATTGGAGTTGATAAAATAATTCATGCAGAAAATGAAATGGGAGTTAGGTTAGGCCATAATTTATTTAATCCTAATGTACAAGAATATTTGGAAGTAACTCCAAGTTACGGAATCAGTAAAATGAAAATACCTACAAATTTTATAGATAAAACTCTAAAGGAATTAGGTTTTTCAAATCCTAGGGACAAATACGGACTAGCAGTTATTGCTATACGTAGAAGCGATACAGACATAACATTAAACCCAGATATAAATGACCGTTTACAAGCTGGCGATTGGTTGATTTTTGCTGGAAAAGATGAGTTAATTGATCAGATTGAAATCGCTGATTGATTAAACTAAAATTTATAATTAAGTATCAGGTGCTAATATTTCTCCTTTATTAATTTACGTACAAGGAAACGAATTCGACAAAGAGCTCTTAGATATAGCTTTTAATAACTTGAACCCAAATGAAGATGTTATTCATTTAATATATGTTATTGAAATGGATCGAACCTTACCAATTGACTCAGAAATACCTCCACTTACAGCTAAGGGCGAAAATACTTTGAAAAACCTTGAATTCCTTGCAAAAAGATTAAAATTTAATGTTGAAGGTCATTTAGTGCAATCTAGAGATATTGGCTCTGCAATAATTCAAGAATCATTCGAAAAAAATATAAATACAATAATTATAGAATTACAAAAAAATGAAATAAATGATTACTACCCTTTAAACAAAATGGCTGAATATTTGTTAATAAATTCAAAATGCCAGGTAATACTAGTTAAACCAAGATCCGCTTAAAATATATAAGTTAGGAATAGATTAATATGTCACAAATCAACATGATGTCTAAGGTCTCTATTATAGGCTGTGGTAATTCTGGATCTAAAATTGCAATTAATTTCGCTAATATTGGTTATCAAATAGACATAATAGACATAAATTACAAAAACCTTATGAAACTACCTCAAAATTTAATTTCAGAAGGTTATTTAAATCCTATGGTAGGAAATGCAATGAATATATTAGAACTCAAAAACCTAATTGACCCAGATTGTAATACTTGTATAATATTAACAGGTAATGATTCTACTAATGCTTTAATTTCTCAAATCTTCAAAAATGAATTTAATATATCTAAGATTATATGTAAAATTAATGACCAAATAACTAATGAACTATATTCAAATTTAGGATTTATTACTATAAACCAAAATGACTTATTCAATAAAAAACTATTAGATCTATTTGAGAGCAATTAAATGTACGTTATTATTTTAGGTGCAGGTAAAATTGGATATTCTATAGCAGAAATATTAATTAGTAATCAACACGAAGTAGCAGTAATTGATTCTAACAAATCTAAATGTGAATATATTGATAATACATTAGGCAGTATTAGTGTATTAGGAGATCAATCTTTATCAAATTCATTATTAAAAGCAGGAATAACGAGAGCAGATTTATTTATTGCTACTACAAAAAATGATTCTGAAAATATGCTATCATGTCAATTAGCTAAAGATTATTATAATGCCAAATTTACTTTAAGTATTACCCATTCAAAAGAAATAAGCCGTTTGTTGGAAACGATAAATATAAACTATACTATAAATGTTAATCAACACATAACAAACGAATTAATATCAAAAATAAAATTACTGGGAATTAATATAAATACAAAAAACTAATGAATAAATTAGCATTTTTAGGACCTATAGGATCTTTTTCACAAGAAGCTGCAATAAGTTACAACAAGAACCTAGAGCTTTTAAGCTGTAATTCAATTCCTCAAGTAATTGAAAAAGTTAAAAATGGTTTAGCCAACGAAGCTATATTGCCAATTGAAAACAGTATTGAAGGATCAGTAACTTCAACTATAGATTTATTAATCCAAGAAACTAAATTAAAAATCAAAACTGAAATTGTAATTCCTATAGAACATTGTCTTTTAATAAAAGATGAAACCAAATTAGAAAATATTCAACATGTCTATTCTCATCCTCAAGCCTTATCACAATGCAGAAAATTTTTAACAGATAATACACCTAATGCAGAATTAATTGCATCATTAAGTACATCTAACGCAGTTGAAGAAATGAAAAAATCAAAATATATTTCTGCAGCTATTGCTAATCAAAAATGTGCTTCAATATATAATGTAAAAGTGATATCAAAAAAAATTAGTGATAACAAAAACAATTACACAAGATTTATTATTTTGTCAGATAGAGATAATAAAAATACCGGAAAAGATAAAACATCAATCTGCTTTGATTTTTCTAATGATTCTCCAGGAATTCTTTATATGGTTTTAGAAAAATTTGCAAAACAAAACATTAACCTAACAAAAATAGAATCTAGGCCAAGCAAAACTAATCTAGGAAATTATATATTTCTTATAGACCTTGAGGGGCATAGATCAGATGAAATTGTTAATAAGTGTTTTAATCAAGTTAAACCACTAGTGTCAATGTTCAAAATATTAGGTTCATATCCAAAATTTAATATATAAAAAAATTAAATTGACTTAGTTTGATCTCTTTCAGTATCTAAATCAATTTCATCAATCTCTGAAAATAAATCAACTTCGCTTTGAGTTAAATCGTTATCTATTGTTTTTTGTTTTTTTATTTGGTCATTTAGGCTTTCTACTACTGGGGAAATTACATCCTTTAACTCATCTACTACAGGGCTTAAACCTTCCTTCAAAATAGCTGCCAATTCTTCTCCCCTAGACTTCCAAATTTCACTTTGTTCAGCCAATTCAACACGAGTTTCAGATCCAGGCTTTGGGGCAATTAATATCCCCAAAACAGTTCCAACTAAACCTCCAAACATAAATCCTAACATTGAAGAGCCTCCATTATCTTTTTTAGCCATTTTTTTCCTCTGTATCTTCTTTATCTGAATTTTTAAATCCTGAAAAAAATGATATAAATCTAGAAAATCCAAAACCTAATTTTGATCCTTCAGTTACAGGATTAATAAATTTTTGAGAAAATTTTGTAGTTATACCATCTACTTGTTCAGAGATATTATCAAATGATTCTAATAATTTCAAAACTCGTCTAAATATTATAACTCCCATAATTAAAATTATTACAGATACTATAATTAGAGTGAAGTCACGTATTATAACTAATGTTTGTGCAAATTCATTCAATTTCCACCTCAACAATTACAATGATTTTAACATTTATAAATTTGCTTAACAATAAATATTATTTAATTATGGTGATATCAGAATCCTGACGAAACCTTTTTCATCTTTTCTTTGAGTTAAAATACTATGTTTTTCTTTCTCTACCCACATTAATATGTCATAAGTATTCAATACATCTGGAATTACAACTTCAATAAAGGAATCAGATTTATTATTTATTTCTTGAGACAAAGCAGCTATTATACCTGCACAAGTTTTTCCTGTACCATCAATTACTTTCCATCCATTTGATTCATTAATATTTTTGTTTAGTACACTTATATCTTCTAATACTTCAATATCACCAGACTTACGTAATTCTACTTGACGTTTAAATTCAGCTACTGATTCAGAATACACTCCGTTATCTCTATCTCCTTTAGAACACACTGCCCCTCTAACTCCAACAATATCAGGGTTTACCCTTGTTAATTCATCTAAATCAGACATTTTAAGATGTCCTGATAAAGCAGTACTCATACCATCGGATTTTCCTTCCATTACAATATCTCTTAGCTCTACTTCAGATAGAAAATCAAACAAATTCCTTCCATCTTTTGTCAAAGTATCTATAAGCCAACCATCACATTTGCCATCTCTAGCTAATTTAGGCATTAAATGAGGATCCAATCCTCCATCATATAGAACATTATCAGCAAAAAGTGAACCAATTAACTTTGTCTCTGTACCTTCTAACGCTTCTTTTGAAGCTTGAAGAACTTCAACAGACTTATCATAATCCGCTTGCATAAAACCAACTTTTACAGAAGTAGCTTTCATCTGTCCAGCAGCCCAAACAGCCATAGCAACTGTTCCTTCTTGATTTGGTACTACTCCTAAAGTTAACGAAGCATGAATATCAGCAGGAACAGCTTTTCTTACATCTTTAAATATATTTGGCTTAGCAGATCCCACTAAAGCTTCTTGTAGGTTTTTAACATCAACTATATCTGCTCCACCTTTCATAGCTTCATATGCTTCTTTTAAATTTTGAACACTAACCATTAATATCATAATTTATTACCACCTATTAATATTTTTTAAGATTTAAAAGATCTAAAGCTGAAGGACGAAAGTCTTTCAAATCCGCTTTAAGCTCTAATTTATCAGAATCACTCATGTTTAATAATGGATTCCTAACATGTCCACCAGCCATACCCATTAATTCTCCCCAATATTTACATAAAGAAACTGGCAAGACTCCATTCATACTGCTCACTATTCGAGGCCACCATTTATCAGATATTGATTTTATTGGACGTATTTTTAAATCATAAAAATCTTGATCAATATTTCCTTCTATAGCTTTATCAATAAATTGAACATAATTATTTTTCCCTGGCATGTCAAATCTCCAATCAGACGTATTTGCAAACATAACACGTTGTTGAAAACCCAATTCTTTACCTTTAGCAAATATCCATTCATCTGGAGTACTTATTAATACTTTATCTCCTAATAAAATATGAGTATCTATTGATAGCTGTTTATTAAAACTAGCTTCCTTAACTCCAACTACATTTGGAATATCGCAAATCTTTTTCAAACCTTCAGGTGACATAACAATTCCAAATTGAGGAGAATTATAAAACATTATAGCTAGAGATGTATTTTCAGCTAATATTTTTACAAATTCTACTACTTGTTGCTCAGTTTTAGTAACCATATATGGCGCAGCTACCATTAACAAATCAAATCCTAAAGATTCAACATGGCTTGCTAAATTAAGCATTTCTTTTACAGATGTATGGGTAACATGAGCTCCAATCATCCAATTGCCTTTAGATTCGTCAGCAAGAATATCATATATCTGAATTTTCTCAGAAAAGGTTAAACTCCAAAATTCCCCCATACCCCAAGTACACCCTACTCCACTAGTACCCAATGAACGAATACGTCTAATATTTTTTCTTAACCCACCTTCGTCAATGAGGTCATCTTCAGTAAAAGGGGATATTAATGTAGACCATTGGCCTTTAACATTATATCTAGCCCATTCCTTAGATTCACTTTTACTATATGATGGCAATAAAACCTCCAAAACAAATTATTTTAATCAAAGCATGATTTGACTAAATTTAAAATGGTAATTAAATTAAGTAAAAACGCTAGATAATTACTTTAAGCTTTACTCGATACTTTACTTTGATTCCTAAGACACTTAGTACATATACTGACTTGTCGTAAAACACCTTTATCATTTATCTTAGATTTTTGAATATTAGCCAGTGAACGTGTTCGAGTACGTTTTTTCGAATGACTAACATTATTTCCATACATTCCAGATTTAAGACAAATTTCACACCTAGCCATAATTCTCCTTTGACTGTTAATGATGTATTAAGTAGAATCCATATAAATAAAAATTATATATATATATAATAACTAAATAAAATAGATTAGGCAATTGATGAAAATTATTAATAATGTAAAAAATTCAAACTCTTTTAACGGCAACAATCTCACCCAAATGTTTATTTATAGTAAGTACTACTTAGAAAAACATGTTGACACTTTAAATTCTTTAAATGTATTTCCAGTACCAGATGGAGATACTGGAACAAATATGCTTATAACGATTAGAGAAGTTCTTAAGTCAATTGAAAATGACAATAACCCTTCTGCATCTCATATTTCAAAAACAATGTCTGAAGCTGCTTTAATGGGCGCAAAAGGCAATAGTGGAGTCATATTGTCTCAATTTTTTAAAGGCTTTGAATCAGCTCTTAAATCAAAACATAATTTTGGATACGAAGAATTTATAATATCTTTAGAATATGCAGTCAAATATTGCTACAAATCCGTAGGAACACCAACTGAAGGAACAATACTAACAATTATAAATGTAGCAGCAAAAACAGCTAGGAAATTATATGAAAATGGCACTCCACTTAATGAAATAATTACTCATACTTGTAAAGATGTAAAAACTTCAGTTCTAAAAACGCCTGAATCTCTAGAAGTTTTAAAAAATGCAGGAGTTATAGATTCAGGAGCATTAGGCTTATATATAATATTAGAAGGTATAAGAATATATTTAGAAGGAGGAGATTTAAAATCATCAAATATTGACTTTCCAGAAAATTTAAACAAGGCTCCAATAAATCTATCTAACTCATCTTCAGAAAATATGTTAGACCAAAGCCATGACAAATATGGTAATTGCGTACAGTTTTTTATTTTATCTAATACAATAAATATAGATGAAGTGAAAAAAGAAATTGAAAAAATAGGTTCATCTCTTGTAGCTGTTGGAAGTGATACTAAAATCAAAATCCATGTCCATTCTGAATCACCTGATAAATTAATTAAAATAGCAAGTAAATTTGGTGAAATAACTCAAATTTCTATTGAAGATATGGATGAACAACACCATCAAATTATTTCAAAAGCGAAAAACACCTCTGAAACAATATTATTTTCAATATCATCTGGGGAAAAAATTAATAATATATTTACAGAATTTGGAGCAATAAACTTTGATATACAAGAAAATAATTATACTAAAGACAAAATGGAATCTATAATATTAAAATCAAAATTTAAAAATGCGATTTTATTGATGAATGGATTTACACTCCCACTTGATTCTAAAATCTTTTCAAACAAATTTATTCACATATTAAATACTAACAATATAGCTGATGGTATTGCAGCTATACTTAATTATAATCCTGAATTAATGATTGACGAGAACATATCTAACATGGAATCATCATATAAATCAATAATAAGTATAGAAATTGATAAAGCTAAAGAAACTACAAAATTATATGATGAAAAATTACAGGCAAATGAATATTTCTCATTGTATAATAAGAAATTAATTTCAAAAAATAATAATATACTAATTATGTTAAACAAATTATTTAAAGAGATTAACGTATATGACAAAGACCTAATAACTATTTACAATAGCAAAGAAATGAGTAGGAAAATAAAAGAAACTATATCAAATCACATGGAAACCATAATGCCAGATGCAGAATTGGAAATAATTGAAGGAGAATTTACTTCTCCTATATTAATAATATCTATTGAATAAAGGGGAGAAAATGATAAAAATAATCACAGACAGTACTTCAGATTTACCAAAAGAAATTGCAGAAGAATTAGGAATTATTGTAATACCTTTAAATGTACATTTCGGAGATGAAGTTTATAAAGACGGAGTAGATATTTTTCCTGATGAATTTTATCCTAGACTCGAGAAAAGCGCAGAACTTCCAAAAACATCACAACCGTCTATTGGAGATTTTATAAATATATATAAACCTATACTAGATAATGGGGACCAAATAATCTCCATACACGTATCTTCAAAATTAAGCGGCACATTTAATTCTGCTTCTCAAGCTAAATCTCAATTAGATGAAAATAATTCTATAAGTATAATAGACACTAAATCAGTTTCTATGGGGGTCGGATTAATATCAATATATGCTGCAAAATTAATAAAATCAGAAAATTTATCTTTGGAAGAAGCAACCAAAAAAATTACAGATATAATTGACAAAACTGAAACTATAGCTTTAGTAGAAACTCTCGAATTCCTTCAAAAAGGCGGAAGAATAAGTAAAGCGAAAGAACTTATTGGAAATTTGTTGAAAGTAAGACCTATACTCAAATCTGAAGATGGAATAATAGTTCAAATAGGCAGAGAACGTTCACGCAACAAAGGTATAAGCTTCTTAGAACAATCTGCAAAAACTAGTTCCCCTTTACAATATATATCTATAATGTATAGTACAACTCCAGATGAAGCACAGAATCTAGCTGATAAATTACGATCAGAAAATATCACACCAATTATTGCAAGGCTTGGACCAGTAATTGGTACATATGCAGGCCCTCAAGCATTAGCTATAGCATTAATTTCAGATTAGATATGAATGAAAAGCCCAATATAGATTTAATTGAAAAAATACAACGTTTATATAAAATTCTTCAACATGAAGTACTTAACAAGTATAACAATAAAACTGTAATAGGCGGATTAGATAAACTACTAGAAATACTAGCTATTGATTTAAAATTTCTTACAAAACCAAATACAAGCTATTCAAATCTTAATAAAGAAGAAAGAGCCAAATGGATTAAAAATACTTTAAATCAAATTCTTACTAGTATTCCTGAATTACAATTAAGTAAATCATTTAATAATTTTAAGAAGAAAAATTCTACACAAATTCCAACCGAGAAGAGATATTACAATATAAATATAGATTCTAATATCAATGAATTACCTAATTTAACTAAAAGAACTCAATCAAAATTTAAAAACCTTGGGATAGAAAAAATTATAGATTTAATCTATTTCTTCCCTGCTAGACACTATGATTTTACTGATATAAGAAAAATATCTACACTCCAATTCGGTAATGAGCAAACAATTATAGGTACTGTAACCAAAGTTGGGCAACCGAATGTATGGCCTAAGAAAAAATCGACAGAAATCATAATATCAGATGAAAGTGGCAAAATTAGAGCCATATGGTTTAATCAACCCTGGCTAAGTAAAAGCATTAAATTAAATTCTAAAATTATTATTAGTGGTAAAGTAAATGTATTCAGAAATAGACTCGTATTTGAATCTCCACAATATGAAATTATTAATGGACAAAAGGATCTGATTCATACTGGAAGACTAGTTCCTATATACCGTACAACTTCTGGCTTAGCTCAAAGAACAATAAGAAAAACGGTTAAACAATCAATAGATATTACAATAGACCAATTAACTGAATTTATTCCCAATAAAATATTAGATGAAGTAAATCTAATTAATCTAAAAAATGCTATCTTACAAATTCATTATCCAAAATCAAATCAAGATTGGAATATTGCCAGAAAAAGGCTAGCCTTTGATGAATTATTTTTAATACAATTATTGGTAATACAACAAAAAGAAACATGGCGCAAAATTGGATCAGGAATATCCTTAGATAGTAATGAGACTCCTTTAAACGAATTCTTAAATTCTCTACCCTTCAAACTAACAAATGCACAGAATAATGCTTTAAATGAGATATTAAATGATATATCTATTGACAGACCTATGCGCAGACTTCTTCAAGGCGACGTTGGAAGTGGAAAAACTGTAGTTGCACTGGCAAGTTTATTAGTCTCAGTATTCAAGGGTTATTGTGGTGCAATAATGGTGCCAACAGAAGTACTTGCAGAACAACATTTTATGACTATTTCTTCTTTAACTGATGAAATTTCAGAACCATCCAATTACAAAAATATTAGAAAATTAAAATTACCTTATTTAAATAAAATTATTAATATAGGATTACTCATTGGTAGTTTAACAAAAAAAGAAAAAAAAGAGTTAAATATAAAATTAGAAAATAATGAAATAGACATATTAATCGGCACACATGCCCTTATTCAAGATTCGGTTAAAATTCCTCGTTTAGCATTAGTTATAATAGATGAACAACATAGGTTTGGAGTTAACCAAAGAGGGCTACTAAGTGACAAAGGAAATAAACCACATTTGCTTGCAATGTCAGCTACTCCCATACCAAGATCACTAGCATTAACAATTTTCGGAGACCTCGATATTTCAATAATTAATGAAATACCTCCTGGCAGACAACCTATAAGAACAAGGTTTTTAGAACCTGAAAAGAGAGAATCAGCATATAAATTTCTTGCAAAACAAGTAAATCAAGGAAGACAGGCTTTTATTATTTGTCCGTTAATAGAAGAATCAGAAACAATACAATCAAAAGCAGCTATACAAGAATATGAAAAATTATCAAATGATATTTTTCCTAATTTAAAATTAGGTTTATTACATGGCAGAATGTCATCTAATGAAAAAAGTAGCATTATGTTAGATTTTAAAAATGCAAAAATTGATATACTTGTTTCTACAGCTGTAATTGAAGTAGGAATTGATATTCCAAATGCATCAACTATACTTATAGATGGTGCTGAAAGATTTGGATTATCACAACTTCACCAATTTCGAGGACGTGTAGGTAGAGGGCAATATGAAAGTTATTGTATTTTGCTTTCTGAATCTAAAAACCAAGATTCTAGAGAAAGACTAAAATTATTAGAAAGAATAACCAATGGGTTTGAATTAGCTGAAGAAGATTTAAAAATAAGAGGACCAGGAGACCATATAGGAACGAAACAAAGTGGGCTACCAAACCTAAATATAGCAACCATTAATGATTACGATATATTATCCATAGCTAGAAATGAAGCTATAAAAATTATTGAAAAAGACCCAGAACTGAACGAACCTGAACTAAAAAAGCTAAAAGCTAAATTCTTAGAATATTCAAACAAAGTATTAATTGAAACAAATTACTCTTAACTTCCATGTTGAAATATTAATTTAAGTAATTACTCTTACTCAGCCATCATTTGCCTCAAAACATAAGGCAGTAATCCCCCGTGAAGATAGTATGAACTTTCAATTTCAGTATCTATTCGTACTAAAACATTAAATTTAGTAATTTTACCTGATGTAGAAGTCGCAATAACTTCGATTGTAGATGCTGGCTTAATATAAGATGAAATTTCTGGAATATCAAAAACCTCTGTACCATCTATACCTATAGATTCAGCAGATTCACCTTCTTCAAAAACTAAAGGTAAAACACCCATTCCAATTAAATTAGAACGATGGATCCTTTCAAAACTTTGAGCAATTACTGCTCTAACACCAAGTAACATAGGCCCTTTAGCAGCCCAGTCTCTAGAACTACCTGTTCCATATTCTTTTCCTGCAATAATAATCAATGGGGTCTCTTTTTCTTTATATTTTTCTGAAGCATCATATATACGCATAACTTCGTCAGAAGGAAAATATAAAGTCCAGTCACCTTCCATATCAGGGACAAGCTTATTTCTTAAACGAATATTGCCGAATGTTCCTCGAGCCATTACATTATGATTCCCTCTTCTAGAACCAAAAGAATTATATTCCCATTGGGGAACATCATTTCCCAAAAGAAACTGACCCGCAGGTGCACTTGGAGGTATTGAACCTGCAGGAGAAATATGATCAGTAGTTACAGAATCTTCTAAATAAACCAAAACTCTAGCATTTATTATTTCAGATCTATCTGTAATTTCTTTAGAGAAATTATCAAAATATGGAGGCTTTTGTATATAAGTAGAGCCTTTATCCCAGGCAAAGTTTAACGAAGAAGAAGTATTCAAATTCTGCCATTCAACTGGACCGTCAAGGACTTTTTTATATTGGCTTTCAAACATTTCAGGAGTTAAACTAACCGAAATCGCATCTGATATGTCATTTTGCGATGGCCAAATATCTTTTAAATAAATATCTTCTCCTACATCATTTTTACCTATTGGTTCAGATGCAATATTAATATCTACTCTACCAGCTAAAGCATATGCTACAACAAGCATAGGCGAAGCTAAATAATTTGCTTTAACTTGAGGGTGTACTCTACCTTCAAAATTTCTATTACCACTTAAAACAGCTGCAACTGTTAAATCATGTTCCGTAACAGAATCAGATACTTCTTTAGGAAGAGGCCCTGAATTACCAATACAAGTCGTGCATCCATACCCAACTGTATTGAAACCAAGGTATTCAAGGTCTTTATCCAAACCAGCAGCTTTAAGGTAGCTAGTAACTACTGTTGAACCTGGAGCTAAACTAGATTTAACCCAAGATTTTTTCTTTAATCCTTTATTCCTAGCATTTTTTGCAATTAAACCCGCGCCAACCATTACTGAAGGGTTAGAGGTGTTAGTGCAACTAGTAATAGCTGCAATTACAACAGACGCATCACTTACTGAAGCTTCTTCATTTTCTATTACTATTTTATGTTTATTATCAGATATATTTTCAAAAGATTTATTAAAATTATCTGGAACCGAATCTAAAGTCAATTTATCTTGTGGCCTTTTAGGACCCGCAACTGAAGGAATTACTTTAGAAATATCAAAATCTATTGAAGAAGTATACATTGGTTCATTATGTTCATCATAAAAAAAATCATTTGCTTTTGCATATTTTTCTACCAAATCTATTTTAGACTTTTCTCTACCTGTACCCTTAAGATATTTTAGAGTCTGGTCATCTATAGGAAAAAATCCACAAGTAGCTCCATATTCAGGAGCCATATTTGCTATGGTGGCACGATCAGCAAGAGGTAATGATTTTAATCCTGGACCATAAAACTCAACAAATTTTTCAACTACCCCTATTGATCTCAACATTTCTACTAATGATAAAACTAAATCTGTCGCTGTAGCACCATCAGATAATTGTCCTGTCAATCTAACACCGACAACTTCTGGAACTACCATGTAATAAGGCTGGCCTAACATTACTGCTTCTGCTTCTATACCTCCGACGCCCCAGCCTAAAACACCCAATCCATTTATCATTGTTGTATGAGAATCTGTACCTATACAAGTATCCAGAAATGCAAAAGTAGGTTTTTCCATATCATTAATTAAAACTCCTTCAGCTAGGTATTCTAAATTGACTTGATGTACTATACCGGTACCTGGAGGAATAATTTTAAAGTTATTAAAAGCATTTTGTGCCCACTTGAGCAATTGATATCTTTCAGTATTTCTATCAAATTCTTTTTCAATATTTAATTTAAATGAATTAGAATCTAAAAAATAATCTACTTGAACAGAATGGTCTACAACCATATCTGAGCGGACAATTGGATTAATAATAGAAGGGTCTCCACCGTGCTGAGCTACAGCATCTCTCATTGCAGCTAAATCGACTGCAACTGGAACTCCAGTAAAATCTTGCAATAGAACCCTTCCAGGCATAAAAGGAAATTCACTTTTGGGTTTATAATTAGGTCTCCAAGAAGAAACTAATTTGACGTGGTCAATTGAAGAAGGCCCTTTTTCTAAATTACGCAAAACATTCTCTAGCAATATCCTTATAGAATAAGGAGTTTTACTGATATTAATCAAACCTATTTTTTCCAAAGATTTTATAGAATGGAAATTATAGTCTCCAGAAGAGGTATGTAATATTTTTTTTGAAACTAAATTTTTCAAATCTGAATACCCTAAGAAAAAGTTTTTAATTTAATATTACACGTAAATATACATCTATAATATAAATTTTTGTAATTCATATAAATTTTTAAGATGATGGAGGTCCAGCTATTTCATCCACTTTGGCCCTGGCATCATCTTTACTTTTTTGAAAATAATCATAATTTACAGCAACATAATCATTTTCTTCTTCAGGAACATCATCTTCAGCATATATAGCAGTCACTGGACATACTGGTTCACAAGCCGCACAATCTATACATTCATCAGGCTCAATAAATACCATCCTGTCAACACCTTCATCAACATAAATACAATCAACAGGACAAACATCAATGCAAGCTTTATCTAAAACATCAACACAGGCAGATGTTACAATATATGCCATTAGTAACTCCTTTAAAATTCAAAACAAAAACCTTAATATAAATAGTTATATTAAAATTATATATTGATAATATTTCTTGATCAAGGCTTTCTAATATATATTAATCATTATTTTTATTAATAAATTATTTGTTTATTACGAAAATTAACTATTTGATCATCTGTATATCCTAAAGACAACAAAATTTCATCGGTATGTTCTCCTAAAGCAGGAGAAGGTAATTTAGCTTGAAGAGGAGTTTCACTCATCTTCAACACTGGTCCAACAGTTCTATATTTACCTGCTAAGCTATGTTCTAGTTCAACAATTAAGCCATTAGCTTTAACCTGCTCTAACCTGCTAGTTTCCTCAGTAAACAAAACTTCGGCAGCAGGTATACCTGCATTATGCATTTTAGGTAAAATTTCAGTAATAGTATAGTTATTTAATTTTTCTTGTGTTTTTTCAAAAACTTCTTGAACTTTTAAATCATCAGATGTATCCCATCCATCGAGATTAACACTATCAAAATCAGGATCTAAGCGAAAATCATTTATGCCTAATAAATCCATAAATTTTTTACGTACCCTGTTACCTAATATGCCTACAGCTATCACTCCATTTTTAACATGAAATATTCTATAATAATTATTCGCATAAGACCCTATAAAAGCTCCTGCATCTTGATTTTTTAAATCAATTCCTTTACTTATTGATTCATTATTTTCTTTTGAAATTTTCAAATTATTAATAAATTTATCAACTCTCTCCTTATCAACAGCATCTACTTCTATGAATGCAGGAGTCAGTAACCCCATGACAGTTCCTAAAAGACTTGTATCAATTTTTTGACCATTTCCAGTTTTTTCACGATGATACAAAGCTGTAGTAACACCCCAACACATAGAAAACGCAGTAGCATGATCGACAACAGGCGAAGCAGTAATAAATTGAGGCAATCCATCCTGAACTTTTTTATCACTCGTTACTAATCCTCCAACAGCTTGTGATAATAAGTCAGATCCAGGTAAATGAGACATAGGACCTTCATTTCCATAAGTAGAATTTTCACAATATATTATTTTTGAATTTATTTTTTTCAATGAATCATAATCTATACCTAATTTAGGTGGCACATCAGGTCTAGAGTTAATAATTACAACATCTGCAGTTGAAACTAATTTATAGAATATTTCTGTACCTTGATGATGCTTCAAATTTAAAGGAAGACTTTTTTTTCCTCTGTTTAAAGCTAAATAATTTCGAGTTTCATTTGGTATAAATGGAGCACTTTCTCTTTGAGGCTCTCCCCATGTTGGTTCTACTTTTATAACATCTGCACCCATATCTGATAGTAAGGAACCAGCAAAAGGTCCTGCAACAATTTGCGTATAATCTATTACCCTTATGCCTTTAAGTGCTCCATTCATATTACGATCTCCTGAATTTATGATTGAAATATTAATAAATGATAAAATAAATTACATGATTAGGTTGACAGTTTAATCCAAAATGTAATTAACTGCCAAGTATTATTTCAACAATTAAAACAAAAGGTGAAGATTATGGGCAAATTAAATGGAAAAATTTCAATTATTACTGGAGCAGGTACCGGAATAGGCAAAGGAATAGCTATAGAATTTGCAAAAGAAAATTGCAATTTGGTTTTAGCTTCTAGAAAAACAGAAAACCTAAATAAAACTTACGAAGAAATTCGCAGTTTCAACAAAGATATTAAAATTTTAACTATAAAAACAGATGTTACAAAAGAGTCAGATGTATCAAATTTATTCAAAAAAACTATTGATGAATTTCAAAAGTTAGATATATTAGTTAATAATTCAGGAGTTTTCGATGGAGGCCCAATAGATAACCTACCTCTTTCTTCTTGGCTAAAGGTAATTAATGTAAATTTAACTGGAGTATTCTTATGTACCAAAACCGCAATGCAAATAATGAAAAAACAAAAAGGTGGACGCATAATTAACATTGGAAGTATTTCTGCTCAAAAACCTAGAATGGATTCAGCGCCATATACTACTAGTAAGCATGGACTTGTAGGTCTTACAAAATCTACTGCTTTAGAAGGAAGAGAATACGGTATAATTGCAAGCTGTCTACACCCAGGCAACGTTGCTACTGAAAGAAGAATATATAGCGATGATGCAATGGCAAAAAGAAGTCGTGATGAAGAAATGATGCAACCTGAAGATATAGGAACTGCAGCGGTAACTATGGCATCACTTCCTATGAATGTAAATATGTTAGAATCCATAGTACTGCCAGTAAACCAAGCATATCTAGGCAGAGGTTGATCAACCCATTTTTTAAAAATTAAAAAGGAATATTCAAATGAAAAACATATTAATTACTGGAATGAGTGGATTAATTGGTGGACTTCTAAAAAATAAGCTTCAAGAAATTGGCGAGTATAAACTTACCGCTCTCAATAGAACAAAAGTAGACGGAGTAAATAATTTTCAAGCAGATATACGTAATTTAGAAAATATTATGCCAGCATTTAAAGATCAAGATATCGTAGTGCATCTTTCAGCTTACTTAGAAAATGACGAATGGCTAGGTAATTTAAATACTAATATTATTGGTACATACAATGTTTTTGAGGCCGCAAGACTATCAGGTGTACAAAGAATAATATTTGCAAGTAGTGGTAATGCTATTAGAGGATTTTCTGATATCGAACCTTATAAATCTATAGCAGAAGGTAGATATAAAGAAGTGCCTGAAAATTATAAGAAAATCACACATGAACAAGTAAGGCCGCAAAAAATATATGGGGCTACTAAAGTATGGGGAGAGGCTTTAGGCAGACATTTTTCAGACGCCTATGACATATCTATAATTTGCCTTAGAATAGGAGCTGTAAGACCCGAGAATAAACCAGCTAACGCACACGAATATTCTACATACTTAAGCCATAATGATGTCACAGATGCATTATACAAATGTATCGAAGCTCCTAAAGACTTAAAATATGATGTATTATTTGCGCTGTCTAACAATAAATGGGGATATAGAGACTTAACCCACACCAAAGAATCAATAGGATTTGAGCCTTCGGATTCTGCAGATAACCATATCGTTAACTAAGTAAAAATTTCAATATTAGTTATATTGTTTAATCTAATCCAGTAAGTGCCCGCCGTGGGTTATCAACAGTGATTTGTTTAATTTGTTCAGCTGTAATCCCTAATTTATTTAATTCCAAAACAAGGTCACCGGAAATATACGCATATCCCTTACCTCCATATGCATAATAATCAGGTTTACGACATACGTCTTGTCCAAATAATATATATTTAATCAAACCTGCATCAATCATATTTTTTATAATTTTAAGGTCTATTTCATGCTCATACGCATTAGTAGTCCCAAGTCGATCAAAAGAAACAAATGCTCCTCTTTTAGCAATTTCAGAATGGTATTCAAAATGAGGATATGATTGACAATGTCCAATAATTACTCTTTTTAAATTGACCCCCTCATGCTTTAAAATATCTAACTGATCAAGCCCTACTGGTGATTTCACCGCATGTGTGGCTATTGAGACACCAGTATGATTATGAGCTCTGGCCACTGCTCTGAACACTCTTTCTTCAACTGGAGATATCCAAGTAAAATGAGATCCAATTTCTCCTAAAATACCTGCTTTTACATCTGTACCATCAATACCAATTTTTATATCATTTATTAATTCATCTGCAATTTCATCAGTCTTCATCCTATAAAGTTTTTTTTCATAATAAGGTTCCCTATACCAACCTGCTCCAAGAATAATATTCAATCCAGTTTTTTCTGCCATCTTGCGAACAGCTACAGCATGATTATCTTCTAATAAATCATGGTCATGACCTCTTAAGCTCGCAGTAGTTTGATCTATTAAAGATACTCCTCCAGATTCTTTATACCTCATCAATTCTCTATAACATAACTCAATATCATTTAGAACCGAATCGTTGTTAGCAGTATCCCGGGTCAAATCTAAAAACAAATGTTCATGAATCGAAGTGAATCCAAGAGACTGGGATGAAATTGGCCCTAAAACAGTCATTATAGTACTCATAGATAGTTCCTTTATAAGTGTATTTATTTATACTTCAAGTCATA
>TARA_B100000686_G_C16806854_1_pt1 | contig 46444 bp, 35 predicted proteins | sample TARA_B100000686 | Tara Oceans TARA_B100000686 (sample SAMEA2622733) | marine metagenome | biome: marine biome (ENVO:00000447); feature: marine epipelagic mixed layer (ENVO:xxxxxxxxx); material: "saline water (ENVO:00002010), including plankton (ENVO:xxxxxxxx)" | depth 150 m
TTTTATGGCAGGACTGAGTAACGCTGACGAAGCATATTTTTTTGTATTTTACCCATAATGTTTTTTGGAAGAGATTCCAATCGAATGATGCGCCGTGGCACTTTGTAGCTAGCCAATTGATTTTTTAATGCATCTATAATTTCATTTTCATCGCATTTAAAGGATGCTTCAGTTACGATGCAAGCTACTACTGATTCTCCTAGATCAGGATGGATTACTCCGATCACGGCTGATTCAATTATGCCAGGTAGAATATTTAGGGAGTCCTCTATTTCATTTGGGTAAACATTTAGCCCGCCGCTGATGATCAGATCACGATTACGACCTACTATTTTTATGCGACCACTTGCGCTAACGGTAGCCATATCGCCTGAAATAAAAAAGCCGTCAGATCGAAACTCTGTGGCTGTTAATTCTGGCCGTCTCCAATATCCTGAAAAAACATTTGGCCCTTTGACTTCTAGCACCCCAATCTTTCCAGATGATAATTTCGTTCCATCTTCTGATGTTACGCGAACCTCAATATCGGGTAACGTAAAACCGACTGTGCCCGGCAAACGTTCTCCATTCAAAGGGTTTGATGTAATCATTCCAGCTTCGCTCATTCCATATCGTTCAATAATTTCATGTTTTGTTTTTGCCTTAAAATCAATCCACGTTTGAGGTAATAATGCTGCTGATCCAGATATGAAAAGTCGCATGTTCTTGCACAATGATGCATCGAGGGATGGATGTTTAAGGAGCCTCGTGTAAAAGGTAGGCACTCCCATCATTACGGTCGCTCTTTGAAGTTGATCGATCACAAGATCGATATCAAATTTTTCGAGGTATATGATTTTAGAGGCATTAAGCATGGCACAATGTATCGCTACGAACAGTCCATGAACGTGAAATACTGGCAGTGCATGAAGTAATACATCTCCGGGCTGGAATCCCCAAACATGATGAAGGGTTTTGCCATTACTTGATAGATTACCATGGGTTAAAACTACTCCCTTAGGTTTTCCGGTAGTCCCAGAAGTATAAAGAATAGCTGCAGGTTGGGTTTTTTTAGTTGCGTTTATGAGGTTAAATGGCTTACAAACATTCGCTAAATCTATAAATGATCCTTCATTAGATGTATTGATTGTTGCTACTTTGGCGCCCATTTGTTTTGCTGCGGCTATTTTAGCTTTATCTTTTTTGTTTCTTAAAATAACTACGGTGGGCGTAGAGTTTTCCAAAAAGTATTTAAACTCACGATCAGTGTAGGTTGGGTTTAGTGGTACGAAAATAGCTTCTAAGCGAAGAGCCGCTAGGTATATCAATATAGCTTCAGGAGACTTATCGATAGAGACTAAGAGCCGATGACCTCGATCAATACCTAAATTTAGCATTGCAGCTGCAAATATCGCAGTCAGTCGATCGACATCATCGTACATAATCGAGCGATCATTTGGGGTCTCGATGAACTTGGCACCACGATTTTTAGGAAATCGATAGCGCAGAATATTGTAAAGGTTTTCGCTCAAAGATAGCTGTCTTATTGATTAATGTTTCAATATAAAGTTCTTGATTTATAGAGAATTTTAGCAATAAACCAAGGGTGATATTAAAGAAAAGCTAATTGATGAAATATATGCGAAAATTTACATGTTAGTCTCAAGGAAATTAGCTCAGATCGTTATAACAATGGGTCTTAAAAAAATGAATTTTGTAGAGAGAAGAGCCCTCGTTGAGCGGTACGAAGAAAAAGTTTATCCTGATCTCTTGATCGTAGCCAAAAGGCGACTAATTTGGAAATTATGGTGTGCATAAATTCGCTAGATCAACACTAACGGAGAAATAAATGTCTGAATTTAGTAAATTGAAATGTGAAGCCTGCCGAGCAGGCGCTCCTTTGGTGACTGCTGAAGAGTTGAATCAGTTTTTGAGTGTACATAGCAGTTGGACATTAACCGATTTTGAGGGCGTATCTATAATCCAGAAAACATTTAAATTTGGCAATTTCGTGGATGCCCTTGCTTTTACCAACACTGTGGGTGATATGGCGGAGAAAGAGGGTCACCATCCGGCTTTATTAACGGAATGGGGTAAAGTTACAGTAAAGTGGTGGACCCACAAAATTTCTGGATTGCATCTCAATGACCTAATCATGGGTGCGCGCACCGATGAATTATATGAGTCTAAATGATATCAAGTCAAAGATTTATTATGTTTAGAATATGTTCGAATGATTTATGGTAAGGCCATCATTGGATGGATAGAACTGAACGTTTTTACACTATAGATCGACTCTTACGAAGTCATCGTGGCACTTCTTTAAAGAAAATGATGGATGAACTAGAAGTGTCCAGAGCAACAATTCGCCGAGATTTAGAATATATGCGAGATCGTATGGCGGCCCCGATCATATGGGATCGTGCTCAAAGAGGTTATCGATACGAAAGTATGGATGGCGAAGATGAACGTTATGTATTACCAGGCCTTTGGTTTAACGCATCTGAGATATATGCGCTATTGACTATGAATCATTTGTTGAGCCGATTGAAGCCTGGCCTTTTAGAATCTCATATAGAACCCTTAAAAGATCGAGTCCGCCGGTTACTAGGCAGTGGAGATCATTCGGCAAAAGAGGTTGAAAGACGAATTCATATATTGCACATAGGAGCTCGACAAGTAGATTCAGCTACATTTGAAATTATCACTAGTGCAGTTTTACGTCGCCGAAGGTTACTGATCCGCCACCTAAATAGACGAACGGGCACACATATGGAGCGGATAGTTTCCCCCCAAAGACTCGTTTATTATAGAGATAACTGGTATATGGATAGTTGGTGTCACAGCCGTAATGCCTTGAGAAGTTTTTCAGTTGATGCAATAGAGCATATCGTCCTTTTGGAGAATGAATCAGCGAAGGAAATGAGTGATGAACAGCTTGAAAAATTGCTAGCTACTGGATATGGTATTTTTGGTGGTGAAAATACTAATGAAGCGGTGATCCGATTTGCACCACGAGCCGCTCGATGGGTATCACGAGAAAGATGGCACTCTCAGCAACGGAGTTCATATGAAAAGGATGGCAGTTATTTGTTGACCGTGCCTTATTCTAATGAAACAGAGTTGATTATGGATATTTTGAGACACGGGGCGGATGCAGAAGTTGTATCTCCGATGAACTTGAGACGGAGCGTTATAGCCCGCCTGCAAGAAGCAAACAAACTTTATTCTTAGGATCAGGTATAGGTGTTTTTAGCAACAACTAGAAAATATTTGAAGTTCTTTGTACCAAATGAAGTTGGCCTTCGATGATATTTATTGATTTAATCTAGTGGGTCATCTGGAGAGACACTTAGTGATAGAGAATCTATCATTATTTCATCCAACCAAGTTCAATTTATGATTTGTGCTTCGCCATGTTGCATTTACGCATTGGTAATCAGTTAGAACAATTATCAGATCGCCTAATAGTTGATTTAGGCAGACCGGTTAATAGTATTTTTGATCCAGAGCCTGTTATAGTGCCGGGAATGGCTGTTGCCCGCTGGCTTTCACTTCGGATGGCACAGCAAACGGGTATATCTGCCAACATTTTCTGGCAATTACCGGCAGATCTGCTGTGGTTCTTATTTCAGAAAATTCTCAAAAATGTGCCAAAAACAAATGCATTTACTTCAGATGCTCTAGCTTGGCGGATATATGACGCATTTTCCGACATTCAATTTCTTAAGAGGCATGAATCACTTCGGAATTATCTGGAAGGTGGGGATCCCATAAAAAAATGGCAATTATCAGAGAAAATTGGCAGCCTTTTTGAGCAATATCTCATCTATCGCCCTGATTGGATATTTGAATGGGAGCGGAGATCAACTAATCATTGGCAGGCAGAGCTTTGGGCTTATTTGATTGATAACGGCGTAACTAAGCATTGGTTGATCTTACAAAAAAAGATGTTACACCTTTTGGATATGGATGAATTTATATCGGCTAGTTTGCCTGATCGTATAAATATTTTTGCAGTTCCCACGCTATCGACAGTTTACCTAAATTTGCTTCAGGTTTTGTCTAGACACATTGATGTGGTGATTTATCACAATAATTTCACGAAAATTCACTGGGTCTGGACAAAAGCGATTTTTGATGCCGACGATCATGAGAATCGATTGGTTTCAAATAATGAATTTTTTCCCGATGAACAGGAAACGAATCCGCTTCTTTTTGCAATGGGTCGACAAGGTAGCGAACAAATGAATTTTTTAATTGAGCTCGATAGCGTCACGAAAGAAGAGTTTATTATGCCCAGTGCAACAGGTTTGCTAGGCCGCATTCAAAGGGATGTCTTTATTTCAAGAAAACCAATTAAAGAGCCTAGATTTGAAGTAGATACAGATGATAGGTCTTTGCAAATCCATGTATGTCATGGAGTTATGCGAGAGGTAGAGATTTTGCACGACCAAATACTTGATGTATTACAAGGAAATAAAGAGTTGTCTCCATCCAATATTTTAGTTTTGGCTCCGGATATTGAAGCATACGCGCCTTATATTGGTTCGGTTTTTGGATCAGCTTTTGGGGATCGTCGTCTACCTTGGTATCTGAAAAATTTGTCGGCAGTTCACGGAAGCGCATTAATCGATACGTTTTTTTTGTTGCTCGATTTGCCTCTCCATAGATTCGAGGCCGATAAGATAGGCGAAATTCTTGAAGGAAATTCGTTAAGAAGTCGTTTCAAAATCTCTGATACTGACAAAGAAAAGATTCTTTCATGGATTAGAGATATTGGTATTTATTGGGAGTTTGATCAGCACGATATGGATGGACTTAATTCCTCAATGCTACATAAGTATACATGGCAGGCAGGCATTGATCGATTATTGTTGAGTTATGCTTATGGCAAGGATATTACATCATTACCTGGATTTTCGTCGGCTATAGAATTTGATCAAGAAGAGGCAACTCTTATTGGTCGCTTGAAAACAATTCTTGAGAAACTACTTTGCTTACGTCTGGATCTAAAAAATCCCCGCCGGCTAAATCATTGGATCGATCTTTCTAACAAAATTCTTGAGGATTTTTTCGAATTTGATAGCGAAATTGACGATCTCATTTTACTGCGCAAATCTCTCGAAGATCTTTTAAATATTTCGACGTCAGGTAATTCTCACACTGAACTGTCATTGGCAGTTTTTCGAGAGGCCCTTAGAAAAAAGATAAAACAACAGCCCGCAGCTCAACAAATCACCGGAGCTGTAATGTTTTCATCCTTATCACAAGGAAATATAGTACCGGCTCAAGTGATATATATCCTCGGTCTTAATCAACATTCCTTTCCTCGTACAGAAAGTAGGTATATTTTTGATCATATAAAGATGCATCCACGGATCGGAGACAGGCGACTGCGAGATGAGGATAGCCATGCTTTTTTAGAAGCAATTTTGTCCGCTCGCCATAGGCTCTATCTAAGTTATATCGGTAGAGATATTAATGATGAAACTGAATATTTGCCTTCCGCATTGTTATCCGCATTAATTGACTATATTGATGAAAACTGCAAAGAAACTAATGAGGTTTTAGTTAGCACGACTATAACTACAAATCATCCATTGCATCCTTTCAGCGTTGATTATTTCAATGAACGTTTTGAAAATCTTTTCAGTTATTCTAATGATTTAGTACCTCCCACAAAGATAGATCCGGTACCAATTCGACCGCTACTTAAACAAGCTTTGCCTCCGATTTCCGATGGATATATATCACTAGAAAGACTAAATCGATTTTTTTTTAATCCATCAAGGATGCTAATCAAAGATCGTATAGGAGTTCATTTGGAGAGACCTAAGGGTTTTGAATCAAGTTTTGAACCGATAGTTGTCGAGAGATCTACGCGCCGTAGTGTGGCCGAGTTTGTTGTTCATGCAAGGCTCAATGGTGAGAGCTATGAGTCCGTTTTTAATAGATTGCAGATCAATGGGAAAATGCCAGTGGGGATTTCCGCAGAGCTACTTTTAGATGATGTTTGGTTAGAGACGACATCGCTTGTATCAGAATTAAGCTCACTGGGAACAGATCTTTTTACGAAAAATAAAAAAATAGAGATCAATATTGGTGGTATGCAGTTAAACGACATCATTCCTAATTTTGGTGATGATGAACTGATTAGGTACACCATCACAGATGCAACGGAAGCTTTCTTTCCTATTAGATTATTAGAGTTTTGGATTTTGCATTTAGTAGTAAATTCAATTACGGAGGGACTATCTATTACAACACGAATTTTTACACCAAAAAAAATTTTCAGATTTCCCCCAACTATGGATTCATTTGAATTATTAAAAGACTATGTTCTTCTGTATAGAGAAGGAATGCACAGAATTTTAAGATTTTTCCCACGTACATCTTGGGCATATGCGAAATCGCATACTGCTCCCTTATCTTCGGCTAAAGCGGTGTGGCATGGATCACAAAAATATCCTGGCGAACAAAAAGATATTTATTTTGCTCTTGCTTTCCGAGATAACCTAGATTCTGCTCTTAATGAAGAATTCGAATTGGTAGCAAAGAGAATATTTGAGCCTCTAATAGAGCATCTTGTAAAGGAAGAAAAATATTGACCTCAAATTCTTTAGATATTTTGACCGTACCACTTGAGGGGATGATCTTAATTGAAGCATCAGCTGGAACTGGGAAGACCTACGCTATCACTTCACTTTACATTCGACTGCTATTAGAACGCAATCTATCTGTCAAAAATATTCTAGTAGTAACCTACACTCGGGCTGCTACCCATGATTTAAGGAAACGAATTCGCCAAAAAGTTCAAAGCACTCTTCGAGCGTTAGAGGATAAATCTAACATGACAGACAGTTGGCTGAGTGAATTTTTACGTGATCCTCTTGCTGTTGATCAGGCGCATAGAAATTTACGAAGAGCGTTATTGGAATTTGATCAAGCTGCAATTTTTACGATGCATGGTTTTTGTCAGCAAGTTTTGTCGGAAACTTCTTTTGAAACTGGCCAAACGTTTTTTAGTGAACTTATACCGGATGAAACTGAGTTACTCGAAGAAGTGGTTAACGATTTTTGGAGAAAAGAAATCTATTCAGCATCCAGACTTTGGGTTAGTTGGTTGCAATATAAAAAAATTTTAAGACCGCGCGATTTACAACAAATTGTACGAAACATTCTAGGCAAACCCTATCTTAACTTTGTGATCCAAGATAACAAAAAAAATGAACAATATTGTGATCAAGTTAAGAACTACAGTGTAGAACAGCTCGAAGAGAATGTGAATCTGATTTTCAGAAAACTTGCTTCGATCTGGAAAGATTCAAAAGACCTGATAGCAGAGGTGCTTATATCGGATAGAAAATTAAATCGAGTGAGATATCCGAAAAGCAGTATTCCTAAGTGGATAGATGACATGGATCTTTTATTAGAGAGTAGAAAAATCAACTACAATTTTTGGAAAAAACTCGTTTTTTTCAAAAAGTTTTGTTCATCGTTTCAGGCGAGTGGCCAGGCTACGACGGGAGGAGGTAGCCCACCGAAACATATATTTTTTGATGTATGTGATGAGCTAAACGAATCTCTAGCACAGCTAGAGTCTGGTTATCAGGAAAAATTTATAATTTGGAAAGGTAATCTACTTAAATTTGTAAATCAGAAAATTAGGGAGCGAAAATCTAGACTTCAAGTTAAATCGTATGATGATTTGTTGCTCGACTTACAGTATGCCCTTCAGAGTCAAACTGGAGCTCAATTAATAGAAAAATTTCAGCGCGAATATGTAGCTATTTTGATTGATGAGTTTCAAGATACTGATCCGGTCCAGTTAAACATATTTCGTTCGATGCATCATGAATCTAGGAACCCCTTTTTTATGGTTGGTGATCCTAAGCAAGCAATATATTCTTTTCGAGGGGCTGATATTTTTTCCTATTTAACAGCCCACGAGATTGTGGACGCCAAATACACTCTTATGAAAAATTATAGATCTGTCACTGGTTTAGTGAATGCTGTGAATTTGCTTTTTACCAAGATTGACAAGGTAGATTCATTCTTTTTTAAAGAAATTGAGTTTTCGGAAGTGTCTTCGTTGGGGACAATTCCAGAATATAGCATTAATGCGAAGATTAGCCCGCCGATGGTAATTTGGCCAATTAGAGGAAAAGAGCAGAAAAAAGATTTGTCTAAAGAGCAAGCCAGAGATGATTGTGCGAAAGCTGTAGGTGCAGAAGTGGTAAGAATATTAAATGGTAACGCAACTCTAGGTGACAGATTAGTGGGACCCGATGATATCGCAATATTAGTTCGAACTCATTATGAAGGTGAATTGGTTGAAAACACGTTAGAAAGGATTGGAATACCATGTATGCGAAATCTGCAAAAAAGTGTTTATCAGACTGATGAGGTGACAGAATTACAAAGTGTCCTTATGGCTATAGAAAAGCCTAGAAATCTGAGTTTAATCAAGACCGCATTGTTAACAAGTTTTTATGATTACGATGTGCAGGATATATCTAATTGGTCTGAAATGAACCAGTTTTCACATGCAATTACAGATGAGTTCCAGCGTTATCGGGACAGTTGGAGCAAAAATGGTTTAATGCGAATGTTCCGCGAATTTGCTTCTGCAAACAATATCTTTCAGCGGTTGCTGTCTCTAAAAAATGGTGATCGAAAATTGACCAACATATTTCATCTTGTCGAATTGATTGAGGCGCGTTTTGGTACAAAACATGATCTTCACTTGGTGATCATATGGCTATCAAAAAAATTAAAAGATTCAACAACGGAAGACAAAGAAGCTCTCATTCGTTTAGAGAGTGACTGTGAACGCGTAAAGATAATGACACTCCATACCAGTAAAGGTTTGCAATTTCCAATAGTTTTTCTTCCATTTTCGTGGGAAGGAGAATTTCAGCATTCCCACATCGATACTGTCTTATTTCATGATGCTCAAAAATCGAATGCGTTGACGGTGGATTTTGGGTCGCAGAGCAAGAATTTCGAAAAAAATAGGTTACGCGCTAGTGAAGAACAATTAGCTGAGAATTTAAGATTGTTATATGTAGGGCTTACGCGAGCTGAAAGTCGATGTTATTTCACTTGGGGCCCAGTCAAAGGTGCAGATACCTCTGCTCTAGCATGGCTTTTTCATCGCCCTCAGGGAATGCCGATCGACGGAGGCAGAATCAATCACCTCAAAGAGCAGTTTCCAAAGTTGATTGAGGAAGATTATTTAGAAAATTTAAATAGTTTTGCGCAACAAGCGCCAAAATCCATCATGGTGGAAAAAATGCCAATTTTAACTGATGACTTAGTTTACGATAAGTATCCGATTCCAGAATTAGCTGCGCGCAAAATTGATAGGCAAATTAAACAAGCTTGGTCACTTGCTAGCTTCAGCAGCTTAACAGCTGGTCGGAACATAAACGTTCCAGATTATGACGCAACAGGTACATTGTTTCCGGCATCAGATAAGAACAGTAGAAAAGATATTTTTTCATTTCCAAAGGGCATGCGATCTGGAATTTGCATCCATAAAATATTCGAAGAAATAGATTTTTCAGAAAGAAACGCAGAAATCAGAAAGGCTACAGTTGAAGCAGCGTTACGGCTTTACGGATTTAAATCAAGTTGGTTAGAAGTGATAAACAACATGCTCCTAAGAGTTTTGGATACGCCTCTTGATTTATCCGGCTCGATGTTTTTGAAAAGTATAGATAACTCACGTCGCATTGATGAAATGGCTTTCTTTTATCCTATAACAGAATTTCGATCGATAGCTATTCTTTCGATTTTGAAGAAACACCGATTTTTCGAAAATAGGAAATCAACAGACTTGATGAAAGAAATCAGCTTTGATGCTATCCCGGGTTTTATGAACGGTTATATCGATCTCATATTTGAAAGCAAAGGAAAATTCTGGATTGTCGACTATAAATCAAATCATTTAGGTGACGGATTGAATAGTTATCGGCTAGAAAAATTAAGTTCGGTAATGATTGAAGAGCAATATTTTTTGCAGTATCTAATTTATGTATTAGCTCTGCATCGATTTTTATCTCAGAAATTAAGTGGTTACCAATACGACAAACATTTTGGCGGTGTGTATTATCTTTTTGTAAGAGGTATTGATCCAAATTATCCTGGAAACGGAGTATTTTTTGATCGCCCATCACATACCCTGATTGAGGATTTGAATAACCTTATAGGCGGCAAATAATTTTCATGATGAAGCAAATAGATATGGCATGGAATCAAGGCTTACTTAGTGATATCGCTTTTCATTTTGGTGCGCTAATGTCGCGACTAGAGCCTAATGCTACTCAAGAATTAGTTCTCGCAGCTACCTTGGTTACAGAGAATTCTGTCCTAGGAAAGACATGTCTTGATTTAAACCAGGTCGCAGATACTTTAATTTTTGGGGAGATTAAGAATGTCTCGTTTATGGCCCCTAGTATAAATGATTGGCTTGTAGCGTTACAGCAGTCGAGCTTGGTTGGACCTTATGAGATGGAGCGACCCTTGGTATTGGAAGACGATAACCGTCTGTATTTGTATCGTTATAGAGATTTAGAAAAAAGGTTGGCTGCTAGTATCAAAAACAGATGTGAAATGGAAGATTTTCTAATCGACATCAATCAAATAAACCATGTCCTATCACAAATATTTCCACATAACGATGATGATCCAGAGCAGAGGGAGGCCGCGATTCAGGCGATCCGTAAACCCTTAACTATTATTACTGGTCGCCCAGGTACCGGCAAGACTTCTACGGCGGTATATATTTTGGCGCTGTTGAAAGCTTTAGATTTGGTAGAGCCAGGTCGGATAGCACTTTCTGCTCCAACTGGGAAGGCTGCGATGCGATTACGAGAATCAGTGCGTGGAGTTTCTAGTAATATTTTGGGTGAGGGTGATTGGATGTCGATAGAGGCTATGACTTTACATCGGTTGCTCGGACATCAGCGTAATAGCGCTCGCTCCTTTTATGGTAGCCATAGACAAGTTCCCTATGATGTTGTAGTGATTGATGAGGCTTCAATGGGTAGTCTGTCCTTGATAACCCATTTGTTTGAATCTCTTATGCCAACGTGTCGTTTAATTCTTTTGGGGGATCATAACCAGTTATCTTCTGTAGGTGCTGGAACTGTATTTAAAGATATATGTGATACTGCTCGGTTTAAACCGCTATCAGATTCCCTAATTGAATTAGAGAAAAGTTGGAGATTTTCAAAAGCGAGCCATATCGGGCGTTTTGCTACTGCAGTAACTAACTCTGATGCGAAAACTGTTCTTCAAATACTTGCTGATCATACACAATCCGAGGTCACCTTTAGGGAATACAAATCAGCTGAAGAGCTAGAAAAATTAATTGAACAACGATGCTTGAATAGTTTTTCTGATCGTATAGATATGGCTATCCGCTGTGCCTCACCTCCTGAAATGTTTGAAGCGTTTTCTGAAATTCAATTATTGGGTGTTCAAAGAAGAGGAATTGGTGGGGTCGATTCGCTGAACCAAATTGTAACGAAACAGCTGTTTTTAAGGGGCTTAATACCTAAAGATAAATCGTTTTATCCGGGCCAACCCATCTTGATTACGCAGAATAATTATGACCTAGGACTATTTAATGGTGATATCGGAGTTGTGTTAAAGGATGCGAATAGCGGTTTTCTGAAAACGATTTTTCCTAGAACCGATACTAGTTGGTTTCCTATTAAAAACGAATTACTTCCCCCTTATGAACAAATGTATGCTATGACAGTGCATAAGTCTCAAGGTTCGGAATTTGCACGAGTCATAATTGTATTGCCACTTGCCTCATCTCCTGTACTTTCTCGCGAGCTTCTCTACACCGCTATCACTCGAGCAACAAGGCATGTTGAAATTTGGGGCAGCAAGCCTCACCTATGCTCTGTAACCGATCTTGATAGTATCGATCAATCGCATTATCAGAATCATCTTTTTAATTAATTTTTACTATTAGATACCCTATTTTTTTAAGTCTTAGGTGAGGGTGGGGGTCAGCGAACAGAGCATTAGCTTCAAAAAATTTTTTTGGTTTTGCCTTTCAACACAAAACCTAGACAAGGCACTTTTCTCATAATACTGGTTTTGTTGCTTCAATCGTGGTTTCCTCCCGTTACTAAAGGCATATTGGGAAATCTTTTCTGTAGGCGTTTTAGCGGTTGAGAAAACTTGCTCAGTCAGCGACAAAAAAAGTAAGTAATTCGATTAGATCTAGATTACAGATTTCTAATGGACCAACAATGTTGTCGGTTTCTAAGGCAATTTTCGAGTTGATACCGAATTTGTTTTCGTAACTAGTGATAGAAAAATACCCACGCTAACGATGACAGTTATTCCCGCCCATGCCCACGCATCAGGTAGATCACCAAAAAACCAGTACCCTAGAATCGCTTGCATGATTATCTCTGTATAGAGATAGGGTGCTAAAAGTGAGGCTTCCGCAAATTCAAATGAACGAATCAGGAGCAGATGCCCCATTGCTCCTGTCAATGCCATGGTCACCATTAGAACAAAGTCAGTATATGTTGGTGTTATCCAAAAAAAGGGTACAAGCAAGGTCATGACCACAAAGCCTCCTACAGACTGATATGATAGTGTAACCAACGGCAGGGCTTGACCTGCTAAGAAGCGAGTCGAAAGAATGTAAAGAGCGAAAAAAGCAGCCGCTGCAAGAGCTAGCAGAGAAGCCCAGTGAAATCCATCTAAACCGGGACGTACAATCATTATGACGCCAATTAAGCCTACACCAGATGCTAACCATCGATTGTTCGGGATTTTTTCTTTTAGAAATAGAGCGGACAGACCTACCAAAATAACCGCATCAAAGAATATGATCGCTATCGCGTTTGCTAAGGGGATGAACTTTATTGACCCCCAAAAACAGGCAGTGCACGCCAAAAGAAGCAACCCTCGCGTTGTTTGTAATACTGGTTTTTCCGTGATGAAAGCCTTCGATCCATGTCGCCATAGAGCAAAAGGTGCGATAACCGCGAAGTGGAAAAAAAACCTTGCCCAAACAAGTTGCATTATCGAGTATTGGTCGCTCAGTGATTTAGCAATTGCATCCATAAAAGGAACAATTAACATTGCTAAAATAAGCAAGACAATACCTACCATTTGTTTTTTTTGTGTCGAAGAGAGGTCCATGGGTGTATGATTTCCCATCATCACGTTCGGTTTACAGATGCTCTCTGGTAGTGAAGCTACTCAAGTTAGCTCTTAAACCATTCCAGAGAATAATGTTTGCAAGTTAAGTCACACAAATAGAGATTAGATCAAGCATTTAGACTTCGCGCAGATTAGGTACTTCATCACTAAGCTTATAACGTTTTTGCCATTTTTTATCTGCGCAATAGATCCTATAAACTAACTCCATGGTGTGTAAAGCTTCTTCCGCAGATCCATTTGTGATTTTCTTATTATTTACAATGGCTTCAGCAAATTCTTCTATCTCACGTTCCCAAGATGGATCACTGATATAACGCTTTGTGATCTCCATAGGGCTGCCGGAATCTTGCTCTGATCGGTGGATAATTGTAATAGTTTCAGCGCCATAACTGCGTGTTCCTGTTAATAATCCAGCTAGAACGATGGCACCTTTTTCGAGAGTAATTTCGAGATTGAAACGGTGCTGCCATTGAGTTGCAGAGGAGTGTAGCATCGCGACAATACCATCTTCTGTTCGCATAATGGCGTACGCGTTGTCTTCGACGTCATGATTCCAGTAGTTGTTCGACACAAAACTGGATACTTCAGTAAACTCACCTGCAAAAAGCCTCATGAGGTCGACCATGTGAATACCTTGATCCAGAAGAATTCCGCCACCAGCTATTGACCGCTGAGTTCTCCATTCTGATGCGAAGTTAATTATGGCAGACTTACCATAAACACCTCTTAAATTTACTACTTTTCCAAGATTACCGCTTTGAACGATTTGAAAAGCTTCGACTACTGAATCGTGATAACGGTGGTTAAAGCCATATTTTAATTGTAAGTCTGGGTGTTTTTTTTTGCATTGAATTACTTGTGCGATATCATTCAAATTTTGGCCGGGTGGTTTTTCGCAAAAGACATGAAGTCCACGATCTAAGCCCGCAATCGTAGCAGCCGATGCGACATCATTGCTGAGACATACAAATAGGACATCGAGTTCTTCTTTGAGTAGTTCTTCATAGTCCACAAAAGATTTAATTCCAGACTCCGCTAACGCAGATTCTTCAAACTTTCGGTCGGAGACAGCAATAGTTTTGAAAATCGAAGTTTTGTCGACATATTTTCTGCGTAATTGACCGACGACACCATATCCTGCAAAACCGACGCGAAGCTTTTTCATTATAGTGGTGCGATGCGATTGTGTTAATTTTCTTGGTTGAATCTACTGTGGACAGCTATTTATGCCCACTAATCACAGCATGTAAGGGTTTTGTCTTCTCAAAATTTTCTTTCTGTTCGGCGCTTGCTTCTTTTTGATTTTGTTGTTTCCATTCATTAAAAGGCATGCCGTATACCATCTCGCGCGCTGTGTCGTAGTCTAAGTCGATACTATTTTCATTAGCGCTAGCATGAAGCCATTTCGAAAGACAGTTTCTACAGAAACCTGCAAGATTCATTAAGTCTATATTTTGTACGTCATTGCGATGCTGCAGATGTTTTGCAAGGCTCCTAAAAGCCGCAGCTTCGATTTTTGTGCGCGCATCTATTTCCATGATATTTTCCTTTACTTAGTGTTGCCCATCTAACGGTCAAATGATTCTTTTTGAGAGGCTAGACTCAGAGGAACGAGAAACTTAAGTGGATCAGGTGTTATTTTTTCACGAGCATGTTCTAAGGTATGGCTACCTGCGTAACTTACAGAGGATCGAAGATGCCCACGAATTCTATGCAGAATATCAGTGACACTTCCTTTGTATGGAACTTGTATTTCTTGGCCTTCCGCTGGAGTGTCTAGTATTTCTTGTTCAGATTCATTTCCAGATGTTTCATACAGAGATTGTAGTACTGCCTCTGGCGAAGTCATGCCCCTGTAGATTTTCTTCTTAGTATGTGTCGCAGGATCAACTATTACTTTTCCAGGCGCCTCATCTGTGCCGGATAAAGCGCTGCCCAACATAACGGAATCAGCACCACAAGCTAAAGCTAAAAATATGTCTTTATCGACCTGAATACCACCGTCTGCAATTATCGTAATTTGACCACCGACTGCACACCAGACTTCCCGAATAGCCTGTAATTGTGGAACTCCAGCTGCTGTTTCCAATCGTGTACGACAACCTCTTCCAGGGCCGACACCAACTTTCACACCATCCACGCCGAGTTGCGCCATAAATTGGGCAGCTTCACCTGTGGCTACGTTTCCAGAAATTAGAGGTGTGTCAGGGAAGTACTTTTTAATCTGTTCCACACCCTGCTGAAGTACTTTTGAATGTCCGTGCGCAATATCCAAAAAAAAGCAGTCGACGCCAGAACTAAGCAATTCATCAGCCCTTTCTAGGTAGTCTCCGGTACATCCAATCGCTGCAGCTGCCAAGAGACGTCCTTTGGAATCTTTACTGGCATATGGTCTTTCGCGCAGAAAGCGCAGGTCTTTTCGGGTGATGAGACCTTGAATATTTCGTTTATCATTAATAAGCGGTAGACGCTCAATTCGTCCCTCAAACATGAGTCTATCAGCGTCATCAATACCAATGTCATATGGAGCGGTTTTGAGTTTCAGAAAAGGGGTCATAAAATCTTTCACTGACGAATTGTCGAATGCATCTTGCCATGGCATATCACGTCTTGTGAGGACACCAGCAAGTATGTTGCTCCCCGGCTCGGTCTCTACCAGGATTCCGTTTATGTTATGTTTTTTGCAAAAAGTCCGTGCCTCACCAATAGTAGCGCACAATGGCAAGCAAAGCGGGTTATCTATAATGGCACTATGACTACGTTTTACTTGCTTTACTATGTCAGCTTGTTTTTGAATTGATTGGCCTCGGTGAATTACCCCGAGACCTCCTTCGAGCGCCATTGTCTCCGCCATGCTGCCATTGGTGACACTGTCCATGTTTGAAGAGATTATAGGGAGTTCAAGGTTCACTCCAGCTACTAATGACGAGGTTAAAGAAATTTTAGACCTAGAGGTTGCGATTCCCTCTTGAGGCCGAAAAAGAAAATCATCAAATGTTTTTCCGATCCAGGCCGGATTCAAGGTGCATCGGTTCATTTTTTACCGTCGCTTTTGTACTGTCTATTTTCTTAGAAATTTATCGTTCTACGACGATAGTATCAAGATTTGCCTTTAACTAAGCGTATCATTAAGAAGTTATTTGAGTTCGATAAGTGTTTTTATCACAAATCTGTCTTGGTACCAACTCCATATATATAATCTAGCTAATTTTTTAGATACTATCTATAAGGATATATGAAGAACTGTAAGTCTTATTCGCCGAGATAATCCGATCCTACGTGCAATCTTGTATCAAAGTAAATAATCACAATGATGATTGCATATGGCCACCGTCCACAACGATTGTGGTACCGGTCATGTAAGAGGAAGCATCAGATGCCAGAAGTAATAGGCAGCCAGCAAGTTCCTCAGGTTGTCCTATTCGACGTTGAGGGATATTTTTAATAATGTTTTCACTTTGGTTTTCCGCAAAAAAATCTTCGTTCATTTCTGTCATAAAATAACCGGGAGCTATCGCATTCACTCGTATATTTTCTTTAGCCCATTCAAGAGCTAAGCTTTTAGTCAATTGAATGAGGCCCGCTTTGGATGCAGCATATGAGCTTACAGCTTTAGCTACTCGATAGCCCATGATTGAACTAATGTTGATGATCGTTCCCGGTTTGTTTTCTTTAATTAATCTTTGAGCTACTTGTTGAGCTACTAACCAAGCGCCCTTAAGATTGGTATCAATTACGCGGTCCCATTCAGATTCGTCGATTTCTGTAGCCAATAGAGTGTTTGCAACGCCTGCGTTGTTCACCAGAACATCTATCACCCCTAATTCATTTTCTAATTGGTCAAGGGCTGAGACAATTGTTTCTAGTTTAGTCACGTCCATCTCATGAAACGCAACTTCGAAGCCTAGACTTTTTAGTTCATCTGTAAATTGAGCCAGCCTATCCGTTCTTCGGGCGACGAGAGCAACTTTAGCGCCAGCTTCGACTAACGTTTTTGCAAAATGTCGACCAAGACCACTGGATGCACCTGTCACGAGCGCAGTGCGACCATTTAGGTTAAAAAGTGTTTTCATCTCGATTCTGTTCCCAATACATCAAAGAAACGACAGTTTAACCGAAACTAAACTGAAGGTTTGAATACAAGGAAGACTTTGATTATATTGCGCCTAAACTAAGATAAATTAGCCTGATTCTCGGTTCGAGACGTCAAGCTAGCCGATTTTAGGGTGGACTGATTCACCTTCGATAACTAGCAAGCCTAGAATAGACTAGATTTTTTTTGTTCTTTGGTAAGAGCAATCTCGCGACGTAGTCGATCAAGGTGTTCTTTTTTATAAACAGCACGTTTGGCCAATAACCATTATAAGTTAGCAATTTATTGCATATACGGAAGAGAAAGCTTAACACGGGCTAGATTCCTGTTCTTAAAGTGGTCTTTTTTGATTGCTCTACCTCTAATATTTCTAGATTATAAAAAATTGAATGTAATGTTCCGTAATAAAGAATTATTTCTCAAAATGACCAAAATAAAATTTCTAGAAGCAACTAAGTTAGTGAGAGAGTATAAAAGTAAAAATTTTGATTCTATTATTGATGATATTTTTGTCGCGCAAGGTGGTTTTGCTAAGCGTGCAGCGAGTCGTGATAACACTTGGCTGAAGCAAACAGGTCGGCGTTTTAAACCCTAGGGGATTTTATGTATGAATTTTTCTGATCGAGCGGAATTCAAAAAGGTTCCACTTTCTCGACGGTTTGGATTTAAGTGCAGATGGGCAGATTCTAATGAGTTCACCATGCCTAATACAGAGAATGTTGTTGCAGTAATGCTGCCTAAGCGAACTAGTGTTCAAATTTTTGGATCTAACATTGCTATAACGTAATTTCTGTCTGGCCGAAAGTGCTTGAAAACTAGAGTTCGTTCAATAACTCGTTGATAAATAAGTGATGAGGTGGAAAAATGGCCTGTGATACGGCTAAACTTAACGTAGACGTAATTAACTAAAGGTAAATCAAATAATATGAGCCTGCTAAGATCTTTCTTAATATCAAACGCACTCAAAGGACAAGGCAGATTGACAGATGCATATTTTTGGGCTGTTAGGGCGCACCGAAGAATTGTGAACGTTGCGCTATTAGCTTTTTCAATTTTTGGGATATCCGTGTGCGCGCTTGCAGATAGTGTTCCTGAGGCAGTTACTCAAGCGGTTGCTCAAATATTTTCTGATGTAGATCCTAGCAGTGTTAAGGCAAGTCCAATCCCGAATCTATTTGTGGTAGTGATTGGCACTAACGTGATTTATATCACTGATGATGGTCGCTACGCGATATCCGGCGATATGATTGAATTAGAATCTGGCAAGAATCTGGCAGAGGGAGTTCGAAGTAATATAAGAAAAAACATTGTGTCGGGTCTAGATAAATCTGGCTTAATAATTTATAGCCCAGCGCAAATTCGAACTACCATAACTGTCTTCACCGATATTACCTGTCCCTACTGTGTGCGTTTTCATCAAGAGATAGGTGACTTGCTCAAAGCTGGTATCAGAGTGCAGTATGCTGGTTTTCCAAGGGCAGGTATTCCATCTAAAGCTAATGACGCTTTGGTCTCAGTTTGGTGTTCGGATGATCCAGAGAAAGCTATGACTAATGCTAAAGCAGGTAATTATGTGGAAGAAAGAGTATGTGATACATCTATAGATAAACATTTAGAGATCGCGGAAAGAATTGGCATTCGTGGCACCCCAACGATAGTTTTGGAAAATGGAGAAATCATACCTGGTTTTGTGCCTGCAGAGGAGATTATTAGGGCGATTGATGTAGACTTGGATTAAGCGTTGCTAACCAATTTGTAGGTTCTGTGTGGGTTGAAATCAACGATTAAAATTATAGCGGTGTTAGATGTCTATATTACAGCAGGTCTAGGAGCCAGAGAATAAATAGCATGAATTTTGGAAATTTACTCCAAAGAGGTCTTATGCTTTGCGCGACCTTTTTTATTTCCTCGCTATCGGCTGATGATGTTTCGCATATGCCATTTTTTATGATACCAGATGCTCCGTATGCTTCAGATTTCAATTTACCTGATGAGACAGGCAAGATATGGAGCCTTTCAACATCAAAAGGAAAAGTAGTAGTAGTAAATTTTTGGGCCACCTGGTGTTTGCCATGTCGAAAAGAGTTGCCAAGTATGCGGATGTTGGCAGAAACACTCGATAGTGAAAATTTCCAGTTGTTAGCAATTAATGTTGGTGAAGATTTGTTAGATATTCAAAGTTTTATAGGGAAATTTGATCCACCATTAGATTTTCCGGTATTGTTGGATAAGAATATGAGAGTGGTTAGCGAGTGGGGGGTACGAGGTGTTCCGACAACTTACATCATCGATAAAAAAGGGCGATTGATAGAAATTGCAGAAGGTGAGGTCGATTTTGCCCAAAAAAAAATGGTGCAAAAACTCAACCGCTTCATTGTCGACGATTCTCAAGATTAAATTGTAGAAAATAATATATTCATGAGAACGCTAAGGTTTTTGGTGCCAATTTCAATTTTTTTGGTATTGATTGCTTTTTTGACTGTTGGTTTGAATCTTGATCCAAGAGAGGTGCCTTCCCCGTTAATCAATCGATCGGCGCCAGATTTTCAATTGCCAGATCTATTGAAAAGTGGTTCGGAATTTTCTAGCAGTGACGTCCAGGGAGAAGTATGGTTGTTCAATGTTTGGGCTTCTTGGTGTGTTGCCTGTCGTGATGAGCACAAGCATTTACAGGCTTTGGAGAGCAAAAAGCTTGTGCAATTGATTGGTCTCAATTACAAAGATAAAGCTGAAGACGCTATTCTTTGGTTGAATACGTTTGGTAACCCATATTCCAGAATAGCTGTTGATCTAGTAGGTGATGTAGCTATTGATTGGGGTGTTTACGGCGTCCCAGAAACCTTTGTGATTGATTCCGACGGAATGATCCGCTACAAGCATATTGGTCCAATCAACCAAAATGTGTTGGACAATGAAATTTTACCGCTCCTACGTCGTATTCGTTTAAAAGCTTCCGGTTGAATTAGAACGCAAAACTCGTTAGACGATCTTCCTGAGATCATATTCAAGGATCCCTTCTGCGCCATGTTGGCGCAATTTTGGGATGAGGTCACGTATGAGATTACTATCGACGACGGTTTCAAGTGCCACCCAGCCTTTATCTGACAATTGACTTATTGTGGGCGAATGTAAGCTCGGGAGTTGGGCGATGATTGCTGCCAGATTTTTCTCAGGAGCGTTCATTTTTAGTGCTACTTTTTCTCGCGCCCGCAATGAAGCTTGAAGAAGTAATGCTATTTGTTCAATTTTGTCACTTTTCCAGGGATCAGATAGAGCCTCTTTATTGGTGATTAAGCGCGTATGTGTTTCTAGCAAATCACATATAATGCGTAAACCGTTGGCGCGAATAGTATTGCCTGTCTCAGTGATTTCCACCACCGCATCAACTAGCCCTTGTACAGCCTTAGCTTCTGTGGCTCCCCATGAGAATTCTACCTCGCAATGGATATTTCGTTCGCTAAGATATCGACGGGTAAATTGAACAAGTTCAGTTGCAATCTTTTTTCCGTTCAAGTCTTCAAGTGATTGAATAGGAGAGCTTTCTGGTACTACCAGAACCCATCTACAAGGCTGGTTGGAGGCTTTCGAATACACTAGATCGCAGACTTCTTCAACCTTAATTCCACTTTCGAGTATCCAGTCAAGGCCAGTAAGCCCCAAATCTAGGCTACCTTGCCCTACATAAATAGCCATTTCCTGAGAGCGTACTAAAGCGCATGAAATCTCAGGATCATTGATACTTGGGAAGTAATTACGTGATTGCGGACGAATTTCCCATCCAGCCTGTCGAAATAAACCAATAGTTGCCTCTTCCAAACTCCCCTTTGGTATTCCAAGATTTAATTGACGCATAGTTTAAGGACCCTTAGGAGATGCAAGCTCCGAATAATAGTTGGATTTGAAGCCAATTATCGCACAGACGCGCAGTTAGAAACGCCCTACTACATTCATGTCATTAACGAGTCTGCACAAAGTTTCCTATTAGAGGATCTGCAGTGCGACGTGCAGCGTGGCAAAAAAGTCGTTTAGCATTGTAATGCATATAAATTATATTGTTTATTATTTTATTGGTAGTTTGTTCTGTTTCCCAAGCCTTCTATGAATGGCGCTTTTTAGTGTTCAAGTACGAACTGAAGCCCTCTAAACACGATGTCTATCTTTTCCATCTAGTTGCTAATTCATTCACGTAAACAGTTGATCTGAAAGTGGGAAATAATATCTCGTGTTGATCAAATTAGGTCGATGTAAGACCATTTTATTCACATATTGGTATTGGTTAGGCTAATTTGTGTAATTATATGGAGTGGATCATTGTCGCGAGGTTAACTTATTCTTAACTAATTGATTATAATGGAAAAAAAAGTTGCTCAAGAAATAAGCAAATCAAAGAAAACTCGAGAATACTATGCTATCCCAATGATTACCGATCACTTATTCACAGAGTTATCCACAACAAACTGTGGGCAACTCTGAAGTCCTTTTTTTCTCAATACCTTACCAAAGTTCGTTATGAAATGACTCGCGCCTTTCTCTCTAAATTAGGATCTAATAATTCTTGAAAAAACAAACAAAAGAAACTCATCAAATTGTGGTGGAAGTCGCATTACCGGTACCTCTTAGGAGGACATTCGATTATCGGTTATCTGACGATCAATGCCGAGTTAGGCCTGGATTTAGGGTCGAAGTTGAGCTTCAGAAGCGCCGGATGATCGGCGTGGTGGTAAAAGTGGGATTGAATTCGAATGTTCCATCGCACAGGCTCAAAGCAGTGAGTACCGTAATCGATCAAGAGCCGACTATTTCACCTAAGTTTTTGAGATTCCTCATATGGGTATCTCAGTATTACCATTATCCACTGGGTGAGGTCATTCAGTCAGCATTACCGAGCGTCATTCGCAAAAATCAGTTGATGCAGCCAAGGTTGCCTGCACGCTATTTTTTGACACCCTTCGGCCAGGCGGCTTTGGCGGAGTTATCCAAGCGCGCAAAAGTCCAACAAGAAATACTATCTGTCTTGAAAGAGGTTGGTAATGAGGGTTTATTGGCTTGTAAAATGAATGGATTGTTTGTTAGAGCCCCAACTGCAACTTTAAGTTTGTTGCAAAAGAGACGTTGGATTTGTACTGAGTCCAGAGTTGAAGATTATTTGTTACAGGGTTTTCAACAACGGACGCCCAGTCTCAATCCATGGCAAATTAAAGCTATTAAGCAAATCAAGTCTAATTTCTTCACCTATGCACCATTTCTTTTGCAAGGTGTTACTGGCAGTGGGAAAACGGAAATTTACCTAAGAATAGCGTCTAGTATATTGAAGTCTGGCTATCAAGTTCTTGTTTTAGTGCCGGAAATTGCTTTAACTCCGCAACTTTTGGATCGTTTTCAGCATGGTATCGATGGAAAAATAGCAGTAATGCATTCGGGCCTTACCGATCGTGATCGTCATATTGCTTGGTGGTCAGCCAAGCAAGGGCTTGCTGATGTTATTATTGGTACACGTTCTGCAGTGTTTGCGCCATTGGCACGGCCTGGCTTATACATAATCGATGAAGAGCACGATCTCTCTTATAAGCAACAAGATGGATTTCGTTATCACGCGAGAGATTTGATCGTCAAACGAGCTCACCAGGATGGAGTTCCTGTGGTCTTAGGTTCAGCGACTCCATCGTTTGAGTCGATAGACAATGTTCACCGAAAGCGTTATCACCACCTGCAACTTCAGGGACGAGCTGGGGGCGCAATTCTGCCGTCTTTCCAACTATTGGATCTAACTCGACTACCTACAAGATTTGGTATCACAGCACCGGTAATTCATGCATTGCAGGAACGGTTGGATCGGCAGGAGCAGAGTATTGTTTACGTAAACCGTCGTGGGTTTGCTCCAGTCTATATGTGTGTAGCATGTAGCTGGCAAGCTCGATGCACTAGGTGTGAGATTCGATTGACTCTACACAAGACTACTCGACACCTGCTTTGCCACCATTGTGGGCAGTCACGTACCTTACCGAAAAATTGTCCAGATTGCGGCCATACTAATTTGCATCCAGTCGGGGAAGGCACGCAGAGAATCGAAGACGCGCTAAAAGAGGAGCTTCCGACCGCTCGAATCATGAGATTTGATAGCGACGCTATCAATTCCTCAATTCAATTTGAAACTATCCTCTCGCAGGTGAGGGAGGGAGAGGTGGATGTACTTGTCGGCACCCAACTTTTGGGAAAAGGTCATGATTTTCCGGCAGTTACTTTGGTGTGTATTTTAAATGCTGATAGCGGCCTCTACAGCATTGACTTTAGGTCTACAGAGAGGTTGTATCAACAGTTGACCCAGGTGGCGGGAAGAGCTGGCCGTGCTGAAAAACCAGGTCAAGTTCTAGTTCAAACAAGATATCCTGATGATGCTTCCTTTATAAAACTCTCGAAGAATGATTTTGATGGTTTTGTGAAGTCCGAATTGTCACAGCGGCGTTTAGCCGAATGCCCCCCATTTAAAAGATTCGCACTATTGCGCGCCGATTCCGCTATTCGGGATGCTTCCCTGAAATTTGTTTCTGCCGCCGCCGCCTCTGGTCGGCGCAAACTAAAGGCCCTAAATGAAGCGACTGTACAAATATTTGATCCGGTGCCATCACCAATGGAGCGTAAAGCCGGACGTTATCGTGCTCAGTTGCTTGTGACGAGTGTATCGCAAGGCTCATTACATGATTTCCTTGATCAATGGATAGAAGACATAGAGAAGCTCAAAGAGAGGCGCTTATCACGTTGGTCGCTAGATGTAGACCCGATGGAGATGTACTAAATTTATCGGCCAGATTATTTTCACTTGCTGTTATTGACCTAGTTTTTTAAAAGATTCTATTGTATCTCTAAAAAACATTGCCGAACATGAAGGTGTTCCCCTAAGATGTGAGCATATGAGCTAATATGCAGGTTGAACTCTTATGCAAATTCTTACTAATATGGGAAGCGATGGAATATAGTTTTGCAGGAATATTCATAATTCCCATGATCAACTAATCTGGTTAATAACAATCTCATGGCAAAAACGATTGATGCTTCGGCTGTTTTGGCAATAACCTTTGGCGGACATGACACCTCAGCAGCTTTGATGATAGGGGATAAGCTTGTTGCGGCATGTGCACAAGAGAGATATACATTGGATAAGCATAGCCGTCGATTTCCTATTGATGCAATTAACGATTGTTTATCAATAGGTGGAGTAAATATTACGGATCTTGACCAAATAGCTTTTTGTGATGATACAAAATATTTGGTTCGAGAGCGTTATCTTAGGCCCGCTCTTGAAGACAATGAGCGACTCAACTTTATGTCGAACGATATTGAAAAAATTCGAGAAACATTATTGATTGAAGACAGGATACGCGATGAGACTGGTTTCATGGGAGAGATTAGACAATATCGACATCACCTTTGTCATCTTGCGAGCGCATATTACCCAAGTGGTTTTAATGAAGCCTTGCTAGTTAGTTATGACGGTATGGGAGAGTGGGAAACTGGCCTGTTTGGAATTGGAAAAGACGGCGAGATCAATGTACAGGAAAAACAAGTTTGCTTTCCTCACTCTTTGGGATTGGTTTACTCGGCGATCACTTTTTATCTTGGCTGGCGCCACCATTGCGATGAAGGAATAATTATGGGATTGGCGCCATATGGTGATCCAAAAGCTAATATTCCTAAATCAAGTCGAACTTATATTGGATTAATGGAAGAAATTATTGTTGAAACCGGAGATTTTGATTATGAGGTTGATCAACGTTGGTTTGCTTATTATCGTGAACGAAATAAGTGGGTCAGTGATGAATTCATAGATTTGATGGGACCGAAACGCGGATCAAATGCAACAATAGATCCTCACCATACGAATTTAGCTGCCGCGTTGCAGATGAGATTAGAGACCGTGGTTCTTAATCAGTTAAAGAGCGCTAGAAAACGATTTGACATCCCGCGTCTTGCTATGGCGGGTGGTGTTGCTTTGAATTGCTCGATGAATGGAAAGATTGAATCAAGTGGCCTGTTCGACGAAATATTTGTTCAGCCGGGCAGTGGAGATGATGGAACGGCGATCGGTGGCTGCTATCTAGCCCGCAAAACGTTCAACAGTAGTATCAAGCCAGTTCGTATGAACGATTACTACAAAGGTTATCGTCCGAAAGAAAATGAGATTGATGAAATTGCAAATAGTTCTGATTTAGCGTATACGAGACCCAATGACTTTTATGCACTGATCGCAGATCGACTTGCATCAGGAAAAATTATCGCTTGGTATCAAGGAGGCGCAGAGTTTGGCCCACGTGCACTCGGAAACCGCAGCATTCTTGCTAAACCATATCCTGAGTCAATGAAAGATTTTATAAATGAGAGGGTAAAGTTTCGAGAATACTTTCGTCCATTTGCGGGCGCTATATTATCTGAACATCTTTCGGATTATTGTAATATTTCGCAATTAAGCCCACACATGTTGATCGCCTGTAAGATTTATGAAAAGAGTCAAAAAGAGATTGCTGCTGTTGTGCATGTAGACGGAACTTGTCGGATCCAAACGGTTAGTGAAAGTGACAACTTTCGATTCAGGAAAATCATAGAAGCGTTCTACCAATTAACCGGTGTTCCAGTCATTTTAAATACATCTTTTAATGTTAAGGGGCAGCCGATTGTAAATACGCCTCAGCAAGCGATTGATACTTTTAGGAAAACAAATTTAGATTGTTTAGCACTTGGTGATCTGTTTTTTGAGAAATAGGGGGGATTTGTGTAGTGGTTCAATTTAGAATAACTTTTTTATTTTTTTAACAACAACGTTTGTAATAAAAATAATTAGCAATGTCTTTGAGTATAAGGAAATAGTGGCGCTAAAATATTTGGTTTATTGATTCGAAATATGAGCATGGATAAGTCGTTGGAAAAAAGAACCAGAAAGGTGTTTCATGAGATTCACCTAGATCATTTGTCGGACCCGGATGTTCGAGAACGTCACTCGAAAGTGGTTGATCCAGAAATAATGAGTCTACCTAATGATTATTTTTCTGGCTTGACATGTGGAGATCTGGGATGTGGGTCTGCGGTACATGGCACGGTCAACCTTTTGTCTCTCGGTGCTGCTCATGTTTGTGCCCTAGATTTAGATGATTCATTTATAAAATCAGCGAAAAAACGACTCGAAGATAATCTCGATTTTGAAGGGCGATGGACTCTCGATATTGGGTCTTTATTAGAGTTGCCATACGAAAACGAAAGATTTGATTTTATCCTTTGTGCAGGTGTGATCCATCATGTCTCCGATGATCATCGTGCGATAGATGAGATCTATCGAGTTCTAAAACAGGGTGGCAAGGCATATTTATCTGTTACGGGCGGGACAGGACTTTTAAATCGTTTTTGGATGGATATTGCACGCGACGAATATTTTACAAGCGAGGAAATGCAGAAAATCATCCGAGAGGGCAGACTGGAGGAATGGCTAAAATTTCAGTTGACTGATTTGCGAGAAAATATCGAAATAGATGATGATGATGACTCTTATCAATCATCTATATTATTTATCGAAAGCTTAATTCGTTTGATTGATAACGATTTAGTGTTAAGTATTAGGGATGTGCTAGAAGCGCCTAAGTATAAAACTTATACTGAAACTCAATGGTTGACACTCCTTAGTGATTGCGGTTTTAAGGAGGCCTACAGATTTTTTAAGAAGCCGAAATATAAGAATATAAGAAAAGTTTTTGCTCCCCTGTACCATGATTACAAGAATCCATTAGCACGGGTTCTCTATGGAGATGGTTCGATGAATGTAATTGTTACCAAATAGAATAAATACAAAAGAGAAGGAAGTACTTTATAGGCTGTTAAACACGAACAATGATTACTCATCATTAAGGATGGTGTTCTTAAATAGATTTTTTACCTCAAAAAACGAATCCGATGATTGTGCTTTAGGAATGATCAAGTTGACTGATGTATTTTTCGGAGCTTAATTCTACTAGTCGACTTATCGTGCGCTGAAATTTTTCGGTTAGGCGTGTCCCAATATATAAAGATTCCGGTTGAGCCATGGCCGATATAATTACTTTGACTCGTCTCTCATATAGATTGTCAATTAACTCAATGAACCGTCTCGCTGCATCGTCTTGATCAGCTCCTAGAATAGGAACGTTTGATAAAAGCAATGTATGGTATCTATGTGATATGAACGAGTATTCGAGATTTGATAGTGGTCGGTTACACAAATTTTCAAAGTTAAACCATGCGACACTATCAGAGACAATGCATGCCTCAACTGTACGTCCTGATATGTTCACAGTCTTTGTGTCAAAGAAAATACCGTTAGTAAGATCATGAAACATAGTTTTAAAGTACTCATCGATCTTTGAATCATGAGGACTAAAATAAGCTTGCACACTTTTATTAGATAGTAGACGATAATCAGTATGACCGTCTAGGTGAAGTACGTTAGTTTTAGTCTCTAAAAACTTAATCGTAGGTAAAAATCTGTCTCGATTTATTCCTCCTAAATAAAGCTCCTTGGGTTGAGTGTTAGATGTGATGACCAGAGTGACCTCTTCTTTGGCTAGACTTTCAAAAAGACTAGACAGTATCATTGCATCTGCCATATCTGTGACAAATAGTTCATCTAAGCAAAGTATCTGAATATCATTTGAAATATCTTTTGCTATTTTAGTTAGTGGGTTGGTCTCGTTACGAAAAGAATTTATACTAGTATGGATTTGCAACATAAAGTCGGTGAAGTGATAACGTTTCTTTTGGTTAATATCATTAAGCGAATTAAAGAAAATATCCATCAAGTAAGTTTTGCCTCTTCCTACTTCACCCCATATGTAAACACTTGAGATTGTTTTTGATTTAACATTGAATGTTTTATTAATTAATTTTTTTGTAGCGCTCTGAGTATGAACACTCATTACTTGTTCATAAAGAGTTTCAAGATAGCGAAGAATTTTTTCTTGCTCAGGATCATCAAAGAAATTATGAAAATTAATATTTTTGATATGTTTAATTGATAGTGGTGTCATTAAAATAATTGTTATAGTTTTGGTGTATTGTATCGCGACATAATCCAATCTGTACCAAACAAAAAAAGGAAAGAAATTGACCAAGTTACCTTGTATTAAAAATGTTGAAACTATTGCTGAAAGTAGATTATTTAATATTGAAAAAATAGAGGTAATTTTTCCGAATTCAAAACGTGAGTATTATGAAAGATTATCTGGCCATAACTCAGGAGGAGTCATGGTGGTGCCACTGATTGAAGACCATACTGTTCTATTAGTGCGGGAGTACTCAGCAGGGCTTGAGCGTTATGAGCTCGGTTTTGTAAGAGGAGGAATAGAAAAAGGTGAGCTTGCTAAAGATGCTGCTAATAGGGAAATGCGTGAAGAAGTAGGTTATGCTAGCAGGGAACTTCTTTTATTAAAGAAAGTATCGGTTTGGCCAAATTATTCACCATTTGAGACCTCGATATTTATGGCGAGTAGTTTATATAGAGATCCATTAATTGGTGATGAGCCGGAAAAAATTGAAATCTTAAGGTGGCCTATAAAAACTCTTGGGGCTTTGCGCTCCAGGGACGACTTTACTGATGCACGGTCATTGTTTGCCACGTACTTAATTCAAGATTACATTGAAAATAAATGATTGATCTCAAATTCCTTAAAGCAGTGTATGAAATTGCGCTCGATGCTGGCGATGCCATAATGAACATTTATAATAATGCCTACAATGTAGAAAAAAAAGCAGATGGCACGCCGATTACAATTGCTGACCGCATTGCGAACGATATTATTTGTGACGGGTTAAAAAAACTAACGCCTGAATTAACATTGCTTTCTGAGGAATCAGTTTCACCCGATAGTGATGCTCGATTGTGCTGGACTCGTTATTGGTTGATTGATCCTTTGGATGGGACTAAGGAATTTATAAAAGGTAACGGTGAGTTTACGGTGAATATTGCACTGATCGATAAAGGTCGACCAATTCTTGGTGTCGTTCATTGCCCAGTAAATGAAACTACATATTTTGCTGCAACTGGCAAAGGAAGTTGGCGAAAAACCAGAGATAGAAAGTCAGAAAAAATAGCTACAATGCGCTACGAGGGTGGACAATTGCGGGCGGCAGTTAGTCGATCTCATAGCAGTAGTTCGTTTGCTAACTATTGTCTTCAGCTCGAACAAAAAATTGGATGTTCCGTGGAACAAGTACCTATGGGAAGTTCCCTAAAGTTTTGTCTGGTCGCTGAGGGGAGTGTTGATATATATCCACGGTTAGGCCCAACATCTGAATGGGACACTGCCGCCGCTCATTGCATTTTAGAGGAAGCTGGAGGTTCGGTTCGCCTTTGTAATGGTGATGAACTTATATACAATAAAAAAAATATAGTGAATCCTTGGTTTCTCGCGGTGGGTGATCCAAAGTACGATTGGATAGATTGTTTGTTTGATGATCAAAGCTAAAAAAAGAGGAGCCACTATCGATAGAGAAGTTATAATCACATTTTCTTTCTCTTTTTAGGACCAGAGGAAAATTATGCTAGCTTTTACTAAGATGCAGTCATTAGGAAATGATTTTGTTTTAATTGATGGGGTGCGACAACCATTTCCTTTTGAGATAGATCTTATTCGGAATCTAGCAGATCGAAAAAAAGGTATTGGATTTGATCAATTACTTGTAGCTGTTTCTGGCGAGGGAAACGCAGATTTTTCTATGCGTATTTTCAACAGAGATGGCAGTGAAGCTGAGCAGTGTGGAAATGGCGCTCGATGTTTTGCTAGGTTTTTGCGAGATCAGCATTTAACGGATCTTGATCAATTTATTGTTAAAACAATCAATCAGACCATTGGAATACAAATCAACAGTGGGCTAGAGATCTCGGTTGACATGGGAAAACCAAATTTTGATCCCGCTTTTATACCGTTTGTAGCATCATCAATCTCCCGGACTTATGATTTAGATATTGAAGGGGAAATAGTAGAAATAAGTGTTTTATCATTTGGAAATCCACATGCTGTATTGTTAGTTAACGATATTGAAGCAGCTCCAGTGGAACGTTTAGGGCCATTGATTGAGAGTCATTCGAGATTTCCAAATAGAACTAACGTTGGATTTGCCGAACCCGTTTCTCGTTCACGAATTAAACTTCGGGTTTGGGAAAGAGGTGTTGGTGAAACATTAGCGTGTGGTAGTGGTGCCTGTGCTGCAGTGGTAGCCTGCCATAAATTAGGCAAAATAGATGATGAGGTAGAGATTGAATTTAAAGGTGGCATAGCTACGGCAAAATGGATCGATAAAGGTTCAGTGCTTTTGAGCGGGCCGGCAGAGACTGTTTTTCATGGTCAAATTGATCTTAGGTTTTTGTGATAAAAAAATATGACTGATCAAGATCATATCAAATCATTTTTTTCGCACCTACAAAATGAGAGACGTTTATCTAATTATTCCATAGCTGCTTATAAGCGCGATTTGCAGAAACTGTTACAGTTCCTTGAATCTAGAGCTCAGACTAATCTGCTAAATTTGAAGACAGCTCAGGCAAGGATGTTTCCTGCAGAATTGCATCGATCCGGTTTATCAAGCGCATCAATACAGCGAACACTGTCTGGAGCCCGAACCTTTTATAGATACTTGGAGCGAGAAAAACTAATTAGCTACAACCCTTTTGCCGGAATTATAGCGCCTAGAGGTCGTCGAAGGTTGCCGCAACACCTTAGCACCGATCAAGCAGAAAAATTGGTTTCTATTGATGCAAAGAGCGAAATTGACTACAGAGATCGAGCCATCTTAGAGCTGTTTTATTCTTCCGGGTTACGATTATCAGAACTGTCGTTGCTTAATTTAAAGCAAGTCGATATGGAACAACGCTTAGTTCAAGTGTTGGGTAAAGGCGCCAAAGAACGAATTTTGCCAATAGGACGTCACGCTCATCAAGCGTTGGATGATTGGTTCAAGCAAAGAGCAAAAATTGCCCCAAAAAATGAAACAGCGTGTTTTGTTGGGCGTTCTGGTCGCCGGCTTGGTGCGCGAGGAATCCAGAAACGAGTGCAGTTTTGGGCCAAAAGACAGGAGTTAGGTCGAAGTGTGCATCCTCATATGCTAAGACATTCATTTGCTAATCATTTATTGGAGTCAAGTGGTGATCTTCGTGCTGTTCAGGAACTTTTGGGCCATGCTGATATTTCTACCACCCAAGTTTATACAAATCTAGATTTTCAGCACTTGGCTAAAGTCTATGATAGTAATCACCCTAGAGCGAAAAAAATTGTAAGTAAGTAAAGTAAGAAGGCATTTCTTGTTGCAAGAATACTGTGATTCTGTAAATATCTTGCATTCATTACGTGCTAAAATTAGCTGTTAGGGGGGGTTCTTATTAACTCCAAACTGATTGTTTCTTCGTGTAACTTTAATTTATATAGGTGAAAATCTAATGTCATCGTATGCTCTAGTTCCTATAGTTCTTGGTGTTATTGGTTTGTTAGCGGCGCTAATTGTCTATCGAGCGGTTTTATCTTTTCCTGAAGGGACTGGTAAGGTTTCAGATATTGCAAATCAGATACATCGTGGGGCATTAGTTTTTATGCGCCGAGAATATGCTTATTTAATCATATTTGTAGTTCTAGTTAGTGTTGCAATTTTGATGACCGAATTGGGTTGGCGTACGACTGTTTCATTCTTAGTCGGGGCGTTCAGTTCCGCAATTGCGGGATTTATAGGTATGTATACTGCAACTAAGGCGAATGTACGAACTACCACGGCAGCGAAAGAGCGGGGTGCGGCTGAAGCATTGACAGTTTCTTTTTATGGCGGCTCGATCATGGGTCTTTCAGTAGCAGCCATGGGTCTTTTGGGCCTTGGAGTGCTTTATTTCTTTTTTGGTGGCGATCCAGAGACCACAGAAGTTATCCATGGGTTTGGAATGGGCGCTTCTTCGGTCGCTCTATTTTCCAGGGTAGGAGGAGGAATTTTTACAAAGAGCGCAGATGTAGGAGCAGATTTAGTTGGTAAAATTGAAGCGGGTATACCCGAAGATGATCCCCGCAACCCAGGGGTAATAGCGGACAACGTTGGCGATAACGTGGGCGATGTGGCTGGTATGGGATCAGATATTTTCGAGTCTTATTGCGGTGCAATTATCGCAACTATAGCAATTGCATCAACTCTTTCCTTGGATCTAATTGAATCTTTGGCGGGTGGTAGTCAAGGTAAGTTGATGTTTCTGCCTTTGGCCCTCGCCTCAATTGGGATTGTTTGCTCATTGGCTGGTATTTTGTTGGTCAGGATGGCTTCTAGAAAGAAACCGGCAAATGCACTTCGAACTGGAACAATGGGAGCTTCAATTATCTTCATCGTTGCAGCTTTGATATTGATTTGGCGCTTTGATCTAAACATTAATATCTGGGGCGCAGTATTAGTTGGTGCGTTGGGCGGCATAGTCATTGGATTGGTAACCGAATACTATACAGCAGGCAGTCCTGTTAGAAAAATTGCAGGAAGTGGTGAAACTGGGCCAGCGACAGTTATGATTAGTGGACTAGCAGTTGGTATGCAATCTGTTGTCATCCCGGTCTTGATGATTTGTGTCATCATTCTTGCCTCAAGTTGGTTGTCAGGTTTATATGGTGTAGGGATTGCTGCGGTAGGGATGCTCGCTACAGTTGGCATCACTATGGCGATCGATGCTTATGGCCCAGTTGCTGATAATGCCGGTGGCATTGCAGAAATGGCAGGATTAGGTGAGGAGGTTAGAGAAATTACCGATACTTTGGATGAGCTTGGTAATACTACAGCCGCAATCGGAAAAGGATTTGCTATTGGAGCTGCGGCACTAGCCGCACTTGCAATCATTTCAGCCTATATTGAGACAGTCACCCATCATGTACCAGGTTTTAGCCTCGAAATTAGTGACCCAGTAGTCCTGGCTGGAATGTTTTTAGGAGCGATTTTTCCATTCTTGGTATCGAGCATCACAATGAATGCTGTGGGTGATGCAGCATTTGATATGATCCGAGAAATTCGAAGACAGTTTAAGGAAATCCCAGGCTTGCTTGATGGAACCGCCGAGCCTGACACAGCGCGCTGTGTAGATATCGCGACAACAGCTGCCTTAAAACGCATGATTTTGCCAGGTGTCCTAGCTGTACTAGCGCCAGTTGTAGTCGGTCTTGGATTAGGTCCAGCTGCTCTTGGAGGAATGTTGGGAGGCGCGCTTTTAGGTTGTGTCTTATTAGCGCTCATGATGGCTAATGCGGGTGGTGCTTGGGATAATGCAAAAAAATATGTCGAGAAAGGTAACCTTGGTGGCAAAGGATCTGACACTCATAAAGCAACAGTGGTGGGTGACACGGTTGGCGATCCATTTAAAGACACATCAGGCCCTTCGATGAATATCTTGATTAATGTTATGGCAATCGTGAGTTTAGTGATTGCCCCACTACTTGGGTGAAATCGATAGTAAATTGTTGAAACGAAACGCCACTATATCGCCTGCTTTCTTAGCATAGCGGGCGATATCATGAGATATGTTCGTGGCTATAGGACAACGCTTGTCGGCTGTTTTTTTGGTCTCCGGCTTCTCATTAATTACTATAGGCATGCTTTTCGTAGGAAAAGTTTACGGAAGTCGTTTCATTTTCCCGGAATTGATTTTGATCATTATCAGCATCATCGGCGCGTTGAGGGCACTTTAATATTTGTTCATGGGATGGCTAAGTTAGGTAAGGATGATCCTAGGGTGGTTCAGTTAGCTGAGTCGATTGCACGTACAGGATATCGCGTCATTGTTCCAGATTTTCCATCAATCCGCTCGTTAGAGATTCATAAGGGTCAAGAAGATGAAGTTTTTTCGAGATTGGAGTTATTGTGCGAGTATCAAAAATTTGTACCCGACAAGTTTTTCTTAATGGCTGTTTCGTTTTCTTCTGTTTTTGCTTTTCATGCTGCGTGCCATACACGCCTAGCGAAACGTATTTCGGGCTTATGTTTGATTGGAGGTTATTTTAATATCGATACTGTCCTTTCATTTATTACCCAATCAAATAGAGCAAATGTTTATGGGCGCCTATTAATTTTGAAAAATTACTATAAACAAATAGTGTCTGAAAAAATTGAACATCAATCAATTTTAGAGCGATGTTTACTAGAAAATGATAAACAGGACACATCTTGGGATCCTGACGTATCTCTTGATCAATCAAACATTGTGGAACGTGAGATTTATAATGCATTAACAAAAGAGGATGCACGTGAGGTTGTTTTTAATAATGTTAGAGGTGTTATTGAGCAAGCATGGAGTGAATATAAGTTGAGAATAGATTCATTTCAAAGTGATGTGCCGATTTTATTAATTCATGGGAGGAATGATCGTATCATTCCATCGGGGGAATCAAAAAGATTAATGCGCAAACTTGTGGAGAGAAAAGTTCCAGTCTATTTATGTATCACTGGTTATTTAGATCATGGTAATAGTGTTTTTCACCCGAGTCTTTGTCGGGAGTTGCTACATTTGTTGAGAGGATTCGCATGGCTTTTGAGAGCATAGGATTTTTATAGCCTCATTAAATTCGTGAAAAAAGGGCGCTGTAAAGCGCCCTTTCAATCTCAACCTCTTATCCAGAATTATAAAAAGCTAGTAACCGCAGCCATTATTACGGTAAGCACAATGCTAGACGTGATGACGGCATTTACTGATTGTAAAGCGCTATTCATTTTCCCCCAAATAGCGTTAGCTTCAATGATAGCAACGATGACTAATCCGACCACTAGGCCAGTCGTACTGACCGAACTCATGTTATAGAGCCCTCCATTCGCACTCACACCATGAGCAGATGCAACCATAAAGTACAGCATTGGCAGAGAGAGTAGAGTATTGGTTCTTGATGCTAGAGCTGCTTTGGGGGCTGCTTTAGCTTTATCACCTTCAGAAAGACCAATGACGATTTTTTGGTTTGGCCAGATAATTCCCCAAACATTCAACATCATTATCGTGCCCATCACTGCTCCAAAAGTTATCGCAAGATTGAGTCGGTTAGTAATAAACCAAAGAAGAATTAGACCTGTTATAAATGTAAAGAAAGCAGCCCATCGAAACCACCAAAGAGCGCGTGGTGCTAATTTCTTCATTACATCAGCTTTCGCGGAATCTTCAGCTTCTTTGACATATTCTGTTTGTACAAAATTGAAATAGTAGAGGAGTCCAATCCATGCGACACCAAACACAATATGACCCCAGCGAAAGATTACGTCCATCACGTATTGCATTAGTTCCCCCTCGAGAGTTTGTTAAAAAATAGCCGAGATTTTCGGCTCGCTCACAACCTGCTGTATTCTTACTTAATGAGTATAAATGTAATGTTATTAAGACGAACGCACATAGTCTAATGGAGTAGCTAGCGTTCTAGCAAGGCTAGCGTATATCTCTAAGTTCGAATTCCATATCCTCGATGCAGCAGTGAAAGATTGATAGTAAATAGCGTGATGATGAAAATGAGGACAATTAAGTAGGAAATCCATAGGGAAATGTCAGAAATCCCGAGAAATCCGAAGCGAAAAGCATTGATCATGTAGAGGATTGGGTTACCCATTGAAATATTTTGCCAGAAATTAGGAAGCAGATTGATTGAATAGAAAATACCGCCTAGGTAAGTGAGGGGCGTGAGCACAAATGTTGGGACGATAGATACATCATCAAAACTTTTTGCAAAAACAGCATTTGTGAAGCCGCCGAGCGAAAACAGAACAGAAGTTAATATTACGACACTCATCAACACCCCGGGATTATGAATTTTCAGATCGCTGAATAAAAGTGATACTACGGTAACGATCAATCCAACAATAATGCCGCGAGCAACACCGCCCATCATGTAGCCAAGAAGAATTACATAGTTTGGTGTAGGTGAGACCAGTATCTCCTCGATGGAATTTTGAAATTTGGCACCAAAGAATGATGAGACTACATTAGCGTAAGAGCTTGTAATTACTTGCATTAGAATGATGCCAGGTACAATGAAATCAATATAATCAAAACCGTCCATAAGACCAATGCGTGGTCCAATCAAGTTTCCAAATATTACGAAGTAAAGAAAGGTTGTGATCACGGGTGGCAAAATAGTCTGTTGCCAGATGCGAAGGAATCTTGTGAATTCTTTGTTTACGATTGTAAAAAAAGCAACGAGTTGTTCTTTAGCGGTCATAAAAATATTTACCTATGTGTAATTTTTTTGATCCACTAGAGTCATGAAACGCTGTTCCAGTCTGTTTGATTTGTTTCGCATACTTCGGACATAAATTCCTCTATTTGAGAGTTCTTTATAGAGATAATTAATGTTTTGAGTTTCAGGAAGTTCGACTTCGAGTGTGTAATTATCTACTAGAGTCATTTTAATATTGAGATCTAATGGCGCTTGATCAATCGGATGTTCTAAATCCAAGACGAATATTTCCATAGGGACTTGTCTTAAGAGGGTGCGCATGGATGTATTTTCAACAAGATAACCCTGGTCAATAATAGCAATATTACGGCAAAGGTTTTCAGCTTCTTCTAGGTAATGTGTGGTAAGAATAATCGTTGTTCCTTCAGCATTTATCTGTTTTAAGAACGCCCACATTGAATGCCTAATCTCTATATCTACACCAGCTGTTGGTTCATCAAGAATTAGCACACGGGGTTCATGTACCAATGATCGAGCGATCATAAGCCGTCGTTTCATGCCGCCAGAAAGCTCGCGTGTACGTTCATCGCGCTTGCTCCATAGACCCATTTGCGAAAGATATTTTTCCGCTCTTTGTTTTGCTAATTCTTTTGGTATACCGTAGTAACCAGCTTGATTTATCAGGATTTGCCATGGTGTTTCAAAGACATTAAAGTTAAATTCTTGAGGGACGACACCTAAAAAGGATTTCGCTACTTGAAAATCTTTCTCAATGTCAATGTTATTTATCCTTACAACTCCACTCGTTTTGTTAATAAGTGAACACAATATGCCGATCACCGTCGACTTTCCGGCCCCATTTGGGCCTAGCAATGCAAAGAAGTCACCTTCTTTTACTTGTAAATCGATGCCTTTAAGAGCATGAGTTCCGTTCTTATAAATCTTCGTTAAAGATATAATTTCTAGAGCAGGCGTCACTTGAAGTAGCAGTTTAATTTTTTAAAAAGGTTTTGATATCTTGTATCAGTGATTTAAGACAGATTTTCTATAAAGATCTTTAAAACGAAAATCCGGGTCATATCGGCGTTTCAATTGTTGGTAAGTTAGTCCGTTGTAGTGTGACCAGAATTCTTTTTCCGGATAATACGAACTGGAGTAGAGTGATTTTTTGCCTCCTAAATCTGCTACCATTTTTTCAATTTTCCGGTTGTAATATCCTTCAGGAAGTTTTTTTCGTCCACGAATAACATCCCAGAAGCCAAAATTTATATAAAGTTTTTCCGGATCCATTTGAAATAAGGGAAAATAGTTTTCTGTCAGCCGATGTTTTATGGGGCAAACCCAGATAGGTCGCACACCAATTTCTCTATGGAAAAAGTCAAGAAATTTTGCTGCATTGTGGATGGGGATATCTACGTCTTGAATTACAGATTCTGTATGGTAACCAAACCAACTATTTAAAGTATGGGTCAGTCCGACTTTTGTATTCCAACGCATGATTTTCTGATAGGTAATTGAATTCAATCGTTTACGGCCCAACAGGCATCGCATGATGAGGTTTTGGACAAATAAATTCTTCGAACACCAAAACCAATCAGTATCCCATCGCCAAAGATAATCGTGAGTTGATAAATAATCTTCTCGCCGATTCTTTATGGATTTGAAATAGATATCGAGAAAAGTATAGTCGCTTGTGTATGGAGCTTCATCAACAAATTTGCCAACGGTAATATAATGACAGTTAGTATCAAAGACAGCTCCATCGACAAAATCAAAGTCTTTTTTGCAAACTTCCTCAATTTTTTCAAAGAATTCTAACGCATTAGAAATACTGATATGGGTTAATTTTACGTATGGTTTTATCGGTATGCCCTTGGCCTTGAGTTTTAGTATGTAGCCTAATGTCCCGTAGGAATTAGGTAACCCGAAAAATAGATCTCGGTATTCGTTATATGGGGTACATGTCACAATTTCGTCATTTGCTAGCAGTACATCCATTTCAGAGATTGTTTCATGCACAAGACCATAGCGAAATGAAGAGGATTCGATACCGATTCCAGAAATCGCGCCTCCGACTGTGATCGACTTCAATTGAGGTACCACGGCAGGCATTAACCCTTTCGGTAATGAAGCGTTTATCAGTTGTTCGTAGGTCGCCATTCCCTCCACTTCAATTAGTTGGGAATCCTGATCGACACTTAAAACTTTGTTGAAGCTTTTCATGTCTAGCAGGCTCTGAGGCTTTAAGTCACGCGAGCGGAAGAGATTAGAGGTCGTTTTTTCAAGCCGAATAGATTCCGAACCAATTTTTTTCAGCTGGCCATAAAGAAGTTCACGTTTCTTTTGATGGTCGTATATTGCGTCGTTTTTTTTCATATAGGGCAAAGCCAACTAATCCTTAGAATCCTGCTGCGCATCCATCCTTTCGTGGATCCGAACCAGCTACATAAATATCGTCCTTTTTCAAAATGATCTGTCCGCCTCCAAATAAGCCCATGGGCGCATTTTTTGTAAAGTTATGCCCTCTATCTGCAAGTTTTGATCCTAGGTGCTCTAGAGCAGGTTCTAGATAAACTGAAAAATCTTCCGCGACATGCCAACGAGGCGCATCAAGCGCTTGTTGTGGTGATCGTCCTTCATAACATATTTTAAGGAGTACTTGAACATGTCCTTGTGGTTGCATATGTTTTCCCATTACACCAAACGCCATAAATGGTTGATCAGCTCGGGTAGCAAATGCGGGGATGATGGTATGAAAAGGCCTTTTCGCTCCGTTCACCTGGTTTGGGTGACCGTTTTCAAGTTTGAATCCAGACCCCCGGCTTTGTAGGCTGATCCCTGTGTCTGGAATTACTATTCCAGAGCCGAAACCCTCATAATTGGATTGAATATATGAGACTAACAAACCGGATTCGTCTGCAGCACATAAGTAGACTGTGCCACGATCCTCAGAGATTTGGGTTCTTGGGAAGTTAGCTTGATTAAGTCGGATTTCGGATGCGCGCAGTTTGATATATTGAGGATCCAGAAAAGTTTCGACGCGTATTTCCATGGTGTCTGGATCAGCTATATGTTGATGAGCCTCAGCAAACCCTACCTTCATTGCCTCAATTTGCAGATGGATGCTGTCTACGGAATCACTTGGATATAGATCGATTTGTAAATAATCAAGTATTCCAAGGGCAATCAGAGCAGCGAGTCCTTGGCCATTTGGAGGAATTTCATGTATCAAGAGATCGCCGAATGCGTGAGAAATGCAATCTACCCAAGCTCCGCTATGCTGTGACAAATCATCTAGGGTTATTGCTCCCCCATCAGCCCTAGATGTGTTCGCAATGAGTGTTGCCAAGCGCCCTCTGTAGAAACTATCGCCTTTAGTTTCTGCGATCTCTGCCAGTGTGTCAGCTTGTTGCGGGCAAAGAAAATTTTCGCCTGCCAGTGGTGCGCGACCACCGGGAAGAAATGTTCGACAAAATTCAGGAAAATCTTTATAGGTCTCTACAGCAGATGCCCAACTGTTAGCTATTATGGGACTTACAGGGAACCCTTCGGAGGCATAACGAATAGCAGGTTTGAAGAGTTGTCCAAAGTCCATTTTTCCAAAACGTTCTGAAAGTTGTACCCAGGTATCAACTGCCCCTGGTACCGTAACGCAGTCCCAGCCAAGCGTGGGCATGCTATCAAGTTCCTTAAATCTCTCTGGCGTCCATCCTATGGGAGACCGTCCCGAACCATTAAAGCCATGTAGTTTCGAGCCATCCCATATGATACTGAAGGCATCACTTCCAATTCCATTAGAAACTGGTTCTACCACAGTTAGTGTGATTGCGCTAGCCAATATAGCATCAACAGCATTTCCCCCTTTTTGGAGCATCTCAATACCGGCCTGCGTTGCAAGTGGTTGCGAAGTTGAAACAATGTTACGAGCAAAAACATCGGATCGTTGTGATGGGTAGAGATTAGAACTGCTTGGTGATAAGTACATTTTGATAGTTTTGTTTGTTGAAGTATCCAGAAAGTTTATCACCGCTGAGTTTGGGTGGGTGAATTAGGTTGCTAAATTTTACTTAGAGGGGGGTGTTCTGCGTATCATTGGATTACAGGAGCATCTTTATGTAATTCAAGATCGTATGCAGCGGAAATAAGCGCTCTTGTATAGGCGGTTTTTGGCTTGTTGAAAATCGCTTCTGATGAGCCATGCTCTATTACTTTTCCAGAATTAAGCACTATTACATTGTCGCTGAGTGCTCGGACTACTTTAAGATCGTGACTAATAAACAGATAGGAGAGATTCTTTGTTTCCTGAAGCTTTAGCAGTAGATCAATAATTTGAGACTGCACTGTCCGGTCCAAAGCCGATGTAGGTTCATCCAAGACTAATAGGCGTGGTTTTAGTATGATGGCTCTTGCTAGCGCGATACGCTGACGCTGTCCACCCGAGAACTCGTGGGGATACCGGTGTCGAGTATTTGGATCCAAACCGACTTCGAGTAGTGCTTCAGTCAAGCGAACTTTGCGGTCTTCAGCTGTACCTATATTGTGAGCAATTAGCCCTTCTTGAACTATTTGTTCAACAGACATGCGGGGACTCAAGCTACCATATGGATCTTGAAATACCATTTGTAAGTTTCGCCTTAAGCTTTTTATTTCATGGCTTTTTCGGTTGTCTATAGATTCTCCGTTAAAGCTAATTAACCCCTTGCTTGCTATAAGACGAACCAGTGCCAATGCCAAAGTGCTTTTACCGGATCCGCTTTCGCCAACTATTCCAAGCGTTTCTCCTGAATTTAATGATAAAGTCACATCATCAACGGCCTTTACATAGCCAAAGGTTCGCCTAAAAATTCCTTTTTGTATTGGGAACCAAACCCTAATGTTTTCTCCCTTAAGTATTTCAGATGGATTAATTTTGGGCGCTGGCGATTTAATAGAGGGTTCGCACTCTATGAGTCTTCGAGTGTATGAATTATCAGGCCTACTCAGTATTTTTTTTGTATTCCCATGCTCAACTATTCGGCCATTAGCCATGACATAGACCCTATCACTTATTTTTTTTACTACATCTAAATCATGGGTGATCAATAACATCGCCATATTTAATTGTTGTTGAAGATCTTTTAATAGAGCTAAGATTTGCGCCTGAATAGTTACATCTACAGCCGTGGTTGGCTCATCTGCTATTAGAAGTTGTGGTGTATTTGCAAGTGCCATTGCAAGCATGGCTCTCTGCCTCTGACCACCAGATAATTGATGGGGATATGCTAGAAGTTTTTGTTCGGGGTCTTGGATTCGCACTAAATTAAGTAAGTCTAGTGACTTAAGTTTCGCTTGATCGCGATTCATTTTTTTATGGATGATCAAGGTTTCACTTAATTGTTTGAGAATAGTGTGAAGTGGGTTAAGAGCCGTCATAGGTTCTTGAAATATCATGCTGATATGATTGCCACGCACTTTCTGAAGGACGCTATTGTCAGCACCCAATAACTCCTTGTCATTGAAGCGAATGTTGCCATTTGGATGATGGGCTAATGGGTAAGGCAATAATCCTAAAACCGATAAAGCAGTTACTGTTTTCCCAGAACCGCTTTCTCCGACAAGTGCCACTGTTTCTCCTTCATGAATGTCGAGAAAAACGTTTCGCACCGCCTCGACATCACCTTGAGGCATAATAAAATTCACTGATAAATTTTCGATCGCAAGCATTGGTTGATCAGCTAATTGTTTTGCGAGGATCAAATGCATCTCTTACCGCTTCACCTATAAATATTAAGAGCGTAAGAATTAGGCCAATTACAAAAAAACCTGTTAAGCCTAACCATGGCGCATGCAAGTTAGCTTTACCTTGCGCTAATAACTCTCCAAGTGAAGCCGAACCAGGAGGCAAGCCAAAGCCCAGATAATCTAAGCCGGTCAGCGCAGTCACAGATCCAGCTAGAGTGAATGGCATGAAAGTTAAAGTGGCGACCATAGCATTTGGTAGGATATGACGAAACATGATTGTCCAGTTATTAACTCCGAGTCCTTGCGCTGCTCGGACAAATTCTAAGTTTCTTGCCCGAAGAAATTCGGCCCGAACAACTCCTACGAATCCCATCCAAGAAAATAGCAACAGCAGGCCGAGTAGCCACCAAAAATTGGGCTGAATTACACTTGATAGGATTATGAGCAAGTATAACGTCGGCATGCTTGACCATACTTCGATGAATCGTTGAAAAAGTAGATCAATCCAACCTCCGAAATAACCTTGTATAGCGGCTGAAGTAACTCCAACAAGGGCGCTTAGTATGGTCAATGTAAAACCAAATAATACTGAAATGCGAAATCCATAAATTACTCTGGCTAGCACATCACGGGCTTGATCATCAGTTCCCAGAAGATTTTTTCTGTCGGGCGGAGATGGAGCTGGCCCAGCCAGATCCCAGGCAACTGTTTTGTGGTGATAGCGAATCGCTGGCCAAATCATCCACCCATTCGTTGTTATTAGCTCTTGTACGAAGGGATCACTGTAGTCTGCCTCTGTAGTAAATTCGCCACCGAATTGAGTTTCTGGAAATGCTTTGAAGATGGGAAAATAAAGACTTTGATCGTGGTATATGATCAGTGGCTTGTCGTTGGCCACGAATTCAGCAAAGAGAGAAACAAAAAATAATGTCATGAAGATCCATAATGACCACCAACCCCTGCGATTTGAGCGGAATATTTGCAACCTGCGAACTGTAATCGGCGTGAGTTTCATAATCTTAAAAACTGATCTTTAGACTTCACGACTTTCAAAATCTATGCGTGGGTCAATGATCATGTACATTAGATCGCCGATTAGACCCATGATCAAACCAAGAAGTGAGAAAAAATATAGGGAACCAAACATCACTGGGTAATCACGATTGAGGGCCGCTTCAAAACCAAGTAGACCAAGACCGTCCAGTGAAAATATAATTTCGATGAAAAGTGACCCCGTAAAGAGAACTCCGACGAAAGCTGCGGGAAATCCAGCTATAACGAGCAACATCGCATTGCGAAATACATGGCCATATAGAATCCGTGTTTCGGTAAGACCTTTTGCTCGAGCAGTTAAAACGTATTGAAGTTTTATTTGGTCGAGGAAAGAGTTTTTGGTCAGCATAGCCAATCCGGCGAAGCCCCCAATTGTCATTGCAATAATCGGAAGAGTCAGATGCCAAAAGTAATCACGAATTTTGCCAATCGTGCTTAGTTCTCTCCAGTTTTCTGATGTGAGTCGAGCAAGGGGAAACCAGTCGAAAGGATTTCCACTAGCAAACAAGATGAGTAAAAAGATAGCAAAAAGGAATCCGGGTATCGCATACGCTATGAAGATTAATACACTAGTCCAAATATCAAAACGACTGCCATCCTTAGCTGCCTTCGCTATCCCGAGCGGTATTGATATGAAATAGACAAGCAATGTAGTCCAAAGACCAAGTGATATCGATACAGGCATCTTATCCAGGACAAGATCAGTTACTTTTTGATCTCGATAGTAACTTTCACCGAAATCAAACAACAGATATTGTCGCATCATCATAAAAAATCGTTCATGCAACGGTTTATCAAATCCAAATTGCTGTTCTAGCTCTAGTATGAACGCTGGATCGAGGCCCTGTGCTCCTCTATATTTACTATTTCCTTGATCAAAATCTTGCGCCACAAAGTCGCCACCGTCAGAACGGGTAACTCGTTCGGTCATGGTATCTCCTATGCCCGATAAGTTTGCAAGAATTTGCTCAACAGGCCCACCAGGAGCTACCTGGATAATAAAAAAATTGACCACCATGATTGCAAGTAAGGTAGGGATCATTAGCAGAAGACGTCGAACGATGTATGCTGTCATGGATAATTGGGACTAACTCTTATAACTAGAGATGCAACGAGTGTGAGCGGATAAAAAACTACAACAACACAATCGACCGATTATTGACGAGCACCCTCAAGTGCTTTAGCTTTATACTCGTTATACCACCAACGACCAGTCATCACACCAGTTCGTAGCGCCTCATCGGGTCGAGAAAATTTATCCCAGTATAAAATTCGGTCTGCTCGAATATGCCACTGTGGTATAACATAAAATCCCCAAAGCAAGACTCTATCGAGAGCTCTCGTCCTAATATTTAGCTCTTCTCGGGAATTAGACATGACTAACAGCTCAATTAGTTCATCAACTACTGTGTCTTTTATGCCCGCTAGATTTCGACTACCGTTTTGATCTGCAGCATCCGTGCCCCAGTAGCCTCTTTGTTCGTTGCCAGGTGTGTCACTTTGGCCCCAGGTGTAAACAACCATGTCAAAGTCTTTTGCTCGCAGTCGGTTTATGTATTGTGTTTGGTCAACTAGTCTTATGTTGGCTTCCACGCCGAGTTGTTCTAGATTGCTAATGAATGGCAGAACAATTCTTTCGAAAGCAGGACTATAGAGTAGTATTTCAAATTTTAGAGGCTCACCATTGGTAGCGTTTACTAGCTTAAGGTCGCGTATCCTCCAGCCGGCTTGCTCCAGAAGACGACCGGCTACTCTAAGATTACTTCTTGGTCGTCCGCTTCCATCTGTAGTTGGCATCAAAAATTCTGTAGTAAAAAGTTTTTCTGGTAATTGCTTGCGGTATGGTTCGAGTATAGCCAGTTCTTTATCTATAGGTATCCCCGACGAGGCTTGATCAGAATTTGAAAAGAAACTACTGGTGCGGGTATATTGTCCGTTAAACAAGGTGCGGTTTGACCATTCAAAATCGAAGGCATATCCAAGAGCTTCTCGCACCTGAGGATCCTTAAAAATCTCTCGTCTTGAATTAAAGACAAAGCCCTGCATTCCAGTTGGGTTTTGATGTGGGAACATTTCTTTTTTCAAGAGGCCTTGCTTCACATCGTCTACGTTGTAATCTTCGGCCCACGCTTTAGATTGATTTTCTGCCCGGAAATCAATATCCCCAGCTTTTAGTGCTAAGCGAACCGATGTTGCATCGAGGAAGAAGTCCGTTCGAATTTCATCAAAGTTGTTTTGCCCTCGGTTAACGGCTAGATTTTGTCCCCAGTAATCTTCAACCCGTTCTTGTATGACATATCTGCCAGCCTCGAATTCTTTAATTCGATAAGGGCCACTTCCTAGCGGTGGGTCAAGAGTGGTTTCCGAAAAGTCGCGATCGGCCCAATAATGTTTAGGTAATATGGGAAGCTGACCCATTATCATGGGTAACTCACGGTTTCCAGCTTCTTTGAAATTGAAGCGTACTTGGTGGCGCCCAAGTTTTTCCGCATTCTCTACTGCACCATAATAGTAGCGATAGCCAGGGCTACCTTTTTCGATGAGAGTATTAAAAGACCAAACAACGTCATCCGCTGTTATTGGGATTCCGTCATGCCAACGGGCTTCTTCACGTAAATTAAAAATTACCCACGAACGATCATCTGGCCATTCAAAGGTTTCGGCAATTAGACCATAAACGGTAAATGGCTCATCCGCACTTGACGTTATTAATGTTTCTACTGATCCCGTTGATACCGCATTGCCCTTTGGTATATATCCATGGAAGCTATCGAAGGTGCCAATTCCACCTAAACGAATTGACCCACCTTTAGGCGCATTAGGGTTAACGTAATCGAAATGTGCAAAATCAGGCCCGTATTTAGCTATTTCACTATCGTACATGGTCATTGCGTGAGAAAAAAGAGTATCGTCAGATTGGGCGATAGAGGACCCTGCAAAAATCAAAATTATTGTGAGAAGCAATTTACGCATGGGCTCATTATATTCTGCCGTACGTTCCCGTCTACCCCTAAAGACCGGATAGTAGTACTCTTTAAGCATGTCAAATCCGATAAATCCCAATAACTGCCGATCTAGACGGCGTGAGTGTGAGCCAAAAAGCCAAGAAATCAGCGAAAAAAACACCTTTGCGTCACTGGTTATTGAGTGGTATCGAGAAAATGGTCGGAATAGTCTGCCATGGCAGTATTCTAATGATCCTTATCCGCGTTGGATTTCTGAAATC
>TARA_B100000686_G_scaffold355146_1_pt1 | contig 46369 bp, 45 predicted proteins | sample TARA_B100000686 | Tara Oceans TARA_B100000686 (sample SAMEA2622733) | marine metagenome | biome: marine biome (ENVO:00000447); feature: marine epipelagic mixed layer (ENVO:xxxxxxxxx); material: "saline water (ENVO:00002010), including plankton (ENVO:xxxxxxxx)" | depth 150 m
GATGAGGATGAGTGGGATGCAACTGCCCTAGAGGATCTTTGCGTGGTGATGGAAGATGCATCTATTTGCGGCCTGGGACAGGCGGCCCCTAATCCGATCCGCTGCGCGATTAAATATTTTCCGAACGAGGTTGGTATCAAATGACTTCACCTATGCCAAATCAATCACAAAGCGTAAGATTTATATTTGACGAAACCGAAATTACAGCAGTAGAGAATGAGACTATTTTACAGGCTGCAAAGCGATCTGGGCATGACATCCCTCATCTATGTTATAGCGAAGGAATGCGGCCAGACGGAAATTGTAGAGCATGCGTGGTCGAGATCGATGGAGAGCGTGTATTAGCACCTTCTTGTTGTCGCACACCGACTGAAGGCATGGTGGTTAGATCTAATAATGATCGAGCACGAAAATCACAAACACTTGTTTTAGAGATGTTGCGGGGCGAGATAGGTTCAATTCACCTTAGCAATAATTCCGAATTAGATCACTGGTGTAAAAAACTAAACGTTGAAAAAAGTCGTTTCGGGGGAAGAAACGCTCCTTTAGAAGATATGTCTCATCCTGCTATAGCAGTGAATTTAGAAGCATGTATACAATGTACTCGTTGTGTGCGCGCTTGCCGTGAAGAGCAAGCTAATGATGTCATAGGTTTCGCGCATCGCGGAGCTCATTCGACTATCGTTTTTGATATGGATGATCCGATGGGAGAGAGCTCCTGTGTGGGTTGCGGTGAATGTGTTCAAGCATGCCCCACGGGCGCTTTGATGCCATCCGGGGATGTGGGTCTGGAGAAAATTGACCGAGAAGTAGATTCAGTATGTCCATACTGCGGAGTTGGATGTCTTCTGAAATATCATATCAAGAATAATAAAATCCAATATGTAACAGGAAGAGATGGACCTTCCAATCACGGAAGACTCTGTGTGAAAGGACGGTATGGTTTTGATTATGTTAGTCACCCAGATCGAATGGAGGAACCTCTGATTCGAATTAAGGGCATTCCTAAGGGATTAAACGAATATTTTGATCCGGCTCAACCCTCAAAAATGTTCCGTCAAGCCACTTGGGAGGAAGCTCTTGAATTTGCAGCATCGGGTTTAACTAAAATTCGTGATCAAGATGGAGGTAATGCGCTTGCTGGATTTGGATCAGCAAAAGGTAGCAACGAAGAAGCTTATCTATTCCAAAAGCTTATTCGCACTGGTTTTCATACCAATAATGTTGATCATTGCACTCGCTTGTGTCATGCCTCTTCTGTAGCTGCCTTGTTGGAAGGCATCGGATCTGGCGCTGTATCAAATCAAGTTTCAGACGTGGCTAATGCGGAAGTTATAGTTGTTATTGGCGCAAATCCAACTGGAAATCATCCAGTAGCAGCTACGTTCATGAAAAACGCGGCACGTTCAAATGCTACTCTGATTGTGATAGATCCTCGACGTACCGATTTAGCTCGACACGCCCAACATTTTTTGCAATTTAGTCCGGACACCGATATGGCACTTCTTAATGCAATGATCTATACAATTATTGATGAGAATTTGGTCGATCTTGATTATGTCGAAAAATTTACTGAGGATTTCGAAAAGATTCGAAGTAATACGATGAAATATAGTCCTGAATTAATGGCGCCGCTTTGTGGGATCAAAGCTGAAAAAATTCGTGAGGTGGCAAGGATTTATGGAGGCTCCCGCAAATCGATGATTTTTTGGGGCATGGGTATTTCGCAACATATTCATGGCACCGACAATGCGCGAGCCTTGATCGCTTTAGCGCTAATGACTGGAAATGTAGGTCGACCAGGAACTGGTCTTCATCCATTGAGAGGGCAAAACAATGTGCAAGGCGCGTCGGATGCAGGATTAATACCAATGATGTTGCCAGATTATCAACGAGTTGATAATGCAGACGCGAATATGTGGTTCGAAAAATACTGGCAGACTGAGCTCGAAAAGTCGCCTGGATTGACAGTGGTAGAAATTATGCATGCAGCACTTGATGGGACTGTTAAGGGTATGTATGTAATGGGTGAAAATCCTGCAATGTCGGATCCTGATTTAAATCATGCACGTAAAGCCTTAGCTAACTTAGAACATTTAGTTGTACAAGATCTATTTTTAACGGAGACGGCAGCATACGCTGATGTTGTTTTACCGGCATCAGCATTTCCCGAAAAGACAGGTACATTCTCTAATACGGATAGGAGAGTACAAATGGGTCGAAAAGCCCTTGAATTACCCGGTAATGCGCGAGAGGATTTGTGGATAATTGAGGAAATTGGAAAGCGAATCGGTCTTGATTGGAACTATAGCGGGGTAAGCGAAATTTATGAAGAAATGCGAGGGGCAATGCCGAGTATAAGCGGCATGAGTTGGGATCGAATTGATCGAGAAGATAGTGTTACATACCCCTGTCAAGATGAAAGTGATCCAGGACAAAGTGTCGTTTTCAGGGATGGTTTTCCTACAAGCAGCGGCAGAGGACGTTTTGTTCCGGCTGACTTAATTTGGGCGGATGAGCATCCTGATAAAGAGTACCCTCATGTCTTAATTACAGGCCGTCAGTTAGAACACTGGCATACTGGCGCAATGACTCGCCGTGCGAGCGTACTGAGCGCAATAGAGCCGGTTCCAATAGTGTCTTTGAATCCTGATGATCTATTCGCTATTGGTGTTGAAGAAGGTTCTTTATTGCGTGTCAAATCTCGTCGAGGTGAATTAGTGGCACACGCCGCAGTTGATTCTGGATTACAGTCAAAACAAGTCTTCATACCTTTTTGCTATGTTGAGGCAGCTGCAAATCTTCTTACTAATTCTGCGCTTGACCCATTAGGAAAGATACCTGAATTCAAGTATTGTGCGGTTAATGTTTCTGTTGCATAGACTTTGGCACTTTGGGAGGTGCAAATGGTTGAGATAATTGATGGGAAAGCGCGGGCAGCAGAATTGCGTTCCGAAGTCGCTAAAGCAGTTAAAGCCTTAGATGATAGGCTTTCTTTAATTCCAGGATTGGCAGTAGTTCTAGTGGGAGATGATCCCGCAAGCCAAGTTTATGTTCGAAATAAAGCTAAGCAGACAAAAGAAGTTGGCATGCACTCTTTAGAATTCCGATTTCCAGAGACTGCAAGCCAAGAGGAGCTTCTGCATAAAGTTAACGAGTTAAACGAAGACCCTACGGTTCATGGAATTTTAGTTCAATTACCGCTTCCCAAACAAATTAATTCTCATTCGGTTATTAATGCCATTGATCCAAAAAAAGATGTTGATGGCTTTCATCTTAATAATGTTGGACTGCTTGCGACTGGCAATCCAAATTTAGTTCCGTGTACTCCACTAGGATGTATGGATTTATTAAAAAAAGATGGAAACGACTTGTCAGGATTAAATGCAGTAGTAGTAGGGCGATCTAATATTGTCGGAAAACCGATGGGAGCATTATTACTCGCGGAGAACTGTACCGTAACAATAGGGCATTCAAAAACAGAGAATCTGCCTGAATTATGTGCTAGCGCGGATATTTTAATTGCTGCTGTTGGTCGACCGGAGATGATAACTGAGGAGTGGATAAAATCGGGAGCAACTATTATTGATGTTGGGATAAATCGTGTTGAGAATGGCGAAGGAAAAACAAAATTAGTAGGGGATGTAAATTTTAATTCGGCAAAAAAGGTAGCGGGCGCGATTACGCCAGTTCCTGGCGGAGTTGGGCCGATGACGATTGCATGCTTACTAAAGAATACAATTCAGGCCGCATGTAATATAAGTGGCATACCATTCGATTTTTTTGAAAAAAGATAAATATCGAAAATATTTTTTCTTATGAGTAATTAACCTTACGAATTTGTGAGGGTAGATGTAATAATTGACTGGTTACTTGTAGTTACGTGGTTGGGTTATCAAATCGCGAAGCATATTTGTATGGTCAAATAGGCGATGAGCAATGATATGCACAACACTATCCGCCGTTTCAATTGCACCCAATGCTCCAAGCAACTTAGATTTGTTGAGAATTTTATTGTATTTTTTAGCCACTGTTTCCCATACAATTAGATTTATAGATCCAGCTTCATCCTCAAGTGTAACAAAAGTTGTATTTTTCGCAGTAGATGGTTTCTGTCTGGCTATTACTAAACCAGCGACATAGGCAATTTGACCTGAGTTACATTTACGTATCCCGTCGCTATTTACTGCATTAAATTGATCTAATCTTGGCCTTACTAATGATATTGGGTGGGCATTAAGAGTTAAGCCAGTACTTGCATAATCCGCATAAATATCCTGTATCTTATTTGGCGAACGAATCATGGGTATTCCTTCTGGTAGTTGAGCAGATTTAAATATTGAAGTTCCATTTAATATGCCAGATACATACCAAGCGGCCTGGTGACGATTACATCTTACCAGAGTCTTCAGTGCTCCAGATTGCGTTAAAGCTTGTAACTCTTTTTGACTGAGCCTTGTTCGTTGTGCAAGGTCATTTAAATCATAAAATGGTTTATATATTCTTTGCTTTATTAGGTTATTACAGCTAATTTGACTGAGCCCTTTAATTAGTCGAAGTCCCAGGCGTATAGATAATTTATTGTTTGTATTTTCTATGGTGCAATTCCAATTACTTATTGATATATCTATTGGGTTAACTTTTACATTATGCCGATTAGCATCTTGAATTAATTGCGATGGATTATAAAAGCCCATAGGCTGACTATTTAATAGAGAGCATGTAAAAATAGCAGGCTCATGATATTTGAGCCAAGCTGAAACATAGACTAGTAATGCAAAGCTAGCTGCATGGGATTCTGGAAATCCATATTTCGCAAAACCAAGTATCTGACGGTATATTTGACGAGCAAAAGTATTGCTATAGCCGCGCTTTTTCATTCCATTAAATAAAATTTCTTTATAACTTTCGAGGTCGCCATGATCTCGCCATGAAGAAATAGAGCGACGTAGCTCATCTGCCTGGCCGGGCGAAAATCCTGCAGCAATTATAGCAAGCTGCATTACTTGTTCCTGAAAGATTGGAATCCCGAGTGTTCGCTCAAGTACATGACGTACATCTTTGCTAGGATAAGTAACGGTTTCTTTCCCTTGCCTGCGTTTAAGATAAGGATGCACCATATCACCTTGTATTGGGCCAGGACGTACTATGGCGATCTCTATCACTAGATCGTAAAAGCAATTTGGACGAAATCGTGGCAACATTGCCATTTGCGCTCTTGATTCAATCTGGAATACACCAATTGTGTCGGCCTTACTAATCATTTTGTACACATTCGGATCTTCCGATGGAATTTTAGCTATTGATAGATCTTGACCTCGGTGTATGTTTATGAGGTTGAGACTTTTTTCAATAACGCTCAACATACCAAGTGCTAAGCAATCAATTTTTAGAAGACCAAGCGCATCAATATCATTTTTATCCCATTGAATTATTGTACGTTCTGTCATAGAAGCATTTTCAGTTGGAACAATATTGCAAAGTGGTTCATGGGAGAGGAGAAATCCACCTGGATGTTGTGAGAAATGACGAGGAAAACCTATAAGTTCATTTATTAGTTGAATTCCTTGATATACAAGAGGCTCAATTATTTTTGAGTTTATCTGGGTGATATCCGATGATCCCATATATTTTTCGATTTGAGAAATTTGATTTAAATTAAAATCAAGTGCTTTGGCTACATCTCGTATTGCACTGCGAGATCGATAAGTAACAACAGAAGCAGTTAGTGCTGCACGGTCTCTACCATATTTTTGATATATATATTGAATTACTTTTTCTCTTTTTTCATGTTCAAAATCTACATCGATGTCAGGTGGTTCATTACGTTCTTTTGATATAAAGCGTTCAAAAAGAAGGTTTATGCGAGTTGGATCTACTTCTGTAATTCCAAGACAATAACATACAGCTGAATTTGCAGCAGACCCACGACCTTGGCAAAGAATATTATTTTCTCTAGCAAAATTTACAATATCATATACACTCAGAAAGTAAGATTCGTAACTAAGCTCTTTAATTAAATTTAACTCATGTTTAATTTGTTGATATATCTTGTTTGGAGGTCCATGAGGCCAGCGTTTTTTTATCCCGCAATAAGTTATCTTTTTTAGATAACTAGTTTTTGTGTAGCTTTTCGGAATAAATTCATTTGGATATGAATAATAAATCTCGTCTAGCGAGAATTTACAACGATTACTAATATTTACACTTTCATATAAGAGGTGCGATGGATATGTTCTGCCAAGCAATTCAAGCGTTCTTAAATGTTGTTCTGCGTTTCTATTCAATTTATTTTTTATTTTATTTATAGTTTTTCCAAGTCGAATTGCTGTGAGTGTATCTCGAATTTTTTGACGACTACGAATATGCATATGTACATTCCCAGTAGCAACTAGCGGAATATCAGTTTGCATGCTGATATCTTGAAGATAAAGTAAATGTTGATAATCAAAGCTATTAGAAGGCTGTTCAACAGAAATCCAAATCCGATTAGGTAATAGTTTTTTTAGCCAAACAGCATCTGACTTAAGTTGTTTATACCGCGCTTTAATGTTTTTTTTAATATCTGGAGATGGATTAGATATTAATATCCCTAAGCATTCAGAAATATCAATTGTATGAATTTCACTTCTGACTAAATGATAATCTCCTTTTTTTGCTGCGAGCCTTGCTCGTGTTATAAGTCGAACTAAGTTACCATAGCCCTCTCTATTTGTTGCAAGTAGAACTATGCTGGGACCATCGGTAATTGAAAACATGCTTCCGATTATTAAAGATAAGCTGCATTTCTTTGCAGCAATATGTGCTTTTACAACGCCAGCTATACTGCATTCATCAGTTAAAGCAATTGCACTGTAGCCGAGTGATTCAGCTTGCTTAACTAATTCCTCTGGATATGATGCTCCTTTAAGGAAAGTAAAATTAGAAACGCAATGTAGTTCAGAATATTTGATCATTATTATATTTTACTGTATAAAAAAACAGTATAATATAATAAATTTAGCTAAACTATTCTATTTATCCAATGTTTCACAAAAAAGAAGCTCGGATTAGAATATCTATTCAAAAAAAGAGGAACGTCCGATGAGTTATGCTGTCAGAGTTTATGAAACTGGTGATACCAGTGTTTTAAAATTAGAAGAAGTGGAGTTAACTCCGCCTGCTGTTGGTGAAGTACTCATTCGACATACTGCTATCGGTTTGAATTTTATTGATACCTATTTCAGATCAGGGATTTACCCACCGCCTCAACTTCCTTTTACGCCGGGAACAGAAGCCGCTGGCATCGTTGATGCAGTTGGTAAAGACGTTATAGGCATAGAAGTTGGAGATAGGGTTGTTTGCGCATCACCTCCGTTAGGAGCTTACTCTGAATATCGATTAATGCCAAGTTCACGGGTGGTTAAATTACCTGACTATATTGATGATCGTGTTGCGGCGGCAATAACACTCAAGGGTATGACTGCACATTATCTTTTAGCAAAAACATTCAAAGTAGAAAAAAATACTACTATTTTATTGCATGCGGCAGCAGGAGGAGTTGGCTTAATTGCATGTCAATGGGCCAAGTATCTCGGTGCAAAGATTATTGGAACAGTTGGTTCAAATGATAAAGCAGATCTCGCTCAATCCCATGGTTGTGATCATACTATATTATATAGAGAGGAAAACTTTGTATCGCGAGTTAAAGAACTTACAGACGGCGAGGGAGTTGATGTCGTTTATGATTCCGTAGGAAAAGATACATTTTTATCTAGCCTAGATTGTGTAAAGCCAACCGGCATGGTAGTCCTTTTTGGACAATCCTCGGGACCTGTCGAGCCAATTAACCCCCAACTTTTGTCAGCAAAAGGATCTTTGTTTCTTACTCGACCAACTTTGAATGATTACACAAATAGACGCGAAGATCTCGACGAAATAGCATCTTCTTTGTTTAATGCTATTAAAAAGGAAGTAGTTAAAGCGGATATAAATCAAGAATATTCGCTTAGAGAAGTTGCTTCAGCACATGCGGATCTTGAATCGCGACAAACAACCGGAGCCACAGTACTTATACCTTAATGCCGCCGGATAAAGTGAAGAATTTGTTATGAAACCTATGGATTTACCTAAAGCGATCGATTCTCTCGTCCAAAATCAAGATCTAACAGGTCGTGAAATGGAAGATGTGATTGCAACAATTATGCAAGGTAATGCCACACCTGCTCAAATTGGTGCTTTTCTAGTCGCGTTACGAATAAAAGGTGAAACCGTGGAAGAATTAACTGCAGCTGCTAAAGTTGTCAGACGATTTGCAGCTAAAGTAGTTATAAATTCCAAAAATATTTTAGATATTGTTGGTACTGGTGGCGATGGCGCAGGATTATTTAATGTTTCTACTGCATCTGCATTGGTGGCCGCTGGGGCTGGCGCAATCATTGCTAAACATGGGAATCGTGCAGTAACGGGAAAATCAGGCAGTGCTGATTTACTCGAAAAAGGAGGTGTAAATATTAATGTGACGGCTAGCGAAGTTGAAAAAACAGTTGAATCTGTCGGTATAGGTTACATGTTTGCACCAGCTCATCATGGTGCGTTTAGGCATTTGGTGGCACCTAGACGCGAAATAGGAATTCGTACGATGTTTAATTTACTAGGCCCATTGACTAATCCTGCTGGTGCAAAATTTCAATTAGTGGGAGTTTTTCATCAAAAATGGGTAAGGCCACTAACTGAAGTATTCAAAAGTTTAGGTAGCATTCATACGGTTGTTGTTCATTCGCATGATGGGTTAGACGAAATTAGCATTGCCGCTCCTACATATGTCTCAGAGTTAAAAGAGGGACATATTCTTGATTATCAGATTTCTCCTACCGATTTCGGTTTTAACTTTCAATCGATTGAAGAGTTGCGAGTGGATAGTGTAGATGCCAGTTTCGATCTTGTAAAAAACGCACTGATGGGAAATCATGGCCCTGCATACGATATGATTGCGTTAAATGCGGGAGCAGCCATTTATGCAAGCAATCTTGTCACTACACTAGACGCAGGTGTTGCAAAAGCTTGCGAAATTCTTGATGCTGGTCATGGCCTTGGCAAATTAAACGAATTAGCTGCCTTCACTCAAAGTTTCCCTGTTGATTAATCTGTGCACTCTATAGGAGAAAAAAGTACAATAATTTTAGTAAATGTTACTTTTGACTGCCAAATTTCTGTTGTTATTAGTTTTTTTGACTCCGTAGAGAAATTTGTAGCGTTTTTACAGAGAGCGGTCGATATCGAAATAAATGAGAATTAAGCCATTGTTTAACTTTTGATTTGGGCTTAAACTGAGGGTCCAATAAACAACTTTTAAGGGGGTGATCCAATGTCTAGTGATAGGTCCTTATTCACAGTGAACTTTGGTGTTAACTTTAAACTTTGGAGAAGCCTCTTAAGTTAGAGCTAAGCCTCCTATCCAGTGATGATGTTCACTGCGATAAACCATCACGGCGCCCACTAAGTAGTGGGCGTCTTTGTTTTATAGCTCTTTATTGGATAGTAGAATAACGTTATGAGTGCGCAATTAGGAACTATTTTTAAGCTAGGGGTGTTTACAATATGGATCGTGGCGTTTTTCTGGTTTGTATTTTTTAGTATTACTTTTTTTCAAGATCTGGGATTGCTCTATTTGGTCATAGCGATCGGAGCGCTGTTCATGGGATCGATTGCACATTATTTTTGGCGCCGGGTTTTAGGCATTAAACCTAAAACGCGACATCCACGAAAAGCTTAACCTATATCTAAGTTTTAAGATTCGGGATTCGGTGTTGAATTGGACGAATCAGCAGCACAGTCTAATCTCTATGAAGGGAATGACTTGCACCTAATTACATCTGAAGGTGGGTAAACATGTTATTGAGCGGAAAACACAGTTGTTTTGTGCATGCCTACTGTTGACCCGGTTAGCAAATCAAATCTTTTTTTTAGGAATAGTTCTTTGATTGAGATCTTCTATCAATATCCCGCAATAATCCATTACTTCTTCTTTGGTCCCTTGCCTATAGCCAGTGACCTGAGAAACGGTGTTTGCCACAACATATCGATAACAACTGCCATCAGGAGATAGGCTTGGTAGATCAGCTTTCTCTATCTTACGTATGACGTATTCTAGATGTCCGAATTGTTCGCGATCCAAGCAAACTGTTGCTTCAACTTTTTTTTGAGCTGGCTTTGAATCTGTCATTATTTATGGCGCCTATGAAATTGCTTTGTGCTAGATTATTTATTTACAATCAGGCACGAAATTGAAATTAGCTAGGAAGGTGAGATGAACCTCTAATTCTAATGATTTATTCAAATTTTTTCATCCATTTTCGCCAAATTTTTCTAAGCGACCAATTATAAAGTTATTTGATCTGCTTCTTTATCTTTCAAGAATGTTTGAGTTTTCGATTCCATTTTTTAAAAGGGTGAAAAAATCAATTTTTATGGACCATGATTAATTTAGCGTTATTGGTTGATTAGGTAATGGGTTATGTTTTTCAGCATATGCTTTACATGACGCCCAATCATGAGCTGTTTCTTTGCGTATTCGAGCAAGTTGTTGGGGAGCTATTAGCGGCTCATCTCCAACGAGTGAAGCTGGGACCAATCTGGCTAGAAAGAGAATTAAATGGCACGTTATTAAGTTTATTCTTCGATTAATCCTGTGTATGGAAGGGTTAGGATGTGGTTTTGGTAGTGGGGAAAACAGTAATGAGCCTACTTGCCTTGCAATTTTTAGTTGTTTTGAGTCATAGGATGCATGAACTCGCTCTAGCCTGATTTGAGATAAATTGCATTTGGTTCCAGTGAATGCGGTTAGACGCGAAACAAATCCGCCTAAATTGTTAATAAGCTCTTCTTGGAACAGGACTAGCGGCGGGGAATCAAAATGGTTTTCAATCATTTTTATCATATTCATGAATTGAATGTTATCAGCGCCAAAAAACTTGGGTTTATGAGCATCTAAATCAATAAAATTTTCAAATGTGTAGCTACCGCCATTTTTTACATAACGACGATAGTGGGATGCTATCCATTGATCATGTCTTCGCAATACAAGAATAACTTTCCCATCTTTTCTGTAACTAGAAAACTCTTCAAGTCTTAAATTAAGTCTTAGTGCGGCTTCCCGAGAAATTAAATATTTTTTGTGGTTACTCTTCTCGATTAGCTGTGAGAATTTTCGATATCTATCTCGTGGTATGTATTTAATGCCTTCAAGTTCGGGGAATATCCTGTTTTGTAGGAAAGTGGATGCGGCACGACCTAATCCAACATGAAAGAAAATTTCAAATTCGTTGTGCGTTCGGTTCATCGTAGGCGGCCATAATAGTATTCCTATTAATTAGTTCGTTCTTTCTCAGCTATACTCGCAAGGTAATTAATTAGATCTATTAATTCGTCATGGCCCCCGGCAAGAGAGACTTTTGTCCTATATTTTCCATCAACTATTATCGTCGGAACACCATCAGTTTTATATGCGCGGGTCAATTTATTTGCGGCTTCCACTTTTGAATTGACGTAGAATGAATTTAGAAATGTATCAATAAATAGTTGTTGATCTATATCGAAGCCAGAAGCCCATTTAGCAACTTGATCTTCTGTTAGGAGAGACTGACGCTCTTTATGAATGGCATCGAAGTAAGCGTCATGTAAAATATCTGTAACGCCAAGCGCGTCAAATGTATAGAAAACCCGAGCATCGAATTCCCAGGATTTGGTAAGGACTGCAGGCAATCTTATATACTCGACATATTCAGGACGATTCTTTTGCCATCGGTTAAGGTATGGTTCAAGTCTATAACAATGAGGACATCTATACCAAAACAGTTCGAGTACCTCAATCTTTTCTCCGGTTTGTACAGGCAGAGGTTTGTCTAAACGAACATAATTAATATCTTCAATGAATTCTTGGGCAGTTGAATTACCGCACATTAAGATAGTAGCGAGAGCGACGAAAAGTAAGTTTTTCAATTTCATTAATTTGTTCAGTAACATTTTTATAAGGGGCCAACGATTGGGGTTGCAATTACAAATACTAGCATTAGTAGCGCAGCCTGACTTCCTATAATAATCAAGACCGCTGCAATTATTGGAATTTGCATTGCTTGTCTTAGGATAGATGCCGTAACAGCAAGTGTCCAAACAGAAATGCCTGCTATTGCAATCAATGGTATTGTCAGAATCATCCCAGCAAGATCCGGGGCTAACAACCTTGCATGCCAACCGGAGAGAGGAATAGTTAGTAGTTGGAGTATAGTTATAGCTCCATATATACCGGTAGTTGTTTGCACCCAGCGTTCCCTTCTTCCGCGGAGAAAAAGAGTCACTCCAATAACTAACGCGAAAAATAAGACCTGAATAGTAGATACCAGAAGAGCGCCCGACACTCTATAATCAGGAACAACATTGATCGCTCCGCTAATAATTGCTGCTCCCGCTGTAACTAGCAACAAAGTGTCCGATTTTGGCACGTTTGCGGCCGGTTGCCGAAATAGGCAAAGATCGAAAAACAGTCTAAAGTAGTTCAGCATGGAGATCTCGCTAAAAACGTTCAAGTACTAGGCGCATACGTATACATGATAACACTTTGGTCAATTCTATTATATTTTTTTAGACCAATTATTTTTGGTGTGTCTGATATTAAAGCAGTTTCCGCGTATATATTGGAGTATCTATGAAAAGGATGATTGCTGATCAGAAAGAATTTGAGGAGTTGTGCAAAATGGCTTCTGATTCACCATGGGTTGGTTTGGATACAGAGTTTAATAGAGAAGGTGCATATTACCCTAAACTCTGTTTATTGCAGTTATCAAGCCCCAAGTTCACAGTATGCATAGACCCGCTTGCAGATTTAGATTTCTCACCATTTCAGATATTTTTGAGTAATCCTGCGGTAAAAAAGATATTTCATGCCGCTCGCCAAGATATTGAGGCACTTTTTGTTGCTTTTGGCTCGACGCCTAAACACTTATTTGATACACAAATTGCTGCCCAGCTGTGTGGGTATCGAGAACAAATCGCATATGCTGAATTAGCAAGACTTATTTGTTCAGTTAATTTGCCTAAAGCACACACTCGTATAGATTGGTCAAAAAGACCGTTGAGCGATTCCGAAATTCAGTATGCACTTGATGATGCAAGATTCTTGGGTCAAATCCATCAAACTCTTGATGATCAATTAGTGAACTATGGCCGAGATAAATGGGTTCGTGAAGATTGTGAACGATTGAGCAATTCAAAATTTGTTGATTTTGGTTCTACTCGAGCGATCCAGAAAATACAAATACGTGCCCGTGATCTGGATCAGGAAGGACAGAGTGTCGTGCATCAGATCGCAATATGGCGGGAGACAGTTGCGATGAAGCAGAATTTACCTAGAGAATGGATACTTGCATCACATAAAATTATCTTAATTGGCCAGATTTTACCAGGAAAACCGGAAGACTTTAAAAGTTATCCTATGCTATCGAAACTGAGTGCGAAGTCGTGGTTTGGAGATCTTATCCTAGCCGTAAAAAAAGGTCAGCAAAGGCGATATTCCTATGTTCCTATATCGGGGCATTCTCGGTTGACTTTCGAAGAAAAAAAGAAAGAAAAGGTTCTTTGGGCTAAACTCCAGAATGTATGCTCTGAGTTTAATATTGCTTCAGCGGCGGTTTGTTCCAAGAAGGATATTCGTAGATTGATTCGTGGAGATACAGATTTAAAATTGTTAAATGGTTGGAGAGAACAATTTATTGGACGTGCGTTGGTTGAATTTTTATAATGTTGCGGTTTCAACAGAATTAAAATACTACATAATTGGAGTCGATCGATGAAATCAGCTGTAAAAATAGCGGTCACTGGAGCTGCAGGACAAATTAGTTACTCACTTTTATTTCGTATAGCTTCAGGTGATATGTTAGGGAGAGATCAGCCAGTGATTTTGCATTTGTTAGAAATTCCTGATGCTATGGAGGCGCTTAATGGTGTGGTTATGGAGCTATGTGACTCAGCGTTCCCTTTATTAGAGTCGATTAAAATTGGATCTGATGCGCGAGATGTGTTTGGCGATATAGACTATGCTTTGCTCGTTGGTGCAAGGCCTAGAACTTTGGGCATGGAACGCAAGGATCTTTTATCTCATAATGCCGTGATATTCTCAGAGCAAGGTAAAGCTTTAGACGAAAGTGCAAAAAGAGATGTCCGTGTTTTGGTTGTTGGTAATCCAGCAAATACAAATGCACTTATTGCGGCGTCAAATGCTAAAAATCTCAACCCCGCTCAATTTACAGCCATGACGCGACTAGATCATAACCGGGCGATCTACAAGCTAGCCGAACATTTGGGAACTCACTGTGACACTATTAGAAAAATAGCTATATGGGGCAATCATTCTGCAACACAATATCCTGATATTTCACATGCGGAAATCAGTGGTCGATCGGCTAAAAAGTTAGTAAATGAAGAATGGATTGATTCTGTGTTTGTTCCAGATGTCCAGCAAAGAGGTGTCGCTATACAAAAGGCCAGAGGGGCATCGAGTGCGGCATCAGCTGCAGCTGCTGCGATTGATCATATTCGTAGCTGGGTTAGTGGAACTCAAGCGGGAGATTGGACTAGTATTGCGATCATGAGTAACGGTAGTTATGGGGTAGATGATGGATTGATATGCTCATTTCCCGTTATTTGCAGATCTGGCTCAATATCTATTGTTCCTGATCTAGAGTTAGATTCAGTAGGCCGAACACGAATTATGGTGTCGGTAGATGAGCTAAGAGATGAAAGGGATGCAGTTAGACACTTACTTTAAAGGCTCAACTAATTTATCTCGAGACTATTTTCAATTTTGTTTTTTGTTTAGTTATTCTTAGGATTTTGAACAGGCGGGGCATTTAGAGTTGCGAATTAGTTTTATAGTTTCCCATTCCATACTAATGCCATCGAATACGAGAACTTTTCCCATAAGCCCATCACTAGTCCCAAGCAAGCAGTTGATTACTTCCATTGCTTGCATCGAGCCAATTATTCCTACTATTGGCGCAATCACGCCTTCCATGGCGCAAGTTGCTGTTTCGAGTTCCGTGTCTGGATACAAGCATTGATAACAAGGACTGAGTTTATTATTAGGAAAAAAGGTAGATATTTGCCCCTCCCATCGTATAGCAGCTCCAGAAACAAGAGGAGTTCCCGTAAGAATGCTAATTCGGTTTAACTCAAAACGTGTTGGATGATTATCTGTGCAGTCGACTATCACATCTGCATTTGTTATTTGTTCAATGAGCTCGTCACTGTCGAGTTCATAATCCAGAGCTAAAACTTCAGTCTCAGGATTTATGCTGAGCAGTGTTTCCCGTGCGGAGGATGCTTTTAATTTGCCTATACTAGCGTTTTTGTGAACTATCTGACGTTGCAAATTGGATTCATCGACATGGTCATAGTCGGTTAATATCATTTTCCCGATTCCGGTTGCAGCCAAATACATAGCTACCGGTGACCCAAGGCCCCCAAGCCCCACAATCATTACGCTAGATTGTAGTAATTGTCTCTGTCCAGCTTCCCCTACTTGTGGCAGCTTAATTTGTCTGCTGTACCGTTTCTGTTGTTCTGGAGTCATTTTTTATTCTTTTTTACTGTGTAAGAGTATATTTCGTTTTAACAATATTACGAGGCGGCCAACTATTTTGATATTCATGGCCAGTTTCGTTGTAATGGAAGAATACGGCATTTGATCCTAATGTTACACTTGATGTTTAACGTTATCCACTGAATCAGGAGAGCAAATGAGTCAGTTAGAGGAAAAACAAGAGGCAATTCGTAAGGTTTCATTCATTGGGTTAGGGGTCATGGGTTATCCTATGGCAGGTCATCTAGCGCGATGCGGTTTTGAAGTAAAGGTTTATAACCGTACCTTGAAGCGAGCAAAAGATTGGGTGCAAGAATTTGGAGGAGAGTTTGTCATCACTCCTGCCGAAGCAGCAGACGGGGCAGAGATTGTATTTATGTGTGTCGGCAATGATAGTGATATCCGTGAAGTTACAAAAGGTAAATCGGGGATTTTCGAAGGGCTCGATGAAAATGCCATTTTTGTCGATCATACAACGGCCTCCGCTATCATCGCGAGAGAGTTGTTTGAAGCCTCCCTTGAAATCGGCTGTGCGTTTCTGGATGCACCGGTGTCAGGGGGGCAGGTAGGCGCTGAAAATGGCTTACTAACGGTAATGGTGGGTGGTGAAGAAGACTCATTCCAAAAGGCAAAGACTGTTATTGAGAGTTATGCTCAAAAAGTTGCGCTAATGGGGCCCGCGGGTAGCGGGCAGTTGACAAAGATGGTCAACCAAATTTGTATAGCAGGATTGCTTGAAGGTTTATCTGAGGGATTGAGCTTTGCTATGCAAGCAGGGTTGAGCGTAGAGGCTGTGCTAGATGTTATATCGAAAGGTGCAGCGCAATCATGGCAAATGGAAAATCGAGGTTTAACAATGCATCAGGACAAATTCGATTTTGGTTTTGCTGTTGATTGGATGAGAAAAGATCTTAATATTTGCTTGGATGAAGCTAGGCGGAATGGAAGTCTATTGCCCGTAACTGCCTTAGTAAACGAATTTTATGGAAACATTCAACGGATTGGAGGTGGAAGATGGGATACATCTAGTTTGATTCGTTTGTTGCAGGATTCTAGAGATAATTGAACCTAATTTTTAAGAGTGCTAGTCCATTTAGTAGTTAAAGAATTAATATTGATCATCAGCCATTGAAGCGCTATCATGGTCGTTGAGTTGCAAATTGTGCCTTCATTAAGCATATCAAATGCTTTATTTATAGGCCAGGCTTTTGCTCGAATGTCTTCACCTTCATCTTTGACTCCGTGCACGCCGTACACGTCTTTCGAATCAATTTCCCCGCAAAAAAGCTGTACTTTTTGATCACTGCATCCTGGAGTAGTGTAGTAGGTCGCGATAGGGTGAAGGCGGAGTATTGAGCACCCAGACTCTTCTAATGTTTCCCGTATGGCAACATCTTCAGCATTTTCTTCATCCTCACTCAAACCTGCCACACATTCTAGAATCCATGGGTTATTAGATTGGGCCGCCCACACTCCGATACGGAATTGCTCTATAAGAACAATTTCTTGTCGATATGGGTCGAACGGAAGCACAGCAACAGCAGTGCTGCCTTGTGACATTACTTCTCTGTACAAAGTCTGACTCCATCCACCTTGAAAAAGTTCATGACGTAATTGATATTTTTTGATTTTAAGATGCCCTTCAAATACGCTAGCTGTGTCTTTTAGCTCAACTTTTAACGGAGATGGAATATTTTCTCTTGGATTAGTTTCTGTCATATCATTCTTTATGATCTTTTTCATAAGTATTCAAACTAATATAATTAGCTGAATGATTGGTGAATTCTATAAATCGTATTAGATTTGCAATAGAAATCCTTGTGGTTTGAGTATTATCTAATGGATGCAAGCATATATTCTTGAATTCTAAAATTTTTTCTTCGAGGATGAATGAGACACCAAGCTTAGTATCATTAATCAGAGAGAGTGGGGAAACGCTGCCTGGTGTTACTCCCAGACAATCAATTAATCTTTCGGGAGAACAGAAGGAGAGACGTCCCAAGTTGAATTTTTCCCCCAACCATTGAAGATCTACAACGCTATCCTCTAGACAGGTAACAAGCGACATATCTCCCTTCTTATTTTTTAAGAATAAGTTTTTCGTATATGCATCGGAATCTCTAGATTCTCTTAATCGTTTACTGTCTGAAACTGTGAACATAGGCGGATGGTGAGTGGTTTCGTAGGAAATATCTAATTTATCAAACACCCAAAAAATTTCGGTTGAGGAATTGAATCTAACAGTTTGAGATAATTTGTTTCGATCTGAAGTTTGCATGCTAAATTTATTCTAGTCTAGCTAAGGGCTAGTTATAATGTAATAGTGTTTGAATTAAATTGATATTTAGACGAACAATTTTGCCATAAAATCCGGGAGATTTTTAATTATGACGCGGAAAACCATTTCTAGATCAAAGAAAAAAATAGATCGAGGTACTCACCTAGCCGGAAATCCTGGATTAGAAAAAGTTTCACTTGCAAGATTTACTGAACAATCTTATTTGAATTACTCGATGTATGTAATACTTGATAGAGCTCTTCCTAATATCGCAGATGGTTTAAAGCCAGTTCAACGCAGAATAATTTATGCAATGTCCGAACTGCATTTAAGATTTAATATGAAACCTAAAAAATCCGCAAGAACTATTGGTGATGTGTTAGGTAAGTTTCATCCACATGGAGAATCTGCATGTTATGAAGCTATGGTATTAATGGCGCAACCATTTAGTTATCGTTATCCTTTAATTGATGGCCAGGGTAATTGGGGATCGCAGGATGATCCAAAATCATTTGCCGCTATGCGGTATACCGAGGCACGCCTTTCGCATTTTTCGACTACCTTGCTCTCAGAACTTGGGCAGGGTACTGTAGATTGGGTTGAAAATTTCGATGGCACAATGAAAGAGCCCGTTTTTCTTCCAGCTCGACTTCCAACAGTTCTGTTAAATGGGGGATCGGGAATAGCAGTGGGAATGGCAACTGATCTTCTTCCACATAATTTGCGCGAGGTTATTAGTGCCTGCGTGCGTCTCCTAGAGAATCCACGAACTACTTTGTCGAAAATATGCGAGCATATCCAGGGGCCTGATTTACCCACAAAAGCCGAAATTATAACGTCGCGTGACGAACTTATGACGATCTACTCCACAGGTTCAGGATCAATACGGCAAAGAGCGGTATGGGACAGAGAAGATGACAGTATTGTAATCACAGCATTGCCTTATCAAGTTTCAGGGGAACGTGTATTGGAACAAATTGCCTCCCAAATATCAGAAAAAAAACTACCGATGGTTCTTGATGTTCGAGATGAATCTGACCATGAGAACCTTACAAGATTGGTAATTGTTCCTCGCTCAAATCGGATAGATCACTTCAAGTTAATGGATCATCTATTTGCAACAACCAGTTTAGAGAACAGTTATCGTATAAATATGAATATGATCGGACTTGATGGGCGTCCACGTGTTCACAATTTGAAAGATGTACTGATCGATTGGTTAACATTTCGCAGGAATACTGTGACGAGACGCCTTACCTATCAAACAGAGCGCTTAGAATTTCGTCTTGATATTTTGTCAGGACTACTTAAAGCTTATAGCAAGCTTGATGAGATTATCAGAGTAATACGAGAAGAGGAGATACCAAAATCGGTTTTGATTAAGAAATTTCGATTGAAAGAAAATCAAGCGGAAGCAATTTTAGAAATGAAATTGAGGCAATTAGCGAAACTTGAGGAGGTTAGGATAAGAAAAGAGCAGAAAGACTTATCCAAAGAGCTAAAATCAATTCAAACAGTTCTCAAATCAAAAGTGCGGTTGAACGAATTAGTTAGAAATGAGCTACTAGCGGATGCGGAAGAATTCGGGGATGCGCGTTATTCCCCTTTAGTAGAGAGAGAAGCAGCAAAATCCTTAACTCAAAATGAGTTAATTTCATCTGATCCAATTACAGTAGTTTTGTCAGAGAAGGGATGGATACGAGGTGCACGTAGCCATGATGTAGATGCAAGAAAGCTGAATTATCGATCTGGAGATAAATATTTACATGAGGTAAGTGGACGTACTAACGAAATTTTATTGTGTATAGATTCCACCGGCCGTACTTATCCTCTCATGGCTCATGCACTTTCCTCCGCGCGAAGTCAGGGTGAACCTGTTAGTAGTCAATTACGACCTCCAGCATCGTCAATCTTTAGAGGCGTAATGATTGGTCAAGAAGGTGTTTTATATCTGATCTCAACGGACAGTGGGTTCGGGTTCATTGCCAATATTGGCGATATGAACACCCGGAATAAGTCAGGAAAATTAGTCCTAAATGCAAAGGGAGCAAATATTTTACCACCTCAACGTATTCAAGAGTTAGAAAACAATTTGGTTGGAGTTATCTCCTCTACGGGACGACTACTAATATTTTCAGCAAATGAATTGCCTAAAATGGCGCGTGGGAAAGGTGTGAAGTTACTAAATATTCCAAACGCAAAATATAAAAATGGAGATGAAAAAGTTTTAGATATCGTAGTTTTCTCTAAAAATGAAAGACTACGTATCATAGCAGGGCGACAGCATATGACACTTAAACCTACTGATTATGCTCCTTACATTGGTAGTCGTGCGCAGCGTGGTCGGATGCTTCCTCGGGGCTATAAAAGCCCTGACGCAATTATCGTCGAAGAGCCAAAAAATCTAAAAATATAGCCTAAAATAAGTACAGTTTAGAAGGGCAAATTGCTACCTGAAATCAACATGGTAATATTTTTCCGAAAATCGTTTTGTATGCGTTGTAAAGCTTTGTTGCTGTCAGCCTCAAATCGAAAAATTATGGTCGGCGTGGTATTGGATGCTCGTGCGAGGCCAAATCCATCTGGGTAGTCTACGCGAATACCGTCGAGATGACTTATGGTGCCATAGTCAAACTTTGCGGATTCCTTTAATTTTCCAATAAGCTGATGATGGGACCCTTCATCCATTTCTAGTCGTAATTCTGGAGTATTTATTGTGTTGGGAATGGTGTTGAATATGTGATTTACTGATTCTTGATGTGTTGAAATAAATTCGCAAAGTCGTGCCCCCGCATAAATAGCATCGTCAAAACCATACCAACGATCCTGAAAAAAAATATGACCGCTCATTTCTCCAGCGAGCGCAGCGCCACTTTGTTTTAATTTAGCTTTGATAAATGAATGCCCGGTTCGCCACATAGTAGGAATCCCCCCAGCATTGTCGATCGCCTTGCTTAAATTCCGGGAGCATTTAACGTCAAATATTATTTCAGATCCGGGCTTTCTTTCGAGTATATCTTGAGCGAATAGTATTAATTGCCTATCAGGCCATATGATTTCGCCATCGGGAGAGACGACTCCTAGTCGATCACCATCGCCATCAAATGCGAGTCCAAAATCTAGCTTTTGATCTGTTACTATATCTTGAAGATCGCATAGATTTTCTGGTTGACTTGGATCAGGATGATGGTTAGGAAAATTGCCATCTACTTCGGCATGAATCGCAACAACCTGACAACCGAGACTACGATAGAGGTCAGGGCCAATATTTCCAGCTACACCATTTCCAAAGTCTATAGCGATACGTAATGGTTTATCGAGTCGAATATCCGATTGGATGGCTGAACAATAAGCGGTATTTACAGATCTATTTAGAATGTTTCCTTTACTACGATTCTTTCGTAGGGAGCAACGTGCACGGAGACTTTGAATGGCTTCTCCAGCCAATGTTTCTTTAGCAATGATGATCTTTAAACCATTATATTGTGAAGGATTGTGACTGCCTGTTATGGCTACAGCTGAATGAATGTTTAGGAAGTGGGTCGCAAAATAGGTAACAGGCGTCGGTGTCATCCCAATTAAGATAACATCACATCCGGATGATTGGATGCCAGACGCTAGAGCATTGGCGAAAATAGGCCCGGAAGGCCTGCCATCCCAGCCTATTATGATGGTCCTAATTCCACGCTCTATAGATGTATCGCCGATAGCCCAGCCCAATTCCTCTACGATTGATTCAGTTAGGCTGCATCCAACTATGCCTCGGATGTCGTAAGCCTTAAATATTTCAGGTGGTAGATCCATATTGCATCCTGCGCAGATAACGGCGGTTATGTACTCATGTGCCCGTGTGGCCGAATCCTCCTTTTTCTCGTTCAGTAGCAACAAACTCATCCACAATATCAAAAGATACTTGCGTTACCGAGAAAAATATTAACTGAGCAATTCGATCTCCAGGTTTGATCAGGAAGCTCTCACGACTCCGATTCCAGCATGATATTTTTATTTCACCTTGATAATCGCTGTCTATTAAACCAGCCAGGTTCCCTAGGACAATGCCATTTTTGTGCCCAAGTCCTGATCGCGGAAGCAGTAAACCTGCTAGAGTGATATCTTGGATATGGATTGCAATACCTGATGGAATGAGAACAGACTGATCAGGCAGCAGTTCTTGATCTTCTTGGATACATGCGCGAAGATCAATGCCCGCTGACCCTTTGGTAGCGTACTCAGGAATGCCGAATTCGTTACTCAATCGTGAGTCAAGAATGCGTAGTTGTATATTTTTCATGGAATTTAGATGCTATTTTTTTAATTAGGCGTTTTGCGAGTAGACTTTTGAGACCAGCGCCGAGATCGACCTCGCTATGACGGTCTACTACGGTGATTGCATTGTAATCACTCCCAAAAGGCGAATTGGTCTTACTGACATGATTGGCGACAATCAGGTCAATATTCTTTTTAATCAGTTTTTTTCTAGCGTTCGCTGTCGGGTTAGTAGTTTCGGCGGCAAAGCCAACTGTAAACAGGGGAATAGGTTGCGACGCTACAAATTCAAGAATATCAGTATTGGGGACTAGCTCTAATTTTATAGAGTCAGTTTTTCTTTTAATTTTTTCTTCTTGAAATATTTTTGGTCGATAGTCAGAGACTGCGGCGACTCCAATAAATATATCCGCATCATTGATTACCTTTTTTACCTGATCGAGCATCTCTTCTGCAGTTGTCACATAGTAGGTAGTTGCTTTTGATGGAGGTGAAAGCGTAGTTGGGCCACTGATAAGGATAACTTTGCTGCCTGCTAGTAACGCTGCTTTAGCAATGGCATAACCCATTTTACCAGAGCTGCTATTTGTAAAACCACGCACGGGATCTAGTGCTTCCCAAGTAGGTCCAGCTGTTACTACAGTAGTTAGTTTGCTAAGGGACGCAGAGTCGGATTCTTTTTTGAAGAAATTAATCAATGATGTTGGTTCAATCATTCGACCCATACCGACTTCACCACAAGCCTGTTTTCCGTGATCAGGCCCAATTACCGTAATTCCCCTAGCCTCCAGTGTCGAAATATTTTTTCTGGTGGCAGAGTTTTCCCACATTACTCTATTCATTGCCGGAGCAATCGCTATGGGCGCCTCTGAAGCTAGACAGATTGTTGATAATAAATCGTCAGCTAGTCCTGCAGCCAATTTAGCAACAAAGTTAGCGGTCGCGGGGGCAACAATTATTTGATCCGCCCAGCGAGCGAGCTCTATGTGACTCATAATTGTTTCAGACTCCGAACTCAAAAGTTCCTGAAAAACAGGTTCACCACTAACTGCTTGCATCGTAAGTGGCGAGATAAAGTTACTAGCAGAGGAAGTCATAACAACTTTCACAATTGAATCGTCTTCTACTAGCCCCCTAACTAAATCTGGAGTTTTATAAGCAGCGATTCCACCTGTTATTCCAACTAGCACATGTTTTTCGGAAAGAGGTTGCATCCTTAGTTTAATAGTGTTATTTGATTGAAATAGGGTAACTAACGTGCGCTATCCCACATTATTTATATTTAACATTAAACGATAATTTTGAGCCAATCTGGCTAAAAGTGTAGGATAACAGTATATTTACATAGGTACACCGTCATGTTTAATAGTAAATTGAATTAATTTCTTGCAGACTTCCCTTAAAGGCGAAATTCTGATATAAATCACGCCCCAGTCCATACATATTTAAGCGAGCAGGTGAGATGTCTAGAGTATGCCAGATAACAGGCAAGCGGTCTGTAGCCGGGAACAATGTGTCGCATGCCAATAACCGGAATAAGCGCACTTTTAGGCCGAATTTGCATTTAAGACGATTTTGGGTTGAAAGTGAAAATCGTTGGGTTCGACTTCGAGTATCACGTAAGGGGTTGCGAATTATTGATAAGAATGGCATCGATTCGGTTCTTAAAGAAATTAGAATGAAAGGTGTCAAAGTCTAAAAATAAAAGGATAGACAAATGCGCGACAAGATAAAACTGGTCTCGTCTGCTGGTACAGGACATTATTATACGACGACTAAGAATAAAAGAACCACAACGGACAAGATTGAGTTTCAGAAGTATGATCCTGTTGTTCGTAAGCATGTAGTTTACAAAGAAGCTAAGATTAAGTAGTGGTATTAAATACTAAAAACGTGAGTCACTTAAGTTTAATTATCAAGTAAGCGGTAGCCTCTTAAACGAAAAGCAAAATCTTCGAGTGCTTCAATTCCTGAGCTCTCTGCTTGAATACACCAGTCTTCTAATTGTTGAAGGAGCAATTCACTGTTCAGTGTAGAACGGGTCCAGAGCTCCTGAAGCGCCAACTTGGCGTTATATGATGCGGTAAGTGCCGGAGATAAAGAAAGTGCAGTGTGTAGGTGCCGTCTCGCATTAACGTTTAGACCCCTGCTTTCTTGCTGCACTAATTTTATCGCACGACGCATGATATTGAATTGCGTGGATTGAATAAATTTTAAACGCTTTGTTTCATCATCACAAACTTTTTTGAGCACCTCTTTAGTGTATCTGGATGTAATATCAAATCTATTTGCAAATACAGCGCGTAACGTTTCAATGTCGCAACGTGTTCTGCCTTTTCTATACCATATCTTAGGCGGGATTTTATTTATCGTGACAAGTTTTGCACATTGCAAGAGGCGAATATAAAACCAGCCAAAATCAAATTCGAATGGTTTCATAGAAAATTTAGCTGATGATGGGAATGCATGATGATTGTTATGCAGTTCTTCCCCTCCGATCAGAATACCTAAGGGTAGTAGGTTATGGCTTGCATCAGGTAATTCGTAGTTTCGATATCCTCCCCAGTGCCCCAAACCATTAATAACACCAGCAGCCCAAAAAGGAATCCAAATCATTTGCACAATCCATATCGCTACTCCAGCAATAAGATTGAAAGCCACTATGTTTATGATTAGTAACACAAGAATACCTACGTTACGACCTTTTGTGTATATGTTTTTCTCTATCCAGTCATTAGGAGTGCCGTTGCCATAAGTATCAAGCGTCTCTTTATTTTTTGCTTCTAGCCGATATAGTTTTAGCCCCCCGAATAAGACGTTTAGAATACCAGCTACTTGAGGACTGTGTGGATCTGCATCAGTTTCGACTGTTGCATGGTGTTTTCGATGAATAGCCACCCACTCCTTAGTGACAATACCAGTTGTAAGCCATAACCAGAACCGGAATATGTGACTAATCGTAGGGTGGAGATCAACAGCTCGATGGGATTGGTGTCGGTGAAGGAAGATAGTTACAGAAATAATTGTAAAATGGGTCAGCGTAAATGCCACCAATAGATATAACCACCATGGTAAGTTCATCATTATATGAATTAAGGAAGTAATGCTAAGTATTGTTAGGCTAACCTACTAGCCTATATTACCTGGCTCGAAAAGTAATTCGTCCTTTTGTAAGATCATACGGAGTTAATTGTACTGTTACACGGTCTCCACGTAGGATTCTTATGTAGTTTTTGCGCATTTTTCCTGATATATGGGCAGTAACAACATGCCCATTGTCGAGTTCTACTCGAAATTGAGTATTGGGCAGATTCTCAAGAACCGTTCCCTCCATCTCTATATGTTCCTCTTTTGCCACGGATTAAAGCTGTTCTCATAGTTATGTTGACGCTAAGTATATAGAAGAGTGCCGCCATCTTCTACATAAAGGCAAGTTGAGTTGTTGTATCATGCAATAAGAAATGAAAATTTAGTGGTATAGTTAACGAAGCTAGACCAACGTTACTCTAACGGCTTACTTTGGTAATGGGGGTTATTTCATACTAAATTGAAAAAATTTCCTACATCCACCTTATTTTATGCCGATATCTGAATTGTTGTTACTTTGCAGAATTCTTAAGGATATTAAGAAACTATGATTGATCTTTATTATTGGACCACTCCCAATGGTCATAAGATTACGATGTTTCTCGAAGAGGCTCAGATAGAGTATCGTATTATTCCAATCAATATCGGCCTCGGTGAGCAATTCGATCCTGACTTTCTCCGACTTGGGCCAAATAATCGGATACCAGTAATTTTAGATCGTGAGCCACTGAACGGCGGAGATCCAATATCAGTTTTCGAATCTGGAGCAATCCTGATTTACCTTGCCAATAAAGTAGGAAAGCTCTTACCTAATGGAGTTAATCAACGTACACAGGTTACCGAATGGCTGATTTGGCAAGTGGCTAATCTTGGTCCGATGTTGGGCCAGAATCATCACTTTGTTGCGTATTCTGAGGAGAAGATTCCGTATGCGGTTGATCGATATGTTGGAGAGACTTCGCGTTTGTATGCGGTTCTTGATCGACGGCTAAAAACTCGGGAATTCATCGTAGATGAATACTCAATTGCAGATATTGCCTGTTATCCTTGGATTGTGCCTCATGAACGACAAAAACAGAATCTTGATGATTACCCTAATGTGAAGCGTTGGTTTCACTTGATTAAAGAATTTCCAAGCACTCAACGAGCGTACGCTAGGGGGCGAGAAATTAACGACCAACCAACCATGTCTGATGAGGCAAAGAGAATATTGTTTGGCCAGACTGACTCAGTGGTAAGGAATATTAGCAGAAAGGATCAGTCATAGGCTTTGAGCATCAAATTTTCTAAAAATTATAATTTTCCGTTTAGGAGAACACACTTTTTAGTATGTCCTCATAAATTTCAGACAAAGTAATAAGATCTTTGATTCTGACACGCTCATTTACTTTGTGAATAGTATTATTTACAGGACCAAGTTCGATCACCTCAGTACCGGTTTTAGCAATAAATCGACCATCTGAGGTTCCCCCATCAGTGGTCAAATCTGGAATCCTTCCAGTTCGTTTGGTTACTGCTTTACTGGCAATATCCACCAGATGACGTTTAGAAGTATAATAGACAGAACTGGGTGCTTGCCATTCAATTTCAAATCGGGTGGAGTATCTATTACAGATCTCATTCATTTTTTCTTTTAGCTCTTCCACGGTTGATTCAGGTGAAAATCGGAAATTAAGCATGATTTCAATTTCACCTGGCACAACATTGCTTGCACCGGTTCCTGCGCGAATATTAGAGATTTGAAACGTCGTTGGTGGGAAATCCTCATTTCCATTATCCCATTCATGATTAGTAAGATTAGCGATAAGTGGTGCTGCAATATGTATTGGGTTTGCTACCTCATCGGGATATGCTACGTGACCTTGAATACCATAGATTGTTAAGACTGCATTAAGAGAGCCTCTACGACCGTTCTTGATTATGTCGCCTACTTTGTTATAGCTTGTTGGTTCTCCTACAATGCACCACTTGATATTTTCCGCGCGATCTTGAAGTTTAGCGAGTACATGCTGTGTTCCATGGACAGCAGGGCCTTCCTCATCACTTGTAATTAGGAATCCGATGGAGCCATGATATGGTCTATCAACAAAACGCTGAGTGGCTGTTATCATTGCTGCAATGCTTCCCTTCATATCTGCCGCACCTCGTCCATGCAAGAATCCGTCACTAATGGTTCCTGAGAACGGCTCAAAAGTCCATTGCTCAATAGGACCTATAGGAACAACATCAGTATGGCCGGCAAATACGAAAAGAGGATCTTCGGTTCCATGCCTAGCCCAAAGATTTGTGACATCTCCATGGGACATTGTTTCGCAGGCAAAACCAATTTTTTGTAGCTCAACTGCAATTACTTCTTGACACCCGTTATCGTTTGGCGTAATTGAGTCTATCTGAATTAATTGGCGTGCAAGCGCGAGAGTCAATTCTGGGGTCGACATGATGGACTTTGCGATATTAGTGTAACTTTATTAATGATTATTGTATTTTAATGCCAAAAACTTGGTTAGCAGATAGAATTCTATATTAAATCACGCAAAATAATCACATTTTCAAAATATGAATCGTCATTCCAAGTATGTGATGTTGATCAAGATTGATGGTAAACGCGATCACGAATGGAATGAGGCGTTTGCTCAAACCATTCCAGACCTTGAAATTCGGATTTGGCCATTTATTAATGACCCAAGCGAAATAGATTTTGCGTTGCTATGGCATCCTCCTGAAGACTTATTTAGGAGCATTCAAAATCTTAAGGTGATTTTTTCTGTTGGTGCAGGTGTCGATCACTTAACTCAGTGTACAACGCTTCCATCAAAAATACCCATCATCCGCATGATTGATCCAAGTCTAAAAAAAGGCGTGGCGGAGTATGTTCTATACCATGTTTTGCGTATACAGCGCCGCATGAATGATTACATGAAACACCAATTGGAAAAGCAATGGCAAAGGTTAGATCATCAAGAAGCCTCTCAAATTTCTGTTGGAATTATGGGTGTTGGAGAAATAGGCTTAGCTGTCGCTCTCCAGTTAGTTGCTTTAGGGTATAAGGTATGCGGATGGAGTCAGACAAGTAAAGTATTTGACTCTATCGATACCTATGTCGGGTTAAACGATTTACCTAGTTTTTTGGCATCAGCAAATATTTTAGTAATTGTTTTACCGCTTACCAGTTCAACCCGCGATATCATTAATGCGGATAAATTATTGATGTTACCGAGAGGTTCTCATTTAATTAACGTAGGTCGTGGAGGATTAATCGTTGAGGACGAGCTACTAGCGTTTATTAAATCTGGCCACATTGCAAGTGCAGCACTTGATGTGTTTAAGAGTGAACCATTGCGGGAGAGCCATGAGTTTTGGATCAACGACAACATCTTTATTACTCCGCATATCGCTGGTGTCACCAATCCCCTAACAGCTGTGAAATTCATTCTTTCAAATATTGCAAGATTTAAATTGGGTGTAAAGATGATTGGAGAAGTAAACATAGAAGACTATCGGTAATCCAACAGAGATCAATAAAGTAACTGGGCTAGATAAGATGGAATTTGGGATGGTTTCTCAGTATACATTCTTTTATCCAATGATATCGCTACGCTACTGATCAAAGAGATTTATCAGAGACCATTGATTCAGGTCGTTATATCGCCAAAATTGCCTGATTGTAAATGAATCACTTGCTTCTGGTTTTAAGGACATCTCGGTGATATAGGTATTAGTTTCTCCTGGATACTTTAGAATTTGCGTTTTGGTAAGTTCAGGAATCACATTCAAATTATGAAAAATTTCAAATGCATCAATTTGTTTTGAATCCAATTTCACACTTCCATTATTTTGAGTAAGCACGCTAGTTAGATTTGGAAAATTTAAGGCTGCCTCAGTGGCAAACCAATCACTAAAGCTTTTCCATAATGCACTTTTTTGTTTTAGACGTTCAGTTTCGCTTACCCAACGAGGAGAATGATCAATAATGACGGGCACAGAAACACTACCCTTTACCAAATTGCTAATAATTTTAAAATCATTATTATCTAACGTTAAGCAGCCATCACTAGCTTTGGGGGGCCTGCTCAGGAAGTCAGGCTCTGTACCGTGTATCCAAATACCGCTTCCTGTGCGACGATGGAAGCGGTCGACTGTGTTTGGGTAGTCAAGGGTCAATGCTCCAGGCCCATATCTTTCGTGCAATTTATTGCCTGCTATGTAGTCGGTGATATAGTAAACCCCTATAGGCGTTTTTTGATCGCCTTCATAGCGTTTGTGATAGCCATTGAGACCAATACTAGCGTAAAAGCTAGCTTTTTCCTCCAATTTAGTGTTTTGATGTTCGAATAAAAATAAACGGTTCAAGGGGATATCCATATACAAAACCCACCTTTGTTCACTGCGCAAATTTATCAAAGGCTCTGGGATTAATTGAGTTCTTGCTTTGCTGACCACTTTAGAATAAGTCCATCGTGACAATATTTCATCGCGCAATCCAGAAACTTGATCCTTTCCGAGATGTTCAATAGTTTGGGGAAGGATTGGAATTAACCCACCTCGTGTCGCTAGAATGTCGCCATATAAAAGACTGGCCGCGCGACTATTTGGATATTCATTTATCAGTTTTTTCAACTTGGATTCAGAAGCGATATAATCTTGACTAAGAAATAGATCTAACGCTGATATCAATCTATCTTCATAGGAATAATTTGAATCAGCATGACTGTTAGCGGACAAGAAAACGATTAGGCCAAAAAATATATATAAGGCTTTCATGGCAACAGCCATTGTTCTAATTGCACGTTACGCTATCAGGTATATCGCTAGGTGTTATATTATGATGTAGTTCTTTTGAGTCAGTGAGCACTAATGGAAGCGCTACATTTGGTTCCGAACTTTCGTTTTGCTCAAATCCCAGCGCTCTTCCATAGAATGTTGCGGCACGAGCAACATATAACTTGTTAAGATTAGTGTAAAGAGTTTGATATATGGTGTCCGTTGCTAATCCTTGAAAAATTAGGGCTTCTGCGTGCTTTAGATTACCTTGTGCTGCATATAGTAATGCTAGATTGTTGTATGAACCAGGAAAATCTGGAGCTAAATTGATTAAGGACTCATAAATACTCATAGCGTTATTCGTATCACCCACAGCTTCATATGCCCGAGCTTCTAAAAATAGTAGCTCAGGATCACATGGCACTAGCTTTTTGATCGTTTCAAGAACATTAAGTGCCACTAAGTATTCTCCTGCTTGAAGTAATTCAGAAACAGCTTTTGCTTGAGAACTAGCCTTACTTGTGGATATATTGCTAATGTAAATAAATAAAGACAGACATATAGTTACAAACAGCGATCTTTTCATTTTTTTTGCGATTCAAATTAATTAAGTATTAGTTAAAGTTCTTTTCGAACCTTATTCCATTTTTTAATCCACTCTTCTGATATATCATCAAAAATTTCCAGCTCGTCCAACAACATCCACGCGGTAGCTATGTCTACAACGCTTACGCGAACCCAATCACCTTCCTTGCTAATTACTCTAACTGGTGTCTTGTCTAAAAATATGCCAAGAACATTCGAAGAGCGAGTTGTTGATGGTATAGATCGTGCGCGTACATCTATCCCAGATATTTCGGCATTATCTCCATTCTGAATTACATATTGTCCATACACCCAAACTTGGATGGGGCCTGGAGTTTGAATGGCCGCCCACGGTGGTTGGACATCTATAATTTTTACAGGACTTCCTTTGACCAATGTCGTTAGAAGGTGCCCATCTGATTTATTGATGTCTAGCACTTCTGCGCGAGTCGTTCCTACAAAAGCTGCTTGGAAAGAGCGTCTGGGTGAGACGTCATCAGTTCGCCCACTTTCTCCTACTAGCAGGTCGTTTTCTTTTTTATTGTTGATTTGAATTGAATCTTTGGATCTTTTGACGATGACGGAGACCGCTTGTTTCCATTGTTGATTCCATTTCTCTGTTACGGAAGGCAATATTTCAAGAGTTGCGATAGGCATCCATAGACCCATACGTACAGGCGCAACTACTTGACTCCAAGAGTCTCTTTCATTTAATACTACGAGATCCTCACCTTCATCAAATATTCCGATGATGATCGAATTGCTTCCGGTTGATGGCAAAGATCTGGCACGTACCAAATTTCCTTGAATTGTCGCACTCCCATCCTCTTTGTTATTCAAATACTTTTTGTAGACCCAGACACTTGCAACACCTGGGACATTTATTTTGGCCCAGTCGTTCTCCCTTTTTATTACCTTAATTGGACTACCACCTGTGAGATTAGCAAGCACCGTGCCATTTAAGTGTTGACTAGCATAAGCTTGCCCGCCTAATTTTGAAACAATAGCTGCTTGGTAGTTAGCTGAGATAACCTCATCTTCCTCAGCTGTATCATCGAATGAGTTTACGACTGCTTCATTCGTGTCGTCTAATTGCGTTGATTGTTCTTTGCTAGACGGTGGGCTTTTTGTATCTGCTATTTCTTTCCTAATCAGAGTTAAGGCACCCTGTGCACCTGAATGCCCATTATCAGTTGCTTGACGAAGCCAATCAGAAGCCCGACTAAGATCTTGTTCTACACCTTTTCCAAAATAATAAGCAAGTCCGAGATTATATTGCGCTGACGGTTGTTCCAAAGCTGCAGCCTTTGTCCACCATTCGATTGCTTTCTCATAATTTTGTGCAGTACCATTGCCCTGATAGTAGGCGCTACCCATATTGAACATGGCTTGCACATGACCGCCATTAGCAGCTAGCTGAAACCATTCTATTGCTTCGTTCAAATCAGGAATAACTCCTTCTCCATTAAAATATGCGACACCAAGGGAATATTGAGCGTTGTGATAGCCTCCATTTGCTAGATTTCGCCATATCGAGATAGCTTCCTCATAATTTCCCGAGTTATAGGCTGTAACACCATCGTTATACCGTTGGGCGTTGGTGTCGGCATGTGATTGAGACCAGAATGCGGCAAGCAACAGCAATACCACAACTATTTTATGAGTGATTGACCGTAGATCAGTTAACATGTTTTGATCCTTATTTATTATCCGCGGGCTAGACAGAGAAGATGTCCATCCCATGCCAAATCATTGTAATTGCTATATACAATATTACAACAAGACCTAAGTAAGAAAGCTTAGAGTAACGATCCAGAAGTCGTACAATTATTGGAGTGGCAACCGCCATTAATGCTATTGATAACGCAAGTCCAAATATTAAAATCCAGGGATGATTACGCGCTATACCAGCCACTGCGAGCACGTTATCAAGAGACATTGACAAATCTGCTATCACTATGCGGTATATGGCATGTTTGACGGAACCATATGTTTTCTGAGCGTCATTTTCTGATTTTTTGGAATTCGAACGTAAATCCCGCCAAAATTTCCATGCCACCCACAGCAGTATGAGCCCGCCAGCCAGAAGTAGTCCAGGTATTTGAAGCAGTTGGACAGCCAGTAACGCAAAAATAATTCGCATTACAGCGGCAGCTGCGATACCAAAAATGATGACACGACGGCGATCTTCAACAGCAACAGTCGTAGCGACCATTCCTATGATAATGGCGTTATCTCCCGCAAGGAAAATATCAGCAATAATTACTGAGAAAAGTGAAATAGCTTGGTCAAGAACCATTTTGCGACATTAATCATTTACTATGTTAATTATACCTATTTGAAGAAATCCAGTTTGCAAGTTTTTTTGAATAGGGCATGCACAACAATTCGTCAATAACTTTTTTCGATCGCAGGTTCGCATAGATTTAGCAACATAGCAGTAATTTCCATTAGAATCTGATGAGGAACAACAATCCTGGTTTAAAAAGTGAGCAAAAATATGGCTTTTGATTGGAGAGATCCATTAGCTTTAGATGAGTTGCTGGATGAAGATGAGCGTATGGTACGAGATAGCGTCAGACGTTATTGCGAGGAAAATTTAAAACCTAGGATACTGCAGGCTAATCGGGAAGAATATTTTCATAGAGAAATACTTACTGAGATGGGCGAACTGGGCATGTTGGGATCAGTTATTGAGGGTTACGGATGTCCCGGATTAAATTATGTTAGCTATGGTTTGATAGCTAAAGAGGTGGAGCGGGTTGATTCTTCTTATAGATCGACATTAAGCGTGCAAACCAGTTTGGTTATGTACCCAATTTATGCCTACGGATCAGAGCTGCTCAAACAAAGATTTTTGCCTCTTTTAGCAACTGGAGATTTAGTTGGATGTTTTGGTTTAACGGAGCCTGATTTTGGTTCTGATCCGGGGAGCTTAAGCACCAAGGCAAAAAAAGTTAAGGGTGGTTTCAGAATTTCGGGCGCGAAAACATGGATTACCAATGCCCCTATCGCAGATATTTTCATTATATGGGCTAAAGATGAAGATGGTGAAATTTCTGGCTTCTTACTGGAAAAAGATATGCTCGGTTTAAAAACAACAAGTATTGAGGGAAAGTTCGCCTTAAGAGCATCACCCACCGGGCAGATACTATTAGATGATGTTTTTGTCCCTGCAGAAAATCACCTCCATAAAGTTAGGGGCTTGAAAGGTCCATTCAACTGTCTAAATCGTGCGCGTTATGGAATCACATGGGGCGTCATGGGCGCTGCTGAATTTTGTTGGGAAGCAACCAGAGATTATACTCTTGAACGTTCTCAATTTGGACGCCCTCTAGCCGCTAATCAGCTTGTTCAAAAGAAACTAGTAGATATGCAAACTGAGATAACATTAGGGTTAGCAGCATGTCTACGGTTGGGCCGTTTAATGGATGCTAAAAAAGTATCGCCAGAAGCTATTTCTCTCATGAAACGAAATAATTGTGGAAAAGCTTTAGAAATCGCGCGATTAGCCAGAGATTTGCATGGTGGAAATGGTATTTCAGATGAGTATCATGTTATTCGGCACCTTCTTAATTTAGAAGCAGTTAATACTTATGAAGGCACACATGACATTCATGCTTTAATACTGGGACGTGCGCAAACAGGCATACAGGCTTTTGCTAATTGATTTCTATGTATACCGCTTAATGACATCTAGATTTCAGATATTTTTATATATCTAAAATGAAATTTTGGTCAGGTTCAATGGCAAAATATCGGTATTCGCCATAGTTTGTCTTTAAAATCGTTGCGTCATTGATGCTCACATTATTCACAAGATAATGGATCGCCTTAATAACTCCAGCATGGCTAATCAGGAGTGTTTTATCATCGGTTAAATCGTTTAGAAAAGCTCCAACACGAGAACACAAAGACGCAAAGTTTTCTCCTTTGGGAAAGGTAAAATTATAAGGGTCTGCGGCCCATGCATCAATTTGATTTTCCCCAATTTCTGCCCAACTCAACCCTTCCCATTCTCCGAAATCTAGCTCTAAAATCCGTGCATCAATGATATAAGGTAGTTTTAAGGTATCAGCAAGTCTTATGCACCGTTTGAGCGGGCTTGTAAACACCCGATCAAAGGGTAGTGGTAACGATTCTAGGATTTTAGGCCCCTGCTGCAGGAAACTAATGTCAAGATCTACATCAAGGCGGCCGTAGCAAATATTTGGATCAACTAAAGGCTCCGTATGTCGCATTACGTAGAGGTCCAAAGTAGGGCTCCCATGAGGTAAATCATTATCTCAGTAAACTGCTGGCTGAAGCCCAAATAATCACCTGTGTATCCTCCTAGTTGTTTTTTCGCGAAAGGAATTAGAAACAGTAATGCTAGGATCAGGGCTGCCAACAAACATAACAACATGTATGGCGAAAAAATAATCAGAGGCACTATTACCAATATTCCAATAAGAAGATCTGCACGATTTGCATGTTGAGCAACAGGCTTAAACTTTGCCATATCTTCTGTTGCTACATAATCAAGCCGAGAGATAATTATGATAGGGGTAATTCGAGATAAACATTGACCAAAAATTAAAAGTTGCATGATCATTGTGAGATTCACAGAAGATATAAACAACAGTTTTGAAGTTAGGATAAACCAAATACCTACTGCCCCATAAACACCAATGCGAGAGTCCTTCATTATTTGTAATTTTTTATCTCGATCGAAAGCTCCAAAACTATCGCAAGTATCCGAGAAGCCATCTTCATGAAAAAATCCAGTAAGCAACCCACTCACTACAATAGCTATAAAAACAGAAACAGTAATAGTTGTAAACTTAGATAAAAGGAGAAATGTCAGGGCGCACAATAAGCCGAAAAACAGACCAATCCAAGGAAGGTAACGTATAGAGTGTTCAAGGTCACTAGTTTGAAAATTATCCAGGGTTCCAATTGGTATACGGGTGAATGCCGAAAAACTTACTAGAAGATATTTAAATTGTTGCTTAAGAGAGCTAGTGATTGTTATAAGCATTAGAGTTTTGACGTTTTTCAAGTGCCGGACTTGTTTGTTACTCCTGCACTATCGAAAGTAGCCATATTGTTATATAAAGTGCATGCAAGGCGTACTAAAAGAGCTGAAGTTGCCGCTCCTGATCCTTCGCCTAGTCGCATATCTAAATTTAATATAGGCTTCGCGTCAAGCGCTTCTAAAATATGTTTATGACCTGGCTCAGTGGATTGATGGCCAAAAATTAACCATGGTGAGATGGATTGATTGATGTGGCAAGCTGTCAGTGCAGCTACTGAGCTAATGAATCCATCAACTAAGATTGGTATCCCACATTGGGCTGCCGATATATAGCTACCAGTTAGCGCGGCAATTTCAAATCCTCCCAGGCAGCGCAATATTTCAATTGGGGTGTCATCTTCGCGGGACGATAAGTATTGCTTAACGGCGCTATTAACGATTTGATTTTTTTTCTTCACCTCTTTTGTGTTTAAGCCTGTCCCAGGACCTACTAGATTTTTTCCTTCAAATTGTAAAAGTGCTTTAGCCATTGCCGCCGCTGCTGTAGTATTACCTATCCCCATTTCTCCGCCAATGAATAGTCGAGCGCCCTCGAGTTTAGCTTGGTGCAAGTGCTGCCTACCTGTATCTAGGCATAATGCTAATTGATCTATTGTCATAGCTGGAGTGTTGGCAATATTTTGCGTTTCAGCGGGAAGGGAAATGTTTGTGACATTGTGAACCGCAAATCCGATATAGCCTTCGGGTAACACAACTCCTAAACAAATTACCTCTATTTTCGCATTAAGTTCTTTTGCTATTACGTTTATAGCGGCACCACCGTCAGCAAAGTTCTTTATCATTTGACCTGTTACTTCCTTAGGATAGGCGGATACACCCAACTGAGTCACGCCATGATTTCCAGCGAATATAGAAATATGCATGGGATCAGGAGTCGGCCTTGAAGTTGCTTGCATCGCGGCTATACGAACTGAGAGCTCTTCCAATCGCCCGAGAGATCCGGCTGGTTTAGTTAGTCGAGTTTGATGATTTAAAGCATTATCAAGGTGGGAGTCCGAAATTTCTTTTGCCGGTTCGTTAATCCATGTGAATTTCATTATCTGTTAGTTCCTTTGATAATATGCGGTAAACCTGCAACCATAAGAATAACATTGTCTGAAATATTAGCGATTTGCTGATGGAGAAATCCAATCTCATCACAGAAACGTCGGGAAAGTGGATCTATTGGTATTACTCCGGAATTAGTTTCGTTACTGACGAGAAAAACATGAGACTTAGTTTTCTTTAAGCAATGCATAAGCCTCTTTTTTTCTTCATCAAGGCTATTATCGTCAGGTGCTAATAAAAGATTTGTCATCCATAAAGTTAAGCAGTCTACTATGATGCATTTATCATGATTATGATTTTCAATAATTCCTGAGATGGATATCGGCTCTTCGATAGTAATCCAATTTTTGTTTCGTTTTTCGCGGTGATTTTTTATTCGCAAAGACATTTCATCATCAGTTGGTGTAGCAGTCGCAACATACACCACACAAAGATTTTTTTCGCTCGCTAACTTTTCAGCAAACCTGCTTTTTCCAGCTCGAACGCCACCTAATATTAGCGTAATCATTAGTTATTAATTGGGGTCAATGCTGTAAAAATAGAAAAATATTGTATTTGTTGATTTAGCGGGTGTAAAAGATCATATAAAAATTGAGCGCTAATTAATATTGTTTGTTAGGCGGGAATAAAGAAGTGGCTACCATTAGCTAGATGTCGACTTAGAGGATAGCCATACAACCGACTGAAGTTCTGTTCTGTCGCTAATTGAGACGCGCTGCCATAAGCGCACTCACCATCGCCAAAAAGTAATAGAAGATGATCACTGAACCTAAGAGCGAGATTGATATCATGCATTACCATAATTACCGTTCGATTTTGATCACGCCAATTATTGATCAACCGGCCGAGAACTTCGACTTGATAATGAAGATCAAGATGATTGACTGGCTCATCTAGCAAAAGTAGCCTTGTGTTTTGCAGGATTAGCGCAGCGAGATCTACCCGTCGTCTTTCTCCTCCTGAAAGAGAGTCCAATGTCCGATGTTCCATCCCTTCTAAGTCCATCCGACTTAACTCATTAAGCGCCATTTCAATATCTTTTTTTTCTTCACCACGAAATGGAGACAACCAGGGATGTCGGCCCGTTAACACTGTTTCAAGTACAGTAGCCGGGAAGGTAGGATCTTGTTCTTGAAAGAGAATGCCGATCGTTTGAGCCCTTAATTTTCGTGGAATATTGTCTAGCAAATCACCATCAATAGTTATCGAGCCAGCATTTGATGTCCTAAGTCCAGCCAGAGTTTTTAGAAGTGTTGATTTTCCTACACCATTTCTCCCTAAGACGGACCATACTTGTCCTGTTTCAAATCCTAAAGAAAGACTATGGCATGCGGTAGTAGCCCCAATAGTTACGGTCAAGCTATGTGTTTTCATAATTTTTGGTTAGCATTTGTGGCGGCGCGACGGAGTCCGCGGCGAAGAAGATATAGAAATAGCGGTACTCCAATAAAAGCAGTGATGACACCTACTGGAAGTTGACGTGGAGCAAGTATGGTGCGTGAAAGGGTCTCAGCGAGCACTAAGAGTACACCTCCTATGATTGTAGCTGCAGGCAGTAGAATCCTGTGGTCAGAGCCTGCTATTAGTCGCGTCATGTGCGGGACCACTAAGCCCACAAAACCTATAGTGCCGGCGAGCGTGACTGCAGCCGCTGTGAGCATGCTTGCTAATACGTAGATTCCAAGTCGCAAGAAAAGTGTATTTACTCCTAAAGATTTCGCGCGGAGTTCACCAACCGCTAGAAGGTTGAGAGGGCGAGCAAACAGTAGGGTAACAAAAAGACTAGTTACTAGGAGAAGAGTTCTACTAAAGCCCGGCCACGCATCATTGAAGTCGCCCATCAACCAGAAAAGCATGCTATAAAGATGCGATGAAGGGCTAACTGACAAGATGAAGCTAATACCAGCGCCCCAGCCAGCAGCCATAACAACGCCAGTCAAAAGTAAACGTGTTGGTGACCAATCCCCAGAGCCTCGTGACAAAAAGAACACTAAGCCCATCGATAACATTGCGCCTAGTGCAGCCGCGCTCGAAATTAAACCAGATTGCCATCCCAAAAGGATAGCTATTAGCGCTCCTACTGCAGCTCCACCTGAAATACCTAGGACATAAGGGTCAGCGAGTGGATTTCTTAGTAATACCTGCATTAATACCCCTGCCATTGCAAGCATTCCTCCAACTACAAATGCGCTCGCGGCTCTCGGTAGTCTCAATTGCATAACGACTGTATGGTCGAAAGTTTCTTTACCTGACTGCATAGTAATCAATACTTGCCGCCAGTCGATTTCAGCACTTCCCAGGCTTAGCGCTACCCCTAGAGACGCTATAGTGAGAATTGGAAGCAACCAGATAACTTGCTTTAGCCGTTCGCCTTGCATCTGTATTTTGTGTCCACTTTAGTTTTTCAGTGGCAGTTGGGAGCCTAATTAGAAACTCTGGCTTTATCAATTGCTTCACATAATTCTCGCATTCCAGGCAGAATTCTTGGACCCATACGACTAATTTGATCAGTGTTGACTGTATATAAGTGATTATTAGTTACCGCACTGATACTTGACCATTGGTTCCAATCACCTAACCATTCAGGGGTTTCGCCTGCGTATCCGCCAGCTACAATCACTTCAGGATCCCGCTCAATAACGGATTCTGTGGATACTACTGGTGCAAGTACCTCAACTTCATAAAAAATATTTGTGCCACCACAATGCTCGATCAGTCGGCTAATTAAATGTTGCCCGTTAAGCGTATAGATAGGATCGCTCCAAATTTGATAAAAGACCCGAAGATTTTCTCTTTGGTGGTAGGAGTCCCGCACGGCATTCGTACCATCCAAAAAATTGTCAGCAAGAGTATCAGCTGAAGATTTATTTCCAGTTAACATTCCAAGTCTTCGCATCAGCGATGCAATATCCTCAAGATTTCTAGATTCCGTACGGAAAATAGTAAGTCCGAGTTTTTCGAGCTGCAATAGATCCTCGGTTGGATTTCCACTTTCCCATGCTACGACCAAATCTGGTTCAAGTGATAGGATTTTTTCAATATCAAATTGATTGCTCGCACCAATTTGGGCAATTTCAAGGGCTTCAGCAGGGAAATCACTGTACTCCACTACTCCGACGATTTCTGATCCTGCGCCGATATGAAAAAGTATCTCTGTCAAATTGGGCGCCAAACTAATGATTCTTGTCGCTGGGGCACTTATCGTTACGGTCACGCCGGTATCATCTATAGCTTGTATTTCCGCCATGGATTTAGATGAGATGCCTACTACAAATACCAAACCGATTAGGGCGCTAAACAATTGTTTCATAAAAAATCTCCTTGCACACCACCCGTGTGCTAATAAAGCGGGGTCTTATACCGAGCAAGGACTTTTTTATCGCCCCTCACCGCCCCCCGCAGTGGGTTAAATTTGATTACTGGGGGCCGGTCTCCGGACTCGTGAGCAGACTAATTAATCAGTCTCAAGCTGACACCTTCCCATGATGAATATTCATAGTGGTCTACAGCCAACTTTTCTCACTTACCGTTGCGGGGGCAGTGCCGGGTTTATGGAGTTTTTCTCACATGCACCGGCTTCCCGTTTAACCGTGTCACGAACGTGATACACGGAACCCAAAGCAAGCGAAGCGAAATTTAGCCTTCTACAGGGTTGATGTCAACTAGTTATCAAATTTCATACTAATCGTTTTGCAAATGCTAGAGAAAGAGAGCGCTTGCAGCGCTGTTAAAACTAAATCCAGTGACTTGTGGCTTTCATCAGTTTGCTACTAAACTTCATAGCTGTTTTTATGTAGTGTGGTAGCTTCACTCCACCATTTTGGAGTGCTTTGGTAGCATGATTAGATTCATCGTCAATCATTGTTTTTATAATTGCATGGCTTGCAATATCGTCGTTTGGGAGGCGCTTTAGGTGGCCATCTAAGTGTGTTTTTACTTGGTTCTCAGTTTCTGCGACGAAACCTAGACTCCATTTGTCGCCAATTGTTCCAACTATTGAACCCATAAAAAATGACCCCGCATACCATACAGGGTTAAGGATACTTACATCTCCTCCCAGAGACTGCAAGCGCTGTTGACACCAGTCAAGATGATCGCTTTCTTCGCGGGAAGCTTGGATCATATGATTTTTGACTGATTTGGATCGTGCTGTCAATGCTTGACCTCGGTAAAGAGCTTGAGCGCATATTTCGCCAGAATGATTAACTCGCATTAATCTGATGCTTTGTTTTTTTCCTGTATTAGAAAGAGATTGATCAGTCAATCCGTCGCTTGGGTTAGGTCGATCCGAAGATCGGGGTTTTCCGAATAAAGTACTTAATGCATCATCTGCGATGAGAAAGATTAGGTCGGTTTTCGTATAAGAACGTGTTGGCATGATTAAAATGTTTGTGTTGTTCTAGAATATTCTACACCTAACTAAATCAAAATGACGTCATTTTCCCCCAAGTATGAGATCCTACCCAAATTGGGTTTTTAATCTAAATTCCTTAATCTGTGGCATACTGTTTTGTAATTTAATCTAGAAAGATATTCCAAATTTAAGTGCACTCATCACAACTAATAACTGAACTAGAGCGAATTCTTTCAAAAGATCGCCTAGTTACTGATGTGGAGACATTGAGACCGTATGAATGTGACGGACTTAGCGCTTACAGAGAATTGCCAGTTGCCGTAGCTATTCCGTCTGAAATTAGTCAAATTAGTGCAATTCTGAAATTTTGCATGTCCCATGAAATTCCAGTCGTAGCCCGTGGAGCAGGTACCAGTCTTTCCGGTGGAGCAAAACCCTTGAAAGAAGGTATAGTTTTGAGTTTGGCACGTTTTAACAAGATACTTGAAATTGATCCCGCTAATCGAATCGCCCGCGTCCAGCCAGGGGTGCGAAATATTTCGATATCCGAGGCCGCCGCTCCTTTCGGTCTCTATTATGCTCCTGATCCATCTTCTCAGATTGCTTGCACTATCGGAGGTAACGTAGCAGAAAATGCGGGCGGTGTTCACTGTTTGAAGTATGGCCTAACTGTTCACAATGTCCTTAAAGTAGATGTTGTGCTCGCAAATGGAGAGCAAATTTCACTTGGGAGCGCGGGTTTGGATTGGCCAGGATATGATTGTTTGGCATTGTTAAATGGATCTGAGGGATTACTAGGAATTGTCACTGAGGTTACCGTTCGTCTATTACCAAAACCAACTAGCGCTCAGGTAATATTGGCGGCTTTTGATGATATCGGGACGGCAGGAAACGCGGTTGGATCAATCATAGCAAGTGGCATTCTTCCGGCTGGATTAGAGATGATGGATAATTTAGCAATTCGTGCAACAGAAGATTTCATTGCTTGCGGGTATCCAATTGAGGCAGCATCCATACTCCTTTGTGAACTAGATGGGCCGTTATCAGATGTCACTCAGCAAGTCGAACAGGTACAGAACCTTTTAATTTCCGAAGGTGCAACGGAAATTCGAGTATCGCAATCTGAAGATGATCGACTAAGATTGTGGTCTGGAAGAAAGAGTGCATTTCCTGCTGTTGGAAGAATCTCGCCTGACTATTATTGTATCGATGGAACTATACCGAGATATCGATTGGCTAGCATTCTTCGTTCAATCTATTCGCTATCCAGGGAATATGAATTGGCAGTCGCTAACGTTTTTCACGCTGGCGATGGAAACCTGCACCCCTTAATACTTTATGACGCAAGCAAGCCTGGCGAACTTCAAAAAACTGAAGAACTCGGCGGTAAAATATTAGAGTTGTGTATACGGGCAGGTGGGACAATTACCGGAGAGCATGGAGTAGGTGTTGAGAAACTGAACCAGATGTGCATCCAATTCTCAGAGGCGGAAATCGCTCAATTTCACGCATTAAAACGAGCATTTGATCCAAAGGGAATTTTAAATCCAGGCAAAGCAATTCCTAGTCTGGCACGGTGTGCCGAACTAAATGGGATGCATGTACATAATGGGGCTTTAAGTTTTCCTGACTTGGAACGTTTTTAGTTATGGATAAAGCATTTTAATGATAGATTTATCCCAAAGTTTAAGTGATGCTATTTGTGAAGCCGAATCGTCTCTGACTCTTTTGCGTATCGTAGGGAGCGATACGAAGCATTTTCTGGGGCGTCAGCCCATAGGTGAACCAATTGATGTTTCAAAACATGCTGGAATAATTAGTTATGAACCTACCGAATTGAGTTTGACAGTGAAATGTGGTTCATTAATTAGTGATATTCAAGAAGAAATTAATCGATCAGGGCAGCAGTTGCCATTCGAACCACCTAATTACAATTCAGAAGCTTCCATTGGGGGAACTATAGCTTGCGGCCTTTCAGGGCCTGCTAGACCTTATGCCGGTTCTTTGAGAGATTTTTTGTTGGGCATAACATGCATAAATGGTCGTGGTGAAATACTTCGTTTTGGAGGGCAAGTGATGAAAAATGTTGCTGGATATGACGCCGCCCGATTAATGGCTGGTGCAATGGGCACATTGGGACTCATATTAGATGCGTCGTTTAAAGTATTGCCGGTTCCCCAGAAAGAGCGAACTCAAATCTATGATGTTGATGAGAAAACAGCTATATCTTGGATGAATAAATTGGGAGGTAAGCCATTACCTATAACAGGAACATGCTTTTTTGAAAATGAATTACGCATACGACTATCTGGAACCGAAGCTAGTGTTACCTCAGCAGTAAAAGAAATCGGTGGCACAGAAGATCCAAATGCAGAAAAATTTTGGATAGAATTACGAGAGCAGAAGTTGCCTTTCTTTGAGAATGCCAATATTTTGTGGCGCATTATTGTGCCACCTGCGGTTGATCCATTGAAATTGCCAGGTAAATCTCTTATTGAGTGGGGCGGTGGCCTGCGTTGGTTGGCAAGATATCCACATGAGGATGATAGCGTTTATAGATTATCAGAAAAGTTAGGCGGCCATGCGACAAAATTCCGCGGTGGTGACCGTAGTGAGGAAGTAGAGCATCCGCTCAGTCAGCAAATGTTTACGCTGCATCACAATCTCAAGCTAGCATTTGACCCTGCTGGAATCCTTAATCCAGGCAGATTATATCGGGAGCTCTGAATCGTGGAACTTCAGATTGCTGATCGTTACAAAAATTTAGCAGTTGCTAATGAGGCAAAAAAAATCGTACAGCAATGCGTCCATTGCGGCTTCTGTAATGCTACTTGTCCAACGTATCAGCTATTGGGCGATGAACTCGATGGTCCTCGAGGACGTATTTATCTAATGAAATCTATGCTTGAAGGTAATGCTACCTCTCGGTTGACTAATAAGCATCTTGATCGGTGTTTAACTTGTCGCGCTTGTGAAACTACCTGTCCGTCGGGAGTCAAGTATGGTCGCTTGTTGGAAATTGGACGTGAAATCATAAAAGAAACTCGAGTTAGAACATTGAAGAGTCGGTTAATACGATTTTTGTTGAGGAGAATACTCGTCTCAACAAAAGTGGTTCGTATTATGATTTTAATTGCTCAACCAATTAAACTTGCGCTCTCCAACCGATGGGCAAAGCATATCCCACCGTATCGATCGCCAAGCAAAACAGAGGATATAAAACGATCTCGTTACATGTTACTTTTGGATGGTTGTGTGCAGCCAGCAATTGCCCCATCTATTAATACAGTCGCGAAGAAAGTGCTTAATAAAGCAGGAATTTCTCTTTTAGTGAAACCAAATAGCGGATGTTGTGGTGCTCTGAGCTTGCATTTAGATGGGACGGCTGAAGCTAAAAGATTAGCACGCAAAAATATTGATGCGTGGTGGCCGGATATAGTCAATGGCTGTGAGGCTATTGTTATGACGGCAAGTGGCTGTGGAGTTACTGTGCGCGAATACGGTCAATTGCTTATGGATGACCAGGCTTATTCAGAAAAAGCTCTAAAAGTGAGTTCAATAGTTCGTGATTTAAGTGAAGTGGTCGCCTCTGAAAAGCCGCTAGGTTTAAAATGGGGAGACCATCGTCATGTAGCTTTTCATTCTCCTTGCACGCTACAGCATGGCCAACGAGTTAATGGGCTTGTTGAGACGATCCTGGCGAGCAATGGATGGAATATATCGGAGGTAAAAGATCAACATATGTGTTGTGGTTCAGCCGGTACCTATTCTTTTTTACAAAGTGATATTGCGAATAATCTTAGAGAAGCCAAACTCTTTAGATTGAAGGAGAATTCTCCTGAGTTGATCGCTAGCGCAAACCTAGGTTGCATTATGCATCTTGGGAAAGCAAGTGATATTCCTGTTGTTCATTGGATTGAATTATTAGATCCAGTAGATTAGTTGTTTGAAGTCTTATTTTTGGAAAAAATTACTAGAATTTATGTAGAAAGTTGACTAAATAATGTAGTTAGGAGATACTCAATTAGAATCACATCACAGCGATAATTTCCTTAGCCGATTGCTTTATCAAGACTAGACGTCGTCTGGTTGCATGCCATTTGATGGCTTGGTTCAGGAGGACTTATACGTATTTTCGGCGGTTTTCCGATAATTAGAAGAAATAAGTCCTGTTTGAAGGCTCTTTTTAGTATTTTGGTTGTCAGAGGACGCGCCATCTTGTAAGATCCGCGACTCGTTTTTCGTGTGCTGCAATTAAAATTTGACTTGGATTAGATGAAGACAATTTCTACACGCCCTGAAGATGTTTGCCATGAATGGTATGTAGTCGATGCGACTGATAGGGTTCTTGGCCGCCTTGCAACGCAAGTTGCTGAACGGCTACGTGGGAAACATAAACCGGAATATACTCCCCATGTCGACACTGGCGATTATATCGTAGTAATCAATGCCGAGAGAATTAGAATTACAGGCGCTAAATTGATTAATAAAAAGAGATACAGGCATACAGGTTATCCGGGAGGAATCAAAGAACTATCTTTGGATGAGGAGCTTCGGAACAATCCGGAGCGAGTTATCGAAAAAGCGGTGAGAGGGATGGTGCCACGGAACCGACTAGGACGAAGTGTTATGTCAAAGTTGAAAGTATATGCTGGGAATCAGCATCCTCATGCAGCACAAAATCCAAAACCCCTTGCTCTATAATTATTACTATCCATTAAGGATCAAAACAATATATGGCTAGCACAGAATCCTATCACTATGGCACCGGAAGACGGAAATCGTCTACTGCACGGGTAATTCTGACATCAGGAACCGGTGAAATAACTGTTAATAAGAAACCACTCGACGAATACTTCGGAAGAGAAACTGCTAGGATGGTTGTAAGGCAGCCTCTTGGACTAACAGAATTATCGCAAAAAGTTGATATCCGTGTAAAAGTTGTTGGCGGAGGTAGTAGCGGCCAAGCAGGCGCTATAAGGCATGGTATTACACGTGCTCTAATGAAGTATGATGATTCATTGCGGGAATCCCTAAGAAAAGCTGGTTTCGTAACACGTGATTCGCGTGAAGTGGAGCGGAAAAAGGTCGGTTTAAGAAAAGCGCGTAAACGTCCACAGTACTCAAAACGCTGATCAACGGCAGAGAAAGATTTAAGCCCTCAGACCATAAATTAGGCCTGCAGCTCGTGATAAGCATTTGGCTACTTTCAAGCTAAACTCATATGGTGGGGGATCGTCCAACGGTAGGACTGCGGACTCTGACTCCGCCAATAGAGGTTCGAATCCTCTTCCCCCAGGA
>TARA_B100000686_G_scaffold130323_1_pt1 | contig 46252 bp, 41 predicted proteins | sample TARA_B100000686 | Tara Oceans TARA_B100000686 (sample SAMEA2622733) | marine metagenome | biome: marine biome (ENVO:00000447); feature: marine epipelagic mixed layer (ENVO:xxxxxxxxx); material: "saline water (ENVO:00002010), including plankton (ENVO:xxxxxxxx)" | depth 150 m
CGTCGCGGATCATCGTCGAACCACGATTCTCCATTTGCCACGACCCGGCAGCTCCTTTACCGATGGTGTCGAGCACGAGATCAAGGTTGAGTCCACTTCGCCGTCCGAATTCCAGCGCCTCAGACAGCCCTTGTAAGAGACCAGCGATACAAATCTGATTCACCATCTTGGTCAGTTGCCCAGCGCCAGACGACCCGATCAGATTGCAAGCTTGGCTATAAGCGGCTATGACAGGTTTCGCTAGTTCAAACCACTTCTCCTCCCCGCCACACATCACCGTTAAGGTGCCGTTCTCCGCGCCGGCTTGCCCTCCCGAAATAGGAGCGTCAATAAAGCCCACTTCTCGCTGAGCGCAGAGCCGGTTTAGTTCAATTGCCAAGGTCGCCGAAGCAGTTGTGTGATCGACAATTAAGCTGCCTGAAGCCATAGCGCCTAAGGCACCCTCATCTCCGAGCACTACTGAACGAACATCATCGTCGTTTCCGACACAAACAAAGACTACGTCAGCGTGCTTGGCGGCCTTAGCTGGAGTGAGCGCTGAAGAACCCGCATTTTCTTTCACCCAGGTTCGGGCCTTAGCGGTAGTTCTGTTGTACACAATAACGTCGTGACCGGCCGCTGAAAGGTGTCGGGCCATTGGAAAGCCCATAACACCAAGACCGATAAATGCGACCCTCTTGGAACCGGCCATAAACAACTCCTTTTAAGACGAGAACTGGTTTTTGAGTGAAGGTAACGCTTCGGCAGCGCCTTATTCTTCGATCAGTCAAATATTTCGTTGTTATTGATCAACTCACGGACTTCATGCTTTAGTACCTTGCCCATGACATTTCTAGGTAGAGCGTCAACCCAGACCACTCGCTTGGGGTGCTTGAAGTTCGCTAGCCGCCCTTTGAATAAGTCCAGAACATCATCGCTGCTGGCTTGTGCGACATCCGCGGCAACTGCGACAACCACTGGTATTTCCCCCCAGCGAACGTCGGGCATTCCGACAACCGTCGACTCGGTGAAGAACGGACTCTCCGCGAGAATATTTTCGAGTTCAGCAGGGTAGATATTTTCCCCGCCCGAAATAACAACATCTTTCTTTCGATCATCAATGTAAATCCAACCATCGCGGTCAGCGTGCCCTACGTCTCCTGTGTGAAACCAACCATCAGTTATAGAAGCGGATGTCGCTTCCGGGTTTCGCCAGTACTCGCTGAGGATGTTGGGCCCTCGGACCCACAATTCACCTGCCGCGCCGGGTGACACATCGGTCCCATCGTCGTTCACTATTCGGATCTCACATAAGGTCGCAGCTTTTCCGCAAGATGTAGGCCTGTTATGGGCCTGATCGACTCGCATCACGATTGCCGTAGGGGCAGTTTCAGTGGCGCCGTATACCTGACCGACTGGAACACCTCGCTCGAAAAATGGTCGTGTGGCAGCCTCGGGAATTGTTGAGGAACCCGCCATTAGACCCTTCAGAGAAGAAAGTTCCGTTTTCTCGAACTGCGGATGGCTAGCTACCGCATTGAGAGTCGCTGGAACGAACAACGACCAGGTGGGTTGCCATCTCTCGATGTCTTTGAGCCATTCTCCAGGATCAAAGGCCTTATGTAGAAGAACCGATGCGCCCGTCATTAGCGCTGGAAGAGTTTGAATGTTCAGTCCACCAACGTGGAATAGCGGCAAGAAAGTGAGAATTCGATCCTGCGGACTCAAGTCGTGAGCATGGGCGCTGTTCACAGCATTGGAGGCAAGAGCACTTTGTGTTAGAAGAGCTCCTTTGGGGGTTCCGGTGGTACCCGAGGTATAAGCGAGAAGAACGGCGTCGGATGGTCGACCCACGCGAGGAGACGTCGAGTCGTTCCCGATACCCGTTAGGTCATCTAGCGCATAGACAATATCGCTCTGAGCAGCCTCTTGGGCATGTTCGTAAAACATCTCTTCAGCCACGAGAATCTGTGGCTCAGCATCTTCTAAAATCCATTGGTGTTCGGCGACAACCAGTCGAGAGTTGAGGGGTAAGAAAATCGCCCCAAGTCGAGAACAAGCGAGCAGTAAATGAATCACCGCTGGGTGGTTAGTCCCCAACCAGGCGACTCGATCACCGGGGCCAACGCCGTGTTCGTGGAGCCAGGCCGCCACATCAGCGATTCGCTGTGACAACTCGCGATAGCTCGCATGGGACTCTTCGAATTCGATAGCTAATGCTTCTGGTTGATGCCCTGCCCAGCGATCAATCCAGGAAGCAAGATCTGACCCTTTATCCCACATAAGAGAAACTGTTAAGCCAAGTCACCCTGGAGGACGCCGTCTACGACAACTGACTCGCCGTCTAACGCAACGCTGTGATTGCGCATAGGTAGGTCAAAGTGGCCGAGCGTATGTCGCCCTGCATGTTCGTTAGCGCCGGTGGAGTATAAGAAGTTCCCCGCGAAAGCCCGTTGCTCAGTGCCGTTAGTTTGGCTCCTGTCGTACAAAGGTAAGGTGTCCCAACGTGCACCTGGATTCATTCCCCAACCAATATGGCTCGTTGCGTATGCATCTCGGTCACCCCACGCATCCGAATAACTTCGAAACAAGGCAGCGTCTGTCCCGTCTCCCGCGACATCTACTACGTAGTCGTTTTCGATAGTGAGAGTAATGGGAGATTCAACGTATCTCTTGAAAGTTAAGTTCATGTCTCCGCTGTCCATCACTATTACTCCATTGACGGTATTTGCCTTCGGAAACGCCAAGCACAAACCTCCGGGCCAATGAGAAATCGAGCCGGGTTGAGTTGTGTAACCCCAACCGCCTCCGCAAGGCGCATCTGCTAAATCCACCACTACGTCGGTGCCAGCGGCTGAGGTGACATGCATCTCGTTCGCCTTGATCAGCTTCTTGATACCCGATTTAACCTTCGGTTCGAGGTCTTTGGTTGGCATTAATCTTTCAAGGGCTTCAGGGTGTTCGTTTGAGACCATCAAGACTCGGGCGCCATCAGCCAAAATTTGCGGAAGTTCCGGAGCATGTAATAGCCCTTCCACGGTGCAGTCAACAACGAAATCGACAGCAGAGAGGGCTTTGATAACTGCGGGGGAGCCTGCAATAGCGTCGGAAGCACCCGTGGATCTAACTGGAACAGGGGCACTTTGGCGCAGGGTTGGCAGAACTATATGAATCGGACGAATACCTAAACGATCCAGAGCTAGCTCAGCCAAGTTCACATTTGTCCCGCGACTTTGGGTTTCTGAGAGAATCGCAGCTGTGTGCGTCTCGTCGACTGCACACATTTCGAAGACGCGAGCGAATACGTCAATCCACTTTCCTTCAATGCGCTCAACCAGCATCTTCTCTCCTTAGCTCCTAACGCAAAAGCGATCTCAATCAACCAGTTAAGCACCGAAGTCGGCGACTCAATCAAGAATCTTTACTTATGGGTAATCCCATCGGGAATCTGATACGAAAAGCGGCCTTTAATTAGAGGGCATCTCGAGGATCAACGTCCGTCCCGTGGAGATGTGTTGTGTCGTTGTAGCGGTGACAAATCCAACGACGTCCGCGACTTGTATCAGACCGAATTTCGAGCTCGGTGATAGAAGTTACATAAGGGGCTAGTTCGGTATGCCACTGCCCAGGCCCCAAGCCGAAGGCGATTGCCATCGCCGCTGAGATAACCCCTCCATGGCATCCAATGAGAACAGTTGAACCGTTGTGTCGTGAGGCAATGATGCTCAATGCTTGCCCCACCCGGTGCCTGAACCCAGCTCGGCTGTCGGAGCCAGGAATGATGGGGAGAAATGGATCGCGCTGTTCAAAATTTTCGAGATCATATTGTTCTCGAACTTGCTCCCAAGAAAGTCCGTCAGCTTCACCCAAGCGAAACTCCTCCAGGTCGGCATGAACATTGATTTCCAAATCAAGCGAGCTTGCCGTCAGAAAAAGCTGAGTTGTTTCCAAAGCCCGCGGGAGCGGCGATGCGTAAACAACATCGATTGAAGGCTCGGAACCCGCAGCAAATCGCTCTCCCAACATTTGAGCTTGCCTCCTTCCCTTTGGAGACAGACCGCTGCATGTCTTTGGGCCTCCCACGACTCCATCAACCATGACATTTGACTCACCGTGTCGGATCAGAATGAACCGCGCCGTTTTTACGTTGGAGGCTGTATCAGGCATCGAGGAACCTTAGGCTGGGAAACCCAGCTAGGGGAATTCAAAGTCTTTTCTTCTTCGCCTACGATCCGCATTATCTATTTTTGTATGAGAAGGAAGTAATGGCAGAAGTTGAAGTTGAAGTCGACCCTAATGAAGTCGGAATCGACCCTAAACGGATCGAACGATTAGGGACCCACCTGGCCAAATACGTTGATGATGGCCGTCTGCCCGGAGTCAATGTGTTGGTTAGCAGGGCGGGAAAGGTTGCGTACCGTTACATGCACGGATCTCGAGACGTTGAAAGAGATCTGCCAGTCGAGTCAGACACTATCTATCGCTTCTATTCAATGACCAAGCCAATTACCTCTATAGCTGCGATGCAGTTATATGAGAAAGGCTTGCTGCAACTGAAAGACCCCATATCTAAGTGGATTCCAGCGTTTTCAGATAGCCAAGTATTCGTAGGTGGTGACGCACTAAACCCAGAGACACGCGGTGCCATTCGAGAGATCACAGTTCACGACCTGCTGACCCACACAAGTGGACTGACTTACCACTTTCATATGGCTAACGCAGTTGATGAGATGTATCGGAGAGCAGGATTTGACTGGACACGTAGCCCGGGAGATCTAGAGAACCAGTGCAACGTTTTGGCATCGCTCCCTTTGCTCTTTGACCCAGGCACAGAGTGGAACTATTCGTACTCCACGGATGTACTGGGCCGAGTCGTCGAAGTAGTTAGCGGTCTCGACCTTGAGTCCTACATGGAAGAGAACATATTTAGGCCCCTAGAAATGTCAGATACCGGATTTTTTGTGCCAGGAGGACAAGAGTCTCGGTTCGCTTCGTGTTATTTCCCGAAAGGTGAAGAGAAACAAGCGACTCTTCTTGATGACGCGCAACGCTCACCGTACCTCAAGAAGCCGGTTGGACTTTCGGGTGGTGGGGGACTGGTCTCAACGCTGGCTGATTATCACCGCTTCACGCAGGCGCTCCGAAACAACGGGGTCCTAGACGAACAAAGAATTATTGGCAGAAAGACCCTGCAGTTCATGACTAGTAACCATCTACCCGGAGGGGTTGATTTAACCGAGTACGGACGACCTTTATTTTCTGAAACAACCTATGACGGCGTTGGCTTTGGTCTCGGGTTTTCGGTCGTAGTGGACCCGGCTAAAGCCAGGGTGCTTAGCCAGGAAGGTGAATACGGTTGGGGAGGAGCAGCGTCAACAGCGTTCTGGGTTGACCCAGTAGAGGATTTAACTGTCATTTTCTTAACCCAGCTCTTGCCTTCTAGTACTCACCCCATACGACCCGAGATGAAAGCGCTGATATACCAATCGCTTCTTTAGGTCCAGAGAGGCCCTTTGGGTTTGCTTCGCTAACCGCACTGCATTTGAATGAGACTTCCCTGCGGAGGTGACCCGAAATGAGCAAAAAGTATTTCTTCCAGATATCAACCGACCCCGATCTAGACCCGCGCAAGTGCGCTGTTGCTATGGCATGTGCTGCTCAGGCTGTTTCAGATGGACATAACGTGGATGTTTTCTTCGCGTCTCATGCGGTCAAGCTTCTTCAGAGTGAGTTCGTTGATGCGATGGATGCCCGCGTTTCTCAAGAGCCTGGTTTCTGCAAGGAGATACTCAAGGCGCTAACTGAGGGAGCGAGAATTCACTGTTCGACTGGCTCACAAGCAGTGGTAGGAGTTACGCCCGAAAACGCCGACGATGTACTGATTGAAGGTCTGACGCTTAACTGGAGTGGCCCGCCAGGGGTGATAGCACTGAGTTCCGAAGCAGACATATGCCTCAGCTATTAAGTAGCCGCAAAGCCACAGCTCCAAAAGTTCCATAGATTCAGGCGAATCTGATCAAGGCCTTACGAACGTTTGCAAGTTACTCTCCTAACTCATGAGCAATGAAGAGACACTCGATTTTGATCTTGTGATAGTTGGGACAGGTTCCGGTAACAGCATTCCGGGTCCGGAGTTTGATCACTGGAATATAGCGATCATAGAAAAAGGTTTATTCGGCGGAACTTGTCTAAACGTCGGTTGCATCCCATCAAAAATGTTCGTGTACGCCGCAGATGTCGCTGAAGTTATCCGTGGTTCCTCTACCTACGGGATTCAAGCCAAAATCGAAGGAGTCGACTGGCCCGGAATTCGTGACCGCGTTTTCGGCCGTATCGATCCCATAGTTCAAGGCGGAGAGGAGTACCGGCTTGGCGTCGAATGCCCAAATATCACCGTCTTTAAGGGAACGGGTCGACTGGTAGGGGAAAAAACGCTCGAAGTAATCGATAACGACGGTCAAGCGGCTCGAGTGTCAGGTCGCCACATCGTTTTAGGCGCCGGTGCGCGACCCTTTATCCCTTCCTACCCGGGCCTTGATCAGGTCCCCTTTCATACCTCCGACACGATCATGCGTATCGATTCACTTCCCCAACGGATGATTATTCTCGGAGGCGGTTATATAGCTGCTGAATTGGGCCATGTTTTCGACGCGTTTGGCTGTGAGGTCACCATCATCAACCGAGGTGAACGTTTGTTGCGACGAGAAGATGATGACATATCGGGCCGTTTCACCGAGATGGTGAGCCGAAGGATGGATGTTCGTTGCGGCAGCGAAGTCACAAAAGTTGAACAAGTGAATGACGACATTTGTGTTGAGATTCAAAGAAATGTAGGCACTGAAACCGTTGAAGCCGACATGCTGCTGGTGGCTGCTGGCCGGATACCGAATGGTGATGTACTGGGCGCAGCAGAAGTGGGGATTTCTTGTGAAGAAGGACGCATTCTGGTTGACGAACATTTCCGGACATCTTTAGAAGGCGTGTGGGCTTTCGGTGATATTTCAAATGTTCATCAACTGAAACATCTCGCTAACGCGGAGGTGAGGGCATTGCGACAGAACCTTCTAAAAGCAGAGGGAGAAAGCGATGGGCCGATGCTCAGCGTCGACGACCAATTCGTGCCTCATGCAGTTTTCGGCCACCCGCAGGTCGCTTCAGTAGGCCTCACCGAAACCGCTGCAAACGAACAGGGTTTGCCTATCGTTGTGGCGCTGAAAGACTATGGGGCGACTGCCTACGGGTGGGCTATGGAGGACTCGGAAGGCTTTTGCAAATTGGTAGTTCACGCTGAAACCCGTCAGGTCCTGGGTGCCCACATAATCGGTCCTCAAGCATCAACGCTGATTCAGCCCTTGGTGCAAGGAATGGAGTTTGGGCAAACAGTGGACCAATTAGCGTCCCAACAGTTCTATATCCACCCGGCTTTAACAGAGGTAGTGGAGAATGCCCTGTTGGAGATCTGATGCCACTGAGGCACTTATTCATCGCTTAGATTGATCTCCCAAAGGACTTGATCAAGACAGTCGCCAGCCGACATAGCCGGAAAGTTACAAGGACGTTCTGGAGAAACTGTTGAAGGAATAGGAGACAGGATTGTCCAGGGCGTGGGATGACAGAACTGGACAACGCTCAGCCGCCCTTCGGACTGATCCGTGTCCGCCACGACCCGGTGCCAACCAACGGGCACAAGTCCGTTCGTCAATCGTTCAAGCATGATGCCGGTATTGATGATTACATGCCCGTCAGGCGGTTCAGCATCAACCCATTTGTTGTCGACCTTCACCTGAAGACCCCGTGCAGTAGCACGAGGAAGAGCGGTAATCAGATTGATGTCCCCATGTTCCTCCGCCCACACATGACCTTCGTTGCCGCCGCTAGGGGCTTCGCCCATCGGCGGGTAACGAATTGCTCTCGTGAGGTGAGAGCCGTGTCGCAGCATCGTGTCGAAATAGTTTTCATTTGCACCGACACCAGTAGCAATTATTCTCAAAAAACGAGTCTGGAGTTCAACTAGGCATTCATGGAAATGAGTCAAGATTTCTGCAGCGTTAGAAATGTGTTGAGATGGAAAAATTGGATCACCGTAGCGATGAGGGTAACGATCTCTTAACGGATGACCTGGAGGTAACGGTGTTCCCCAGTTCAACATCTCTTTCCAATCCGGAGTGTTGGAAATCGCGGCGGTTTCAACCAAAAGGCCTGTATACCCCGTTTGGCCTCTGGCTCCAGAAGCCACATATTGTTCTTTGCTCTTGCTGGGAAGGGCGAAAAATTCTGAGAGCACATCGTAAGTTTCGTCGAGCATGTCTTCAGAAAGGTCATGTTTGGTGTACACAAACCCAGTACTCAGACTTCGCATCACTCCATCGACGGTTGCGATACGGTCCTTGGCGCTCCCGCGTTCAAAGGCGAGAAGATCAACGTCGAGAATGTCAGTCATTAAGTGCCAAGGTATGTGGAATTACCTCAGTTGTCAGTCAGTTTTTCAGTTAGCCACCGCTCGTAACGCTCGCTATCAGTCCATGCGCCAGTAGCGACGTCAAATTCCTGTGCCGGCTGAAGCATCAACGAGGTTGAACCTCCTCGGGCTTCAGAACTAGAAACGAGGCTAAGAGCATCTGGTATCGGCAGCTCTAGCTCAGCTGGCGTCTCGAATGGTTCTCTGGGAGCAACAGCGACCTTCGGAAGGGTTGAAAGAACTGAGTCCCGTAATTCTGGATTGTTGTCGTAGAACATCGGATCCTGAATTTGTTGCCACTTGTCAGCTCCCATGATCAGTAGGTCATACCCAAGCGCAATGTCTGCTAGTAGTTGCTTTTCGGTCACCTTCACTTCGAGCCATTCAAAACCCTCCGCTACCTCGCGTAGGACTTCAACGCGATGTTCAAATAATGGCCGCACAACTTCTTCTTTTGCCAATGCAATGCGACTAACGGCCCACACAACAGTGTCAACGTTGAAGTGTGCCCTAGCGGCTTCAGAGATGGCTAGGTGAGCAATGGTCGGGGGATTGAAAGATCCCGGGTAAACAGCTGTTGACATATCAAACGCGTCTACCGGTCAAGGCTTTCAAGATACGGGGATTACCGCCGAGTTGCATCTCAATGTCTCTGCTAATTCCGTGGGCTAGGTTGTCCCACATCCGATCCAAGAGTTGAGCTTCGCGAATGTTTCGTTGTGACACCTCATTGTCGATGCATGCTCTCAAAAGTTGTTCACAGCGTTCCTTGACGCCGACCAATGCAACCACCAAGGCCAGATCAAGAGGCGCCGAGCCTGCGCTGCGGGCGAGTTGTGCTTTGGCCTTAACGTCAGTCGCCAAGTTTCGAACTATAGATTCAGCCAGCTCCGCATAAGTTTCTTGAGGGCATTTGTGTCGAGTGGCGAGAGCTCGAGTGGCGCTTTTTGCCGCTTCGAACCCGAGACGGGTTGATTGACGATGCAAGCTTTCGAACCAATTGGCCTTGACGTTACGTTGGTTGTCTCTGGGTGGCTGCTGTTTCTCTGGTGTATCAGGAGGACGCGTACGCTGCAGGGATTGGTCGTACTTGAATCTTCGGTCTGGATCAGACAGAACAAACCAAGCTCGATTGAGTTGTTGCATTCTTGAAGAGTTGCCAGCGTTTCGGTCTGGGTGATACCTGAATGCAAGCTTTCGGTACACCCTCTTTAGTTCTTGCTGAGAGATAGTTGAGACCACTCCGAGCTGTTCATATAACGAGCCTTGATTTGTGGTTACGGATGAACTGTCGGCCATGGTTCAGTTTCTAAGGTTTATTTGTCCTGGATTGTCGCTTTCAAGCCCGCCGATGACTGCTGCCATATGGCCTCCACTTTGGAGTTCAGCCACTGCTTCCAAAGCCGCAGCCGGGTCGCAAGAAAATAAAAGCCCGCCAGAAGTTTGAGCATCGCACATAATGAGACGGTCTGTTGATGACCCACCTGACAGGTGAGGCTCCAAATAGTCGAGATTTCTTTCGGTTCCTCCGGCTACAAACCCTTCTTCGACGAGGTCAACTACGTCCGGCAATCTAGGCACGGCCTCGGTCTCGACAAATGCGGAAAGCCCACTCGCGGAAACTAACTCATGTAAATGTCCAAGGAGCCCAAACCCAGTGACATCAGTCGCGGCCGACGCTTCGGCTCGGAGAGCGGCTTCAGCAGCATCAGCATTCAGTCGTGTCATCTCACGCACACCCACTGTATAGATGTCTTGAAGTCGACCTCCTTCTTGGATTGCTTCTGGTTCGGAACGTTTTAGAGCAGTAGCGAGCAGACCTGTTCCTAATGGTTTGGTCAAAACCAATGCGTGCCCCTCGCGTGCACCGCTGTTGGTCAGTGCGGCACTCTCCTCAATTTCACCTACAAGAGACATTCCGTACATCGGTTCGGGTCCATCGACCGTGTGGCCACCTGCTATCACCCAACCACCATTGGTCGCCGATTCTTGGCCACCGATGAGTACTTCACTCAAGATCTCTAATGGGAGTTCGTCTCGAGGCCACGCGACCAAATTGAGTGCAAATAAGGGTGTCCCCCCCATGGCGTAGACGTCGCTTGCCGCGTTAGCCGCTGCGATTTGTCCCCATATGTTGGGGTCGTCAACTATCGGTGTGAAGAAGTCGGCTGTTGCGACTAGAGCATTACTACCGTGCCGCCGCCAGACGGCTGCATCGTCGTTGTGTTCCGTTCCAACCAAAAGGTCGGGATGTTTTGTAGTTGGTAAGTGACGCAGCACGTGCGCCAGGTCGCTAGGGCCTAATTTGCAAGCTCAACCAGCACCGTGGCTGTATTGGGTGAGTCGAATCAAACTTGTCACAGCACCAAGGTAGCTCTATCCGGCTACTCGGCTGTATATGTGCGCATTGTCTCAAAGAAAATATTCATCCCACGATCACGATCTATGACATAACCAACCCGGCAGTTCAGCGCCTCATTGCCCCAACCTCTCTCGTCTACGACTGTCATACCGGTGGTGTGTCTGCCTTCGGTTTCGACATGAACAGTTCGAGGTTCGAAAGAGAATATTTCCGGGTGAGTGATCGCAAGGACTGCACATGGATCGTGTAGCGGGACCCGCTGCCCGCTTGTCCGTTTCTGGTAAGAGGAGAGGTAGAACTCGAAAAGGTCTGCAGCGAATAGCGCCACTGGGTTATTGATCTCGCGCAAGCCAGTGATGGTGTCTTCGTCAATGCCAAATTGCTGTGTCAGGTTTAGCCCAGCCATTAGGAACCGTTCGAAGCCCGCGTTGAAAACAATCGCTGCCGCATGGGGGTCGGCCCAAACGTTGAATTCAGCTTTAGGTGTGACATTCCCCGCCCCCGCGCTTCCGCCCATGATTGAAATCCCAGCAACTCGCTGAACAATGTCGGGAGCTTGCTGAACCGCCAAAGCGATGTTGGTGAGGGGGCCAATCGGTACAAGCCACACATCGTCGTTATTCCTAATGGTCTCGATAAGAAAGCGCACCCCATCGGAACTTGTAGCGGAACGTGTTATCGCCGGGCGAATTGGCCCGTCCAGCCCTGTTTTTCCATGAGCCTCTTCAGCATGGCGAGGCGCCAGTAACAGAGGCTTTTCGGCACCAGCGTGTATCTCGACTTCAAGTCCTACTAATTCCGCTAACAGAAGCGCGTTGTCGGTCGTTAGGTCCAGAGGCGCGTTTCCAGACACTGTGGTGATGCCTAGGATCTCGGTCAGGTGCGCGGCCATCATTATCGCTACGGCGTCATCGTGTCCGGGATCGCAATCGATAATTACTTTGGGTCTCATAGACGGCTCATTCCCGGCCCGTTTTCGTTTGTTTCTCCCCAATAATGAGGAAGACGGAGATAGCCAACTCGAGGTAAGTCGACGTTGGGAGCAAGTCCCTGATGGATCTTAAGGCGCTGAATGGTACGGATATGACTAAGCATTTCGTAGAAAACCATCCATAGAGAGCCTTCAAGGGTATATGTGATCTGCGAGTTGTCTTCCGAACTGGCGGCAGCACCTCGAGGCAAAGTGGTGATGACATACTCCCAAAATGCTGTTCCGCGCACGGTTTTAATCTCAGACCGAAAGGTCTCTGTGCTTTCCTGTTCTACCAGGCGGGTCAGCCAGTCGATACCCAAACTGAGTTTGTCTAATAGAGCCGGTATTTCCCAGAAAAGATCCGCATCGAGAAAACGATCCCACTTATTTTCAGGACCCATCTGATGTTCGACCCAGTTGATTGGTTCGGGGGTGACCTCGTCGGGCCACAGCAGGTGACCAGCTCGTCTCTTAGTAAAAACAAGAGCATCCCAGGCTATGTGCGAGACCTGGCGTCTGCATGACCACCACATCCACTCCCTTTCGGGTGAGGCATCGTGAAAATCGAGCTGTTCGTCCGTTAACCCGGCTATTTCCGCCTCAACCCAAGTGACAATATGTGGGTACCAAGGCATCGCTCCCGAAATTTCCTCTGATGGCATTTCGAGAATGTCAGCACTAGTTAAGGCCATATTGAAACGCTAGCCGTGAGACGCCCGGTGAAGAGATCAGATTGACAGATCTTCAAACGCCCTAGGGTCGGGGCAACTGCAGACAAGGTTACGGTCGCCGTGTGCGCCATCGATCCTGCTGACAGGGGGCCAATATTTATCCAGGCGGATTGAAGCTAGCGGGTAGGCAGCTTGTTCTCTGCTGTAGGGATGCTCCCAATCGCTGGTTGTCACGTCTTCTGCGGTGTGAGGCGAGTTTCTCAACGGGTTATCGTCAACAGTCCATTCGCCCGATTCAATTTTAGATATCTCTTTTCGTATTGCGATCATGGCGTCGCAGAATCTGTCAATTTCTTCTTTGGATTCGCTTTCTGTTGGTTCCACCATCAACGTGCCAGCGACTGGGAAAGACATTGTCGGGGCATGAAAGCCGTAATCGATGAGCCTTTTCGCAACATCCTCGACACTCACGAGGTCAGAGTGGGAGCGTAAATCCAGAATGCATTCGTGTGCTATCAAGCCATTTTGACCGCGGAATAAAACTGGGTAGCTGTCTTGGAGTCGGGAGGCAGCATAATTTGCGTTCAAGATTGCGATAGAAGTCGCCTGCCTTAATCCGTCAGGTCCCATCATCGCTATATACATCCAGGGAATCGGGAGAATCCCAGCGGAGCCCCAAGGAGCCGCAGCTATGGCACCGCTGCCCGAGGCCGGACCGGCTTCGGGAACAAGGGGGTGGTTTGGTAAGAAGGCCGCAAGGTGCTCTTTTGCCGCTACCGGCCCTATCCCGGGACCGCCACCGCCATGGGGTATGCAAAACGTCTTGTGAAGGTTGAGGTGGCTTACGTCGGCTCCAAAGGCTCCGGGCGCTGCTAGTCCTACCAAAGCATTGAGATTGGCGCCGTCAATGTAAACCTGGCCGCCCGCCTCGTGCACTAAATGACAAATCTCGCCGATACCTACTTCGAAAACGCCATGGGTAGACGGGTAAGTAACCATGATCGCGGCGAGATCGTCCTTGTGATGAACGACCTTCTCTTTAAGGTCTTGAAGAGATATGTCCCCGTTTTCGGCGCACTCGACAACTACCACACGAAGTCCGGCCATAACTGCCGAAGCAGCGTTTGTTCCATGTGCGGATGAAGGGATGAGACATACATCTCGACTCTCTTCGCCGCGTGCTTCGTGGTAGCGCTTAATTGCCAGCAGACCAGCAAATTCCCCCTGCGAACCTGCATTTGGTTGGAGGGAGATTGCGTCATAGCCGGTGCACTCCAGCAGCCACTCTTCTAAATCTGAAATCAATTCCATGTAGCCCTGAGCCTGATCTAGGGGGGCGAAGGGGTGAATGTCCGAGAACTCGGCCCAAGTGATTGGCTCCATTTCGCTTGTTGCGTTCAGCTTCATGGTGCAACTGCCGAGTGGGATCATGCCGCGGTCAAGGGCTATGTCCTTATCTGATAGACGCCGGATGTACCTCAGCATTTCGGTTTCGGATCTGTAGGTATTGAAAACGGGATGGGTCAGAAAATCCGACGACCGTCTGAGCGGCTCCTTGATTCCTGATTCTGGAGGAGGTTTCTTGAGATCCTGATCGTGTGCAGAGAAGCATCGCGATAGAGCCTCTAGGACATCCGTGTCGCAGGTTTCATCCAAGGCAATGGCCACAACATCTGCGCTAATGAGACGAAGGTTGAAACCTTCCTCGAGGGCTCGCGCGACTATGTCAGCGGCTTGACCTGGTACCGAAACCCTCAGCGTGTCAAAAAAAGAGCCGTTTAAGACTGAGAGGCCGGCCTCCTGCAAGGCGAATGCCAACTTTGATGTCAATTCGTGGACGCGCTCAGCGATTGCGCGTAAACCGTCGGGCCCGTGCCAGACAGCGTACATTGACGCGATAACCGCTAGGAGTACCTGAGCCGTGCAGATATTACTCGTAGCTTTTTCTCGCCGAATATGTTGTTCTCGGGTTTGTAACGCCAGTCGAGCAGCAGGTCTTCCAGCACTGTCGACCGATACTCCCACCAAACGACCAGGAAGAGCTCGCTTGTGGCTTTCCCTTGCAGCGAGGTAACCAGCGTGGGGCCCACCAAAGCCGAGAGGCACTCCAAAGCGTTGCGAAGTGCCCACTACAAGGTCTGCTCCTAGCTCCCCGGGTGGGGTGATCAGGCAAAGAGCTAGAAGGTCTGATGCGACGCACAAAAGCCCATCATTGGCATGGAGGCTTTCTGCGACCGGTCGGATATCGCGAATTTCCCCAGAAGACCCTGGGTACTGAACAAGTGCCCCATAGCACTGGGTGTTGTCTAGATCGCTCCAGGCATCTCCGATCTCCACCTGAATTCCGAGTGCCTGGGCACGAGTTCGAACAACATCAATGGTTTGGGGATGACAATCGGCGTCGACAAAAAATTTCGCAGCGCCACTTTTTGTCAAGCGCCGCGCCATAGTCATTGCTTCTGCTGCCGCCGTGCTCTCGTCAAGCAATGAACTGTTAGCAATTTCCATGCCAGTGAGTTCACAAACCATCGTTTGATAATTGAGGAGCGCTTCGAGTCGGCCCTGGCTTATCTCAGGTTGGTAAGGGGTATAAGCGGTATACCAAGCCGGATTTTCTAACACTCGGCGAACAACTACAGCAGGGGTAACGGTGTTGTAGTAGCCGAGCCCAATCAAAGATTTAATGGACCTATTCCTTTGAGCTATTTCAGTAATCCGCTTGATTGCGTCAACTTCACTTAGCGAAGCAGGGAGGTTCAGTGGCTGGGTGCTTCGAATCGCATCTGGCAGAGCTGCATCGCAGAGTGCCTCAAGATCCGCGTACCCAATCGACTCAAGCATGGCTTGAACGTCGTCTTCGCGGGGACCGATGTGCCGGTCGACAAAACAACTCTCCGGCTTAGAAGCAATGGTCATAAGATCTCAATTTCGTTTGTATTTGTGTTGAACAAATGGCAGAGCAGCTATTTGGCACGGGAATTCCTTATCTCGGGCATGAGCGACAAGACGAGAACTGTCATCTACAACGCCCGCGTTGATGTAGCCCATCGCTACCGGGGCCTCACAACTGGGTCCAAACCCTCCGCTGGTGACGATGCCCACCTCGAGGCCTTCTTCATCGAACAGAATTGATCCTTCGCGTATAGGTCTCTTCGTTAGAGAGGAAATGCCCACCCTTGTGCGCTGAGTGCCGGCAGCGATCTGATCAAGGATGACTTGCGAACCAGCGAAGGCAGCGTCTTCGCGACGTCGCTTCGGAATAGTCCAAGCGAGCCGAGCTTCGATTGGTGTTGTTGTTTCGTCCAAGTCGTTTCCGTAAAGACAAAGTCCTGCTTCTAGCCGCAAGCTGTCTCGAGCTCCTAAGCCGCAAAATGTGACTCCGTTGTGCTTCAACAAAGCACTTGCGACATTTAGGGCGTTCTCCGAGTCCACGATAATTTCGAACCCATCTTCCCCGGTATAACCACTTCGACTTACCTCACAGTCGATACCGTCAATATGGAAGCGACCAGACTGCATGAAGCCGAGTTCTGCGACACCCCGGTGGAATGGGGCAAGAATGGCCACCGCTTCTGGCCCCTGAAGTGCCAATTGAACCAAATCTTCGCGAAGTGTTATCTCAGAGATCCCAACCAGCGCTGATTGGATATAGGCGAGATCCGCATCTGTTCGTGAAGCGTTCAGAACTAAACGAATTCGCGATTCGTTGCGACTGACAATAAAGTCATCGACGACACCACCCTGCTCATTCGTAAATAGCGCGTATTGCAGTCTGTCGTTACCGAGATCTGCGATACCAGCAGGACTGATTCGCTCTAGGGCCCGGCTGATGGCGTCTTGTGACTCGCCGTTTCTCGGGATTAAATCAACTATGCCCATGTGGCTGACGTCAAACAGGCCAGCAGAAGCTCGAGTAGCGAGATGTTCACTGATTACACCATCGAAACTGAGAGGAAGTTCGAACCCGGCAAAGGGGGCTACTTTCGCGCCGTATTGGGCATAGAGACAATGAAGCGGAGTGCACTTTAGTTTCTGTATGTTCGGAGCTTCATCCATAGCAACCAACCCGCGTCAAGTCTGACGCCCCGCGCTGTCGTGGAACCTGAGAGATTGGCCGCGATTTGCAGTTTTCCCCTTCGGTGGAGCAGTCCTAAGACAACCCGCTCTCCAGCGTTGCTTCTTCCCTGCGGTCCTGAGGCCTGAGAGTTTCCCGGGGCGGTTGCTCCTTCGGCGCCAGCCAGCCGTTCTACTTGCTGGATGAACTCTCCCACTGGGCGTTGGCAGCGAGCCTTATCCTAATACCCCTGAACAACACCAAATGGTGATTTAGACGTTAATTGAGTTTGGTGAGATGGAACTAGTTCAGAAACTCGGCGATGCGATCTTTCGGCCGACCGATAATCGCCTTTTTGTCTGTGACAAGAACCGGTCGTTGCATCAGCGCTTTGCGCTCAACTAATAACTTCACCACAGCATCCGAGTTCCCCACGTAATCGTCGGGATTGAGACCCAGTTCCTTAAATTTTGAATCCTTGCGGACCAGGTCTTCAACGGGGTCTTCAAGGACTGAAACTATGTGCTCCAGGGTTTTCTGATCAGGGGGGTTCTTCATGTAGAGAACGACGTCCACTTCAACATTTTCTTCCTCGGCGACCGCCAAGGCATTCTTGGAAGAGCCTCAATGTGGGTTGTGATAAATAGTGACTTTCGGCATCGTTGCTCCTTGGTGTATCGGGTAGGACCGTATCAGCGTTTGAAGCCTTCTTGAATGCGCTCAATCATGTCAGGCGCAGGGCCCGGACCATGTTCCCTGGCCCATTTGAGCCCCTCGTTGCGATCAAAACTCAAGAGTTGACGCATCTGGCGCTTCTCCTCGCGAAGGGTGTGCCAGGAGTTAGCAGCGACAGTTTTCGCCCACTCTGCGGTCGCAGTTCCTAGATCATCGCCTGGAACGCTCCGGTTCGCCAAACCCATGCGAACTGCTTCAAGTCCCGTGACCATTCGACCGGTAAACATCATGTCACGAGCCGCTATTGGGCCAACTCTCTCTGGCAGACGGTTAGTCATCCCCCATGTGGGCACCATGCCCCACTTACCGTGAGTGTCACAAAATTTTGCATCGTCAGCGCAGATCAACAAGTCGCAAGCAATTGCGAGCTCCAGAGCGCCCGTGTAGCAGTGACCCCGAACGGAGGCGATGACAGGCTGAGGCATTGTCTCTATAAAGTCCAATAATTCTGCTTGTTGGTGTGGCCGGGAAGCACGTTCGCCACGCTCAATGGCCTTAAGGTCATTACCAGCCGAAAAAGAGCGACCCCTGCCAGTCAGAACGATTACCCCAATTTCTTCCTGGGAACTGGCCAAATCGGCGAGGTGTGCTTCTAATTCAGAAAAGAGTGAAGGACTTAAAGCATTAAGGGCATCAGGGCGGTTGAAGGTAAGAGTGCTTACGCCGTCCTGATCGTCTCGGAGTACCAAATGGCTGTCAGAGGAGTTCATCAACCTATATTTTCACACCGGTGGGATGCTTGCTCGAAGTAAATCATTGGAAATTCGCGTCTAAAGCGTCAGCAGCCTCAACCTCTTCTCGCGATACACCCAACATGAAAAGAATCGCGTCCAAATACGGGACGTTGATGGCTGTGTCAGCTGCCTCCCGAAGGGCGGGCTTCGCGTTGAACGCTATACCCAGGCCAGCTTTCTTAAGCATGGGTAAGTCATTCGCACCATCACCAATGGCAACCGTTTGCTCTAAAGGAATGCCTTCTTGTACAGCAATGTCTTCTAACAACTTGGCCTTTCGATCAGCATCAATAATTTCGCCCTCAACCTCGCCCGTAAGGACTCCGTCAACGACTTGAAGCGTGTTCGAATAGGCATGATCCAGGTCTAATTCGCGCGCGAGATGGTCAGTGAAGGGAGAGAACCCGCCACTGATGATCGCAACTTTGTAGCCCAGTCGCTTCAGTGTCCTGATGAAAGTACGTCCACCAGCTGTGAGGATCATCTTGGAGATTGAGCGCTCAATGATGTCTTCCTCGGCTCCTTTCAGAAGAGCGACACGCTCTCTGAGTGCCTCCACGTAATCGATGTCCCCGAGCATGGCCCTCTCGGTTAAGCGGGCAACTTCATCTCGGTGCCCTGCTTCTGTGCCAAGAAGGTCGATAACTTCGTTACGAATCAAGGTTGAATCAACGTCGAGAACCACGAGGCGACTCGAGCGGCGAGATAAGTCGTGGGGTTGAATCGCCACATCTATTTGTTCCTGAGCAGCAACGTCCATGACGGAGGCTTGGAGCTTTTCGAGATCGGCTCCCTCAACCATGAACTCGTAGCTCCAAACAGGGAAACGCGAGAGACGATGAATTCTGTGAATGTTCCCACCGCTAGCAGCTATAGCTCCACTGGCTCGAGCCAACGCTGTCGGTGATAACTCTGGTGCCAAAATAGTTACTACCTGTCTTCGAGCATGACGCGTGGGCGTGGCATCGACGACCTCGAAGTCGATCTCAAGGTCTCTTTCCCACCCAAATAAAAGAACTTCCTTCACTAAGTCCCGACCAGCAGGCACCAAGACCGCGAGCCCTAAGGTCAACTGACGACGGACAACCACCTGCTCTATGTCCTGCAGTTCGGCTTCAAGGCCAGCCAAAAGGCTTAACAACTCACTTGTGATTCCCGGTCGATCGTTTCCGGTAACGCGTATCAAAATGGTTTCGGGGACAGCCACTTCTTTGACCGTAGCCCTACAGGTACGACCAAACAGAGTCATTTTGTATTAAGTACGACAAATTATTGGAGTATCCCAAAAAGAGGAGCACCGACGTGCACAATGGCCAGGCTGCTTCACATAGTGAAACCATCATGAATTGAAAAGCGACACCCGTAAAAAGCGATGAATTCTGATAGGAAGATCGGAACGTGTGGTGTCACGGAGAATTATGACGACCTTAACTGAGCTGTTTCGAAGCGTTAGAACTTGGCTTTTGGTCGCTGCGCCGGGACTTGCGATTGTGATGGTGGCCACAGGGGTGGCGATGTGGGTTAACGCAATTGGCAACGTCTCTGCAGGAGCGGTCGCGCTCGGTATCGGATTACTAGTTGGGAATTTGATCCCGGATCAAGAACGCGCCCATGAAGGTCTAGCGTTCGCTTCTAGGCGTCTGCTTCGAGTTGGTGTCGTGCTTTTAGGGTTCCGATTAAGCGTTGGAGAACTCCGACAGAACATGGGCCTCTTCGATGTGTTAGCAGTTATGGGTCTGGTCGCCCTCACTCTTTGGGGAGTGAGCAAAATCGCCCAGACTCTAGGACTATCTTCAGATTTTGGCCGTCTGCTGGGTGTGGGATACGCAGTGTGTGGAGTATCTGCGATAGCAGCTGTCAAACCCCTTACCAAAGCTGATGACGAAGAAGTTGCCTACGCGGTTGGTCTTGTCACTCTCTTTGGGACACTCTCAATGGTGCTGTATCCGGTCATTGCAGCATTCCTTGACATAACGCCTAACTTATTTGGCTGGTGGGCTGGTTCAGCGATTCATGATGTCGCCCAGGTCGTCGCGACTGCAACCATGCGCGGCGACGACGCGCTAGAAACAGCTGTGGTTGTGAAGCTGGGCCGCGTTGCGCTACTCGGCCCCATTCTGATCGTCCTAAGCTTGAGAGAAAGAAAGCAAAATGACGTCCGAGGTGGGATATTCGGACTTGTCCCGCTGTTCGTTTTTGGATTTATCGCAGCAGTCGTTATTCGTTCCAGCGGCCTAATACCGACCGAGTCGTTAGACGTCTTGGACGCGCTTAGAAAAGCATTTCTTACAGCGGCGATGGTGGGAGTCGGAGCTTTGGTTAAGTTTCGTAACCTCGCTTCAATGGGTGGACGGCCACTAAAAGTTGGTCTGATCTCATGGATACTGCTTGCTGTCGTAGCCCTCACTACAAGTCGACTTGTGGCGCTTGCTTAGCTGGAAAACTCCCATGATCTGCCGATGGTTGCGCTGACAAAGGAGTACCGTTTGAAACTTGAGGCATTGGGAGGTGCGCGGTGTCGATTAAGGGAATGTGCGACGAAGAATTCTCATTAGTTCATGATGCGTTCGAAGCGAACTTTCTAGCTGGAGATGAACTAGGGGCCAGTGTCGCCGTCACACTCGACGGGCGTTTCGTGGTCGACTTGTGGGATGGTGACCGCAACGAAAACGGGGAGCCATGGGCCAGTGACACCATCGTTAACGTTTACTCGACAACCAAAACAATGGCTTCAATCTGCCTCTTGATGTTAGCTGACAGGAAGATAATCGATTTTGATCTTCCTGTAGCGCACTACTGGCCAGAGTTCGCCGCTAAGGGCAAAGAGTCGGTTCTGGTGCGCCACGTCATGACTCATCAGACTGGTTGTTCGGGTTTCCCGAGACCAATAACAGTAAATGAACTCTACGATCACTCATTCACCGCTGAGCTATTGGCCGGGATGGAACCTTGGTGGGAAGCTGGAACTGCTCCGGGATATCACGCACTTACCCAGGGAACTTTGCAGGCTGAGTTAATGAGGCGGGTCGATGGGCGAACACTGGGAAACTTCTTTCGAGAGGAAATAGCCGAGCCTCTTGGGGCCGACTTCCACATCGGCCTAGCGCCCTCTGAAGATCACCGCGTGGCCCGTCTAGAAGCCCCGGACCGAAGCATCGACAGAATTCTCGACGTTGAACCTGAGTCAATCGCGATGCGAACCTTTCGTAGTTGCGTATTGGATGGGACCGAGACCGAAACTAGCGAGTGGCGACGTGCTGAGATTCCAGCCGCAGGGGGAATCGGTAACGCGCGGTCAATTTCGCGCGTGCACTCCGCAATCGCCTGTGGCGGAACAGTCGATGGAGTCACCTTGATGGACGTGTCAACCATTGAAGAAGCTCTGGAACGTCAGACATTTGATCGAGACTTAGTTCTTGGATTGAACGTTCCCTACGGCACCGGATTCGGGGTCAATCACGAACGCTTACCTCTAACCCCAAGCGAGAAGACCCTCTATTGGTTCGGGTGGGGAGGCTCTATGGGTGTCATCGATCTTGATGAAAGGATCACGGTGTCCTACGCGATGAACAAAATGGCGGGCGGCCTAGTTGGAGATGACAGAGCCTTCAATCTAGTAGCAGCTGTGTATGCCGCAATTGGGAAGTCATAAAGACCCGCACAGCTAGCGCTAGATCGCCTGAATGTCTTGAATAACGTCGGGAGGGAGATCGGCAGGAATTTCGGGAGACGCACTGGCGCCGATGGCATTGGTAAGCCCACCAAACCTTTCGGAAATAGCATGCGCAATCTCATCATGTCGTCCCACAGCAGCGAATTCTCTAACGACGTCATCGCTGACTAGGGAAGCCATCTGGGACCACCCATCATTTTTTGAAAGAAAATTCAGTTCTTGTCCTAGATCCAGAAGGTCGTGCTCTTCGAAAACCGGCCAATAAGCCTTCGTGCTTCCATAAAAACCAATTCGGTAACGAACCCAATCAACCATCTCCTGCACTGATTGATCATCAGGGCCGGTGCAGACAAAACCCCCTCCGCTTATCTCAAACTCCTCCAAGGTCCTAGAGCTTTCAGCGAGACCAGTTAAGAGTTCAGGCAGAACTTGACGCTCCAAGTAAGCGCGAGTGCAAAAAGCATGGAGTCGAACACCGTCACACACGCGTCCGGCTGTTCGTAGCATCGCGGGGCCCACCGCCGCCATTGTGATCCTTGGCACTGGCACTTCGAGAGGCTCAGGGGTGAAATTGGGAGTCATGAGGGTGAAGCTGTAGAACTCGCCCTCATAGTTCAATGGTTGACCCGTGCGCCATGTTTCCCAGATTGCCCTAACAGCCTCGACGTATTCACGCATTCTTCGTGCCGGGGAAAGCCACTTCACGCTGAACCGGCGCTCGTTATGGCCCCGGACTTGGCTACCGAGACCCAACTCGAATCTTCCAGCGCTCGCTTGTTGCAGGTCCCAGCCAATATTGGCGGCGATCATTGGACTTCGAGGAAACGCTATGGCGACGCCAGTAGCCAACGTCAGCTTTTCTGAATGAACTGCCGCCACAGCTAGGGGAAGAAAAGGATCATGTCTGTTTTCCAGTGAAACTATGCCGTCGTAACCGTCGGCTTCGATGCTCTTAACCGCGGCTGGAATATCTCGCAGATCTGCTTGAGGGAAAGTTGTAAATACCTTCATGAGCTTGGTGGCGTGGGGAGAACATCAGCAAAGATGTCCCACTCTTTCCACTCAGGCTGAGGGGGAGCCACTTCACCGCCAGGAGCAAACTCGGAAATTGTTCCAGATTCCAAGTCATGGATATATCTAGGACAGTTTGGAAAGATGCGACTCACCTGAACCTCCACCACCGCCTCAGCTCCCTCAAACTGCTCTAAGGCCGGCGCGCTGAGGAGAACCTGCCCGATGCCATGTACTCGTATTCGATTGGCTTTGTCGTTTTGGCGGATAAATAACAGAGCAACTCGGCCGGTCTCTTGGATGTTGCCCAGCGATCGAAACATGCCATTTCCGTCGTATGACGGAAAGCGGATGGTTCGATCGTCTAGAACTTGAACAAACCCGGGTCGACCGCCTTTGTACGAAACATCGGGGAAACCGCTCTCATCTACAGTCGCCAAAAAAAAGTAAGTAGCACGCTCGAGGTAGGAAGCAGTCTTTTCGTCTATCGACTCTTTGACGGTTACCTCTTTGAGGCGGTCCGCTAGGCGCCGAGCATCGAAGTGGTCCTGCAGAGCCCTAGCTCCCGTCCCATACAGATCACTCGCTTTTTCAGTCATCTCTTCACCCTAGACGGCTACTTGCTGGCCACTTCGTTAGCTGTGTGGCTTGTGAGCTTTACGGGAGCCCGCCTCCCAGTCTTCCATGACAGGATCCGTTTCGAGTGTTCCCAAAACATTGATCTGTGGGGCCTCGCGAAGCGAACGTTTCATTTCGGCGAAGCCAGGAAAGCTGGCAAGTTCTATCACGGCGTTCCAAAGCGGAACTGCATCCTCGTCGCTGGGAACCCTGGAAATAACTGGTCCGAAAAATGACAGCCCCGAAGGTGGTTGGAACGAGATAATTGGAGTTCCAACGTCTCGGCCGGTGCGTGACAACGCTAATTCGGTCTCGCCCTCTATGACCGCATCCCAGTCCGGGTCATCTACAGCCGAAGCGAAACCTTTGGGTAAACCGGCAGTTTCAAGACAGCGCTCTGCATGTTCTACTGTTCCGAGCTGTTTTCTGAGACCAGGCTGTTGGTCAAGATCCCAGTAGTGAGTACCGAAGGCGGCGTACAGAGACGACATATGGTCCCGTCCCATGTCCTGCCGTACCTTTGCGGCAACCCTAAGAAACTTTAACCCTGCTGTGTGTCCTTGCTCGTAACCGGACGGAAAGTCTGTTTCATAGTTCTTGTCTTTGTTGAGAATGCGCAGAGAAATAAAACGCCAATCAACTGAATAGTTGGTTTGGAGTGCGACTTTTTCGACCCACCTCGAAGTAACCCAAGCGAAAGGGCAAATTGGATCCCAGAAGAATTCGATGTCGTATTTCTCATTGCTCATAACGACATCATTACCACGTCCCGGCCTATCGTCGGCTAGGTGAATGCGAACCCAAGCAAATCTGCGGATGTCTCGCAGCCTCAGATGTTGGACTCTGAGGGCGGTGGACAAATCGCTCTCCATGATCTCGGGGGAGAAGGACCACCTTTACTTTTCGTTCATGCCACTGGGTTTAACGCTCGAACCTATGGCCCATTTGTCGATAACCTCACCCGCCACTTCAACGTGTGGGCGCCTGATTTGCGTTCCCACGGTTGGAGTACCGCTCCACTCAACGGAGACTATGAATGGACAAGCTTGGCTAAAGACCTTCTCCATGTAGTGGACCACCTCAAAATCGATGATGGCCAACTCGATTGTGTCGGCCATTCGATAGGAGCAGCCACCTTGTTACTCGCTGACTCTCAGCGCCCTGGGTTAATCCGCCGCATGTACGGATACGAACCCGTGATGTGGAGACCAGGCGAAGCTTTCCCCCCTGGCGAAAACCCGTTAATAGCTGGTGCACAGAAACGACGAGAAGTATTCAAGTCCCGAGGGGAGGCATTTGAGAGATTCGCAAGTCGACCTCCATTTGCCAGTTGTAGAGCTGACGCGCTTCACAGCTACGTATCGAACGCATTTGAGGATATGGACGATGGATCTGTGCGTTTACGATGTCGAGGAACCGAAGAAGCCAAGGTCTACGACGGTGAGCGGGTTTCAACTAACGACAAGGTTGTCGACTGCGCAGCTGACGTGGTTATAGGAAAAGGGATGGAACAGCAGTTCGGAAACTTAGGAATGCCGGCGGCTGAAGCTCTCAAAAATTCGGAAGTAATCGTCTATGAGGACTTAACTCATTTTGGTCCCCTTGAGGCGCCCGATCGCTTAGCAGTCGATGCATTGAGAGCTCTTGCGGTGGTTTAGGTCTCAATTAAGAACCGATTTTCGTCGAGAAATTTGACGAACTCCTCAACTAAGAACGTCGGCTGATCTCGATGCGCTAAATGCCCACACTCAGGAATGAACGTACCGACGGCATGGGGGACCTCACGCGTGACACCGTGGACCATTTCCTCGGTGGCGTATTCATCGCGATCGCCCTGAAGCACTAGAAGCGGGCACTTGATCTTCGACAGAAGGCCGCGTATATCGAAAGCGGTAAATTTGGGATTGAGCCAAATGTCGGCCCAACGATCAAATGTGCTGTCGGGGTCAGCGTGGTGACGCGACATGCCCTCGACAATTAGGTTTCGTCTCGCCACGGCAGCTTGCACCCCGTCGATTACTGCCGATTCGACAAAGATGTGTGCGGCGATGGTCGCTACAGCTAAAGGTTCTACCTCAGATGAAGCAGCTGCAATCAGTGCAATTGTGCCCCCATCGCTGTGACCAAACAGAATCGGCTTTGAAACATGCAGTTCTTGAAGTAATACGGGCAGCGTCTCACTCGCTTCGCGATGCATGAACTGAGGGCCGTACTGACTATTCCTTGATGAAGACCGCCCGTAACCACTTCTGTCGTACACCACCACCGGTAGCCCAGTCGCGTCGTGGATCTTGTCTGGAAGATCACGCCATTGAGTGATCGACCCCAAGCCTTCATGCAACATCACAACGGTCGGACGATCACCAAGGGCACCCAAAGTCTTGACGGCGATCTGCTCTTCTACGACTTTTACAAATTCAGTCACGGGTCAAGCCCGCTGATTGACCACCTGATCTCGTTTTTGCCAGTACTTTGCCGTTAATGGTGTTTCGTCCAATCATTGGCACTTTGGTGTACCTCCTAGATCGCGAGAGTAATAGCGTTCTGCTCATAAAACGCGATACGCGCCCGACGGATGATCATTATGGAAAGTTCAACGGTCTAGGAGGAAAGTTAGAACTGGATGAGTCGGTCGTAGCGGGAGCCTGCCGCGAGTTCGAAGAAGAGTCTGGAGCGACATTAAAACAGTTGTCCTTAAGGGGAACCATTACTTGGTCAAACTTCGGACCTAAAAAAGAGGAGTGGCTTGGCTTCATTTTCCTTGCGGAGTCTTGGGAAGGTGAGATTGCCGAAAGCAACGAGGAGGGCTCGCTTATCTGGGTAGGACTTGAACGGATCCTCAAGGCCTGTGACGATGATGAAGAAACTCGTACCGAAGCCAAACTTCCCATGTGGGCGGGCGACCGTTACTTCCTGCCTATGGTCTTTGACGAGGACCAAAGACAATTCCACGGGACTATGCCATATGACGGAGATACGCCCATCGGATGGAATTATTCGAGGACGTAAGAGTTAAAGACGAACGTATTCGTAATCGACGGGCTGAGTGTGAATACCTGATACTGGGGGAGCGATCCAGCCCGCCATTTGCCCAGGGGAATAAACGGGTTGCATTAATGAAATAACGAAATCTCTATCGGAATCAGTCGGCAAGAAATTCGACTCATGACCTTCCCAATCGGACTCCGAGAGAATCTCTCCGGAAGGAGCGACAAATTCGTCTCGATACAGCCCAACCTGTCTGTGGAAAGCCTCATTCGGTAAGTTCAAACGGTAGTCAATTCCGTGTTCTTCGAGTATTCGATTCCAGCGACGCATCCCCTTAGCGCAATCTTCGATGTAGGACCGCCTTAACTGTTCATTAACAACAGTGATCTTTGGCCGCGACGTCTCTAACCAATGACCGTCGACAATTTCGCTAATCGCGTCTTCGTCCTTAACCAAAACGTGATCGTCTTCATACGACTGTTCCGCGAATCTGCCTTTAAGGCCAGCAGAGTAGTAGTTGGCCGCATTGGTAGAAGTCTCAGATCCAAAGAGATCAAGTGAAACGGAGAAATGAAAGTTGATGTACTTCTGCAAGGTGGGCAGATCAATGGCGCCGTAAGCACGCACATCGTCAGTGTCGTAGTCCTTCATTACCTCGCATGTTCTTTGAATCACTCGAGCAATGCCTGATGCGCCGACGAACATATGGTGGGCTTCTTCCTTCAACATGAAATCGCAGGTCCTGCTCAGCGGATCAAACGCTGATTCTTTCAGAGCCCCTAACTGGTACTTGCCGTCCCGGTCAGTGAAGTAGGTAAATAACAGAAATGACAGCCAGTCGGACGTTTTTTCATTGAAGGCGCCGAGAATACGAGGATGATCGGGATCTCCTGAGTTTCTTTGAAGAAGGGCATCGGCTTCTTCTCGTCCGTCGCGCCCAAAATGTGCATGTAACAAATAGACCATGGCCCAAAGGTGACGGCCTTCTTCGACGTTTATTTGAAACAAGTTCCGCAAGTCGTAGAGCGATGGCGCTGTCTTTCCCAAGAAACGCTGTTGTTCAACTGAAGCGGGTTCGGTGTCACCTTGCACGACTATCAATCGACGTAGATCTGTTCGAAATTCGCCTGGAACTTCTTGCCAAACCGGCTGACCTTTCAGTTCGCCGAAACCTATTCGCCGGTCAACTTCCGGTTCTGACAGAAATATGCCCCATCTATAGTCCGGTAGTTTCACATGCGAAAAGTGCGCCCAGCCTTCGCGGCCTACGTCGACAGCGGTGCGCAAATAAATTTCGTTATCTTGAAACCCGACTGGTCCCATTTCTAACCACCAGTCGGCAAATCTAGGTTGCCAGTTCTCTAGTGCTCGCTGAAGCCGTCTATCACCGGCAAGATTTACATTATTTGGGATCTTCTCTGAGTAGTCGATTTGTTGAGTCATGAACAAAAGTGCGATCTAAATATTGGTTAGGTTCGTCGGTTGTCGAATCTAGGGCGGGATCCAGTCCCGTACCGCTGTAATGATCCTTCAGGTCCACTCGCGTTTGGTCTAGTAAACACCCAATTCTGCCAGGCGGAAAGCCTTGCAAAGATCTTGGTAGCCATAGTTTCTGGCCCGCAGAAGCGGTGATTTGCCTCCATGGCGGTCAGAGCGTCAGCCGAAAAGCTTGAACGCTCTTCGATGAATAGTCTCAGTTCATCATCCCAGTCGAGATCATCAGGCGTTCTCGTTACTAGCCCGAGAGCAGCAGCCTGCGAAGCCAACAAATCCTGGCTTACGATCCCGGCGATTGCAGCCAAAGAGTTCTCATCGCCCCATAGACGTGACGTCAGTCGGCTGAGTTCGTTCCACATGGGTAATCGACCCAAGTTGCTTTCAGTGACTCGGATCAAGGCGGCCGGTAATGGAATCTCGTCCTCTTCAAATTGCCCCTCAAGCATGAAAGTTCTATCTGCTGCAAGTGCCAACTCAAGAAGTACTCCCACAAAACACGAACCGGGTTCAATTGCCGCAACCAAGGTTTTGGACATCAAATCGAGTCTGCTTAAACAGCGTTTCCACAAGAGCGCTGTCTCAAGCTGGGTGTTCTCTTCTGACCGCTGAAGTTCTGCATCTAGGGCTGCGGCATCTTCGATTGATCCTTCGGTTCTTAAGATCAGTGTCCCGATTTCAGGAAAGTCGAACCGTAACCTGCAAAGTGCATCATCGAGCTCGCGGGCCGTCTGAAGCAACCAGTCTGAGGTTTGTGCTACCGAGACCTTTAGCTCGACATATGTGTCGGCAAGCTTCAAGCTGATCCACGTGTAGTTGATTGTCTCTTCGTCGACCGAAATCTTTAGCGGCGAGAGAGATGCGGGTTGTCCGCCTAATCGCGTGCTGGTAGCGGCAAGACTCGCAGCTCGACGGGTGACAGCTTCGTCGAATTCAGTTGGTGGCGCTAACTCGTCAACGAGTCCCCACTCCACCGCTTCGTGCCCGGAAGCTCCTTCCGCTCTAGTAGCAAAAATATCTGCTCTATCTCGACGAACGTATCTCTTGTCGGTGAGCCGAGTTAGACCCCCGGTACCGGGAAGGACCCCCAATAGCGGAACCTCGGGCAGAGAGACTGTCGTGCTTCTATCGTCCACCAAGAGGATGTGGTCGCACGCTAAAGCAAGTTCGTAACCCCCACCTGAACAAGCGCCGTTTACCGCTGCAAGGAAACGAATTCCGCTGAGTTCGCTTGCTTCTTCTATCTCCAGACGTGTCTCGTTGGTGAATTTGCAAAAGTTCACCTTGTGGGAATGATCCGCTGCGGCAAGCATGCGTATATTGGCTCCAGCGCAGAACATGCCGTCGAGGGCACTCTTGATTACGACGCATTGAACCTCGGTGTGGGCGAGTCGGATGTGGCGGATGGCGTTAGCGAGCTCGATGTCTACGTCGATGTCGTAGCTATTGAGCTTTAACTCATAGTCACCAAAGGCTGGTGCTTCTGAATCAACTGCAAGCTCTAAGGTCGCAATGTTGTCGTCAACTGACAGTGTCCAATGGCGAAAGGTGTTGGGTTGAATTTCGAAAGTTGTCATCTGGTTGTCCTTACAGATGAATCACTACGACAGTTAGTGGTCAACTTCTAGGATGCCTTCTTGCTTTTTCGTTTCACACTCTAAACACATGAGAGGCTGTAGCCGATGCCTATGCGAAGGGAAATCTCTTGACAGATAACGCGGTGCACCGTTTTCTTGTAGAACCGGCGAACCTTTCCCCGGACGCTGTGGCGGTGATTGATGCTCCGAGCGGAGATACAACCACTCGAGGTGAGCTCTTGGAAGCGTCACGGAGTGTGGCGCAGTTGCTCTTAGATCGTGGAGTCGTGCCTGAACAACGGATCATGATGTGCTGTCTAGACACCAAAGCATTCCTAGCTTGGTTTTGGGGGACCATGTGGATAGGAGCGGTCCCCGTTCCCGTGTCAACCATGCTCACCGAAAAGGATTACGAGTTTCTGATAGAGGACTCCCGAGCGGTAGGGCTGGTGATGTCAAAGGCCCTCAAGGAATCAATGGGGCAAGCTACTGACAATCAACCATTTCTTTTGTGGACTCAAAAAGATGATGATGTAACGGGACTTGACGGTGCCACGGAGTTGGGCGAACCGTTTCCCGCTGTCGAAGATGACATCGCTTTCTGGCTGTACACATCGGGCACGACCGGCTTTCCCAAAGGAGCGATGCACCGCCACGCCGACCTCGCGTTTTGCACTGATATGTACGCTACAGCTGTTCTCGGTATGCACAGTGAGGACGTTATCTACTCTGTGGCAAAGCTCTTCTTTGCCTATGGACTCGGCAACGCCGGGTATTTCCCGGCAGGTACTGGAGCATCCGCCGTCCTAAATCCGGGTCGACCGGTACCAGAAGACATTGCCGACCACCTACTTGCGTATCGTCCAACCGTTTTCTTTGGGGTGCCGACCTCGTATGGCCAGCTTTTAAGTTCTGAAGTCCCGGACCACAGTTTCGAGTCGGTTCGAATTGCTGTCTCAGCTGGAGAACCGCTTCCGGCTGACATTCACCGACGTTTCAGGGAACGTTTCGGAGTTGAAATTTTGGATGGGCTTGGCACCACCGAACTGGCTCACATTGCTATTTCCAATAGACCTGGTAATTCCGTGCCTGGGACAAGTGGGAGCGTCGTTGATGGCTATGAGGTGTCGATTCGAGACGAAAATGGCCACGAAGCACCTGACGGAGAGGCAGGCACTCTTCACGTTAAGGGCGAATCAGTCATGGTTGGTTATTGGAACAGGACCGCTCGCACCCGACAAGCATTAGCAGGTGAGTTTCTTGCAACGGGTGACTCGTACGTACGTAACTCCGATGGGACATATACCTGCCTAGGTCGATCAGATGACATGCTGAAGGTAGGGGGAATTTGGGTTAGTCCTACCGAAGTTGAGTCGTGCATTCTCGAATTGCAAGAAATCGCGCAAGTAGCAGTTGTAGGAGCCGAAGACGATGAAGGATTAGTGAAACCGAAAGCCTACGTAGTCTTGGAAGCGCCATCTGAGGGAGTTGAGATAGTCAGCGTGGTTCAAGATCACGTCCGAAACCGGCTCGCCCCATTCAAATATCCCCGTTGGGTAGAGATTGTGGATGAACTCCCTCAGACGGCTACCGGCAAAATCAAGCGGTATCTTCTGCGCGGCTAGCTAGCTGGGTTCTGACCCCAGGCCCGGGCGATGCTCCTAGGGAGCTCCTCAATCCACTGAATCAAATCGTGTCCGCATATCCGTTCTGTAAAGTGATGCGGAGAGGAATGGAAGTGAAGCCAAGCGGCCCAAGCTTCTGTTGCTTGGTGAAATCCAGGTTCCAATATTCCAGCGGAGAGATGCACAAACGGGGCACCCTCAGCGTTCCAAGCGATTTGCTCCCCTGGGGGCATTCCAGCTGAAAATGCTATGCAGTGACCGTACCGGCTTCTGTGCATAGAGCCGGTAGCTAGGGCATGTCCTGCCCCATCGGAACAGCCGAATATCGCCCGAAATTCTCGAGCATCGGACACCCCAAATTCTTCTTCTGCCCATTGCGAAATTTCATCAACGAAAAACCGTTGATGTCGATCGAATCGCTGATCGTCAAAGCCGGGTAGGTATTCCAAAGCTCGCTCGTTGCCGGTGTGGTCCATCGGGGCAGCGTGAGGGGCAATGACAACGACAGGCGGTATCGCTTTTTTGGCAATGGCTGCATCAAGTCGGCGAATATAAGGGTCGATCATGTTGCCGTCGGTCGAATAGATCACAGGAAGCCTTGAGTCTCGCAAATGGCTAGATGGAAGGTAAACCTTGATTCGCCGGTTTTCGCGCAAAGCGGAACTGTTGAACTCGTGGGTTGTTAGCGAGCCATCCAGAGCATCATCGTCGTGGCTAGGAAGCTCAGCGGGAGCGTTCTTCCCGCGGTAACGACGATCTACAGGTCCCCGCCCGCCAATAGGCATTCCATTTTGGTCGAGTTCCCAGAACCCATAGCCGAACACGGCTTCGTCCAGTCGGTCGATGCGTATTTGTACACACCAAAGGTCGGTTGGGGTGCCGTCGCTTTCGGATACGTTCCACATAGGCAGTTCGAAAACCGGACCTGGGATCGCGCCGTGCCCGTCCAATTGGCAGGCGAGGGTTAGATCGTTACCATCGACCCAAGCCCCATCTGGGTGCGCCTCTAAACCTAAGCGAAGCTCCTCAGCGCTGGGACTCGCCCAAATTCGACAAAAACGTTGTCCTGGTGGTAAGCCTTCGCTCTCGTAACGTTCTTGTGCTCGCTCTCTGTTTCGGTGTTCAACGTTGTTGCGCATTTCGGCCAATGAAGGCAATCCAAAAGCATGACGCATTTCGTCGTCAGCCACCCCATCAAGAGGTGCCATAACCATGTCGCCTTGATGCTCGAGAATCACCGTTCCAAACCGTTGGGGCCGCCCGGTCATCAGAGAAACTTTGTCAGCGCATTCAGCGAACAGAGTCCCAGCGCCAGGTATCCCCGCTTGGTGAGCGCGCCCGGCTAACTCGCCAGCAATTGGTAATTGTTGGGGTCCCGCAAAAATGGTGAGAGCGCGCGAAGCCCGCAACGCGTCGGCTCCTTGAAGTTGGGCTAGCTCTTCTAGTTGGAGCATTTGTTGCACTAACAGAGGAGCTGTCTCAGGATCTGCTCCCTCTAACTGAGTTAATAAGTCATTAATCGCACTCACGGGGCCTCCTTGACCTGCGTTTAGATTACTGCTCAACAACCAACGGGTTTTTAGTTAAACGCCAACTGGAGATGATCTGATGGCCTAACAGTTGTAGCGTCACGCAAAGAACCAACAAGGTTGTTGATGACAAAGGAGACTACGTGTCCGAAGAACTCGTGTTAACAGAAAACCGCGGCCATATTCGAATTCTGACCTTGAACCGACCAGATGATATGAACGCTTTTAACACTGCCCTGGCTTCAGCGCTCGGCGAGGCTCTTGATGCTCTGGACGGTGATCCTGAAGTGCGCGTGGGGGTGTTAACAGGATCCGGACGCGGGTTCAGCGCGGGAATGGACCTAAAACAATTCGCCGATGGGGGAATTGATGCAATGCCAAATGTTGGTGACCGAGGCTTTGCAGGAATCACAGAGAAGAGTTGTGCAAAGCCACTGGTAGCAGCAGTTGAGGGCTTCGCTTTGGCTGGAGGCCTAGAGGTTGCTTTGTCGTGTGACTTAATCGTCGCATCGGAAGGAGCGAAATTAGGGATCCCTGAAGCTGGAGTGGGTCTGTTCGCCGGTGCGGGAGCACTTCTTCGTTTGCCACGTCAACTGCCCTACAGCCTTGCCATGGAGATGGCATTAACCGCTGACCCAATCACAGCGGAAGTAGCGCTCCAACATGGGATGGTTAATCGAGTAGTGCCCAAGGGCGAAACTCTCCAGGCAGCGATTGACCTAGCCGAGAGAATCGCCCAAAACGCCCCCATGGGGGTTCGTGCCTCCAAGCAGCTCATTAAGGATGTACTAGGCGTTTCTGAAGAGGAATTTTGGAACTTTCAACGCCCGGCGCTTGAAGAAGTGTTTGCTTCGGAGGATGCGTTCGAAGGCGCAACTGCTTTTGCTGAGAAACGAGCTCCGAACTGGCAAGACAAGTAAATGCTTCAATGACTGAAAGCAGATGGAGCCGTCGAAGTGATGTCCTCCGAGGACAGGATTACGACCAAAGATGGGATCGCATGGCGGCCTCAGGTCAAAATGTTCATGGAGAAGTTGACTTCTTGCTGAGCTACCAGCCCGAATCAGTCCTTGATGCGGGATGTGGAACCGGGCGGATCGCAATTGAACTCAACCGACGCGGCATTCATTCGGTCGGAGTTGACCTTGATAGACAGATGTTAGAAGAGGCCCAGCGCAAAGCGCCACACATGGTTTGGTGCAATGAAGATTTACGAGACCTAGAACTGAAAAGTACTTTCGATATCGTTGTTCTCGCAGGAAACGTAATGATCTTTCTTGAGCCCGGATCTGAGTTGCAAGTCATGCAACGACTGGTCCGCCATGTGAATAACGGCGGCCTGTTAATTTCGGGTTTCTCGCTACAGCCCGAAGTTCTCTCTTTGAGCCGCTATGACGAACTGGTGCAGCACTTCGGACTTTCTCTGGCGGGCCGATGGGGTACTTGGCAGCGCGATCCCTTTGACGGTGGAACGTATGCTGTTTCCGTTCACCGAAAAACCAACTAGTTCAGCTACTCCATTGGAAGGCGAGCTAGTAATTCAATCTTTCGTTCTTCGTACTCATCAAAATCGATTTCGTCATTGTCGAACTTTGCTTGAAGTTCCTCTACGAGCCGTAGAAGGTCAGCAGCGGATATTTCAAGATCGAGATTGCCGTCCAACTGAGCAGCGTTATCGTCGGTCACGGTCGCCTCTTCTTCCTCGTAGACGAGGGGCCCGCTCTCTGGGGTCTTGCCCATTCGCTTGGCACGCTTCGCGTCTGCTTTGGCCTTCTTTGCGCGGTCTCGTTGGAGCTTTTCGAACGTTGTGCGGCTTCCTGCCATGTCGACTCCTAAAGGCAAACGAATAAAACTGAGGTAGCGCTCGCTAAAAAGCGCCCGCAAATAATGGCTATCAAGTGCAAAGGGGGAGCAATGCAGCCAGTCAATAAGTGTAGAACACTCATCGTAAGAATTGGTGTTGGTCAGCTAGATCTGGCAGGAGAGAAAGGGCCCCAACCGATTGCTATTGGGACCATTCGAAATCTGCAAATTGATCACGTAAGAGCTTCTTGTCAATTTTCCCCGTTCCGGTATGTGGGATCTCAGAAACTGCCACTACATCGTTAGGCAACCACCAAGATGCAACGTGAGGTCGAATTGAGTCCAAAATTTCACCAGGGTCGAGATGCTTACCTGATTCGAGAACTACGAGAAGTAGTGGGCGTTCACCCCATTGGTCGTGAGGCAAGCCGACTGCGGCTGCTTCGACAACTCCTGGTGCACCAACAGCGGCATTTTCCAGTTCGATTGAACTAATCCATTCGCCGCCGCTTTTGATGACATCTTTCGCCCTGTCGACGATCGATATGTAGCCCTCGTTGTCCATGGTCGCGACGTCACCGGTTCTCAACCAGGGCCCATCTTCGGCAGGCAGATGTGTCGAGTCATCTTCTAAGTTGAAATAATTCGCAGCAACCCATGGGCCTCGAGCGAGTAGTTCGCCAGGTGTCATGCCATCACGTTTCACTTCTTGACCATCAGCGTCGATCAGTCGGAGCTCGACACCGTATAACTCCCTCCCGGCCATAGCCTGTCGTCGACGTTGTTCCTCGCGGCCCAAACCTTGCACTCTGTGCGTGAACCTACCCGCCGATCCTTGAGTCATTTCGGTCATGCCCCAAACATGTGAGACAAAGACTCCATAGTCGTCTTCAAGGGTGTCCATAAGTGAACGGGGTGCGGCTGATCCGCCTACGGCGAGGCGTTTGAGAGAAGGAACGTCAGTGTCGGTGTCTTTTAAATGTTGAACAACAGACAGCCAGATTGTTGGCACGCCCGCGGAGAACGTCACGTTCTCGGTATTTATGTGTTGGACCAATGCCTCGGGCGAAAGATCGGGTCCCGGTAAGACCAATTTGGAACCGGCCATCGCGGCAGCGAATGGAATTGCCCAGCCGTTCACATGAAACATGGGTACTGCGAGCAGAATCGACTGACTTGAGTTGACGTCGTGGCCATCGCCGGTGCAGGTAGCCCAAGTCTGCAAAACAATTGAGCGATGGCTTTGCATGACGCCCTTAGGGTTGCCGGTGGTGCCTGAGGTGTAGCAGAGTGTCGCAGCGCTCCACTCGTCTAAAAGTGGCCACGCTTGCAGGGAGTCGCTCGCGGCGATGAGTTCCTCATAAGCGACCGCGTTTTCCAATGAGGTCACAGGCAGTTCCTCGGCTAGAACGACCCACTGGCGAACAGATGTGGCCTCTGCGGCAATTGCTTCAGCAAGAGGTAAAAAGTCTGGGTCTATGAACACTATTTGGTCTTCCGCGTGGTTAAGAATCCATTCAATCTGTTGTGGTCGAAGTCGCGGGTTTATGGTGTGCAGCACAGAACCGATACCCGTGATCGAGTAATAGAGCTCCAGGTGACGGTGGTCGTTCCAGGCAATAGTGGCGACTCTCTCGCTCGGACCTATCCCCTGTTGAAGCAAGGCTGCGGATAGTCGCATCGATCTCGAACGAATCTCTGCCCAATTAGTCCGATGGATAACCCCAGATGAGTCTGTTGCAACAATTTCGGTACTGGAGTGGTTTCGGCCTGCGTAATCAATCAGGCTCGAGATCAACAGTTGACGATCCATGTTTAACCCTTGAAGCATGAAAACCTCAACGAATCTGTGCGAAGAAGGAGCGAACGTCTTCGACAAATAAATCTGGCTGCTCGAAAGCAGCGAAATGTCCCCCCTTGGGCATCTTCGTCCACTGCCGAATATCTGTGTAGATCCCCTCGCTCCACGATCTAACCGGCGGAATGATTTCCTTGGGAAAACAAGCGACACCAGTAGGTACAAGGACTTGATCGGGTCGCAATGATTTGAAGCTTTCCCAATACAGTCGAGCCGAAGAGGTAGCGGAGCTACTCACCCAATAAAGCATGACATTGTCGAGCATTTCATCTCTTGTGAGAGCGTCTTCAGGATGTCCTTGGTTGTCGGTCCACGACCAGAATTTTTCGACAATCCAAGCGAGTTGACCGGAGGGAGAATCGGTCAGGCCGTAGCCAAGAGTTTGAGGACGTGTGCCCTGCTGGGTTGAATAGCCGGAGTCCCAGTCTCTGTAGTAATTAGCTGCCTCTAATGCAGCTGCTTCCTCTTCTGTTGGGGGCTGGTCTTTCGGCCGCTTACCGCGCATCACCATATTGAGGTGAATGCCAAGGCAGTTCTCAGGGTGTCGTCCACCAAGCGCGGTTGTAATAGCAGACCCCCAGTCACCACCTTGAGCCCCAAAGCGTTCGTAACCGAGTCCAAGCATGAGCTCAGCAAACACATCAGCCATCTTCTCCACGCCCCATCCCGCGGTAGGAGGTTTGCCACTCAAGCCATATCCGGGAAGAGAAGGACAAACCACATGGAACGCATCTTCTGCATTGCCCCCGTGGCTGGTTGGATCCGAGAGTGGGCCAATGACCTTTTGGAACTCAACTATCGAGCCTGGCCAACCGTGGGAAAGAATTAACGGAGTGGCCTCCTCGTGCGGGGACCGATGATGAATGAAATGGATATCGCACTCGTCAATCGTCGTAACGAATTGGTCGAACCGATTCAGGTGTTGCTCACGCTCGCGCCAGTTGTATGTGTTTAACCAGTAGTTGCACATGTCTTGCACATAGCTCAGGGGTATTCCTTGTGACCAATCCTCGACCAGTTCTTTCTCCGGCCAACGCACCTTCTTGAGGCGTTCGTGAAGGTCATCCAAAGTTTCATCAGAGACGTGAATCTCGTAAGGCTGTATATCCATGACAACAAGTTATCGCTGTGTTTGAGGTGACTTAAATCCAGCGCACTTTTTCGACGTCAGCTGACCTCAAATGAGTAGTCCGAATTCGACGAGCCGTATCACTTATAGATCAACCCGAGCTCTGCTGGAGGCGGCAAAGTTCCTCCCACATGGCCAGCCTGCCGCAGCGACATTATGGAAGAGTCATCTAACTGTCCTACCGTGCGCAGTATTTCATCGGTGTCTTGATCGAAAAGAGGGGCGTGGCTCCTTGGGATGGGGCGTGTCCCGTCAACGACAAAGGGCGAAGCAAGATGTCGCATCGGCCCTGTTACTGGATGATCAACTACATCAAGATGTGAAGAAATAGGAGCTTCGTTTGGGGCGCTCCATGGATCTAAACAGATTTGGGCCTTACCGCCAGCGAGCTTGACGGCCTTCGCCAACTCTTTAGCAGTTAATTGATGAGCATCTCTCAATGCATCTTTAACGGTGCCTTCCGCAGATTTTGGCGCAACTACGGCGACCCAGCTATCTGTCGTTGAAATGAAGTCAGCGAAATCGTGGCCAGGCTCTCGATTTCCGAGCCGGCCGATATCCCTACCATGCACCGAGGCGAGAACAATCGCTTCACCGGAGTGCTGCCACATGGCCTCATGCTGACTGAGGTCGATTTCCATTCCTTGACCCGTCTGGTCGGCGTGAAAAACCCCAGCGAGAAAAGCATTTGCGGCGTGAATCCCAGCTGTCGGATCCGGAAAATAGATATTGGATACTCGAGCCGTTTCGTGTTCATAGCCCTGACGATGAGCAACTCCACCCATGGCCTCGATGATCGATCCATAGCCGACCGCGTCGCTGTAAGGTCCGTCTACTCCGAAGGCTGGCATGCGAACCACCACGAATTTGGGATTGACTTGCTTGATCGTGTCGAAATCGAGACCTAGCTGGGGTAGCACATGAGCTGAAAAATTTGCTACGAGTCCGTCAGAGTTGGCTACCAAAGACAGAAACGCTTCTCTGCCTTCAGCCGCATTGAGATTGATAACACAATCCTTCTTGCCCTTATTCACCGCGTTGAATAGTCCACCGGCTTCATAGAACCGGTTGTCGTGAACCAGGCCCTCTTGTCCTGGGCGCATGCCATGGTCGTATGGTCTTTGGGTTCTGAAACCATCAAATGGGGCAGTCGATTCGATCTTGATCACTTCAACACCAAGAGGAGAAAGGACATTGCCGACGTAGGGCCCCGCCCAAGAAATAGTCATTTCGATTAGGCGAAGCTCCGAAAACGGTCGAAGACTCAAAGGGACCCGTTGGTCGCGAGTAGGTACTGGGTCCGAGGCCTGCGGCCGAACCGTTTGATCAGAAACAGGCAGACCCGGAGCCCTAAACGGGCGCACAGGACCGACCACAGCGCCGTTTGGGGTGTCTATCGTTCCCAAATATTCTCGCGCCGACAGGTGCGGATCGGAAAGAGCGTCTAGCGGTGTCATCACCATTCCACCCGCCCAAGGTGAAGTAAGAGCCAACTCAAAAATCTCCCGCTTTTCTCGCTCGAGATACCAGGGGGCTATTTGATCCCAGATCATCGGAATGTGGTGACGCCTCGTGAGTCTATTTTTTAAGTCCGAATCCTCTGCCCATTCGGGCAAACCGTAGAAGAGGCATTGCATTTCCCAATCAATTGGTCGAATTGACCCAGGGGCAAAGTGACCATCTTTACATTTGATCGCTCCAGAAGGGAAAGCTGTTGGTGGGTGAGGGCCGACTCTCTCTCGGGCCCTCTGGCAATGCAATGCATCGCCGTAACAGAGTTCGGTAGCGGTGAGTAAAGCACCCAGCCATGAAACATCAATATGTGAAGCGTCAACCCTTCCGATCAGTTGAACCATTGCCGCCGCAAGCCCCCCGGCAACATATTGACTTTGCCAGCCTGGCAACCTGAGAGGGGGTAAACCATCATCGCCATTGAAGCCGAGGAACCCAGTTGCCGTCTGAACTAAGAGTTCGTCAGCCATAGACCCCGGATCTTGGGCATCTGCACCCCAAGCCGTCGTCGTTACTAGACGAGTGTCGTGAGAACGAAGGCGATTCGGATCCCATCTTGTTTCCTGTAGGTCTGCAAGCACGTCTCCCGACAGAACGATATGAGCCCAGGAAGGTTCGATTTCATCGGGGTCCACATTCAACTTGCCTGCGTTCAAGTGGATGAACAGAGGGCTAAGTTCACCACTGGATAAAGGAACATCATCGATAGGTTGCGTCCTGGCGGGATCGCCATCCTCGGGTTCTATCTTGACGACGCTAGCTCCCAAGCTGGCCAGAAGTCTCCCGGCATAAGGGCCAGAGACCCCAGTAGCGGTTTCGATGACTTGAAGACCGTGGAGGGGAGCTTGAGGCATAGCTACAGCATGTCGCGCCGGAAAATCTTTCGCTCAACAACTAAGAGTTTTCTGCAGCGTTATTCTTTCCTTGGTTAGCGGTTACTTTCAAAGCGTCAGCTGCCTTTTCGTTTGACATGATCTTGTCAAGGATGGCTTCACCTGCTCGATTAAACGCTGCCCGCTCCGTGGATACAAACTCCTGAGATTCTCGCAGTTTCGTCGTGTAGCCGTTGATCTCCGGAATGACATAACGAGCTACTAGGTCCCAACTATTGGCAGTATCGCGAGGGTTTGCCCAGTCGTGCACGAAACCAATAGCCGTGCCGAAACCTCCAGTCAGTTCAGACATCTCTCTAATAAAAGCAACCAAGTCATCAGGGGTGCCCACTACTGCTGATTGAACGACACCCTTAGCTGCCCCTCCGCAGACCGCTTCCAAGGCTTCGTCGGGGTCGCCATAGGCAACGGTGCCGGGGCGCTGAAGTGTTCCTACTATGTATTCGTTGTGCCATCGCTGGAGACCTTCCCGTGCTTGGCTTCTAGCTAAATCCTTGCTCTCAGCCAAGTGCCAATTAAGCAACACTCGCCAATCGGAGCGATCGACTGCAGAACCAAACTTGGTAGCAGCGTCCTCAGCGAATCCCCACTGAGTACCGAGGGCGGTTATCCCTTCCGCTGCCATCGAACCAATTGACAGAACACCAATGCCATACTTACCCGCCAAGGTCATACCTGAGGGTGAAACCATTGACGCTGTTGCAGCTGGAATCTGCTCCTGTACTGGTAGCAACTGCAATTGCGCATCTTTCATCGTGAACCAATCGGTTTCGTACGAAAAGCGAGGGTCCCCGCGAAGAAGGCGCAAAATAACCCCGAGAGCTTCATCTTGACGATCGCGCAGAAGCATCGGATCGATGTCAAAGGTATGGGCATCGGAAGGTAGAGCTCCGGGTCCTGTTCCAAAAATAACTCGACCCGCGGTCATGTGGTCAAGCTGCACGATCCGCTGGGCCACGTTAAATGGATGGTGATATGGAAGCGAGATCACTCCGGTTCCGAGTTTGATGCGCGATGTGCGCTCGCCAGCGGCTGCTAGGAACATTTCGGGACTCGCGATCATCTCCCAACCCGATGAGTGGTGTTCTCCACACCAAAACTCATCAAATCCAAGGCTCTCGAGTTGCGCTACAAGATCAAGATCGCGCCGAAACTGGAGCATCGGGTTCTCACCAACTGGGTGATGCGGGGCTAAGAAAGCTCCAAATTTCATTATGCGAACCGCCTTGCTTAACTAATCGAGCCGGCTAACAGCGACTCAGTTTCCTCAGAAGATGAATTTACCGGCTAGTTGACGGAAGGGGAGTGGACCTCCAAGCGCGACTCGCAGAGCGGTCACTCTTGAGTCGGGCTGTCGTTATCACCCCAAGTTTGCGGTGGACCAAAGCGAGTCTCGTTCCAAACGTTTAACGCCGTCGACAACGCGAAGCCAATGAACATGCCAAACCCAGTGAAAATCACTGGGATGCTTTTCATTAGTATGCCTAACCACGAAATAGCTACTCCAACTGCCATAAACCACGCCGGTTCAATGGGTCGATTTAGCATTAGCCCTCCCTAGTAAGACAAAATTTACAAGATCGAGATTGACCCGCATCGGGGATTTCTCCGCCCGCTACCAATCAACGGTCTGGCAAGGTTTTAGCAGGATGTCGATATTGTCAACACCACAGTGAACAGATGTTGACCATAGAGGAGCTGCAATGGACCACTCTCAATCTTCAATCGGCGTGATGTTTAACACCGATCGGATGTCAGGCAGAGCGCTTCAAGACTTTGCTTCAGAGATCGAAACGATCGGAGTCAACACTCTGTGGCTACCAGAGCTGTTCGGCCGAGAACCATTCTCCACAGCTGGTTACGTTCTGGCCTCGACTAGCCAGCTCAGAGTGGCAACAGGCATAGCCAACGTATATGCCCGGGATGCGGTCGCAGCCGCAGCCGGCGCTCGAACCTTGGCGGAATTCTCCGCAGGCCGATTTATTTTAGGACTGGGCGTATCGAACGCCGGACTGGCGCAGGCGCGAGGGCACCAATGGGAGCCCCCAGTTGAAAAGCTAAGAGGCTACGTCGCTGCGGTTCGCTCAGCCGAAATCGCTGTGCCCGGAGATCACGAACTGGAAATCCACGTGGCGGCTCATGGCCCGAAAATGCTGACTGCCCTAGCGAACTCGGTTGATGGTGTTAGTACCTTCCTGCAGACACCACAACACACTGCAGAAACCAGAAATCAGATCCCCGCCACAACCGCACTAAATGTGACGTTGATGTGTCTGCCCAGCGAGGACCCTCAAGAGGCCAGAGCATTGGGTAGACGAGCGCTAGCTTTCTATGTCGGGCTTGACTATTACCATCGGGCTTGGCGCAAGCTCGGATTCAACGACGACGATTTCACTGACGGCGGAAGCGATAGGTTGATCGATTCACTGGTGGCGTGGGGCGATTCCTCGCGAATTGCATCGCGTCTGGATGAACATCGCGACGCCGGAGCCACCGAGATAGTCGTTATCCCTTTGAACCCAGGTGGAGGAGCGGAACCACATCTGCAACTTCTTGAAGCGCTCACTCAATAAACACGTAGGCTGTCACGGATTAATCGGGAAGGACTTCTGATGAGTGGACGACCTCGAGCGGTAGTAGACGGCCTCCCGCAATACAAACCAGGAAAATCAGCGGCCCAAGCAGCAGCTGACCATCAATTGGTCGAAGCAATCAAACTTGCTTCAAACGAATCTTCTTATGGCCCTTTACCTTCGGTCCTGGAAGCGGTCGCCGATAGTGCCAATCTGTTGAATAGGTACCCCGATCATCGAGGTGAAGCCTTGCGGGCTGCGATATCAGAAAAGCAGGGTGTTGCCCGCGAACAGGTAACTGTTGGCTGCGGTTCTGTGGGTCTGCTGCAGCAGGCGTTCTTGGCTTACGTCGACCCGGGCGATGAGGTCGTATACCCATGGCGCTCTTTCGAAGTACATCCCGTGTTCAGCGCTATCGCTGAGGCAACACCGGTGACCGTACCGTTGAAAGAACAGGCATTTGATCTAGCAGCGGTGGAAGCTGCAGTTACAGATCGGACGAAGTTAGTAATTCTTTCGACGCCGAACAATCCGACTGGCACCGCGTGTAGCACCGATGACCTAATTCGGCTACTGGGTGCGTTGAGCCAAGATGTGGTTGTCATTATTGATGAGGCATATTTGGAGTTCGTGACCGATGAGTCGGTGAGAAATCCAATAACCGAAATCTTGCCCCGGTACAACAACGCAGTAGTTTTCAGAACCTTCTCCAAGGCGTATGGGTTGGCCAATCTCCGTGTTGGCTACGCGGTCGGACACACAGATGTGATTGGGGCAATCGACAAAGTAGCGCTGCCATTTCTTGTAAACGGATTGGCACAGGCAGCCGTGCTCGCATCGCTGGAGCCCACCGCAGAATACGAACTGAACGAACGCGTCACCGAGGTAATACAGGAACGAACACGAGTAAGCGAGGCGTTACGAAGAGAAGGCTGGCCGGTTACACCCAGTCAGGCAAATTTTTTGTGGCTCCCCGTCGGCGACGACGCGAGTGCGCTCTTTCAGCATCTAGAGAGTAAAGGCATAGTGACGAGACCTTTTGAGAATGAAGGTGTGAGAGTTACCGTAGGCACACCTGAAGAAAATGATCGATTTCTCGAAGAAATCGGGACACCATAAGGCAGCTTTTAGGCTGCGCAAACGACTAGTTGCATCAACGACGGCTCGGAGGTCGACGTGTTTATTGACGGATCATGGGTAGAAGCGCAGTCGGGTCGCACATTTGAGGTAACCAATCCGGCGACAGGTGAAGTACTTGGTGCGGTCCCCGCAGGTGATGCCGCTGACGCAACCGCCGCCATCGACGCCGCAAGCGCCGCGTTTGCCTCATGGAGCCAAACGACGGCGTACGAGCGTTCACGGCTCTTGTATCGAGCCTGGGAGTTAATGACCGAGAGAAGTGAAGAGTTAGCTCAACTAATGACATCAGAGCAGGGGAAACCGCTCAAGGCATCGCGCGCAGAGGTCAAATATGCTGCAGACTTCTTGATCTGGTTTGCCGAAGAGGCCAAGAGGGTAACCGGAGAATGGTTACCCTCTCAAAGGGCAGATCAACGCTTTCTTTCAGTCAAAGCCCCAGTCGGTGTTGTCGCTGCGGTAACTCCATGGAACTATCCCATCTCTATGCTCACTAGAAAGATGGGGCCTGCATTGGCCGCTGGATGCACCCTCGTTCTAAAACCCGCAGAAGCCACACCGCTATGCGCTAAAGCAACCTACGAAGTGTTCATCGATGCTGGTTTTCCGGACGGTGTCATCAACTTGGTTACAGCCGCAGACCCGGCACCAATCGGCGATGTCTTTACCGGAGATCCCCGGGTAGCAAAATTAACTTTCACCGGCAGCACAGCGGTTGGGAGAATTCTGGCATCGAAATCAGCGGCCAATCTACAAAGAATTTCTGTAGAACTAGGCGGCCATGCTCCATTCATCGTGTTCCCCGATGCAGACCCTGTCCATGCTGCCAAGGGGGCAGCTGCCCTCAAATTCCTAAACGCCGGACAGGCGTGCATCAGCCCTAACAGGCTCTACGTGCCGGATACTTTGCGGTCAGCCTTCGAAGAAACGTTGTGCAGTCGAGTAGAGAAGTTACAAACAGGCAACGGAATGGAAGAAGGTGTGGGAGTCGGACCTCTAGTAAACGATTCTGCTGTTGCAAAGGTCGAAAGACAGGTAGAGGACGCCCGAGAAAAAGGAGCTGGTGTTCCCGTAGGCGGAGCGCGTTTAACAGAAGGCAAACACGCCAGTGGTCACTTCTTTGCTCCGACGGTCTTAACCGACGTTAACGACGAAATGACGATTTACAGAGAGGAAACCTTCGGGCCGGTCGCTCCTGTCATTAGCTATGAAGACCCCGAACAGGTCGTTCAACTAGCAAACGACACCAACTACGGATTAGCGGCTTACGTATACACCCGCGACATCGCCGTGGCTATGAGAGCGTTCGAAGGTCTTAGGTTCGGAATTATCGGCATCAACGACGTGAACCCAACATCAGCATCTGTGCCGTTTGGTGGCATGGGGGACTCCGGAGTGGGCCGCGAGGGCGGCCACGAAGGAATCAGCGAATACCTCGAAACTAAGACCGGTGGCTTCGCTATATAGCTAGTGCGCAACGGCCGTCATCAAGCATGTTCGTCAATGAGATCCCAAAGAGCATCAACGTGGCTTTGTTCAGTCGATCGCTGACCAATCGAAACTCGAATCATTGGGCGCCCATCTAGCTCAGATCCTGTCCAGGCGACACTCCCAACTTTGTTAACCGCCTCAATTAAACGACTTGTAGCCTCATCACTTTCAGTGCACCTAAAGCAGACGAGAGCGAACGGATGTGGTGCAACAATCTCGAACCTGGGGTCCCTATCTAGGCGGTCCGCCAGCTGCTGAGTCAGGGCCACGTGGTAGCGAATCATCTCTCTGAGTCCTTCCGCTCCGTAGCTTCGTATTACCCACCAAAGCTTTAGTGCGCGGAAGCGACGTCCTAATGGAACATGCCAGTCTCGATAGTCGATCACTGCCCCTGAAGCACTCGCTTCGTTTTTCAAATACGGGGGCAAGATGCTGAGACAGTCGATGAGAGGACCCCGATCTGCCACGTAGAACACTGAGCAGTCAAAGTTAACCATGAGCCATTTATGAGGATTAAAGGTGTAGCTATCGACTAGTTCTAATCCGGCTTGGTAGTGGCGAAACTCTGGGCAGATCATTGCGTTCCCGGCATAAGCGGCATCCACGTGGAGCCACAACTCGTATTCCTTGCAGATAGCTCCCATAGCTTCAATCGGATCCACTCCGGTAGTTCCCGTCGTCCCCAAAGTCGCAGCAACAAATACAGGGCTGAGTCCGTTGGCTTTGTCTTCTTCGACGGCACTCTGGAGCGCCTCGATGTTCATTGCTTGTTGTCCGTCGACGTCGATGAGGCGGACGTGGCCGTAGCCGGCAATTGTCGCACCCTTTTGGATTGAGCTGTGGGTCTGAGTGGACGCATAGGCAACCATCGAACCTGGTTGAACCCCTCTGTTCGTAGCTTGATGACGCGCCACTACCAAAGCGGTATGGGTGGAGTCCGATGCACTCATTTGCAAAACACCACCGCCCTGCTCCGTGGTTTTCCAGTAAGAGGGCAAATTAAGTAGATCTACCAGCCAGTCGAGTACGTGGCTTTCGATTTCTGTAGCGGCGGGCGATGTTGACCAAAGCATCCCCTGGACCCCTAGCCCGGCTGAAACTAGCTCTGCGAGTACCGATGGTGGCGAAGCGTTGGCTGGGAAAAAAGCAAACCATGATGGGTGTTGCCAGTGAGTAATGCCGGGCATAACTATGTCATCTAAGTCTCGAATCAAATCTTCGAAGGGTTCACCCGCTTCGGGGGCGGCAGCAGGTAGTCGCTCACGGATTGAACCAGGTGTCGCATCCGAAACAACGCGGAAGTCCTCAACACGGTCCCAATAGTCAGCAATCCAATCGATGAGGGCGTGGCCATGCTGGCGGAATTCCTCCGTTG